>Ga0182013_10002980_pt1 | contig 21566 bp, 20 predicted proteins | sample 612S2MmetaG_FD_120487 | JGI IMG/M metagenome (GOLD analysis project Ga0182013, IMG submission 120487) | Permafrost microbial communities from Stordalen Mire, Sweden - 612S2M metaG | ecosystem: Environmental > Terrestrial > Soil > Wetlands > Permafrost | place: Sweden: Stordalen | collected... | reverse complement strand
GAAAATTGTCATCAGAGCCCGCACGGAAACCTCCCGAATCGAGAAGTCCCCGAAAGAATCGCTTCTTACCCGCTCCGCAACAAATTACTTTCTAAAAGAAGACATATACTCATATGCGATTCCCTTGGCCCTCAGGGGGAGGGTGGAGCGCTGGTCTATCGGCGCCAATTTCCTTTACCAGATTGCCCCAGGGCGAAGCGGGAACGATGAATAACGACGAGCAAAAACCATGGCCGCTGTTCCGGTCGTTTCAAGGTGTTGGGCTCGACGCCATTCGCTTCGATCTCGTCGCCGGCCTCACGCTCGCGGCCATCGCCATCCCGACCCAAATGGCCACGGCCCGACTCGGCGGCTTCGCGCCCGAAATCGGCTTTTTCGCCTTTATCGCGGGATCGATCGCATTCGCGGCGTTTGGCTCGAACCGCTTTCTCTCTTCGGCCGCGGATTCGACGATCATGCCGATCTTCGCGGGCTCGCTGGCGTTGCTGGCTCCCGTCGGCTTGGCCGATTACTCCGAACTCGCCGCCACCCTTGCTTTGCTGGTCGGCTTGATTTTGGTGCTGGCCGGCGTGTTTCGGGCGAGTTGGGTGGCCGATCTTCTCTCCATTCCGGTCGTGACCGGGTTTCTCGCGGGCATCGCCATCCATATCGCGGTTTCGCAAGCGCCGGCGCTGCTCGGCTTGCCCGGGGGCGAGGGCGAGGTGTTTCACCGCCTGGCGCTGATTGGCCACGACATCGGCAAAACGGATGTCCTGACGCTGGCGATTGGCGTATCCTGTCTCGCGTGCATCGTGCTATTTGAAATGATCAGCCCGCGCATTCCCGGCGCGCTGATCGCGCTGGCCGGCGCGACTTTCGTCGTCGCGCATTTTCACCTGGAAGCGAGGGGCGTGGCGGTCGTCGGCGCCTTCGAATTCGCGCCGCCGCATCTCGCCATCCCCACGCCTTCGCTGGACGATCTGACGCAAGTGATCGGCCTCGCCGCGATCATTTCAGTCATCGTCATGGTGCAGACGGCGGCGACCTCGCGCTCCTTTCCCGGCGCTCCGGGCGAGACGCCGGATATCGAGCGCGACTTCATCGGGGTCGGCGCCGGCAGCGCGCTCGCCGGGCTGTTTGGAGCCTTTCCGGTCGACGCCAGCCCCCCAAGCACCGCCATCGTCGCCGAGGTCGGGGCGCGCAGCCAGTTCGCCGGCCTTGTCGCCTGCGCGATCGTCGCGGCCGTCGCCGTCTATGGCGCCGAGTTGCTCGCGCATGTGCCGGAGGCGGCGCTGGCCGGCGTGCTGCTGTATGTCGCCGGGCGGATTTTCCGCGTCCCGGACATGCTCGACATCGGCGGCAAGTCGAAACCCGAATTCGCGCTGTTCGTCGTCACGATGCTGGGCGTGGTGATCCTGCCGGTGCAGATCGGCGTCGGGCTGGCGATCATACTGTCGCTCGCCCACGGCGTCTGGATGATGACGCGCACGCGCCTCATCGAATTCGATCGCCTGCCAGGCACGTCCGTCTGGTGGCCGCTCGAAGCCGACTTCACCGGGGAGAGGCTTTTCGGCGTGCTGGTGGTGGCGTTTCAGGCGCCGCTGTCGTTCCTCAACGCCTATCAGTTCCAGCACGACATGCGCGCGGCCATCGCCCGCGCCGACGGTGGGCTGCGGCTGGTGGTGCTGGAGGCGAGCGGCGTCGTCGAGATCGACTTCACCGCCGCGCGCATCCTCAACGACGTTATCGCGCGATGCCGCGCGCGCGGCGTCGATTTCGCCATCGTGCGGCTGGAATCGGTGCGCGCCCAGGAGGCGCTAAAGAGCTTCGGCGTGATGGCGACGCTGGGCGAGGACCGGCTGTTCCACAGCGTCGACGAAGCGACGCGCAAACTGGCGCCGGAGGCGGCGGTGATGGCGTCCGCTTAACGCCAAATCTCATGAATTCCAACTCATCGAGGAACAGGCTCCCGTCGTTGCGGGCGGAGCGAAGCAACCCAGGAATCGCGGGCGGCCGCTGGATTGCTTGTCTAATGGCGGGGCCTCATGCGCTTCTGGTGCAGCGCTCGCCACTGGGAACCGTGGGGACGTCGACCTTTGGCCTGGAGCATACATTCGTTAAGATAGCGAAATGACAGACTCGATATGGTTCAATTTCGCGGTAGCGCTGGGCCTCGGGCTGTTGATCGGTCTTGAGCGGGAACGCAGTAAGGGCGAGGGGCCGACCCGCCGGCCGGCCGGCATCCGAACCTTCGCATTTTTCAGCCTGGCTGGAGCCCTCGCTGTCCACATCGGCGCCGTGGTGCTTCTCGCGACCGTCACCGCCGTCATGGCGACGCTGGTCGCGATGTCCTATTTGTTCAGCCACGACGACGATCCGGGTCTGACCACGGAAGCCGGCCTGATGATTGCCCCTCTTCTCGGCGGGCTGGCGATGTCGGACCCCGAGCTTGCCGCAGGGCTTGGCGTCGCCGTCGCCGCGCTTTTCGCGGCGAAAGCGCGCGTTCATGATTTCGTCAAGAGCACGCTGACGGCCGCCGAATTGAATGACGGTCTTATTTTGGCGATCGCCACGCTGATTGTTTGGCCGCAGCTTCCGGATCGCAATCTGGGTCCATTCGACGCGCTAAACCCGCACATGCTATGGCTCCTCGTCATCCTCATTCTTTTGATTGGGATCGCCGGTCATGTCGCGACGCGCCTGCTGGGGACGCGCTACGGCTTGCCGATCGCCGGTTTCGCTTCGGGCTTCATCTCGAGCACCGCGACCATCGGGTCGATGGCTGGATGCGCGGCCGATCGCCCGACGAACATTGGGAGCGCCGTGGCCGGCGCCGCCTTGTCGACGGTCGCGACTTTCGTGCAGATGGCGCTGCTGCTTTTCGTGGTGAACCAGCAGGTTCTTGTCGCGTTGGCGCCCGCCCTGGCGGCGGGAGGGTTGGCCGCCACGCTCTACGGTCTCATGTTCACCATGTTGGCGTTAGGGTCGGATATGCCTCGGCGGACCGAACCAGTCCGAACTTTTAATATTCAAGCCGCGCTAATTCTCGCGGCGACGATGGCCGCGATGCTGGTCGCGGCCGCGATCCTCAAGGATCGTTATGGCGAAGCCGGGGTCGTCGCGGGCGCGGCGCTCGCCGGGCTGGTCGATACGCATTCCGCCGCGATTTCCGTGGCGTCATTGGCGACCGCAGAGAAATTGTCGCCCGGAGACGCCGTGCTGCCGATTCTCGTGGCGATGAGTAGCAACGCCCTGGCGAAGGGCGTTATGGCGGTCGGGGCCGGTTCTCGCGGTTTCGCGTTGCGCATTGTTCCCGGTCTCGTCCTATCGATGGCGTCGGCATGGGGCGCCGCGCTGGCCACGACGCTCAGATAGGCTGACTGCGCTTGTCTCTTGTATTCATGGCCGACCCAACCGGCGATACGGGCTTTGGGTCATGGACGCTCGCGCGCAGGATTCCCGCCCGCGAAGCGGTCGGCTTTGTCGCCATGAATCGCGAAGAGGCGAGCCATGACGACGATAGCCGCGTATTCGCGCGTCGAGGCGTCGCGTGATCGGTAGTTTCGAGCAGCGCCGCCTGTTGGTTCGCCCAGGCGTGAAAATCGCGGTCATAGAGCGGACTTTGCGACATGGCGTCCTCCAAAAACCTTCACGCCGCCCGCATCTTCGGCCCCAGCAGCTTGCGGTTCATCAGCGCCTCGGCGATCTGCACCGCGTTCAGCGCCGCGCCCTTGCGCAGATTGTCGGCGACGCACCACAGCATCAGGCCATTGTCCACCGTGTGGTCGGCGCGGATGCGCGAGACATAGGTCGCGTCCTCGCCCGCCGCCTCGTGCGGGGTGATGTAGCCGCCGGGCTCGCGCTTGTCGACGACCAGCACGCCGGGCGCCGAGCGCAGGATCTCGGTCGCTTCCTCGGGAGAGATCGGGTTCTCGAATTCGATGTTGACCGCCTCGGAATGGCCGATGAACACCGGCACGCGCACGCAGGTGGCGACCAGCTTGATCTTGGGGTCGAGGATCTTCTTGGTCTCGGCCGCCATCTTCCATTCTTCCTTGGTGAAGCCGTCCTCCATGAAGACATCGATCTGCGGGATGACGTTGAACGCCATGCGCTTGGGAAACTTCTTCGACTCCACCGCGCCCGAGGTGAACACCGCGCGCGTCTGCGAGAACAGTTCGTCCATCGCCTCCTTGCCGGCGCCGGAAACCGACTGATAGGTCGAGACGACGACGCGCGTGATCTTCGCCGCGTCGTGCAAGGGTTTTAGCGCCACGACGAGCTGCGCGGTCGAGCAATTAGGATTGGCGATGATGTATTTGCGCGTGAAGCCGGCGACGGCGGCGGCGTTGACCTCCGGCACGATCAGCGGCACGTCCGGATCCATGCGAAAGGCGCTGGAATTGTCGATCACGACGCAGCCCTTGGCGCCGATCCGCGGCGACCATTCGCGCGAAACGTCGCCGCCCGCCGACATCAGGCAAATGTCGGTGTCGGTGAAGTCGTAGGTGTCGAGATGACGGCACTTCAGGATCTTGTCGCCGAACGACACTTCCTGCCCGATCGAACGCGAGGACGCCAGCGCGACGACTTCCGACACCGGAAAGCGGCGCTCCGCCAGAATATCGAGCATCTCGCGGCCCACGTTACCCGTGGCGCCGACGACCGCGACCTTATAAGCCATGATTTTCTCCATCCGGCCGCGCGGGACGGCGCGGCCTGGGGTTTATTGCAATTGCCGCTTAGAACGGCAGGCCGACGGACATATTGCCCGAGGGCGTGATGCCGACCGCCCCCTTGGCCGCGGCCGGGGTGTCGTCCTTCTTCTCCGCCTTGGGCGGCTCCTTGCCTGGCGACCAGCCCTCGAGCTCGCCGAACTGGCGGTCGCCGCCAGGCTTGCCGTTCGGCTTGGGGGCGGTCGCGCCGGGCGCCGCCGCCTGTTTCGACTTCTTGGCCTTGGGCTTCGAAGCGGCGCCGCTCGGGTCGAGCGCCTTGGGGTCCACGCTGAGCTCTTGCGCGAGAACGGCGGGCGCCGCGACGACGCCGGCGAGCAGAACCGTGGCCAGAAGCCTTCCACGAAAACGCATGGGCGGAATTCTCCATTAATGGGACTAGAAGTCCTAATTTGCCTCTTGGACCGAATGAAGGCAACAGTTGGCGTCGGTCAAGCGGATTTTGATTCAGGCGGCGGGCGCGGTTGGCGCGAACCCTTCGTCAAAAACCCCGTCCCGGCGGGGCGGGCGTGCATTGCATGATCGCGATCTCGTCGCCATCGTCGTATTTGAGCTCGCCGCGCGACAGGTCCAGCGTATTGCGCGTCTCCTGATCGACGCATTTATGCTTCGTTCCGCTCTGAATACAGGCGCGGTCCTGTCCGAAGGTGATCATATCCTTGTCGACCGAGAGGACATAGGTGATTTTTTGCGTCTCGCCGAAGGCGTCCGGCCCGGAAACATAGGATTCGCCGTTCTGATATTCCTCGGCGACGCCCTGGCCCCACATCAGCTGCAAAAAACGCCGGTCGGTGTCGACGTCGATCATCACGGTCTGGCCGGTCCGCGCGCAATCGAGATGGATTTCCCGCGCCTGCGCCGACGCGGCGACGAGCGCGAAAATCGCCAGCGGCGCTAGCTTCGTCCCTTTCATCGGCTTTCTCTTAAGGCGCGTCATTTTCGATCGTCGAACTCGCTTTTCACTTCCTTGCAGGCGTCGATCTGCGCCGGCGTGGCATGCCAATAGTCGACATTGCACAGCGCCTGATAGCGGCTGCCGACGAAGAAATTCCACATGTAATAACTGATAAGAATCACACTCGCCGCGAGCATGAGAAGATTAAGCTTTTTCATTGATGTTCCCATCGAGGCGGCGAGGCGGTTGCTTGAACGCGAATGGTAGGCTGCGGGCTTTTGGCGGTCAACGGCGACGAGGCGGGTAGTGGGTCGGTTTGACCAAGGCGCCTTGATTTTCCCCTGGCCGTGTCGCCATTGTCACCCCATATTACGCGCATGGAAGAGTCTCAGAGATTCAAGTGTCGGGTTCGGCCCGACCTTTTAAGCGAACGCCGCTTTCGGTGGTCGGTTTGCGAGGGCGAACAAATTCATCTCCGCTCCCTGTGTTCCTATGCGACGCACCGTGAGGCCGAGGTGGAGGGGAATAAGGCGGCGCTAAGGGTCGCCAAAAACTGTCCACGCTACAAATGACCGAAAAGCAGTCATAGCGCACGTCCAAAGGGGCCGGGGATTGGGCGACCGAAAACATGGCGGCGCCTCTTATACGAACTCCGCCCGATCGTTGAATCCGAATGAGCCGATCAAGCGCGAACCGATTTACGCGCCACGCTTGGCCTCGATCTCGCCCTGGGCGAAATGCGCCGTGAAATGGCGCAGAAACGGCGCCTGCTTGGTTATCCGGTAAGGTTTGATGCGGTCGCGCTGGCGCCGGACGAGATCCAGCACTTCTATGACATAATCGAAATGGCTTTGCGTATAGACCCGGCGCGGGAAGGCCAGCCGCACCAGTTCGTGAGGCGCCGCTATCTCGCTGCCGCTTGCCGCGGGTTTGCCGAACATAACGCTGCCAAGCTCGACCGCGCGAATGCCGCCTTCGAGATAAAGCGCGTTGACGAGCCCAATTCCGGGATAGTCGCTTGGGGTCAAATGCGGGCAGAACGCCGCCGCGTCGATGAATATGGCGTGACCGCCGGGTGGATGCACGATCGGAATATCGCGCGAGACGAGCCTCGCGGCCACATATTCCACGGTGGCGTGACGATAGCGCTGGTATTCGCAATCCAGGGCTTCCATCAGCCCGACGGCGATCGCCTCGAGGTCGCGCCCCGCGAGACCGCCGTAAGTCGGAAAGCCTTCCGTCAGGATCAGCAGGTCGCGGAAGTCCTCGGCCCAGCTATCGTTGTCGCAGCCGAAAAATCCGCCGATATTGGCCAATCCGTCCTTCTTGGCGCTCATCGTGGCTCCGTCGGCCAGCGAAAACATTTCCTTTGCGATCTCCAGCAGGCTTCGATCCGAATAGCCCGGCTCGTGCTCCCTGATGAAAAATGAATTCTCGGCGAAGCGGCACGCGTCGATAATCAGGGGAATCCCGTGCTTGCCGAGCAGTTCCTTGACGCTCCGGATATTTTCCAGCGAAACCGGCTGGCCGCCGCCCATATTGTTCGTGACCGTGATCATGCAGAAGGGAATGTTCTTCGCGCCCTCCGTCTCGATCAACCGTTCGAGCGCGGAGAGGTCCATGTTTCCCTTGAACCGCTTGTTCGAATAAAGATCGCGGCCCGCCGGAGCCAACAGATCCACGGCCCTCGCGCCGACATATTCGATGTTGGCTCGCGTCGTGTCGAAGTGGCTGTTGTTGGGAACGATGTCGCCGGGCTTCAGACGCGTCGCGGCCAGGATGCGCTCGGCGGCTCTCCCCTGATGGGTGGGGAAAATATGTTTGAAGCCGGTGATCTCGCGAACGGTCTTTTCGAAGCGGCGCCAGGAAGCGCTGCCCGCGTAGCTTTCGTCGCCGAGCATCATCGCTGCCCACTGTCGGTCCGACATCGCGCCCGTGCCGCTGTCGGTCAGAAGGTCGATGGTGACGTGTTCGGCGTCCAGCAGGAAGACATTGTTGCGCGCCGCGGCGAGCGCCGCCTCGCGATGACCGCGCGTCGTTATTGGCAGTGGCTCGGTCATCTTGATGCGGAACGGCTCGATGATCGTATGCATGCGCGGACTCCCTAGAGCAAGCTCCGAAAAAGTTGATAGACTTTTTCGATAAGAGCTTGCTCCAATGCTCTAAAGACTTCTCAAATAGGGCCGGCGCTCGCCGCATCGAGCCGATCCCGCTCAATCCAGCGTCTGCCTGAACCGCCTGATCGCGACGCCCATCGCGACCAGCGCGAACAGCGCCAGCGGCCATGTGTCGGCGGAAAGCTCGGAGAAGCCCGAACCTTTGAGCATCACCGAGCGCACGACGCGCAGATAATGGGTGAGCGGCAGAATCGAGCCGAGGTGCTGCGCCCAGTCCGGCATGCCGCGGAACGGAAACAGAAACCCCGACAGCAGCAGGCTTGGCAGGAAGAACATGAAGGACATCTGGAACGCCTGCACCTGATTGCTGGCGATGGTCGAAAATGTGTAGCCGATGGCGAGATTGGCGGTGATGAACAGCAGCGTCAGCGGGATCAGCGTCATCAGCGAGCCGACGATCGGCACATGGAACAGCAGGGTCGCGACCACCAGCACGATGGCCATCTGCACCGCGCCGACGACGACATAGGGCAGGATCTTGCCGAGCATGATTTCGACCGGATTGACCGGCATGGCGAGCAGCATCTCCATCGTGCCGCGCTCGATTTCCTTGGTCACGGAGATGCTGGTGAAGATCAGCATGGTCATCGTCAGAATCGTGCCGATCAGCCCCGGCACGATGTTGCGGCGGGCCTCGCCCGCAGCGTTGTAGCGCCGCTGCACGCGCAATTCGAAAGGCGCGGCGTTTTGCGCCAGCGTGGCCAGCGGCCCCGTGAGTTCGCGGTCCAGCGCGCTGGCGACCGCGCCCGTCGCGGCGGCGACGGCGCCCACGGTCGCGGTCGGGTCGGTGGCGTCGGCGAGGAGCAGCACCGCCGGCTTCTCGCCGTGAACGAGCCGATAGTCGAAGTCGGCGGGTATCTCGATGACGAATTGCGCTTCGTTGGAACGGATCATCCGGTCCGCGTCGGCGTCGTCGCGCGCGGCGCCCTGAATCTTGAAATAATCGGTGGCGCGCAGCGCGCCGACGACCCCGCGCGCCAGCGGTCCGTCGTCATGGACAAGCAGCACGGTCGGCAGATGCTTGGGGTCGGTGTTGATGGCGTAGCCGAACAGCGTGAGCTGCATCAGCGGAATGGCGACGATCATCCCGAGCGTGCCGCGGTCGCGCCGCAGCTGCAGGAACTCCTTGAGAAAAACCGCGAAGAGACGCTCCAATGACGCGACGAAGCCATCGCGAAACCGCGGTTTTTCCGGCGGCGTCGCGCTCATTGCGGCGCCCCGCCTGCCTGGATCATCAGATCGATGAACACGTCTTCCAGCGTCGGCGCGCCCTTGGCCCAGACATGCGCGGGGTCTTTGCTAAAATCGCGGGCGATCTCGTCGAGCCGTGCGGCGTCGCGGCTCGACACATGCAGCGCCACGCCGAACAGCGCGACCATTTCGACGCCGGGCGTCGCGGACAGCCGCTCGGACAGTTCGCTCAAATCCGGGCCGGTGACGATGTAGGTCGCGAGGCGGGCCGCGGCGATGATCTCGGCGGTCGTGCCGGAGACCAGAAGCCGGCCGGCGGCGATGTAGGCGATGCGGTGGCAGCGTTCGGCCTCGTCCATGTAATGGGTGGAGACCAGCACGGTGAGGCCGCTTTCGGCGAGCCGGTGGATTTCGTCCCAAAAATCGCGCCGCGCCTTGGGATCGACGCCGGCGGTGGGTTCGTCGAGCAGCAGCAGCGCGGGGTCGGGCAGGGTGCAGGCGCCGAGCGCGAGACGCTGCTTCCAGCCGCCCGAAAGCTCGCTGGCGAGCTGATCGGCGCGGTCGAGCAAGCCTAGTCGCTCGAGCGCCGCCCGCGCCGCCTCGCGCGGCTCGCGCAGGCCATAGATGCGCGCGACGAACTCCAGATTTTCGCGAATGGTGAGATCGCCATAGAGCGAAAACTTTTGCGTCATATAGCCGACGCGCCGCTTGATCTCGTGCTGCTGCGTGAGAATGTCGTAGCCAAGGCAGGTCCCGCGCCCGGCGTCCGGCGTCAACAGGCCGCACAGCATGCGGATCGTCGTGGTCTTGCCACTGCCGTTGGGGCCGAGAAAGCCGTAGATCATCCCGCGTTCGACGCGCATCGAGAGATTGTCGACGACCTTTTTCTTTCCGAAGAATTTGGTCAGGCCCTCGACCTCGATCGCGATGTTTGGGCCGGCCGCGGTCATTTGGCGGGGCTTTCCTCGACGCGCAGGCGCAGCGGCAGGCCGAGCGGCAACTCGCGCGCCGCGCCTTCCATGCGGGCCTCGATCTTGAACACCAGTTTCTCGCGCTCCTCGTCGCTGAATATCACCGGCGGCGTATATTCCTCGTGACCGGAGATGAAGAATATGCGCGCGTGAAGATCGTCGGCGCAGCCGTCGCAAGAAACCTTCACCCGTCCGCCCAGTTTGATCCGCGCGAGCTGGGCCTGGGGCACATAAAACCGCGCCTTGCGGTTTTCCGGCGGCAGCAGGCTCAGCACGGGCTGGCCGGCGTTGACCATTTCGCCGACGCGGAAAAACACGTCCTGCACGACGCCGGAGGCTGGCGCGAAAACATTTTGCCTGCTGATGCGGATATCGAGCTGGTGAAGCTGCGCGCGCGCCTGCCGCAGCGAGGCCTCGGCGCCGTCGATCTCCTGCGAGCGCCCCGTGAGCAGCGCCGCGTCGACCTGGCGTTTCGCCTCGGCCAGCGCCGCCTCGTCGCGCGAGAGGGCCATTTGCGCATTGTCGAGGGTCGCCTTGGCCACGTCGCGCGCGGCATAGAGCTTTTGTTGCCGGTCGAAGGTCAGTTGCGAGAGTTTGAGTTCGGCTTCCGCCCTGACGACGGCGGCTTGCAGCACCGCCACCTGTTGCGGCCGGTTCAGCGCCGCCTTCAGATTTTCGAGATTCGCCTCCATCTGCGCGATGCGCGCCGCCGCCTCCTTGTGCTGGGCGTCGAGCAGCGGCGTCTCCATCGAAAACAGCGGCGCGCCGGTCTCGACTTGCGAGCCGGCGTCGACGGAAAGGCTTCCGAGCCGTTCGCCCTCGATCGGGCCGACATACAGGAGATCGCCCTCGACATAGCCGAGATAGACGTTTTCGTCCCTGGGGCCGCCGCGCAAGACCTCCCAGAGGACGAAAAGGCCTATGATGAGAATCGCCGCGATCACGCCGCGCTTCATGCCGCATTCCCTCAAGGGCCGACGCCCGGCCCGGTCGCCGCATGGTAATAAAGACGATTCGCCCGCCGCGCCATTGTTTCCGCCGCCCGCTACGCCGCCGATTTTTGCGCGGGCCGGCAAAACGGCTAGACTGGACGCCATAAGACGAGGGCGCGTTCCCTCTCCCCGCGCGCGGGGAGAGGGTTAGGGTGAGGGGCTTGGGGTATCGCCCCGCGTTTGGGTCTCGCCAGCGGTTTCGTTGGCGTCGTGAAAATACGGACAACGCCCCGGCCCCTCACCCCGGCCCTCTCCCCGCGCGCGGGGAGAGGGAGTAGGCTCGGGCCTTCGCTTGATGTGACGCGGGCCGCGAAGAGGCCGCCAAAAGGGAGAAATCATGGGCTCGGAGATCAACGAACTTCCGCCGCGCGAAGCGATGGATTACGACGTGGTGATTGTCGGCGCTGGGCCGGCGGGGCTCGCCGCCGCGATTCGCTTGAAGCAGATCGACAGCGATCTTTCCGTCGTCGTGATCGAAAAGGGCTCCGAGCCCGGCGCGCATATTCTCTCGGGCGCGGTCATCGACCCCATCGGCCTCGACCGGCTGCTGCCGGGCTGGCGGAGCAATGAGGCCTGTCCGCTGAAGACGCAAGTGAGCGAGGATCATTTCGTCGTTTTGACGCGGACCGGCGGCTTTCGCCTGCCCAATTTCATCAATCCGAAGCTGATGAACAACCACGGCAATTTCGTGGGCTCGCTCGGCAATGTCGTGCGCTTTCTGGCCGCCGAGGCGGAAAATCTCGGCGTCGAGATCTACCCCGGTTTCGCCGGCGCGGAGATTCTCTACGGCGACAAGGGCGAAGTGCTGGGCGTCGCGACCGGCGACATGGGCATAGCCAAGGACGGCCATCTCAAGGAGAGTTTCACGCGAGGCATGGAGCTGCGCGGCAAATATACGCTGTTCGCGGAAGGCGCGCGCGGCTCGCTGACGAAGGAGTTGCTCGCCAAATACGCGCTCGACAAGGATTGCGAGCCGCAGAAATTCGGCATCGGCTTCAAGGAGCTGTGGCGCATCCCGAAGGACAAGCACAAAGCCGGAAAGGTGCAGCACACCTTCGGCTGGCCGCTCGACCCCGACGTCGGCGGCGGCTCCTTCCTCTATCATTTCGACGAGGACCAGGTGTCGATCGGCTTCGTCGTGCATCTCAACTATTCCAACCCCACGCTGTCGCCGTTCGACGAGTTCCAGCGCTTCAAGTCGCATCCGATGATCGCCGCGGAGCTCGAGGGCGGCGAGCGCATCTCTTACGGCGCGCGCGCGCTGACCGAGGGCGGTTGGCAAAGCGTGCCGAAGCTCGCTTTCCCCGGCGGGGCGCTGATCGGCTGCGCCGCCGGCTTCATGAATCTGCCGCGCGTGAAGGGCTCGCACAACGCGGTTTTGTCCGGAATTCTCGCCGCCGACGATGTGGCGAAGGCGCTGAAAGCCGGCCGCGCGCATGACGAAGTTACCGACTATGACGCGGACTGGCGCGGCTCCGACATCGGCCGCGATCTGAAGCCGGTGCGCAACGTCAAGCCGCTGCTGTCGAAACACGGGCTTTATCTCGGCGTCGCGCTCGGCGGATTCGACATGTGGACGAACGAGCTGTTCGGCTTCTCGTTGTTCGGCACGCTGCCGCATGGCAAGCCCGATTACGCCAGCATCAAGCCGCTCAGCGAAGTGACGCCGAAGACCTATGGCAAGCTCACCGCGAAAACCGTGTTCGACAAACTCTCTTCCGTGTTCGTCTCCAACACCAATCACGAGGAAGACCAGCCGTCGCATCTGCGCCTCGCCGACCCCACGATCCCCGTGCGCGAAAACCTGCCGCGTTACGGCGAGCCGGCGCGGCTCTACTGCCCGGCGGGCGTTTACGAGGTGGTCTACGCGGATGAAGCGACAAAACTCGACCCGCGCTTCGTGATCAACGCGCAAAACTGCGTCCACTGCAAGACGTGCGATATTAAAGACCCGGCGCAGAATATTACGTGGGTGCCCCCGGAAGGCGGCGGCGGGCCGAACTATCCGAATATGTGAGCCTTGAGTGAAACTTCGCCACCTCGAAGCCGCCGATGCGCCGGCGTTCCAACGTCTGCGCATCGAGGGTTTTGCTCTCCAGCCGCGCGAGTTTCGTTACGCGCCCGAGGATGAAGCCGATATGCCGCTCGCCGAGGTCGCGGCGCGTCTCGCGCGCGATTTCGTCGTCGGCATGTTTGACGGCGATACGCTGGTCGGAATCGCCGGTCTGACGCGGCACGGCGGCGTCAAGATCAGCCACAAGGCGTTGCTGTGGGGCATGTATCTGCGCGCCGAATTTCGTGGGCGAGGAGGCGCGGACATGCTGATGTCGGCGATCCTCGACCACGCGCGCGGCCGCGTCGAAATCGTCACGCTAACCGCGATGAGCGACAATCCGCGCGCGCTGGCCTTTTACCGGCGCTGGGGTTTTGCGGCCTATGGCGTCGAGCCGGCCGCGGTGAAGTATGAGGGAGGTTATTTTGATGAGACTTTGATGAGCTTGCGGCTTGCGTGAAGGAGGTGGGAGCGGGGCTCTTTCGGCGGGGACGTTGGTGTTTGATGCTTCAAATCGCGGGAAAACTTTGACGAAAGATTTTGCGGATGAGCGTGGAAGAGAAACCGAAATCACGACCGGCCAACGAAAATCCTTGGTATTGTCTGGCGACGATTTATGGGGAGCAGGAGGAGGGAGTCGAGTCGCCTTTTGGCTTTCTGTTCGACCGGAAGCTCGCCGACAAGAATCGGTTGGGCTGGAACCGCTGGATGGCCACGGGACTATCTGAAGCACAGCGTAATGAATTGATAAAGAGAGGCTATAACTCTTCTGAGCTGGTTCCGCTCGCGAATGAAGAACGGGACGAGTTTGTGGAGGCCTTCGCCAAGCGCAAGCAATCCACACCGCCGGAGGCAAGTGCAACGGTCATCGATTTCATCGACGTGCACTTCGAGCGAGCAGTTTCCTTTGGAGGTTTTGTATTTCCAAACTACGTCATTTTTAACGGTAGGATGTTCGACAATGGCGCCGACTTCCGCAGGACCGCCTTCTGTGATGGGGTTCAGTTTAGCGAGCAGTATTTTGGGCTGGCGCTTTTCATAGACGCAAATTTCTTTCATAATGCTTTTTTCGACAAGGCCGAGTTCTCGGGCGTCGCTGATTTCAGCAACTCGACATTCCAAGCAGGTGCCGACTTCAAGGCCTGTGAATTTAAGTCGCACACTGATTTTGCCGGTGCGAAATTCCTCTCGGAAGTCCCAGATTTCCGCGACGCCAAATTGAGTGAGGCCGCCGAATGGCATGGTGTCCAGTGGCCGACCTCACCGAAGAACGAAAAAGCGGCGCAACGTCAAGTTTATGCATACGAACGCCTTAAGGCAGAAATGGAGCAATTGAAGAAACACGAGGACGAGCAATCTTTTTTCGCGAAGGAACTGAACGCTCGCCGTGCCTTGCTCTGGTTCAAGTGCCTCAATGGCAAGCAAGACATTAGCAAACGCGCAAAGTTCGCATTTGGCTGGCTGCTGAATACAGCCTATTCGACTTTCAGCGGTTACGGACAGAGTGTCAGCAGACCGCTCATCTATTTGTTCTGGCTCTTTGTCCTTGGCGCTGGCGCCTTTGCGATGTTCCCATCACTCAGCCCATGCCCCATCGAACCCTGGTCCGCCGCCGCGCTCAGCATTTCAAGCCTTTTGCCGCTTCTGCCCTATAAACCTGACAAAGACATCATAGACTGTCTCTCCCCGTTAGGCGGCTTACTTGGCAACACTCAATCTTTCCTCGGCGTCATACTCCTCTTCCTGCTCGGTCTCGCGCTGCGCAATCGGTTTCGGATGAAGTGAGGCTGCGGCCCGTGGCGGCATAACCGCCTTACTGTTCAACCGTTATTGCTCATCGCCGATTATCAAAACACCCGAGGTCACCTAGGTTTCGCGCACCAGTGATACGTCTTGCCATCCGAGGTAAAACTGTGATTGTTGAGTAAATTATATTCAAAATAATAATGAAATTGAGGTATCTCGTGCATTTTGGCCGCGCACTGTGCGGACCCTGCATAGTTTTTTCCACGAACTATTATCTTCGTCGGATGACATTGTTGTTTCAAATTTGCTTTGGGCGCAATGAACTGCTCGCCATTTTCTAGAGTATAAATACGGATGCCATTGCCGATGGAATGATTGGAGCATGAACGAGTTCCGTAATCTCCATCCTTTAGCGGAATCTTCGGCGCGGCATAAGCAGCGGTCGTCAAAACGCCAAGGACGCATACGCAGCATAGACCTCGCATATCGACCCCCCATTTACGAGCGCGCCGCGGCTCGGGTGCGCTCTACCGCGCGGCGGCGGCGCGGCCGCGGTCGATGAAAGCCACGAGCTCCTTGGCCAAGTCCGTGAACAATTGAAGTTTTCCGGTGTCCAGCGGCTCCCTCGGCGACCGCGGCATTAACGTGTTCACATAACCGCCAACCCGAACGAAAATTTGCGCCAGTTTTGCGTTTCCCGCAAGTCGGGGGTGTTTGAGGGGGCTTCGCGTGCGCCAGCGCACAACGTCGAAGCGACCTTTGCGCTTAGATGCTCCCCATGCCGCTTTGGCATGTCTCAAGGGAGTTTCCCCGATGATTTCCTCCGCCATTCTCCGCCGTCTGCTGATTGCCGTCGCCGCCCTTTCCATGACCTTCGTCGCCGCTGAAATCACCGCGCCGGCCAACGCCGCCGTGTTCCCTTCCCATAGCCTTGATGACGGCGACTGAGATCTGTCGGAGCGCGAAGGCGCGTGATCTTTTTGGGCGAGAGGCTTTCGCGCTCTTCGGGATATTTGAAGCAACACGGTTGGGCTGGGTGGGGCGGGGCGCGCGGTCGGCTGAAATGCCCCCGCGCGCCCCATGACGCGTCGCTGGCGTGTCCTTCCGTTTAAATCCTCTTTCCCCAAACCCCGTCGATCTTTTGCCCAACCCCCGCTAAACCCCATATGCTAAGCCCTGCGGGGAAACGGGACGAAAAATGACTGAGATCAAGAAATTCGACGCCGTGGTGGTCGGTTCCGGGCTTGGCGGGCTCGCGGCGGGGGCCTTGCTGGCCAAGGCCGGCTACAGCGTCTGCCTGCTGGAGCGCAATTACAGTCTGGGCGGGGCGGCTTCGGTTTACCGCGTCGGCGGGCTCACCGTCGAATCCTCGCTGCACCAGACCTCCGACGCGCGCAATCCGCGCGACGTGAAGCACTCCATCCTTAGGGAACTCGGCATTCTCGACGAGATCGAATGGCTGCCGACCGGCGCGCTGCATCATGTGCGCGGCGGTCCCGTGGGCGAGAGTTTCGCGCTGCCCGCTGGTTTCGACGCCGCCTATGACGCGCTGGCCGAGCGCTTTCCCGACAAGCGATCGGCGATCCAGGAATTTCTGGCCGACGTCGAGCGCATCCACGATTCGCTATGGACGATCCGCCAGGCGCGCGACACCGGCTCCGTGGCCAAGTTCACCCGTGCGCTGTGGGAGCTGGCGCCGGCGGCGGCGGCGTGGAACGACACGCTCGACGAGGTTTTCACGCAGCGCTTTGGCGGCGCGGAGGCGCTCAAATGCGCGCTGGGCGCCAATCTTCTCTATTTTGGCGACGATCCCAAGCGCATCTGGTGGATTTATTACGCGTTGGCGCAGGGGGCCAATATCGCCTCGGGCGGCGCTTATATCAAAGGCGGCTCGCGCCAGCTCAGCCTCAAGCTCGCCAAGGTCATCACCAAGGCCGGCGGCGTCGTGCGGCTCGGCCGCAACGCCACGGCGATCTTGACGGGCGCCGATGGCGAGGCGGCGGGCGTGCGCCATGTCGCGCGAAAAACCGGCGAGGACGAACAGGAAATCTCCGCCCGCGTCGTGCTGGCCAATTGCGCGCCGAGCGTCGCCGGAGAGCTTTTGCCTTTGAAGGCGCGCGCGCTGATGGAGGAGGAGTTTGGCGCGCGGCCGCTCTCGACCTCGCTGTTTTGCGCCAATTTCGGCCTCGCCCAAAAACCCGCGACCGTTGGCCTCAAGGACTTCAACGCGATCGTGCTGCCGGAGACGATGACGCGCTTTTCGCAATATGGCGACGGCGCGGGCGCGTTGGGCGCCGACCCCGCCGGCGCGCTGCCGCTTTACTCCATCGCCAATTTCACGGCGGTCGATTCGGAGCTTTGGGACGAGCCGCCGGTGCTCGTCAGCGTGCTCGGGCTCGACAATTTAAGCAATTGGGACGGCCTCTCGCGCGAGGAGGCGCTGGCGCGGCGCGAGCGCTGGCTGGATGCTCTACAGGGCGCGATGGAGCGCGATTATCCCGGTTTTTCCGGCCTCGTCAGCGAGCGCGTGATGCTCGACGCCTTTTCGATGGCGGCCTATCTCAATACGCCGCGAGGCGCGGTCTACGGCTTCGAGCCGTTGCCGCCGGAACACCCGATCATCGCCGGCTTTCCGCGCACGCCGCGCACGCCGGTGGGCGGGCTCTACCTCGCCTCGGCGTTTGGCGGCGAACATGGCTTCAATGGCGCGATTCTGTCGGGCGCGGAGGCGGCGCGGCTCGCTGCGGCGAGCCTGGAGATGGGCGCGGAGTGATCCGCCGATGTTTTAGTCACTCGCCGGCGGAACCCTATCCGCCGGCCTGGCGTTATCGGATCAAGCGGGGGCTCGCGCGGCGAGCAGTCGGGGACGAAGGTTTGGGATAAAGACGGGGTGCCCGGTTGGCGTGAACTCGTCCATGTGTTATCCCGCCGGAAAGCGCCGAGCTTACGTTGCGGTCGGCCTTTTTCACCGGTCATGGCGTTGACGCCTTTCATCCCAATTTCAATACGCGTTGCGCGGGGGAAATGAACATGCCGCCAAGGACTTGCTCGAACGGCCAATCTGAAATCCCGAACTGTTTTTCGGCCAAATCCAAGAGCCGCGCGAAGGCTGTCGTCGCGCTCTCCTTCGCCGCGCTGTGCGCGGTCGGGCTGTCCGGCGGCGGCGCGCGCGCCGGCTTTCTGGAAGACCTGTTCGGCGCCTTCTCCGGGGAGCGGAGAGCCGCGCCTTCGCGCGATTACGCGTATCCCGAGCGGCGGGCCGTTCGACGCCAGGCGTCGAGCCTGTCCTACATCCCGAGACAGCGCCGCAAGGCGGGGCATCCGGCGTCCGACGGAATGGCGACCGCGGGTCCCGAGGCCAGCGGCCTTTGCTATGCCACGCGTCAGCGCGCGCCCGATTTGACTCAGCCGGACGTCATTTTGCACGACGCCACGCTGCGCGAGGGCGACAGCGTGATGACCGCGAAAGGCGTGCGCGTGTTCCAGGGCGGCAGCGCCTGTCCGCACAAGGAGAGCGACTTCCTCGCGCTTGCCGACGCGCGCGACATTCCGAGATCGAAGCGCGGCGCGCTGCAAGCGATCGAAAAGGCGGTGAAGACGCCTATATTGAGCGCCCGGGCGGGAAGCTTCGCTAGCGGCGTCAAGGTGACGGCCCAATAGCTCCTGCTGGCGAGAGCGCCTATCGATGAAACCGCGGCGGCGAGTCCCGCCGGCGACATATGGCGCGAAAATGCTTAGGCTAAAGAAGGGACGGATAGCCAGCGAGCGGAAGCACCCGGGTCACGATCGACGCCAGGCAGACCAGAACGACCAACAGCTTGAGTAGCTGCGATAGCCGCGCGTCTGGAGAGAATTTGTCGATGACCCAAAACAGGATCGCGCCAAGGACGACGGTGATCAGGATTCCAATTACGAGCGTGAGCATGGCGACCTCTTGTTATTCAAGCAGTGATATTCGCAACCCGTGAGCGATCAAGGGCGTCTTTTTCGATAACCGGCCGAACGAGGCGCGACTTCGCCTTGTCATTTGTCCGTCATTTTTTCGCGGGCGCCATCAAGCCCTCGCGCCGCCTCGTCAACCGACGCCCCCTATTGCGAAGGCGTTGATGAAGAAGCGGCCCAAGGGCCGCCTCCAGTTCACAGGGCTAACGACCCATAAACGCCAACAGAATGATGATCCAAATTGGAACGCCGAGCATCCACAGTATAATTCCACGTCCCATGACTTATCCTCCTCGTCGAATGTGCCTCACCAGCGCGTAAGATGGCTGGCGTCGAACTTCTCGTCTCGGTGGCGTCCGCCGACGCCGGCTCCCCACCAGGCCGCCGCGGCACCGAGAACCAACGACGCGGCGGTCAAAAAAGCGAGAAGAATGCCGGCCTTGCGCGCTTTGTCGGCGGTGGTCTTCATCTGCTCGGTCAACGTGTCGACACGCTTTTCGGCGTCGGCCTGCGAAAGACCGGTGTGCGTCGCGACGACGCGAACCAGATAGGCGCGATCATCGCTGCTCAGAGAACCATCGGCGGCTCCCGTCAACAAAATGCGCGAGACTTCCTGACGCGACGCTTCCGTTGGGCCGCCTTCGCCCATCGAGGCTTTGTCGGCCCCCTGGCCGAGCGATCCGGCGTTGGGCGCAAGACTGGCGTTGGGCGCAAGACTGGCGTTGGGCGCAAGACTGGCGCTGGGCGAAAGACTCAAGGCGAGGACTATTCCGGCTTTGCGCGCCGCATCGTTCGTATCCCGTACTTTGTCGGCGGCGGCCTTCACCTGAGCGAAAACCCCGTCGACTCGCTTTTCCGCGTCATTCTGCTGCAAGCCGGCGTGCGCGGCGACGATGCGCGCGACACGGGTGCGGTCGTCATTGCTCAGGGAGCCGTTGGTCCCGCTCGCGGCCAAAATGATCGAGACGTCCCGCTGCGACGTATCCGCGGTTCCGCTTTTGCCCGCCGACGCGCTTTCATTGGGCCGTAACGACGCGCTTTCATTGGGCCGTAACAGAGTGTCGACGCTATAGGCCATCGGATCCGCGACGGACGTGGCGCCCGACGACATCGAAGAAGCGCCGGACTTCGCCAATTCGGCGCCGCCTTTGAACGCGGATGAAATCGACCATGTGGCGAGCCATGTGCCTATCGCCACCGCGACGGCCCAAACGACAAGCCCATGCACGCCGTCCCTGACATGACTCTCGTGGATCGTCGCGCCGTCGACGGGTCGGCGCATGCGGCCGGCGATGTATCCGCCCGCGACGAAACTGGAGACTGTGATCCAGATGAACCAAAGCGCGAGCGCGATGTAAAATAGTACGGCCGAGTGACCCTTGTAGGGCGAGACAAGCGAGAGGCCTATGGCGGAGCCAAAGGCGGTCATCAGCACGATGATCGCCGAAGCGACGATCGCTCCCGCGAAGATCGCCGACCACTCGACATAAGAGGCGCCGGTTGTTTTCTCTGAAATGCGTGATGTATCGGTCATGGGCGCGTCTCCCTTTTTGCCGCTCAGCGCAAACCGAGGAAGGAAAGAATGGCCATGATGACCACGATTAGACCAACGAGATAGATGATGCCGTTCATGACTACTTCCTCCATCAATGCGAATGCGACGGTCGACCGGCCAATGCCGCTTCGATAAATTTCCAAATGGCGCGCTCGCTCCGTTCGCCAACGGCGCCGGACCCGGCCCAGTAGAAAAAGCGACCCGCAAGGGCCGCTTTCTTGGAGTGGACTTTACTCAGGCCTTGTCGACGACCTTTTTCACCGCGTCCTTGGCGTCGCCGACGGCGCCCTGAGCTTGGCCCTTGAGCTTCTGCGCCTCGCCTTCGACCTGAAGTTTCGGATTGCCGACGGCGTCCCCGACGCCCTTCTTGACCGCGCCGGCGGCTTCGTTGGCAGCGCCCTTGATTTTATCGGTTGTGCTCGTCATGACGATTCTCCTGAGGTGGTGATGACGACGCATTGTCCTGCGTCGCCATGCTGATCTGTAACTCGACATCCCGACCATATGTTCCCCGGACGGTCCCGCATAGATTCGGAAAGTACCCATGCGGAGTGGGCAGCGCGGGCCGCCGGCGCGCGCCGAGAGAGCGAAGCGGCTGCCAGAGCGTTTCATGTTTCCATCAAACTTGAAAAGCGATAGTCATGACGCGTTGGCCCCAAGCGAGTGACCGCCTTGCGCAAAACCCTTGCTCTGCTGTTCGCCGTCCTCACCGCGCCCGCGCTCGCCGCGGACCTCAACGACTATCCGACCTCCGCCCGCGCCGATTATGTTTTCGGCTGCATGAAGGCCAATGGCGACACGCGCCAGTCGTTGGAGCAATGCTCCTGCTCGATCGACGTAATCGCGACCATTTTGCCCTACGACAAATATGTCGCGGCGGAGACGGTGGCGAGCGTGACTCAGCAGGCCGGCCAGATCGGCGGCATGCTGCGCAACTCCGCCTTCGCCCAGGACGCGCTGAACGAACTGCGCCGCGCCCAGGCCGAGGCGCAGGTGCGGTGTTTCTAGGGGTGGAAATCTAACACTTGGAACCCTGCTTTTGGCTTTGAGCGGGGAGGATGCCGGGGGCGGCAATGCGCCAAAAGCGGAGGTGGGTCAGTCTAGGGGCCGCCGCAAAAAAACATAACGCCCCGCCTCGAATGATCGAGCGGGGCGTTTTGTTTAATGCAGAGTCGCCCTAACATCGAAACGAAAGCGCGGATGGTTTGACCATCCGCGCTTGCGCGAACTCATTTGTGGGTCTTGATCCAGCTATCGACTTCGGCCGAAGCCTTGTCCTTTCCGTATCCATATTTTTCTTGGAGAGCGCCTTCCAGCTGCTCGCGCTTACCG
>Ga0182013_10002977_pt1 | contig 21581 bp, 28 predicted proteins | sample 612S2MmetaG_FD_120487 | JGI IMG/M metagenome (GOLD analysis project Ga0182013, IMG submission 120487) | Permafrost microbial communities from Stordalen Mire, Sweden - 612S2M metaG | ecosystem: Environmental > Terrestrial > Soil > Wetlands > Permafrost | place: Sweden: Stordalen | collected... | reverse complement strand
CGCCGGCGGACATTCGAAGGAACGCTGCGACGGGTCAAACACCAACAACTACAAGGCTTTTCCCTGGTCTGAACTGGTGGGCCGTACAAGACTTGAACTTGTGACCTCTTGCGTGTCATGCAATCTGGAACCGTCCCGCTAGTGCTGTTTGGTCCTTACGGTGCTGGTCAGGCCACTAGTGCCGGACAGGACAGGACAGGGCAACACTCTTGAATAGGCAACAAAGGCAACAAAATGGGCAACAAAAAGGACCAGCCCGAAGGCTGGCCCTGTTTGCTGGGAAGGTTAGGAAATGCTTAGGGAACGTGTCGCATTGCGTCCGGCAGGATCTCGTAGACCAGCCAGTCCTTGCCGTCCGGCGCTAACCACGACTGCTCATAGTAACCACCGGCATCTAGACAGCAAAGGCAGTGAATACAACGACTGTGCACTTGGTGCCACGGCCCCAAGGGATCCAAACGGCACGGCACATGGTCCGTGAGAGGATGCTCGCACCCGCAGCCGTCTTCGTCATCCTCACCGAGTAGCTCGGCCTCTTCACTGACTGTCAGGTAATCCTTCACGACAGCACCGCCGTCATTGCTTCAGCTGCACTCTCGTACCGCTTGGTGGAAGTCCACCCGTAAACACGCACGACCATGTTCATGGACGAATGCCCGAGCCGCCATGCAACGTCTTCGCCAGAGACACCGGCCTGAAGCATCAAGACCGCAGCCGAGTGCCGGATGTCGTGCCAGTGCATCGGCGGGATGTTGAGCCGCTTGAGGATGTCTGCCCAATGGCGGCGCACTGTTGAGTCATAGATTGGGTTACCAGTATCGGCAGTGAACACAAGGCCGATACCTCCAGTGCCAAAGTAGATCTGCCGGGCTTCCTGCCACTTGAGTGCCTCGATGACTTCCGGCCCAACCTTCAGGGTGCGGCGGGATGTCCGAGTCTTTGGCGCTACTGTCGTCCGCTCTGTGCGATCTAGAGTTCCCTCGATTGAAATCTCTGAGGTTTCCCAGTTCACATCCTGCCATTTTAGTGCTAGCGCCTCACCTTGGCGCACACCTGTCGAGATGCTCAGCACGTACAAGGGGTACAGCCAATCTCCTGTCACCTTGAGTTCCGCCAAGATTCCCGTAGCCTGTTGCGCTGTGAGAACCGGACGTTCCTCGTAGGTAACCTTCGGGGGTTTAGCCTGCCTGGCAACGTTACGCCTTACAAGCCCACGATCTTCAGCAACCTGAAGGGCTGCGGTAAGAATCGACCAAGCCCGCTTTTGCGTGCTCGTGCTAGCGGGCTTCGGGCCGTCCTTACCGGTCACACCTTCAGTGGCGAGCACCTTAAGCAATGCCTCAACATGCTCGATGGTAAGAGTCGAAAGCCGTATTTCACCTAGCTTGTAATGACCTTCGACTGGAACCGGCTTCAGGTAGAAGTTGATGCAATCCCTGTAGTTGCGGACGGTGGCAGGCTTCCAGCAACCACTCGTGACGTTGATCTCGTGCCAGCGGTCCAACCACTTGCCAACAGTGGGAGCTTTCGGGGCAGCCTTGGTTGAACCAGCTTCAATTTCTTTGAGTAGTTGCTGACGCTTCGCCTCAAGTTCCTTCAGGGTTTTCGCCACTACTGAGCGGCGGACCCGCTTACCGTCTGGACCTTTCGGTAGTTCGACCGACGCCTGAAACCAGCCATCGACTCTCCGACTGATGTTCAAACCATCCTTCGCCATTTCCTTGCCTTCCCTCACCCGGTCACCACATGTGACCTAGCCAGAGTTTAGCAAGCAAGTGGTCACCGCTGCAACCGGCTTGTAGCTGGCGGGTTTTGTCACTCTGGCTTAGGCAACACGGTCAGGTTGCGGGCTCTCTAGCCAGCCGTCGAGGGCAGCCCGAGAGACAACGTACCGGCGTCCCAACCGGCGCACTCCCGGCAGCGTTCCCTCTTGAGCCAACTCGTAGGCGAGACTGCGACCAATGCCTAGAAGGCCCGCTGCCTCTTGGATGCTGTAGGTCTTACGGTCAAGGGCTGGGCGTTCCTGTACGGTATCCGCTCGCCCCTTGATATTTCGTACTCTTGTGCTTGTCTTCATTGCGATCCCTTTGCGTATCGAATCCTGCCGGTCTGTCCGGCTCATACCAAACTACACGTTCGGCAGCCGTTGTCAAACGCCCTACTCAGGGGGCATATACTGCTATATAAGATATCTAACTAATTGTCACTTATCAAGTTATCAATGTTCAATATAACTACACTCCAAGATACATCTAGTTACCTATGCGGTGAAGTTTCTACAGGAATAGAACTACCTAACAAATACTTAAGAAATACTCTGCATATAGTGGGGGCTTCTGGTATGGTGGGTGCGACAGGCGCACCAGGTTGTCCCGGTGTTAGGCCTCTGACCAGGACTTCGAGGTTCGATCTGGTATACTGGAGGTAGCAAGATTTTACAGAAAGGTGGAGGCAATGTCGCTCACACAGAAGGCTACAGGGCTACCTAGGTCGTGGCGTGACTACGCCGGGATCATTGCAGAGGCTAAGGCCGATGCGGGATCATGGCGGGAGATAGTCGAAGATCCGCCCATGACCTACCAGCAGGCTAATGACGCCGCCGCCCACATTCGCAAACACTACGCCGTTGAGCATAACCTAACGGTTCTCGTGCGTAGTCAGCGAGTGTTTGTCCGAGCCAATAAGTAACAAGGTATGCGGTGTTGGGCTATGGCAGCTCCAGTCCGGAGCGTTTGCGCCTTACCAAGGGCGAAGTGCGCTCCTATATCAATCCATTGCTGGGACTCAGATGTTACAGGGATCGTAAGGGCATTCTGTGCTACACGATCTCGCCGGATCACCGTGGTCGGGCGCATGCTGCGGTTAAGACAGATCAGGCTATGGGCAGTAAACCTCACGTTACTGCCTGTAGTGCTGATCTAGGACGTGAGGGAAGAGATGACACAGACAGTTAATGATGAGTGGCTCGAATATCTTGGAGAGCTACAAGTAGTCCAGGCAGATACAGCGTTCATGTTGGACAAGGTCCGCACTTTTCTTGGCGATTACGTGGTGTTTCCATCCGTGCAAGCGCAGATCGCCACAACGCTGTGGGTCGCTCACACCTATCTGCTGGATCACTTCGAGACAACGCCTCGACTGGTCATCAAGTCACCCGAGAAACAGACGGGCAAGACTCGCCTGCTGGAGTGCCTGGACCTGATCTGCAAGGATGCGGTGGTCACCGGCAACATCTCACCGGCTGCAATGGCACGACTGATCAACGACAGGCAGCCAACGCTCTTGATAGACGAGATCGACACGATCTTTGGTGAGAAGGCTGCAGCGCATGAGGATACTCGGGCCATCCTGAACAGCGGATACCGGAAGGGTGCCAAGTACATCCGGTGTGTGGGCGGTGGAAACAATACTGTCATCGAACTGCCGTCTTACTGTGCGGTAGCAGTAGCCGGGATCGGAGAGCCACCTGAAACGATTGGCAACCGTGCTGTCATTCTGAACATGCGGCGGAAGACGCAGGCAGAGACGGTCCAACCGTTCTACGGCTGGTTGGCCTACCCGAGAGGTGATGCGGTTAGGACACGGTTGGAGAAGTGGGCGGTAGAAGTGAGCGGTTGGATCTTTGCGGAGCACACAGATCCCGACGGCTCGGTTTCCCGAGAGATGCCGCAGATGCCCGAAGGGATCTCGGACAGGCAATACGACATCTGGCTGCCTCTGATCGGCATTGCAGACTTGGCCGGTGATGAGTGGGGAGAGATGGCTCGCAACGCTTGCACGGTTCTGTCAGTCGAGCAAACTGCCGAAGATGCGGAGGCCGGTCAGGTGCTGCGGCTTCTCCGTGACATCCGAATCGTGTTCGACCAGGATGGGCGGAGTCGCATCTTCACTGCGCAACTGGTGTCGCTCCTGTGCAAGGTGCCCGAGTCCGAGTGGGCAGCCGTCGAGTATGGCCAACCGGTCCTCAATGCCCACAAGCTTGCTCACATGCTGACGCCGTACCGGATCACGTCGGTGCGGTGGCGGGATGCGGACGGTGGACAGCAACGGGGCTACTCCCGAGCCAGCTTCGAGGATGCATGGTCAAGGTACCTGCCAAGCCGTGAGGATATGACGGACTGTGACGCTCTGTGACACTTCCAAAACACCTAAGTGTCACACGCCCACACCGCCTCCTACCTGCTCTTATATCTAAAAATGTGTGTGTATGTGACAGTGTGACGCTTGGTCAGAGAGGCTAATCAACTAGGTCTAGAGAGAGTCCCCTTGGAGCTTTCCCACAAAGCGTCACAAGCGTCACAGAACCTCCGTTTTCCTAGCCTGACCTGCGGCAACGCCTGTGACAGTGAGATGTTTCCGAAGTGTCACAGAGGCCAGTAAGTGTCACAGAGCGTCCGACCTGCCAGCCGGGTAATCCACAAGCGTCAGGAATCTGTTCGGGCTGCTGAGATACTTCCCCGCCTCTTCTAGAGGCTCGTATAAGGCAACTCGTGTAAGGTTAGATCAGAAACCTCCTGGTGAGAGCCTTGCGATACCTGTCGCTATAGCGCCCTTTTCACGGTCTGGTGCGCCTCCGGTGGCCGCTCCCGTTTGCGAACATCAACCAGCAGGATCATCTAGAAACCACACGACAGTAGACATATCTACCTCAGGACAGCATCCACATGACTCATCATATGGGGGGGGTGGGTCAAACCCCTATGAGCCTGTTGAGAATCTCACCCCCGACAACGCTGGCATTTTGTACGTGTTATAGCATCTCGGCATGCCCTCTGAACAGGGGTTTTGAGTTTACGATGTCATATATCATGTCAACATAATAGCCGCTCATATAGAGCTAACTACGCCTTATACAATCGCTCTCTTCGACACCACTTCAGCATAGAAAGGAATTATCAACATGCGTATTACCAATCCAGGGGTACCACCCAAAGATCCGAGCACAAGGCGCAGAACCAACACGCCGAAGGCCGAACAGACAGGTATCGCTACGATCACTGCCCTGCCGGTAGTAAGGCCTCGACCGGCTAACCCGAAGTGGTCGGAGCCGATCAAGGACCTGTACCAGGCCATCATCGACTCGAACGTACCCAAGCAACAGACAGACCTGGCGTTTAGCTGGATACTGCTCGATACCTTGCACCAGGCGCTAGCGCATCCCAACCTCACTACAGGGCAGGTTTCCGCCTCACTGGTCAACTCCTGCTTGGCGAATCTCGCAAGGCTCGGGGTAGCACATGCTGACAGGGTACGGGCAGGTGTCCTACTGAAGACCGAACAGGGCCCCGATCAGGTAAAACTCGCCATTATGGCGGGATATCGAGATGCCCTGCTACCAAAGCGTGATGGCCTCTCTAATGCCCAGGCATGAAAATAGCCGCCCCTGCAGGCGGCTATTTCTCTTATGCGGTAAGGTAATCAGCTAGCTACTGGCATCTCCCTCATTGCCGGTGTTGCTTCATGATGGTCGCTTGCATGTTGGCCAGTTTCTTGGCCCTCATCTTCTCGGCCGCCTTCTTGCGGGCCATCTCGGCCATCCCGATCCAGAACATGATGGGCAGGAACACGAAGAGGAACAGGCCGAGGACGATGGCCACGCCAAGGAGACCAGCGGCTAGACCGGCGATGATGCAGAGAGCGGCCGTCACGGCGGCGCCGATCTTCAGGGCCTTCTGCCCGGCCCGCTCGACCTTAGTCAGTTGCTGCGTTTGCGTTGTCACGATTCACCCCCCTTCGGCTTGGCGAGCTTCCCGAGTCGCCAGAGTTCATTGACCCTCCGATCCCTCGGGCGAGAGCGTGTTCTCGCTCACCCAGGCGCCGGTGGAAACGGCTGGCGTGACTCGGCGTAGAGGAGTCGACCCCGAGGAGCAAACCGGGCCGTGTCGGTGCTCGGACGAGCAGTGCTAGTCCGCAGCGAACGTGTCTCAACGTCCTTCCTCCTACTCGGAGCACCTGAACTCACTGGCCCCGTGCCGAGAAGTATCGGCAGTGCGACTGCTCGGCTTTAGCTTTGACCTGCTGGCATGCTCCACCAACCCGCCGCCACTCTCGCAGGCTCACGGTGCGCTACCCGACGAGCAGCCAGGCGATCTGTTCGGACCGGTCGCACAACCTGAGTGGAAAGGTACCAAGACTCGACCAAGATGAGGTGGACACCCGCAGGCTTCTTCACGAGAAGACGCCGCCTTTCGGCGGCTTCCCTGATGACTAGTAACACTGCCCGAACCCGTTGATCTCCCCAACACTTCCGAGACCACCATCCTCGCTTGCAAACTGTTGCAATGATTCGAACTCACCGTTCAAGCACGACTCGGTGCTCTCATCGTTCGACTCCTCCGAGTTAATCCCAGTTATCTGAGTGCTGAGGTTGGAGATCCCTCTGGAGTTCGACTTGATAGCAGCGGTAGCTTGCTTTTCGTACTGGCCAACCTGAGCCATGTCCCTCTCAAGGGTCGCTACCTCGCCACCCAACGTATTAGACGACTTCACGACTGCCACTTGATGCTTGAGTTGGTTGATTTGTGTTTGTTGTGACTGATAGGCATTGGCGCCTACTGCCACAAAGGCGATTAACGCTACTAGCAACGTGATGATCACTACTAGTGCCTTGTTCATACTGTTCACCTCCCTCACTTCTAACTAGCTGTCGTAGACGGGCATTTCTTGAGTTTGATGAACGCATCAAAGCCCTCGCCGCTCCCACCACGCTCTATCGGCAGGCTCGATGTCACTTTAAGCCAATCCGGTGGGTTGTGTATGGTCGCACTACGAGAATGAAGCCACGTAGTCGACTGTGTCACCCGTGACGACATATTTCATGAGGCTACGAAAGTCGATTGGGCGTGCTTTATGGCGGCAGTGCCCGGCGTGGACCCCATCTCGCCGGGTGGCTCATAAGTGACAGTGAAGGTAGTCGATGCACCGGAGCCTTGTATCGCACTAGGCAACGCCTCGACCGACCCGTCGGGCGCCACCATCTCCCACACATCGGAGTAAGGGGGAACCGTCCAAGAGCCGGAAGGCGTCGTCAAGCCCAGGTCCGTGAAGGTCACCGACCCGAAGTCCGGAAGGTCCTGAAGCTCACCATCATTGTTCCAGCAACCACTATTGACGTTCGGGCAACCGGGATCCTCTGCTATCCACTCAGCGGTCGTTCCGGGACCGGAGAACGGCTCGACGGCTGACGACGGTGATCCACTGGTGAGATCACTGACGTAATAGGCCCAGTAGCCAGACGTTTCCTGCCATACCTCAGCATCGATGACATCGCCGGGCGAGACCGTAAAAAGGTCGTTCGTCGGGCTTGGGGTCGCACCGTACCCGAGTGCCTCATCCGTAAACCAGGCATAGCCGCTCTGCTGTCCGCTTACGCAGCCCGACGTCGTTCCGTCCTGAAAGAGGCCAGGGTTCCCAGTAGGACCGTTGACACCTACCCAGTCTGATGTATAGCCATTTGGTACCGAGGCGCAGTCCAGCGTCGGGACCGTCCAGTCAGCACTTATCGCTTGATACCCGCCGCTTCCTCCTGTAAGGACATACCCTGACCAGTTAGTAGAGATCGTGCCGGGGAACGAGGCTGGGGGCAGCGTTGTTGTCGTCGTGGTGGTCGATGTCGTGGTGGTCGATGCTGGCGTCCCGGCCTCAACGACCTTCAACTGAACGACCGTCCTCGCCGTGCCACGCATAACTAGGTACAGCGTGTAATCCTTCGCCCCGGTTGACGGGTTCGCCTTGAAGGTGGCCGGTCGAACAACCCTGCCGGGCTTGCACGTCACAGTTCCATCGAAGCCTGCGACCTCGGGCGACGACCCCCAGCGGCACGTCTTGGCGTTGCGAATCATCACCGTCCACCTGATCGTGGCGCCACTGGCAGGGAGATGGCGTGTGGGGACGGCCTGGGTATTCGCAGCACTTGCCAGCGAGGGAATGGCGAGGGCAACCAGAGCAAGCACTGCAACGAGAACGGCGAAGTGTCTATTGGTTCTCATGGTTCAATCCACTTCTGTGCGCCGTGACTGGCGCAACTCGCCTACCAGGCATCTCTTGGCATACAGACAACCAGTTTAGCCCTTCACCGTCCTCCTGGGACGGGCCTTTCCATCTTCGCCAAGCAGTTCCTACACCTGGATCCTCTGCGAGGTATTGAACGAATCGCTCACAACCCGCAGGGCCAACGGGATGCTCAATGCCTCCCTTGTCACCAGTGCGATGTCCTCCCTAGTACGGCTCGGGGTCACGGTCGCCGACAGGCGACGCCTCGGGATTGTGCTACAGCGAACGCAGCCAGAGGACAGAAAACGCATCTCAATCATGGACAACTATCGGAAGGCCCTCGACCCTGAAGCTAGGGCATAACCCACATTCGACAACGTGCCACTACTGTCCTGTTCCTCACTGTATGTTCGCCTTACTCGTTTGGATTGTCTACTTAGTTGTAACACTGGCCGAGGATCTGTGATACATCGTCGGTTGCTGCAGAATAGTTTCCGTTCCCCAGATCTTGTCTGAAGTTCAGGAACTCCGCATCCAACTGCCCGCCTACCACTGCAGCTTCTACCCGCATGCCTTTAGCTGCTGCTGCTTGACTATCAGTCAAGTCTCCACCAGCAATGACATTCTCCAGTCCGGTGTATACCTGCTGTGCATCAGCACAAAACACCGGAGTAGCATTCTCACTCGCTGCGACTGCAATCGTAGTCGCTGGGAAAAGATTCTGTGTTCCACCTTCGGCTCGAACTCGCTGAGCTATCGATGGAGCAGATGAACTGTGGCATCCCGCTAACAACCCAGTCAAGATTCCCACTACCACTACTGCTACTATTCTCTTCACTGTACTTCTCTTCACTATTTCACCTCCTACAAGTACAATCGAGGTTTATGGCCGTATGGCTGGCTGCAGCGGTCGTCCCGCACGCGGCAAGCGCCAGCATGCTCACACCCGCAACGGCAATCGTCAGGACACGGCGATGGATGGGGGGCATAGTAGAGCGGTTTGGAACCATGACTCTCCTCTTCGGCTCTGTCAGAAGAGGCGTCGAGCCTGCACCCGGGCGGCAGCCTGAGCGGTCGTCCTAACCGAACGGGGCGTCCCTGCTGATAACTGGTAAATGATGTTACACCCTGACAGTCACCATGTAGGACTTCCTCATGCTCCTGCCCACCTTCCAGGGCTACCGCCCTGCACAACCTTACGCCTGACTGTGTTCACAGACGCCCCAACAACTCAGCCTTCTTTGTCTCGAACTCCTCGGGCGTGATCAAACCAGAGTCCCGCAGTTCACCGAGCCTCCGAATCTGATCGATGATGTCACCATCGGCAGCAACTGCTGCCACGCCGCCTTCCCCGTCAACATAAATCTTGCCAACTGACTCTGGCACATCTTGCTGGATTCGGGCGGCCGTTGCCCGCCACGTAGCAAGTGGTCCCTGAAGCTCAAAGAACATGTCTTCATCAGTGACGCTGAGTGTTAGCAGAGTGAAGGCCTTTCTTGCTGCCAGGCCGAAGACCCCGAAGGCAACCACCGCTCCCACCCGAGCCTTGGTCCGCCCTGGATCATCGAAGGAGATTCGTTGAACTTCACTCCACGAATAGTGGCCCGAGTTCTTACGCCCAAAGAGCAGTCCTACGCCGGTTGAGTCAATCCGCATCTTTCCGCCAACCGCCTGCTGCTTGGCGATGTAGGTAACGTCAAACTCAAGCATCGCAGATCCTTTCGACAGACTCGGTGTCACCTTACGCCAATCGGTGTTAAGCACTGAACCTGGCCCGGTGGCCTAGCGGGAGCCTGTTCCAGCCAATCCTTCTTAGACACTTTGTGAACTCCCCCTCTTTGCTGCCCACCTATTCCGACTCGACTTCGCAGGACTCAGAGATTCCCTGCAGAAAGTCAGGTTTGAGGTACCGCACGAAAGAGGACACCTCAGCCAGCTTGGCGCTCAGGCTCTCGAAGCTGATGTAGCGACACACATCCACCAGCGGCGGATTGAGCCGGGAGAACGTCGGTCTATTGATTTCCGTGATCACCTTCGAGCGTCGGTCCTCTGGCGCAACGAGAAAGAGCGGAATGTTCAGATTCGGCTGTAGTGCAAGCAGGTCTGCCATCCGAAGAAGGCCCGAGTAGATGGAGGTCGTGCTCTCAATCTCGAAGGCGGCCACGACTGCTGAACCTGAGAGCCAAAGCACGTCGATCATCTCGACAATCCGGTTTGTCACGGTGTCAAACTGATGGGGAAGGCTTGCTCTGAGGCGTGGAATGTCCGAGAACAGCTTCCCTCGCCACTCCCTGCTCTTGTCGTTCCTGGCTACCCAGACATCGAGTCCCATGTCAGAGCCAAGTTTCAAAAGCTGATACTGCATCTGCGTGTGAACTGTCGGCTCCCTAGCAGCTTCCCGAGCCTCGACTTCGACGGCTTCCGGTTCTTCACGTTCCTCATCCTCCGGTTCCGGTACCGTGACTGCACCGACGCTGCTCCGAAGTGCTAGCGGGCGATGAGCAAGCTTTCTCGGATCAACTGGCCGCTCGACAGGGTTTCTCTCGGCGTCCAAGACGGCAGCAACAACGGCTTCCCCGTCCTGCTTCTTCCACTTTGCTGGTGACGCTCGGAACGGGCCGGACCATCGGTTCGGATTCTTCAGGTCCCTGAAGACGCTCAGGGTGTCCCACATCTCAACGACGGGAACGGCAGTCTCAGGTGTGAGCGCCGCCACGACTCTGACCTTGATCCGAGAGGGGAACTCCCAGTCAGACCAAATCCTCGCACTGTCCTGGAAGGGTTCCCCTATCACCTCCAAGACGCCAATCCACCTCGATATGCCTGTAAGGTAACAGAGCAGATAATCATTGGGCTTTATCCGTTTCACGGTGTTCCAGCGGAGAGCGGAAAAGCCGCTCACATCCCCACCGGCCTTGAGGAACTCTCGCCAAGTCTGGTCGGTGAACAGATCGAGCCAGTAAGAGCGTTCGTCAGTCACAGGAGACATCTTGCCACTACCTGGTCAGCGTGGCAGCGACTCTTCGGCAGCAGTCCGCACGGTCTGTTCGGACCAGTCGCACAACCCGCCCCGAGAAGGCACCACCCCAGCCCATCGTCGTAGTGGACCTTAGTCCGTGCAGCTCGTCGTTCGCCGCTGAGCCACTTTGCCCTCTGCGTCGTCTAGGCGTCGAAACAGAACGCTGACCATTCCAAGGTACTCCAGAGCACGCTGCGGATCGTCCTGTTCGACGAGCCTGTGAGACTTCGGGTTTCGTATGGCCTTCATCAAACCCATAAACACGAGCTGGAGTCCCTGCTGCTCGTTCTTGCCACTTATGCCGGACTCCCAAGACAAGTCGATTGGTGGAGGGTCACCCTCAAACGCCTGCTTCATCAGGGTCACACCCGACGTCTCGCCGAGCTTGCTCTGACGCTGGACCCGCAGCTCCAGCGCAACAACGGCATTGCGGATTGCATCTGCATAGAAACCCTGAACAAACAGCCCTCCGGCCACGGCGACGACTGCGGGGTGCAGGTTCTCGATCCCGAGTCCTCTGTCGTTCTGTACGCTCACGATACCGATCCTTCTCACTGTGGTCACCCTGCTTCCCATCCGGTGGTGCACTCGCTTCCTTGCAGGTTGTTATCTCCTGAGAAGGAGTCGGGTCATTGCGAGAACAACGAGTCCGACAGTCCCTACGCCCAGTAAAACGAAGCCGGTTGTCGGAAACCATGTCGCTGTAAATCCAGCCCTCGCTGCATTAGCTGCGGTCCATCCGAAGTCCGTGGGTGCGATTTGGGTGGCCGAGACTGCGGACAAGCACCACTCCGACGATAATGCAATGGCCGCACCCAACAGTACGCCCCTACCGAAGCCGAACCAGTGGATGCAAGCAGCAAGGATTGGTAGCCCAACCACCAGGACAATCAGCACGATGGTTTGTCCAAACTGGCTCCCTGGCTGCCACCAGAGTGACTTACCTTGGATCAGCGTCAAGCTGCCCGTCCCGCTCCCCCGAAAGGTTCCAGTCGAGATATGCAAGTGGTAGCCGACGTCTGGCAGAAGGCAACCGACTACCCAAATCGTTCCGGCGATCAGTCCAAGGAGAGACCAGGTGGCTGCGAACGGACCACTCTGAAGACGAGGTCTCCTTGTCTTCGCTAGATTTCTGACAGCAAGTAGCAAACCGGCAAGGACTAGGAACAAGCCCGCATAGTTGAGCCAAAACCCTGTGCCCGGCTGGCTCTGGCCGCTGAGCACAGTATCCACATCGTTGATTGAGTAGGCGACGTCAACTAGTACTACGGAAACCGCCACACCAGCACCGGCTGCCCATGTGTGCTTTGACAGAACAAGTCCTGTCGCCACACCCATTCCAATCAGAAGAGGAAGGTTGTAGCTCAGATCGGAAGCGTCCAGTAGAGACGTTCCACCTGAGTAGTAGTGAGGCAGCAGGGCCGTGATCGAAATGACTGTGCCGATGGCAAGTAACATCGCCACAACCCTGTGTTGCCTAGGCGCTACAACGAGGGTAGGCGCTTCAACGTTGAGAGTCCTTCGTTCGAGAACTGCCGATTGGTCTGCAACGCACTCGTCCTCTTTTGTGGCGGACATCACTGGCGCTCCGCATCGCCTGCAGTAAAGATCCCTGGCTTCAACAGGAGTCCCGCATTGCGTGCAGAAGGTTGAACCTGCCGACTCCTCAACCACTTTCGTAGGCGCAGCCTTCCCCGCTGCGAACTCGTCATCTGTAAGCACACCAGACTTCCTTAGTGCATCCAGCTTTGCCAAATCGTCTGCGGTACTCATTGTCTCTCCCACCTACCAGGGGGTCATGTTTCGGCGGGTTGAGTGCAGGTTACGCCAATCCGGTTCGTTGAGCACTGAACCTGGCTCGGTGGCTTAGGAGGACCGCCTGATCCCCCAAGAAGCCCACCTGAGGATCCCTCCCTCGGGCGGGCTTCTTCCTGTTGTGTTGCTGACGCTAGGGGGTTACTGAAGGGTGCTGTTGATCCGAATTGCCAGCTTCTCGAACCTGTCGATTGTGTCTGTCGAGAGTCCGGCGAGAAATCCGGTCTGATCCCTGAGCAAGGTAGCCGCAGGTTGGAAATGGTCGAAAGTCGATCCAGTGAATGCCTCAAGTCGCTTGACGATGCGGTCACCAGGTGGCAAGTCCGCCGACGTTACCGAGCAGTTGAACGCCACGTTGTACAGGGCGAGATAGTCATTCTCGGCAAACAGGTCCTCAACATCACCATTTCGCTTACCAGTGATCTCACCGACGGTTACGAGCCGGTCCGAGGCCAACCTTCCCGCCGAGATGGCTGCCTGAATGCGGCCCGTACCTTCTGTTCCAGAATCGACTAGGACGGTCACTTCGAGGCTTCGTCCGACAAGAGTCACAAACGCAGGCACGTTGGACGACCCACCCGCCGGAAGAATGCGCCACCGTTCTTCCAGCCCCGTCCGGCCTGAGGCTCTCAGGTGTCGGCTCAGGACGTCGAGGAAGACGAAGTCCGATGGTCCTTCGACTACCAGATTGGCATCCCCGATGAACAAGTGCTGTGCTAAGTCGTAGCCGAGTGCCGCCTGAAGGGGAAAGAGACTGTCGGCTTCCACAGTCAACACCTGGTCCGAAATCACTGCCCCGACATCGGGGCCCTTGTCCTCGACGATCCGAACCCGCCCGATCTTGTCTGTCTCAATCATGAACGGTGAGTGCGTCGTATAGATAGCCTGGGCGCTGGGAGCAAGCCGCTCGTTGATGAATCTCAGAAAGTCGGTTTGTGCCTTTGCGTGGAGCGTAAGACCAGGTTCGTCAAGGAGAACGACGACGTTCTTCGTGTGCTCAAACTCACTGAAGGCAGCTAGGAAGGAAAAGAACCACCGAAAGCCGGACGAACGTTGGGAAAAGTTGTTGGAGTAATCGTGGCGGCGGTCGGTGACCCGGATATCAAGGAAGTGTCCAACGATGGCTGGCCTTCCATCCGGCCCAGTCTCGATCTTGCGGTCCACGTCGAACTCGACACGAAGGTCAGGGTTCTGGGTCCAGTACTCGAAAACCTGATGGCTGAGGTCGTTCGATACGGCCTCCAACTCCGCCTTGCGATTTTCGTAGTCATCCCCCATGAGCGACTGCGGCGTAGTCTCGGCTAGCTTCAGCAGAGCAAGGGCGGTCTGTTGAGCCGATGAGGCGGGCTGCCCAGGAGCCAGTGCCGCTAGGTCCTCTAACCGCATGCGACCTTCCAGCAGGTGGTAGTTCGAGAAGTAGAAGAACTGAGGTAACCGCTGCAGCAGTATGGCGGCCACATGATTTCCTACCGAGTTCTTCCCCGCGAGAAGCCGTGTCGCCTCTGCGGCTATGGCATCCAGTTTCTCGATTGTCCGATCCAGGTCGTCCGGTCGTGGCTCACCCTCTGGAAGCACCAATTTTGTCTTGGCTGCAGCGACACACTCCTGGACGTTCGCAAGTCCAGCGGCGTTCGCCAGGTGCGCCCGGACCTCGGGTGTGGCCTGCAGTCGGTCAAGTATGTTTTCGACCGCCTTTCGCTCGTTAACTTCGTGACCAGACCAGTACGTCGTGTCGGGGTGGCCGTACTGCCGTTGGACCGTGACCTCGTTGCAGGTGAGCACATCCGGTCCGAAGATGTCAGCGAATGCTTTGATGTCTGGTGGTTCGAGCTGGAATCGTGCAGTGATTGGCGACGTCTTGTCAATCGCACCGGCTCGTCGGTCGGGAATGAGTCGCCAGCGAGGGTAATCGTCATTTGTTGCGAAGAGGTCCGTGTATACCGGGTTGAGGCGATAGAGGGCCTGCAATGTCGCCGTCTTGCCCGATTCGTTCTTGCCAACAAGGCAAGTCACGTTTCCCTCGACAGCGATGGGTGTGGAGTCGAGGATGTTGCGGAACTTCTGTACGGTGACCTCGATTAGCCGCATGGCAGGCTCCGATTCTGTTAGGACCTAATTTTTAGTGCCTTCTTGTGAGTGATGTCGGCTCTCAGGCCTCAGTGTCATCAGCGTAGAACACGGCGATAATCCACACCTTTCCGCAGTGCTGCCCACGATCCTTTGTGGCTACTAGCTGTTCCAGGTAACGAGGCCGATCGATGGTGTGTTGACCCCAAGCTGCTGAGCAGCTTGCGCTAGCGCCGAGTTCAACGCAGATGCATCCTGATCGGCGGTGGCGGTATCGGTTTGCAACTGAGACTCATCGGCAACGGCACTTCCATTCGACTCGGCGATGTTCTGAATGTCATGGAGAACCGCAGTTGTGTCGCCGGTCGCCCAGTTATTTGCGTCGATAGGGAAGCTTTGAAGTGACGATAGGCTAGCCAATGCACCGGGCACCGACATGCTTCCGAGATTGAGGATGTCGTTGTTCTGTGCTTGATCGCAGCTTCCTTGAGCGGTCTTGGAGTCCGTGTCCAGAGTCGCAAGATCACTCTGCGACACGCTGGACGGGTTCTGCAGCAACTCGCCGACTTCAACTTCGATGTCACTGGCCGATGCGGTGCAGATACTGAGGTCCTGGTTGACCGTTGAGGCAAAACTACTGAAGGCAGCAACCTCCTGGGCATGCGTAGGCGGTGTCGATGAGTGGCCCGACACAGCGATGATGATGCCAATGACAACCACTAGAACAATCGCTAGCGACCAGCGACCTCTCTTAGTAAACCTACGAGTCCCAGGTGCCCTTGCTGACTTGGGGGATTTCGGTTCAGTCCCCACGGCTAGCTTGTTCGCAGTCTCGATTCGAGACAGCAGCGCCTTAGTCTCTGTGATGCCAGGAATGGGCTGCTTTGTGTGCCAGTTACCCCTAAGCTTTTTGTTCTTCTCCAACATTGACCGGAAGGCTGCAAGGTTACCTGTCTGGACCTTGTTCTCCTGCTCATTCATGAAAGGAAGGCAGCGTTCGATCCTCTTGATCAAGAAGATGACATCCTTCTTGTACAGAACGACCCCAGGAGCCTTCACCACAGTAGGTGCCAAGGTGGGCGGCGGTGTAGGGGGTCGCTGGACTGGCGTTGTTTCAGACAGGACCTTCGCTTTGGCCTGCTGAAACTCCGCTTCGCTCAGTGTGCCGGAGTCCTTCAGGGCTTGTAGCTTTGCCAACTCATCTGCGGTGCTCATTGTCTCTCCCACCTTCTAGCGGTTCACGTTTCGGCAGGCTGAGTGCAGGTTACGCCAATCCAGTGTGTTAAGCACGAACCTCGCTCGGTGGCCTAGGAGGACATCCTGCTCCCCAAGAAGCCCGTCCGAGGTTCCTCCCCTGGGGCGATCCTTTCCATAGTCAGCACGCAGTTCCTTCACCTGAATCTAGCTTGTTGGCAATGGAAGGATGATGATGCTGACGCCATAGAACCTGCATGTTTTGGCAACTTTGGCAAACACCGCATTCATTGGGCCGATGGGGTTAGCTTTGCGTATCGCACTGTCCATTTGACCCACATACTTACTGAATGGCGGCCCTGCAGAAGACAACGCCAACCCAAAGGTGTCGACTGCGTTGTCGGCAGCCTTGTTGCCGACAGGTGACTTGAAATCCTGCTTAGCCACTATGAAGTCGGCGTAGTTAAGCGACGTTGTGGCTGAGCAGGCCCATAGCTGCGGCAGTTGTGCCTTAGCCGAGGGTGAAGCCCCAACGCCGGATACCACTAACCCCAAACCCGCAAGAAGTAACGCTACGACCGATGCTACTTTCGTGGCTTTATCTTTCATTGTGTTCTCCCGTGAAGGACTGGGACAGTCGTTGCAAAGGCCGCAAAGGTAGTAACTGCGACTTGACTGCGGCTGCTTGTAGTTTCAGCCCAGGCCGCCGACTCAGGTACAACGGAAAGCCAATGATCCACAAAAGAAGACAGAACAGGAACCACCCAAACGGCGATGTGTTGTCGATGCCGTTGTGATAGTTGGGGTTCTCCTTTCCGATGTAGCTCACAGGATCATAGATCCATTCGGATGGCCTGGCGTGCATTGCCGCCGCATCACACAGCACCCATATGGATGATCCCAACACGATCACCGACATCAAACCATAAAGACTAATCATGGCCTACTCCATGCCCTTTCTTGACTTGTCTCATCAGTACGGCAGAAGTCACCGACTGCAACCCTCAGCTAATCGCCTGGACCCTAACTCCCCAGTTACACTCGGAGTTTACCTGAAGCTGGAACGTTCCCTGGTCGTAGTAGTAGTCGACGGAGTTGCCGCTCATACCAAGCTCATTAGGCCCGGCGTCAGAGGTGAAGCCGCCGCCGAGCAGGTTGATATCGACTATGAAGTTCCCAGATGAGCCAAAGCCCGAACAGTTATAGGCCCAAGCGAGCGCCCACTCCTGAGCGTTCGAGCCAATCGTGAAGGCCTGAAAGGAGGCCTGGCCGCTCCCCTGTTGATTGAGTATGGTGTTCCACTTTGGCGCTTGAGTCGTAGTAGTTGGCGCCAGAGTGGTCGTGGTCGGTGCGACGGTGGTCGTCGTCGGAGCAACCGTGGTCGTGGTCGGTGCGACGGTGGCCGTGGTCGGTGCGACGATGGTCGTCGTCGGAGCAACCGTGGTCGTGGTACCGGGAACAGCTGACGTGGAGCATCCAGTCGCTAGGGCGCTGATCCCCAGTAGCACACTGACCACTAGCACAGCACTGAGGCGGGACGTTGACATTAAGGTCCTCCTAACACGACCCCTTAAAACAGGCGCAACTCGCCTACCAGGTGTTTATCGACAGACAAGGCGTCAACACTTAGCATCTGTCCAACTGCCCAGAGCGGAGCGGGCATCGTGGCCAACGCCCAGACCAAGTGGAAAACAACGGTGACGGCTCTGTTCGCTCTGCGCCGACCATGCAGTACAACCTCAACAGGCTTGCCAGCCCGACCCCATGTCTGTCATGTTGCAAATCTCTGCATCAGCAATGTTGTAACCGCCATACGCCGAAGCTGTCTTGGTTACCGAATGGCTACCCCACTTGACCGTGACGCTGCAAGTGATGTTGCCGCTGCCCCCAAGTTGTGCTGTTATGTCGTAATACTGAGCATTGCCGTCCAAGCCCAACTGTGCCGACCACGGAAGCGTAGTGGGTCCCTGGTGGTTCGAGGAATCACTGCCGAAGGTGATGTCGACTCCGGGCGCATTTCCCGTGCAAGAGAAGAGCACCACATTGGTTTGGGCCACCACAGTAGTCGGTGGAGACGTATTAATCGCTGTCTCTTTCTGGAGATACATCTTCGTTGTTCCAGTGCTTTCACCAATATCCCATACCACGCTGCACCAACTAGCCCGTGCAGGGACCGGGAGAGAACGGTAGTTCGTGGTATTCTTCGGCAAGTTGTACATGCCATAGTGAACACTTGGAGTCCCGCCTGCCGAACACGTGTCGGTCCAAAAGACGTAGCTGGACGATGCGTCTGTGGTCACAAGTTCTATACGAAGCCCTGACGGGCTGCTTGACAACGCACTGCCGGCGCTGCCAGTGTTACCGGATGTCTGAGAGTGTGCAATCGTTCTCCAGGTAGTTGTCGCCAGGCTGGAGGCTGTAAACAGTGCGGACATGCTCAATGCTAAGGCGCTGGCGATGACGAGCTTCTTCATCTACTTTCTCCCTTACTAGGAAATCTCTATTCCGCTTTCTAGTGGATTGCGATGGTGGTCGCAGTCATAGTCATCCTAGGGAACCGGGCCACAATCCTCACGATTACCTATTCCTCTTGATCTGCGGAGCTGTCCTTCATGATCTTGCCGAGAAAACGATTCTGTTTCTTCGTTTCTCGTGCCACAGAACGTTGCGCCCTGGCTGCCGAAGCTGATGCGTGCGCTGTCTTGCGTGCTTGCTTCGCCGTCTTCTTGGCCGCTATGGCTGTCCTCTGCTTTTTGCTGTTCTGGTTCATGACAAGTCGTGCGCCACCACCCGTCAGACCGATGAGCGACTTTCGGATGAGTCCCATTTTCTCTTTCCTCTTCCTTACGTGATTCGCTAGCCGCTGATTCCACAAGCTGGAAGGTCCTTGCGTGACAGTGCTTGTCGGTTAAGCCGTGTGATTCAGCAGAGCAACGTCAACTTGAGCACGCTCTCGCTACGACAAGTTGAACGGCATCGGCGGAACTGCCCGCTGCCGGACTCTGGCTACAGACTGTCCAGTTAGCAGCAACGACAACCCCGAAGATGCCACCGCCAATGACGTTGTAACCGAGGTTCTGGGAGATGAGGGTGGCTTCGGCCTGATCAAGTTCCTCTCCGGTCACGCTAGGCACTGTCTCCGTCTTGCCCGGTGCCGCACTTGTCGGTGTGGGCGCCACTGTCGTCGTGGTCGTGGTCGGCGCCACTGTCGTCGTGGTGGTCGTGGTCGGCGCCACTGTCGTCGTGGTTGTGGTCGGCGCCACTGTCGTCGTGGTCGTGGTCGGCGCCACCGTGGTCGTGGTCGGCGCCACCGTGGTCGTGGTCGAATGACTGGCTGCGGCTGTTGTTCCACAGGCAGCAAGTCCCAGCATGCTGGCACCCGCAACGGCAATCGTCAGGACACGGCGATGGTGGGAGGGTCTAGTAGAGCGGTCTGGAACCATGACTCTCTCCTCTTCGCTTGCAACTCGCCTGCAAATATCTATCGGCAACCAGGACGTCAACACTTAGCACCTTCACCTGTGCGCCCACTGATCCGACCCGATGCGACGGCAGCCGAGCTTTAGCTCACTTCCACGAAGCCCGTCCGAGGTTCCTCCCTGGGGTGGGCGTCTTGCCGTCTCTGGCCTTTCCTCTCTCTGCCGCTGTGTCTTGCCTGCACTATCGTCAGGGCGGTATGGGGAAGGTATTACGGATCCTGCTAGTCGCAGTCCTGCTGATGCTGGCGGGCTGTAGCTCAACCTCGTCAGGTCGCACATACCCGATCATCCACACAACGACACCCGTTCTGTCTGGGCAGGTCTTCTCTGTGCCGTCTGGCTCGATGGTGCCAACATTGCGGGTTGGCGATGATGTGGTCGTGAGCAAGTCAGCCACGATCCACCGAGGCGACATCATCGTCTTCAAGCGGCCCCCTGCCGACATCGGCACTACGGACAAGTACCTCATCAAGCGAGTCCTTGGCTTGCCTGGTGAGACAATCTCCTCTCAGGGCAACACGGTGCTCATCAACGGGAAGCCGCTAAAAGAGCCTTGGTTGCCAACCCTCACCGGGGTGTGCGCCGAGAACGCCGAGAACATCCCCCGCACGAAGATCCCCCTGGCGCACTACTACGTGCTGGGCGACTGCCGGGGAGACTCGGCTGACAGCCGGGTCTGGGGAACACTGGCAGCTTCACTCATCCTGGGGAAAGTGACCGCAATCGTCAGACCATGAACAGGGTCAGCTTTCCGAGCCGTGATTTCGTCTCTCTGCCGTTGTCTCCCGGCTGTGATCACTTTCGTTCCGCATCGACCACCAACACCCGACGCCACTCAAGCGGGTTCATTGTGCGCTACCCGTAGCCGGGCGGTCCGATCGGACCGGTCGCACGACCTGGTAGAAAGTTACCAAACCGGCCCAACTAGATGGTGGACGGCCCGATTACTGAAGCCGAACCGGCAGCCACGGCTTTGCAGCGTCTGGTGGTGTGAAGTAGTCAATCTCGAAAATCCGCCACTTGTCGTCAGTCTCCCTGACGGCGTGGAACTGGACCCGTGTTAGTTCACTTCCGGCGAGGATTGGGCCGTAGATGACTTCGAAGTAGAGCTGGGGGTTGCCGTTCCGTGCGTGCGTGATGTCTTCAAAAGTCGTGTTCCACCTGCTAAGCGAGACTTTGAAGAACAGGGTCACCTGACTCTCGGGCAAGACGATTGGCTCTAACAAGGTTGCGTGGTCGAACTGCATTCGTTCCTCGGGGTACGTGGCATGCGGCGAAACCCAGCCAATTATATGGCTTTCACTGGGACGGACGATGGCAATACCCTTGCCGATGTTGCGTACCGCAAGGGTTGCAATCAGTTCACCTGGTGTGAGTCCCACACTAATTGGTGTGAGTCCCACATTCAGAGGTTCGACTATTCGTGTCGTTGTGTATCCTCCAAATGTGCCTTCTGGCTCTTCTAGGGGAACCGACACAGGCTCCCCGACCGTGAGCAAGGGCGCCACGCTCAGTTCAAGGGTCTGCCGAGCTAGTGCAAGCTGCTCAGATGCGGCTTTGGCCTGTGCTTCCACTGCATCTGCCTGTGCCTTCGTGGCCTTAGCCTGTTCCCCTATCTTCTCGCCCTGCTCCTGTGCGGCCTTGAGCATCAGAGCATCCTGGTTGATGGCTGCCTTCGCCTGTCGGGCCAGACGCCATGTGAAAAAAGCGAGTAGAACCGTGGCACAAGCGGCGGCAAGAGTTGCCCACGCCGTGACCACGTTCGAGATCGAGGCGAACATCGTTACGCCGCAGTCCAAGACAGCGCCGGTCTGTCGGAGTGTCCCCCAAGTTCGGCAGGTCTGCTTCTAGTTGCTGTCATACGGCTCCTGCTCGGACGTATCTTCACTAACTACTTCGCCAGGAAAAACGAGGACTGATCCTGCCCTCCCACGGTCACGGTCGGCCTCTCTGTGGCCATGGGCTCCCGAACCTCGTCCCTCACCGTGGCTTCCCGCCGACTCCGCCGCCGTTGT
>Ga0182013_10002976_pt1 | contig 21582 bp, 17 predicted proteins | sample 612S2MmetaG_FD_120487 | JGI IMG/M metagenome (GOLD analysis project Ga0182013, IMG submission 120487) | Permafrost microbial communities from Stordalen Mire, Sweden - 612S2M metaG | ecosystem: Environmental > Terrestrial > Soil > Wetlands > Permafrost | place: Sweden: Stordalen | collected... | reverse complement strand
GGGGCAGGAAAGGCCGTTACCAAGATTTTCCCTGAAATGAAAGGCAAACTGACTTCAAATGCGGTGCGCGTGCCGGTGCCTAACGTTTCACTGGCTATTATTTCGCTTGAAGTGGGAAAAGTAACTTCAGTTGAAGAAGTAAACCAAATTTTACGTAATGCCTCGTTATATGGCAGCCTGTGTGAACAGATTGATTTCTCCACTTCAGACGAGTTGGTTTCGAGCGATGTAGTTGGCAACAGCCACGGCTGCGAAATTGACAGCAAAGCTACCATCGTTTCAGACGACGGAAAAAATATTGTTATTTACGCCTGGTACGATAACGAGTACGGGTACACCAGCCAGGTAAACCGTCTTGCCAAACATTTGGCGGGCGTTAAGCGTTTGATTTATTATTAGTTTTAGTTTACTGGTAACAGCGGAGAGAACGTAAGGGAGGAATGGAGATAAAAAAAGGCTGAACAGGGGGAAAACCTGTTTGTTTTAAGTCTTTTCTTTAATCTTCTTAATTCTTTGCCATCTTAGCGTCTTTGCGTTAAAAATTGCATTTTTGGCCTTTAAAATAATTAGAGCATCATGTTTGAGAATTTACAGGAACGGTTAGAAGGTGCGTTTAAAACACTTAAAGGCCAGGGAAAACTTACAGAAATAAACGTTGCAGAAACCATTAAAGAAGTGCGCCGTGCACTGGTTGATGCCGACGTTAACTATAAAATAGCCAAGGAATTTACCGATAAGGTAAAAGACACCGCCATGGGGCAAAATGTACTTACGTCCCTTCAACCCGGGCAGTTGATGGTAAAGGTGATGTATGATGAGCTTACCAAACTGATGGGTGGCAAAGAGGCCGACTTTAACATTAAAGGCAACCCCGCAGTTATCCTCATAGCCGGTTTACAAGGTTCGGGTAAAACTACTTTTACCCATAAACTGGCATACTGGCTTAAAACCAAAAAGTATAAAAGGCCTTTGATGGTTGCAGCCGATGTGTATCGCCCCGCGGCTATCGACCAGTTGATTGTATTGGGTAGCCAGATAGACATACCCGTTTACCACGAAAAAGAAAGCAAAGACCCTGTTCAGATTGCATTGAATGGTATTGCGCACGCAAAGTCCTTAGGCCTTGATTGCGTGATTATAGATACTGCAGGACGTTTAGCCGTTGACGAGGAGATGATGACGGAAATTGCCCGGATAAAGGAAAAGACCAAGCCAGACGAAGTATTGTTTGTAGTGGATTCCATGACCGGCCAGGATGCCGTTAACACAGCCAAAGCCTTCAACGACCGTTTAAATTTTGACGGCGTTGTATTAACCAAGTTAGACGGCGATACCCGCGGTGGTGCAGCTTTAACGGTTACTTACACCGTTGGCAAGCCTATCAAGTTTGTATCAACCGGTGAAAAAGTAGATACGCTGGATGTATTCTTCCCTGAACGTATGGCCAGCCGTATTTTGGGCATGGGTGATATCGTATCCTTTGTTGAAAAAGCACAGGAGCAATACGATGAGAAGAAGGCCAAAGAACTGGAAGCCAAAATCCGCAAAAACCAATTTGACTTTAACGACTTCTTAGCTCAGCTTGCCCAGATAAAGAAAATGGGTAATGTAAAAGACTTATTAGGCATGATACCCGGCATGGGCAAAGCCATGAAAGACGTTGATATTAACGACGACTCATTCAAAAAAGTAGAAGCCATCATACTCTCCATGACCCCACATGAAAGGTCTAACCCAGAGGTATTAGACGGCAAACGCAAACTCCGCATATCCAAAGGCAGCGGCAACACCATACAGGAGGTAAACCAATTCATCAAACAATTCGACGAAATGAAAAAGATGATGAAGAGCATGCAAAAAATGAGCACTGCCGGTAGAATGATTAAGGGGATGCCGGGGAGGTAGATTTCTGGTATTTAGTAATTAGTAGTTAGACTTAATACATGCGCGGACGCCGAGACGATTCCCTTTAAAAGGCTCGTTAGCCCTGAAAGGGTGATAAGATATCAGCACAGGGTGAAGCCCTGTGTAAAAGACACACACCCCTATACAGCCCTGAAAGGGCGCAACATCAATCCCACACATAGCGCTCATCATATTCCACCTTGTACTTTTTCAAAAATGCCCGGTATTCATCCTGAAATGTTTTTGTTTTATGATGTTCTTTCTGATCTGAAATATATTTAACCACGGTATCAATTTCGCTGGGGTTAATCGAAAAAGCGCCGTAACCATCCTGCCAATAAAAATTCTTTAGCTTATCATCTTTCAACTTCACCCACTTTGATGAATGTGATTTAAGTTCCTCTAAAAGCTTAACCAATGCTATTTTTTTAGATAGCAAACAAAGAAGATGAACATGGTCAACATGGCCGTCGATTATTATGGGGTTACACTCCAATTCGTTGCATATACCGCCTAAATACGCGTACAACTTATTTTTTATATCTTCACCAATTAAAGGCACCCTGTTTTTTGTGCTAAACACGATGTGCAGGTAGTTCTTTACTAATGATTGGCCCATATTCTTTCTTACGCCCTTTCAGGGCTTTTTATTGTTTGATTCATTGTACGTAGGGCTTCACCCTACGCTGATATCTTATCGCCCTTTCAGGGCTTTCTATGTAGCCGCCCTCTCCTCTTCCCCACCATCCGGAAAACTAACCACCGCCCTCTTAACCACACTCCAATAATTCGGCTCCAAAGCCCCTTCATTAAAGTAACCCCGCTCCAATAACAACCTGTGCATTTTAGGCAGGTTGTAGGATGGCGCGCCCATGCATAAATGATGTTCCGCATGGTAGTTTACATGGTGGGGTGCAAATAATATACGCTCAAAAAAATTGGCGTAGGTAGTACGCGTATTCTTTTGCGGATTGGCTCTATCCTCCACCATACTATGCTCAGCCATACTCCTTACGCGCAATGAGAAATTAAAAGTGGTTAACAATGCGCCCCACCAAAGCAGGTACAACCAGGGTTTGCCGCAGGCATACAAAATCAGAAACAAAATAAGGTTTGCAGCCACCGGCCCTGCTAAATTCTGAGCGGCATTTTTAATAATATTCCAGGCACTTTTTCCTTTTACCGATAACCATTCTGCAGTACCATTCAAAGCATATTTAATAAAGCCCAGTTGCATAAATATTACGGCAAAGTTTGCCTTGGCGCCGGATACACCTACAAGGTCGCGGCCAAATTTGCGCGCCATGCTAATGACAGTGGTTGGGTAACCTTTGGTAAGGCTTAAATCCGGGTCATCTGCCAAACCGGTGTTGATATGGTGTTGGGTATGGTAAGGGCGGTATTTTTTCAAATCATGCAAAATAGGATATGCGCCAAACCAATTACCTATAAATGTATTGAGCTTGTTGCTGGTAAAAACAGAATCGTGCGAGCAATCGTGCAGGATAATGGCGCAAGCCAGCTGTTTTCCCCCAATAATAAAAAGTGAAATAATAATTGTAACAGGATTAGGAAATAAGCCAGATAGCAAAAACGCAAACGCAATCCAGCCCCAGGTTGTTGCAATTTCGAGCGCGCCTTTCCAATCGCTCTTTTGCATCACCATCTTTATTTCATCATTACTCAGATAGTGATGCAGCGTTTTATTATACCACTTTAAATGATTTTCGGCCATAGCAGGCAAAGATAACTGATAGCGGCTTATAATGGAAGCCGGAACTCCAGTATGGCAGGGCCTATTTGGTAACTCTTAACTCCTGCCCCACTTTAATGTCCGTAGTGGTCATATTGTTAAGTGCTTTTAACTGGTCCATCGTCAGGTGATATATCAAAGCAATGCGGTAAAAGGTTTGCCCTTTTTGTACAACATGGAAACCACCGCTGGCAAGGCTATATTTTGTTCCGTCGGGTCCTATGAGCGGGCTATTTTTGTCGCTATCTGCGGCCTCGTTATTTCTCTTTTTAGCCGTTGATGTTTTAGCAGGGGAAGATTTCCTGCTTTCCGTGGTTTCTTCATCCCGAGGCGAAGTTACAGCTGGTTTTGAGGCATAATACGCACCCTCTTTTTCAACCGTTTCTCCCTCTTTCAATTGCCTGATTAAAACCTTTTGCCCGGGCTTTAACTTAACGCTATCCGGAAAATTATTAAGCATCAAAAAAAATTTGAGCTTAATATTAAAATCGCTGGCAATAGATGAAGCCGTTTCCCTGTCCCTCACAATATGTTCCTGGAACTTCGGAAGTTCTTCATGCTTCTGAGCAACAGAAACCGAAAAGAATAAAATGGCACAGAGTAAAGTGTGAAAAAGCCGAAGCACCATAGTGTTAATATTTACTTTACAATATTATTAAAACCGCCGTGTGTAAAGGTATTTTGTCCGACCGCTATACGCACAGCCTTTTTGTTGATAACCGATAAATCGAAAATAATAAATCCATTTGTCTCAAAGGTCAACATTATTAAGGGCAATTTTATAAAGCACGTGGGGTTTCAAAATATGGCCATCAGGCAGGGCAGGGTGTTCAAAATCACCAACGCGGTTTAAGCCGGCCCTCTCCATCACGTTTTCAGAGGGTTTATTAATTACAGCGGTAAAAGAAAAAATCTCTTTAAACCCGATTTCATCAAAGCCATACTTTAAGCAAGCTAATGCCGCCTCAGTGGCAAAACCCTGGTGCCAGTTATCTTTACCCAATCGCCAGCCAATCTCTACACACGGCGTAAAAAAGCTTTCAAACCGCGGATGTGCAAAACCGGTATAGCCAATAAATTGCCCATTATCGGTCCTCTCAACCGCATAAAGGCCATATCCAAAATCGGTAAAATGTTGCTTTATCCGGCCTATCTGCGCTATGGTTTCTTCCGCAGTTTGTGTGGATGGGAAGAAGCGCATCACCTCCTTATCCATGTTCATTTTAATGAACGGCTCCGCTTCTTCGTCTTTCCAATGCCGGAGCTTTAACCGAGGTGTGGTAATGATTATCTGTGACATGCTTTAACGAATTAAGTTGTTAGCCACAAAGGCACTAAGGGCACTAAGGAATACATTTTATACTGCTAAAATCTTCTAAAAGTCAAATGCCCGGTTAAAACTCAGCACCAAAATCCTATCAATAATTCTTCCCAAAACTTAGTGTTCTTAGTGCCTTTGTGGCTAGCTTCTTTTCTCTTATTTACTACTTTCGCCCATCGCTTAACCTTCAAAACGCTAAATCATGGATCAGTTAAAACCATATCTCGAAAGTAATAAAGAAAGATTTCTGAACGAGTTGTTCGACCTGTTGCGGATACCCTCAATTAGCGCCGACGTAAAATATTCAGCCGATGTAAACCGCGCAGCCGAATTTGTAAAGCAGCAATTGATAACCGCCGGTGCTGATAAAGTAGAAGTTTGCCCTACCAAAGGCTACCCTATTGTTTACGGCGAGAAAATTATAGATACCAAACTACCTACCGTATTGGTTTATGGCCACTATGATGTGCAACCTGTAGACCCCTTAAATTTATGGCACTCCCCTCCTTTTGAACCGGTAATTAAAGATGGTGACATTTATGCCCGCGGCTCGGCCGATGATAAAGGGCAAATGTATATGCACGTAAAAGCGTTTGAAATGATGCTAAAAAACAATGTGCTTCCCTGCAACATAAAATTTATGATAGAAGGTGAAGAAGAAGTAGGCTCAGTTAACCTGGAAAGCTTTGCAGTATCAAACAAAGACAGGCTAAAATCGGATGTGGTGCTTATTTCTGATACCTCCATGTTATCGAATGACACTCCTTCAATTACAACCGGCTTACGCGGCTTAGCTTACCTGGAAGTTGAAGTTACCGGGCCTAACCGCGATTTGCATTCCGGTGTATACGGAGGCGCCGTTGCCAACCCGATTAATGTGTTGTGCGATATGATTGCATCGCTTCAGGATAAAGACGGCAAAGTAACCATACCCGGTTTTTATGATGATGTGCAGGAAGTTTCGAAAGAGGAACGTGCTCAAATGGCTGCAGCACCATTTAGTTTAGACGAATACAAAAAGCATTTGGATATTAACGAAGTAAAAGGTGAAACCGGTTACTCTACCTTAGAGCGAACATCCATCCGTCCAACGTTAGATGTGAATGGAATTTGGGGAGGTTATACCGGCGAAGGTGCTAAAACAGTGTTACCATCAAAAGCACATGCAAAAATATCCATGCGCCTGGTGCCCAACCAGAAAAGCGAGAAAATTATGGCCTTGTTTGAAGCCCATTTTAAAAAGATAGCACCGGCTTATGTAAAAGTAAAAGTAAGTCCTCACCACGGCGGCGAGGCTGCTGTTACGCCAACGGATTCCATTGCCTACAAAGCTGCAGCCAAAGCGATGGAAAAGACTTTCGGTAAAACGCCAATCCCTTTAAGAAGCGGAGGAAGCATTCCTATTGTAACTATGTTTGAAAAAGTACTGGGTATTAAATCCGTGTTGCTGGGCTTTGGTTTAGATAGCGATGCTATACATTCTCCCAATGAGAAATATGGCCTCTTTAACTACTACAAAGGCATTGAGACTCTACCTTACTTCTATCAGTATTTTGCGGAGATGAGTAAGTAGAATACATTTATTCACGCAAAGTCGCCAAGAAAATAGAAATGCAGAAGCCGCAAAGAATAACTCCTTTGCGGCTTCTGCATTTAACCTTCGCGCCTTTGCGATAAAAATGTATTTGCTTTTATAAAAAAAGGCGCCGGTTAACTACCAGCGCCTTTTCAAAATCATTTCCAAAAATCTACTACCAGATAACAACCCTATCCGCTGGCGCTTTGTACATTTTGTCTTTTTCTGTTACACCAAAAGCCTGATAGAAAGGCTCAAAGTTGGTAAGCACTCCATTAACCCTAAACCGATAAGGAGAATGCGGGTTAGTAGCAATAAGTGTGCGCATTCTTTCAGGCCTTGCCGAGCCGCGCCATACCTGCGCAAAGCCCAGGAAGAAACGCTGGTTAGGAGTAAACCCGTCAATCTTGGTGGTATCGTGTGCCTCTTTAGTTAATTGAAACGCATCGTAGGCGATAGTAACACCACCTAAGTCAGCTATATTCTCACCTAATGTCAGCTGACCGTTTACGTGTAATGAATCTAACACCACAAAGCCGTTATACTCGTCAACCAGCCCTTTGGCTTTACCCAAAAACGCTTCACCGTCAGCTTTGGTCCACCAGTCTTTCAGGTTTCCTTTTTCGTCAAACTGGCGGCCTTCATCATCAAAACCATGCGTCATTTCATGGCCAATTACTACACCTATGGCGCCATAGTTAATAGCATCATCTGCATTAGCATCAAAAAATGGAAACTGCAAAATACCTGCCGGGAAAACTATTTCGTTGTTGGCAGGCTCGTAATAAGCATTTACAGTTGGTGGAGTCATTCCCCATTCGCTGCGATCAACCGGCTTGTTCAGCTTCTTCATTTGCTCTGCAAAAAAATGGTGAGTTACGCTCTTCTGGTTAGCGAAATAATCATTCCGGTTTATATCTACATCATCATAGCTTTTCCATTTATCAGGGTAACCTATCTTTTTCATAATAGAATTCAGTTTAACCAGTGCAAGTTGTTTTGTTGAATCCGTCATCCAGGTTAATTTACCAATACGCACCCTGAAAGCATTTTGCAGGTTATTTACCAAACTATCCATGCGGCGTTTAGCATCTGCAGTAAAGTATTTCTGAACATACAACTGGCCCAACACGTCCTTTAAATCGCCATCAGTTTCCTGTACCATAATCTTCCAGCGCTCTCTTTGTGTTTTTGCACCGGAAAATAACTGCCCATAATGAAAATCTTCATCGCGGAAAGCTTTGCTCAACGCGTCAGCATTTCCGGCTATGTAGTCAAATTTTACTTTGTTTTTCCAAACGCTGATGGGTTCGCTGGCCAGTAAGCTGCTTAACGCGGCCACGTACTTAGGTTGAGCAACATTCAAGCTGTCTGTTCCGTAACCCATTTCGCTAAGTGTTTCTTTCCATGGGATATTTGGCGCCAGTTTTTGCAAATCAGCAACCGACATTTTGTGGTAATTGCTAACCGGGTCTCTTAACTCAGCCGGTGCCAGGTGAGATTGAGCAAGTTCTGTTTCTATCTTTAAAATATCCTGCGCGTCCTTTGCTGCCTTTACAGAATCTTCGCCTGTTAATACAAAGTATTTAGCCGCATGCAGTACTAATTGTTTGCGAACATTGGCAGTAACACTATCTGTACGGGTATAATAGCCCTTTTCAGGTAATGAAGTTCCAGCCTGAAAAAGATTCAGGATGTTCATTGAGCTGTTACGCGCATCGGAATTTACATACAAGGCAAGCAAATCGCCATCGCCATCCTGGGTGCCTTTGGCAAGCAAAGTAATCAGGTCTTTGTAATTTTGAACAGCGTCTATTTGCGCAAGCCTGGCTTTAAGCGGCGCGTATCCCACTTTTTCAATAGCTACGGTATCCATTCCGCTGGCGTAAAAATCACCTGCTTTTTGCTCCAGGCTTCCTTTCTTTAAATCAGTTTTAGCGGCGAGGTCATCCAGTATGGTTCTTAATTTGTTAATGTTTCCTTGTCTCAGCGAGTCGAAACTTCCCCAGCTGCTTTGGTCGGCAGGTATCTGTGCTGTTTTTACCCATTTGCCATTGGCGTAATCGTAAAAATTGTCGGCAGGGCTTACGGTTGAGTCCATACCCTTAGTATCAAAATAACTTGTGGCGTTTTCTACTTTTGGATGATTATTGCATGCCGTTAAAAGCATGGCGCCACCGGTTATTGCTAAAAATAATTTTTTCATCAGAAATTGATTGAAGATGTACTTGTTATTAAATTATGTAATCTAAAATACTGAAAATGCCTCTTTTCAGCGGCGCGCAAAAGTAATTTAATTGTTCAGATCGGGGTTATTTGCCCTTCTCTTTTTAGGTTCTTTAATCAAATGGCCTGGCTAATCAGTGAGACAAGTGGGACTCTGGAGACTGCCCGTCCCCAAAGTCCCACTTGTCCCAAACCACTTAACAATGGCCTAAATCATACGCCAAAACAATTGTAATTTGCTTACTGTTATATAACCTTACCAGGCATATTACCTGACAAGACAAGTACAACTTATTGCATGGCAGCCATTTTAAAAAATACTTTCTCCATAACCGGCATGACCTGCGCCTCATGTGCTGCCAGCGTTGAAAAAACGCTTACACATCAAAAAGGGGTTACCTCCGCCGCTGTCAATTTTGCAAGTAATTCTGCTTTGGTGGAGTTTGACTCTACCGCTGACTTGAAACAGATAAAAAAAGCAGTTCAATCTACCGGCTACGATATAGATATCAGCAATCAAAAAACAAATGAGGATTATGATTCGGAACGCGATGCACAATTAAGCAAAGCCAAACTGAATATGATATTGTCGTTTGTTTTTGCCTTACCGGTTTTGGTGCTTGGCATGGGGTTTCCGCACCTGGCTGCCGGCAGATGGATTTCAATGGCGCTGTCTGCCGTGGTGGTGTTTTACTTTGGGCGGCAGTTCTTTATAATGGCGTTTAAACAAATACGCCACGCCCAGGTAAATATGGATACCCTGGTGGCGTTAAGCACAGGTATAGCTTATTCGTTCAGCGCGTTTAATACCCTTTTTCCGCAGGTGCTTTCATCCCAGGGCCTACATCCAGATGTGTATTTCGAAAGTGCGGCTATTATAACCTGCTTTATTCTGCTGGGTAAATTTCTGGAAGAAAAGGCCAAGGCCGGAACGTCAGGCGCGCTTAAAAAGCTGATTGGCCTGCAACCTAAAACGGTGCGGGTTAAACGCGATGGCAAGGAAATTGAAATAGGAATTGCAGAGATATTGAAGGGTGAAATTATCAGCATAAGGCCGGGAGAAAAGATACCGGTTGATGGCCTGGTGCAGGACGGAACTTCTTTTATTGATGAAAGTATGATATCCGGCGAGCCGGTACCGGTAGAAAAAATAAAAGATGCCAAAGTTTACGCCGGTACTATTAACCAAAAAGGCAGCCTGACCATAAGCGCTGAAAAAGTGGGGGCCGAAACTCTGCTGGCCCAAATTATTAAAACCGTTCAGGAAGCACAGGGAAGCAAGGCCCCGGTGCAACGATTGGTAGATAAAGTAGCTGCGGTTTTTGTACCCGTGGTAATGGCCATTGCTGTAATTACCTTTATTACATGGTTTGCTATTGGCGGCAAAGCTTATTTAACTCACGGCCTGGTTGCGGCAGTTAGCGTGCTGGTTATTGCCTGCCCGTGTGCACTTGGCCTGGCCACGCCAACTGCTATTATGGTTGGAGTTGGCAAGGGTGCCGAAAATGGCATATTAATACGCAACGCCGAAGCCCTGGAACATGCCCGAAACATTGATGCTTTTGTATTTGACAAAACCGGCACCATCACAAATGGCACTCCCCAGGTTACTGACATCATCTGGCTTGCAACCGGTAGCAAAGAACGTTACAGCGCTACTCTGTCTGCCATAGAAAGGAAATCGGAACATCCTTTAGCGGAGGCTGTGGTAAAATACCTGAATGCAGACAGTGGAAGCATAAACCTTACCCAATTTGAGTCTATAACCGGCAAAGGGGTAAAAGCAACCACAGCCGAAGGTACCTTTTATATAGGCAGCGATAAGTTAATGAGTGACAAGCTGATATGGATAGCGAGCGAGACTGCATTACAGGCAGCTGCGTTTGGGGCTAAGGCCAAAACCGTGGTTTATTTCAGCAACGCTACCGACCTGCTTGCATTAATCGCCATTACGGATTCGGTGAAAGAAAATTCAGCTGCGGCCTTGCGCGAATTAGGCAAAAATCATCAGCTTTATATGCTTACCGGAGATAATGCCGCAACAGCCAAAGCAGTGGCCGATGAAGTTGGCATTACCCAATTTAAAGCAGGTATGCTTCCCGCCGACAAAGCTGCATTTATAAAAGCCCTGCAGGCCGAAAACAAGAAAGTAGCCATGGTGGGTGATGGTATAAACGATAGCGAAGCCATGGCCGTGGCCAACATCAGCATTGCCATGGGCAAAGGCACAGATATTGCCATGAGTGTCGCCGATATTACGCTGATGAGTTCAGATTTAAACGCCATACCTAAAGCCATAAACCTATCTGCAAAAATTGTAAACACCATCAGGCAAAACCTGTTTTGGGCTTTTATTTATAACCTGATTGGTATACCCATTGCCGCTGGTGTGCTTTACCCTTTTACCCATTTTCAATTAGACCCCATGTATGCCGGTGCAGCTATGGCATTAAGCTCAGTTTCGGTGGTGGGGAATAGTTTGTTGTTGAAGGGGAAGAAGATTTGAACCGAGGTTAAAACAGAATCAACTTCTATCCTTTAACGCTGAAAATAATCCATCCAATTCGGTGTCCGAAATGTTTGCCCTTTCTGATTTATCGTAAATAGAGGCAAGAAATACTTTAGCGTGAATTACCTTCACATAGGTTATCACTCTCGCACCGCCCGATTTTCCTTTACCTTTGGAAGAAATGGCAATCCTGATTTTATAAAAATCATTTCCTGAACTTTTACCCTGAACCGGACTTTCGGAAAGAGATAAGATTAACTCACCTAAATCCCTTTTAAGCGAAGGGAATTTTTAATAAGTCTCTTAACTTGCTTATCAAACTGCGGGATGGTATCTACATTATAACTCATCCAATAAATCTTTAGCCGGCCGCGACTTTAACTTGCCTTGTTCAATAAGCTTCAATTCTTTCACAGACTGCTTGATTTCCTTCAAAAGCGATTTTTTATCCGGCTCATCCATCTCCAATTTCCGCAATATCACATGATTTTTTTGAGTTTCTCCCGGTCCTTTAAATTAATGAAAACACCAGTAGGTTTACCTCTATTATCTCTTAATACCTGTAGTTTCATTTTATAAGTGTTTATACAAAAATAAGGATTAAAATTTGCTTCTGTTATCCCGCCTCATATTGATTTCATTTAATGGTTAAAACATCATGAGTAAACTGAAGGGGAATAACTCAAAAAAATAAGAAGGCAATATCTGCAATAAATATTTCAAATAACGTTTAATGGTAGTTTATTTGATTTATATTTATTGTTAACATTAACCCGCCAGCCATGATAAAAAATAAATCTTTCATCCGGATTTTTTCCTTTGCCATGCTTTTGTTCATTTGCTTTTCTGCCGGTGCGCAGGATAAGATATATACCAACCGGGGCGAAGTAATTAAGGCCAAAGTAAAAGAGATATCGCCAACCCAGGTTAAGTATATTGCATTTGATAACCCTGACGGCCCTTTATATATTACTTATCCTTCCCGGATTGATTCTATTGTTTACGCCAATGGCAAAGTTGATATTTTGCCGGGCGCTGGCAGGTATATTCCGCCGCGCAATCTAATAGATAATATTCCGCAGCTAAATACCTGGACTTTTGACCTTTTGGGGTTCACATTTCTCACTGTTTCGCAAAGCTATGAGCGCAGGCTTAAAAACGGGAAAATAGGGTTCAGGGTACCTTTGTATACCGCCTTTATAGGCGGCGGAATTGCGGGGGTAGGTACCTTTAAACCTGGCCTTGGCGTGTATTATCCCCGCAACCTCTATTATTATTATAGCGGCCGTTCGGGGTCCGCTATGGCAACCGGTTTGAACGTTAAATGCTATCTGTTTAAACGCAGGATTGTTCGTGCCTTTGCAGGCCCCGAAGCTACTATTGGATATACCTCCGTTGGCACGGCAACCTATGACCCTTCTATGGGCTACTATACGAGTGGCACAAGCAACCTGATAACTTACGGTACATTTGCATTACTGGGTAAAGTTGGACTAAGTTTAAATCCGCTGGATAAATTCAATATTACCATAGATGGCGGCGCCGGTATTGGCGATATATTCGGCCATCAGAATTCCAGCCCCAGCCCCGTAGGTTTTACCGGGCTTTGGCATATTGGGCTGTCAATGGGAACTAACTTTTAAGCAAAAGCATTTAAGTGCTAGAAATAAAGACTTTCATTCTTATTATAATTGGTGGCTTGCTTATGCTTGCAACCGCAGTTAAACCATTTTCGCAAATAAGCTAAATTTGACTACTAAATATAAGGCAAAATGGAGATGGATGAATTATTTAGAATTATTGGACAAATAACCTACTCCTTTACTAGAATTGAATTTTTGCTTTCGAACATTGCTACAGATTTGAATATAGTTCCCACAACGACCAAATTCTTTGCTGAAGCTGCCGACCAAAAAATTCAAAAGATAATGGCAAAAGCCATTACCATCAAGAATGAAGAAATCAGAAATGAACTTGTGGATTGCTTAAACAGGATAGACAAATTGCGAATTAATCGAAATGATATAATTCACTCGTTGATCATGAAAAACGTAGGCAACGGGGATGAATATAACCTCTTTAATTATAATAGAAAAGGAGATAGAAAAATAAAAAAATACACTACTCTTGATTTCAAGAAAGTAAATGATGAGTTTGTTCAAATTCATAATCAGTGCTGGGAATGCTGGATTAAAATAACCAAAGAAGTCAAACCTTTGCAGGCATAATTCTAATCCTACTAGCTGCATTAAGCCACCCTCGGTATCAGCATCCTGAATGTAGTGCCCTTATCAATCTCAGACCGCTTAACACTTATCTTGCCATTGTGGTATTCCTCCACTATACGTTTGGTAAGAGAAAGCCCCAGCCCCCATCCGCGACGCTTGGTAGAATAACCGGGTTCAAAAATAGTTTCGAATTTGTTTTTGGGTATGCCTTTGCCACTATCCGTCACATCAACAATTACGTGCTTGTCATCGGAGGTAACGTCAACATCTATCCGGCCTTCGCCACTCATGGCGTCCAGTGCATTCTTTAAAAGGTTTTCAAACACCCAATCAAATAATTGCTTGTTTATTTTAAACTGAAGGTCATCGGGACAACGCACCGTCATGATAACTTTTTCACTGGCACGGCGGCGCATGTAACTTACATTCCTCTCCACACAATCCTTCACGTTTTCAGGTATCAATTGTGGCACGGAGCCAATCTTAGAAAACCTTTCAGCAACTAACGACAGGCGGTTAATATCACTTTGTAATTCATCTAATATCTGCGGGTTATCTTTTACGCCATTCATCTCTTTCAAAACTTCTACCCATCCCTCTAAAGATGAAATAGGCGTGCCCAGCTGGTGAGCCGTTTCTTTTGCCATACCTACCCATACCATATTCTGCTCAGCCCTGCGTGCATTGCTGAAAGCGAAATAGGATATGATCAGGAACGCCGCAAAAATACCCAGCTGCACAAATGGAAAAACGCGCAACTGTTTCAGGGTAGACGAATCATCGTAATAAATAAACCGCATTACGCCTTCGCCCAAATCAGCTACAACGGGTTCGTTGGCTGATTTCATTTTATTTATCATTTGCATCTCAGCATCGTGCCCTACCATCTGACTGGAGTCCATATTTCCGAAGGCCAGCACATTCATCTTCTCATCCGTTAATATTACCGGTGTTGAGGCAGTGTTAAGCAATACATCCGAAATGAAAGTCTCCAGCAAATCATTCAGCGTCTGCTTTAGTTTTGTAAAAAGGTTCGAATCTTTATAGTATATATAATTTTTACTTACCTTATAATCAACCACAATGGGCAGATAAACCGAAAACTGTTTTCGAATGGCTTCAGGGAGTTCAGAAAACGTTTTTGCCCCTTTAGGCAGGTCAATGTTCCTGGCCCCAACTATATTGCCTTTATCATCTGCAAGAATGGCAGGTATATCGGTGTTCGACGTTACAATGTCGTTAAAAAAGGTAGTCTCGTCATTATCTTTAACGGTAAGTAAAAATTTGGTTGACTGGGAATATACGTTCACTTTTCTTCTTTCTTCCGAGGCCAGCTTGGTAAAAAGTTCTTTGGTATACCTTACAAGTTTGGCTTTACGGGCTATTGCTTCGGCCCATAGTTTAGCTTTATACTTTTCCTCATCTGCCATTTTATTGGCCAGGTGGTCAGTATACAAAACGGTAGAGATACCGATGAAAACGCCCAGCAGCAGTAATATAAGTTTAAGGTTCGATTTCTGTGAGTATAAGTCCATTACGGGTTACAAATTAATAAAATTAACCACTAAAGTACTAAGCCAAATACAAGTAATAAAGACCTTCCCCGCCGAGTCTCCTCTTTCCGGCTCTGTGGAATGGGGGACTCGGCGTGCGTGCGGTCTGCCCTTACGCCGGGCCCCCAACCTTCGGAAGGGAGACTCGGCGAGGAAGGTCTTTTCCACAAAGAGGCGCGATACATCGCGCCTCTATAATCCGTTTAATTACCTGCTGAATCAAGGTCAATAAATTTCGGCGTTTCCTTTATATCATAGTACCTTTCTTCCTTCTTCTTTTCATTCTCATCCATCTTCGGGGTCGTATTGTTCATCAGGTTTTTGAGGTTCTCCTTTTCGTTTTTAAAATCATTCTTGATTTTATTTTTAGTACCTTTCTTATTGTAGGTTATATGCGGATTGCCCAATGAACCTGTCATGCGCAGGTATAAATTCAGCCCTTCGTAAGGGTCTTCCTCCATAAATTGAATATCATCACGCCTGCTGCGGTTGAATTTCTGAGCCAATAACTTATGCAAATTCACCTTAATACTATAATCTATGGAATCATTAAACCAATGGCTGCCCTCAAACATCAGGTTCAGGGCGCTTGACTGAATTTCAAAAAGTGGTATGTCTATACGCCGGTTTCCAATTTTTATTGTGTTATGCAGGCTGGCGAACTTAATATCCTCTAATTCCCCGACCCGTATAAATTTCGAGGCTGCCTTTAAAGGTTCAAAATTTATCAACTCGCCATTCTTAATGGTAAAATCAGCAATAGCGTTTAACTTATCCTGGTTAAGGGTTTGGTAATTATCCCAGGTAGCATTAAAAGAAACAGCTGCATCCAGTGTGCCTTTTAAATGCCGGTCGCTTAAAACCGTTTGTCCGAAACCTTCGCACTCGTTAAAAATAGCCGGTATGCTCAGGTTAACGGCACTTACATCATAGGCGAGGTTAATAGAATAATCATCACCGAAAACAATATTCCCGTTTATCTGAACATCGCCTCCCATTGTTTTAGCCTGTAAATTATTACAACGGATATTACCCGGTGCTATTTGCAGGTTGCCTGTTACGTTTTCGAACTCCATTTTACGAAAAATAAATTTCTCCATTTCAATATCCAGGTTACCAGCCATATTCACAATTTCGCGCAGGTCAATTTTGCCTCTGGGCATTGTTTGCGGATGGCTCTTTTTATTATAGGCTTCAATTATACCCGATAGATTGAAGGTTTTTAATTTCAGTTTACCATTTACACCCAGCACTATATTGTTAGCACTGCGGTTAACACTCAGATTATAAATAAAGGCAGGCAGGTGGGTTATGTTACCGGTAAAGTTAGCCTGGTTACTTAAAAAATTAGCCGTCAGGTTATCGGCTTCTATAACCTGGTCGTGGTATTTCAATACACCATTGATGTTACCATAGCTGATACCGCCCTGCTGAAATTCAATATCCTGCATTTTAAACTCGCCGCTACCCGTTAAGGTTGAATTCTCTACATCGGTAAAGTCCCTCTTTCGGCCTTTTAACCTGAAATTATTAAAACTGATAGTACCGCCCAGCTCGTGCATAATACTATCGGGTACAAAGGATGAGATTTCAGATAAATGTAACGTTCCCTGTGCAAAAAAATCAAAATCAGGATCGCTTAACCTGGTTAGCGACAACCTGAAATTAAAAGGCAGTTCGTTCAAAGTACAATCAAAATTGCTGATAATAATTTCATCGTTACCCGCCTCGTCCATTTCGTACTTAGCTTTGGCATTTACTTTTTTCAGCAGCTTATTATACTTACCCAGTTTAATTTCGCTGTTAATTAAATCAGCATCTACCCTTACTTTCGGGCCTGCGGTGCTGGTAACCATCCCTTTTACCGAAGCGCTGATAGCATATTGGCCGTTACCCTCGGCCTGGTCAAAAACCTGCCGGTATCTTTCGGGGATCAAGCCAACCAGTTTTTTAATATCCTTACCCTCGTTGGTTAAAGTAAAATCAAGCTCGGTGCCGTTTTTCAGGGTAGCAAAAAAACCATTTATGTTAAACTCATTATCCTCAATACTGATGTTCCCTTTTTTAAAGGTAAAGTGATGCGTAATGTTGTTCACTTCTAAAACAATATCGGCCTTCACGTTTCTGTCAGACATGTATTTCTGACCCGATGCATTTATTTCGTTTATCCGGGCGGTCAGTGTGCTTTGAAGGTCAAATTGTGCATTGCTGAAGTTCCCTTTTAGCTGCGCATCCTTTAGCTGAACATCAATAACAGATGCCAGTACTTTATCAATGTAAGTAAAATGAACATTCTTAATCTCAGCCCTTTTAAGCTGAACGCCCAAATCGCTTTTGGCGCTATTGCCCTGCGAAGGTTTAAGGATATCAAAATTCATCTTTCCCCGTTCGTCCTTGTATAAATTGATATCGCCATCACGCACCAAAATCTTTGACAATTCAATTTTGTTACCGAAAAGACTAAACACATTGCACAACAATGAAACTTCTTTTACATGCAGCAACTGCTTTCCTTTTCGCAGTTTATCGTCAATAGCAACGTCATTAAAACTAAGCGACGCGTAAGGAAAATGCCGTAGCAACGAAAAGTCAATCCCGCCTTTTACCTGTACCGGAACCGTTACCTGGTTATTTATCTGCACTATTATCTGCTGCTTTACTTTATCCTGCAAGGCATACGCCAATAACACAGCAGCAAGCACCACAAACAAAATGCTGCCAATTATAATAAAAATGATATTTCTGATACGTTTGTTCATGCCTGTCCATTTAAACGGAATAGGTCCGTCAAAATTTGACTATGCAATATTCCTTTAATTTTTTTGGCGCAAGGACATTTAAGTATAAAAGTTGTTGATAAAAAAGGGAGTGCATACCATATTGTCGCAATTCCAACAGCCGCCCCTTCCGTCCCCTCAAGGGGAAACCAAAGTTTAATACAAATACACGGACTGTCGTTAAAGTTGTATTTGGCTGTTCTGCCTTGGTTTCCCCTTTAGGGGACGGAAGGGGCGAGAAGGATGCAAGTAAAGAGAGTTTTTATATGCGCGACAATATGGTATGCAACCTAACAAAGAACATTATCGTAATTCGTATTTCTTAACTATTTAACAAAGGCCCGATATTGACATTTTGCTCCCGGGTGTGGAATTGGTTTTTAAAAAAGGCTATTTTCACTTCTAAGAAGCTGTTTAAAATTAAATCCAAATGCAATTTAACACGAAGAGCACAAAGGAAAATGCCAATACAAAGGCCACAAAGCGTATATTTTTGGTGTGCTTTGTATTGAACTTTGTGTGCTTTGTGTTAACCTGTATTTCTTTTCTTTAATTTTAAACAGCTTCTAAGAACCGATGAACGTATGAAAAATTTCATTGCCATAAGTCTGGCATACTTTGCTTTTTGGGGTTCAGTATCAGCACAAATGGATAATTCTGTTGCGCCCATGAGCCTGAAATTTCCAGCACTTGTTGCAGGTAATGTCACTGAATTTAAACTACCTGCGTTCTCAGCCGCAGAGGTAGAGCAGTTTGATTACAATGATGCTAAAAATGGCCATGTACCACATTTCGCCAGAAATATAGCCACCAATATTAATTTGAATAATGCAGGAACCCTTATCAACCTGCCCGGAGGCGGCACTATATGGAGGGTGCAAATTACAGCAGCGGGTGCGCAGGGATTGATACCCTTGTTTGACAGGCTGTATTTACCCCCCGGCGCAACCCTTCACGTTTATATGCCGGGCAGAGAAGAAACTTTAGGGGCATTTACCCATTACAATACCCCCGCACCCGTTTCTTTTTGCTGCGGATTGATACATGGCGAAACCTGCATTATAGAATATTATGAACCTGCACAGCAAAAAGGGAACGGTATATTAAATATTGATAAGGTAGGATACGCTTACCGTTGGGTGGAGCCGTTGACTAATAACCTTAAAAGCGGCTCGGGCCCCTGCGAAGTAAATGTTGCCTGCAGCGAAGGCGATAACTGGGGAGACCAGATTAAGGCCTCGGCCATGATATTGATTGTAGATAACAGTGGAGAAGCAAACTGCAGCGGCTCTATGATTAATAATGTGCGAAAAGATTGCACCCCATACCTGTTATCAGCTAACCATTGCACCGAAAGCGGCGTTACGGATGTTGAGTTTGGCGAATGGGTTTTCTATTTCAATTATAGGGGGGCTACATGTAACGCAACCAGCGGCCCGCAAACCGATGTAGTAAATGGTTGCCAGAAAATGGCTGATAGTAACGATGGTGACAGCGCCACGGCTTCCGATTTCCTGCTTGTTAAGCTAAATAATGCCCCGCCGCTTTCGTTTAACATTTTCTATTCCGGTTGGGATGCAACCAACACGGTACCAGACTCAGGCGTTTGCATTGGATATCCTGAAGCAGATATTGAAAAAATATCTACTTATTCAAGCCCGGCCGTTTCAACTTCCTGGGGTAATGTTGCGCAAAACACGCATTGGCAGGTGCAGTGGGTAACAACCACCAATGGGCATGGGGTTACAGAACCGGGGTCTTCAGGCTCACCTTTATACAGCCAGAATAAGTTTATTGTGGGGCATTTAACCGGTGGAAATTCATGTTGTACTGTGGATGGCTGCGGCACTAATTTTCCCACCGGACCCGATTTACCCGATTTATTTGGCAAAATAGCTTACGACTGGACAAGCGATGGCGTAACCCCCGGCACCCAATTAAAAGCCTGGCTTGACCCTGACAACACAGGGGCTACAACTTTACCCGGCATGTATCCCCCATGTGGCAGTTCGCGTGATAATGATGCGGGCATACAGGCCATTGAGGAGCCGAACGGCAACATTTGCTCGTCCAGCTTTGCCCCGGTAGTGGTACTGCGTAATTTCGGCGGTGATACGCTTAACTCTGTAACGCTTAATTACGCTTTCGATAACGGTGCTTTTATTGCTTATCCGTGGAGTGGCAATTTATTGCCCGGTTCAACTATCAATGATACACTACCCACGGTTACGCTTACTTCAGGGGCCCATACCTTTACTGTAACATCTGCAAACCCAAATGGCAGTGCAGATTCTAACCCCTCAAACGATACATTAAGCTCTACCCTCTTTATTGCAAACGAAGGGGGCAGCCTAAACCTGCAACTTACAACCGATGATGCCGGCAGCAAAACTACCTGGCAAATTACCGATGCCTTAAACAATGTGGTGGCCTCCGGTGGCCCTTACCCTGACCTGGCTGGTGGAACTACCTATAACATTCCGTTTTGCCTGCCGGTTGCGTGCTATACGTTTACCATCTTCTCCTCAACGGGCAATGGAATGGACTTGATAGTACAAGGTAATTTTGTGCTAAGCGGCGTGGCCAACGACAGTGTATATGCCAGTTTAACCAATCCATCTTTCGGCAGCCAGGAAGTGCACAATTTTTGCATCTTGCCATCTTCAGTGGGCATCACTAAAACAGCTGCCTTTTCGCTTAGCGTAATTCCTAACCCATCTACCGGGCAGTTTAATGTTGTTATTGGCAATAATGACATGAAAAGCCTTCGCGTTTTTGATGTAACCGGAAGAATAATACTGGAAAGAAAGACTGCCGGACAAAATGTTATTTTAGACCTTTCGGGCGAAAGCAGGGGAGTTTATATTCTGCAAATTGAAACCGAATACGGAAAAGCAGTTCAAAAATTGGTGTTAAAGTAGCGCATGAAAAAGTATATCCTTGTTTTAATATTACCGGTAGTTTTTTCAAATTCATGTAAAACGCTGAAAAAAACGGCCGATGGCGGCAATACAAAAAATACTGAGGTAATAAAAGATGATTCGTTCCGTAAACCGGTAAAAGACAAAGAGCTTTTTACCTCAACCACAGAAGCGGTGCCTTTAGATACCGTTTATATTTCGAAAGATACACTCAACATTTTCACCAAAAAAATATTTGGTTGCGATGCAGATAACTTTAAACTTATCTGGAACGGCGACCTGGGAAAAGCCAATCCCCCGCAAACTGCAGTAAGGCTTTTTCAACTGGTTGACGGGGCTTGTAAAGAGCGCCATAAATTCCATCTTACCTATAATATTTCGCCCCTGAAACTTAAAGGCGATACCTCTGCCACCAAAACCATCCTTATAAAAGTAGGTGGATGGGGAAAGATGACCATTTATACCCGGTAATCAGGTTGCTTTTTGTAAAATTTACAGCATTAAAGAGCGTTATTCCTATAACAGGAAACGCCATAATATCGTTATCCGCCAGCGACATAAAACGCGCATTTGTGCCAATAAGGCTTATTTGTTACCGTGGCATGAACTTTGTGCGAATTATAGGTGTTATTATTTGAAAAAGTTATTAGAGAAAACCACCGGCAAGGCAGTGTATTTTTAACGCGATAGTCACCTTGTGGGCTACCGGCAAAAAGCAAAGCCATGAAAAAGCTAATGACAACAGCGCTTATAATCAGTGCTTTATCCTTGTTTGCAGATGTTAAACCTTCCGCCCCTGTTCCATGCGATTGT
>Ga0182013_10002973_pt1 | contig 21593 bp, 20 predicted proteins | sample 612S2MmetaG_FD_120487 | JGI IMG/M metagenome (GOLD analysis project Ga0182013, IMG submission 120487) | Permafrost microbial communities from Stordalen Mire, Sweden - 612S2M metaG | ecosystem: Environmental > Terrestrial > Soil > Wetlands > Permafrost | place: Sweden: Stordalen | collected... | reverse complement strand
TTGAGGATGGATTCGCGCTGCGCCTGTGTGAGGGTCATATAGGTTCCTTGAGGAAGTTAGAGATTGCCGTTCGCATCCCCTACGATCTGGACACCTGCCCAAAAGTAGGGTGCAAGACCACGGTTGAGAAAGACTAGTTGGGCTGTGCGCAAGGCATCCACCTTACGAGTGTGACGAGCGAGCTGCGCGTAAAAAAGGGACATCAAATATTCGGTGGAGTGATCCTCCAAGTCCCACAGAGTGGACACCACGGAGTCTGCTCCTGCCTCGATGAAGGCGTTGACGAGGTTCGCAACCCCGGCCTGGCCTACCGGACCAACGCCAGTATTGCAGGCCGAAAGCGTGACGAGCTTTGCATTTAGATGCAAGTGTCTTACCTCGCGGACCTGGAGCAAGCCATCCTCCGCACCCGTAGGGTCGGGTGCAAAAATCAGCGCGGAACGATCGGGATATTCCAAGTCTGCATAACCATGAAGTGCTAGGTGAACAACCTCTGTTTTGTTGAGCGCGAGTTTTTTGAAACGTGACTCCGTAGCATCCGCGCCCAAGAGTATCGTGCTGGGTTTCGGTAAATCGCCTGCGATTGTTTCGACTTCAAGCCTGCTGTCCGGGAGCGGCGCAAGCTGGCTGCGCTCCGGGCCGCTGATCGCCCGCACGATGGGATTGCGTGTATCCGCGGGCTGCGTCCATGCTGCGACTCCAACAAACGGTAAGGAAAGAGCAGCTTCGGGATTAACCCGCTTATCCAGCATGACGTAAACGGTCGATGAAGGCGCAACATCTACAGTGTGCGACTTCAGGAGATAAGAATCATGATCTGCAAGCGCGGCGAAAGGCAACAGATGCAATGAGCCATCGGGAACGACGATGAGGTCGCGTTTTGCCGGGTACTCCTTCACTGGACCCAAAAGGTCTGTGAATAGCTTCTGTGCGAGAGGAAGATCCACTTTGCGCGCGCGAATCTCGTTTCTATAGTGATCCGCCTCGGACTCGATTGCTGTCTTCGATGGAAGCTGGTAGGACGTGACCGATTCGCGTGTCACTGCGAGAGCATATGAGTGCGGCTCTGCCAAAACATATTCGATTAACAGTTCGTCGGGCGAGAGAGACGCTTGCAAAGCCGCCAATCGTACCGGATGCTGAATCGTTAGTTGCGTGAGCGAGCTCGGAGTGATTGCAAGCTCGGTGCTGTAGATCGCAGAGGTAATCGAGGCACGCTGGCCAGGGTCTTGAGTGTTGATGAGTGCGAGATTCAGTCGCGTAAGTTCCTCTTCAGCGAGCGTGGGCGCGTGAACGGGTTGATTCTCGTGATGTTCAAGCGCCTCGGCCTCGATCCGGCCTCGCACACGCTCGAGAGCTTGCAATGCTTCGTCATAGTGGTGCTGGCTGCACAGAGCTGCAAAGTAGCCGGAGTAGACATCACTCATCTCGGCCAGCAAGTACCGTTGGATGGCCGTTGTCGGCGCGTGCTGGATCATGCCCTCAACAAGCGTGATGCTCTTCTGATAGAGCACGTTGGAGGCTCGCATATCTCCTAGCCTGGCTGTGATGTCGGCCTTAATGGCGAGGTTCCTCGGAACAAGGTACAACTCATCAGCATTCTTCGTATTTGCATCAATCGCGGTATTGATCGCTGCCAGTGCGGCGCGAAGGTCGCCGGTATGCACGTATGCAGCGGCCAGCAAACCACCCGCATCTGTCACGCCGCGAAAGTTGTCAATCTTCGTGGAGATTTCGACGGCGTGTTGGTAGTCAGAGATCGCAGCACCCCAGTCTCCACGGTCCCGGTTGACGGAGCCACGGTCGATGTAGACCTGGGACTTGTGGCCCTCGTACCGGGTTCCCTGCAAGCGCGCAAGTGACTCGTTTGCGAGCTGATAGGCTTGGTCGTACTGCCGGAGCCCGTCAAGAGCTTCTATCTTTGAGTAGACGGCTATCGTGGGATACGCAACGTCCGGCCTTGATGCAGCCAGTTTGATCGCGTCATTTAAGGGCGTCAGAGCTTCCTTGTAGCGGTGGAGTTGTACGAGTCCAGCGCCGAAGATGCTTGCGTATCGAACTGTGGCGCCTGGATCGCGTTCGACTTTGGAGAGCAACCACGCCCGCAAGACCAGTGCCTTCGCCGTGTCTGTGTTCCCCAAAATAAAGGCCGCTATCCCTTGCTCGCCTTCGGCCCTGGTCGCTTCCGCGGGATGATGCAAATGAAGGGCGAGCGTTTCAACATCTTTCCAAGTCGAACTCGCCCTTCCTGCGTCGTAGTTGATTTCAAGCATTCCCCGAATCGTCAATACGCGAAGCCGGGTTTCAGGGTCTTGCGCTTCCGGTTTGGCGAGGTCTCTATCGAGACGCAAGATCGTCTGAGTAATGTTGACCGATTCGTCCGGAGGAATCTGACTCACCTCGGCATAGAGGGCCTTTGAGCTATTGTGCTGAGCAAGAAAAAGCTGTTGTGCCTTCCGATAGAGGGGCAACGCATCTTCCCAGCGGTTGCCCCACGACAACGTGTCTGCGTCGTACAGCACGCTGTCCGCTGACTCCGGGGGGACAGATGGGCGATGCGGTGTGATTGCATACCAATACGCAGCGCCGACTACAGCGACGGTGATCGCCAAAGCGCCTGCGACTCTTTTGATGCTCCGGGGGATTCGCAATGGCATCACGTACAGTCTAACCACTGCGGGGAGATAAGTAGAAGTCCCTCTTAGCGGCCCCGGCCACGCTCAAGGCTGATGACCTTCACCTTGTTTTTGCCCACCTGAAGGTCGACGCGTTGCCCGAGAGAAACTTCGGCCGTCAGTTGCTTCCTGGGAATGATGACAAAAGCATTTCCGCTCGTTGCAACGGCCAGATGTTCCCGGCTTTGCGCCAACACCCAACCGGTAGTCTTCGTTCCTTCAAGAAGTGGGCGCTCGGCGGTGGGCATATCCCGGATATTCCCCGCCGACTGTTTCAATAAACTGCTGGCCTCTTTTACGAGGACATCTCGATCTCGTGTTGTGGCGCTCGTTGAGCTGTTGACATCTTTTTCGGGCATCGAAATTCTGTTACCTCTCCGTCTCTATAGAACCTGGAACGGACTTGATGAAGAGAGCAAACGAGAGAAACCAGCCCACGACCCCTGGGGAAAAGGAGAAGGCCCTTTGAAAATCTCAGGAATGGGAGCAGATCTATCGTAGCAAGTCAAGCCCAAAAATCGCGCCGTCGTTACAGACGTGCGGTATCCAACTTGATACTTTTGACGGGAAGTTTCAGCGTCCCCGGCTACGTTCGAGGTTTTTGACGACCGCTCGATCCTTCTTCATTTCGAGCTGAACCTGTTGCCCTAACTCTACGTCCTTCGATAATACAAGGAACTCTAGTAGATAAATAGCACTTCCGAAAGGGGTTGGCGTGCCGATCCTGCCGGCACGCCGTCTTTGGTGGGAAGCTATGCGGGGGGTGGAACACTGAGACTGGCTTTCAGGGCTTCGCCCTGTCTACGAACAAAAACCGGGCGGGTGTCCTCGGTCATGGCGAGCTGCCCGAGACTGAGGAGCTGGTCGGAGGCGAGTGGACGACGGGCGTGTACAACAAGGTCAACAAAATGGCCCCCAACGAGGTTCCATTCATGCGAACCGATCCGCGCGCCCGAGTGGGTGAGAAAGTGAGCCATATTGCCGCACAACAGGCGCACAGTTGAGACGACGCAGATAGGCTGCCCGTCGAAAATACCCTCCCAGGTCAGCTCGTCGGCTGGGGTAGTCTTCCCGCCACAATGACCGGCCTTTCGCTGGGAGATGAGGGTAAAAACGTCACTCCACCGGCGCGGCATGGCTACACCTCCTCCGGTTGAATGGCGGTTGGCTCTGCTGGCGGCTGCGGTTTCTTTTTCCGTGACTCCCTGGCGACGGCCCACGGCCCGGCCCGGCGAACGAACTCGCGCACGGCGCCGTCCAGTTTGTTCCGGGCCTCTAACAGGTCATACAGGTTGAAGCACGTTGAGCATCCGCCGATGATCTTTCCGCGCCCGTGCTTCTCCGGGTTGTACTGCGGATGTTTGGGGCATTTCGCCTTGACCCGCTCCTTGACGGTGAGCTTGTAGTTGAATTTCAGCATGGCAAAGTCCTCCTATGGACGCAGGGGAGCCAGGGGCCGTGCGGCCCCCGACTCGGTTGAGGGTTATTTGCTGGTTTTCTTGGCTGGCTTCTGTACTTGCTTCTTGGCTGGCTTCTTCGCGGTACTCTGCGGAGAGGCCTTCGTCGCGGCTGTCTTTGCCGCAGGGGTGGGTTTCGCTGTTGCAGAGGCCTTCGGCTTCGCCTTCGCTGCCAGCTCCGCTTCTACTTCTTTGCGGATGGAAGTCGTATTGACCGAAAACGACTTTGCTAGGGCTTCCAGTCGCTCGGCCTTCTTGTCGGTGAACTCGTTGACAGACAGCTCATGCGAGGCCGCGGCCAGCATGGCGACAACCATAGCGGCATCAGCTCCGAGCTCCTTGAGCTTGGCGCTCAGTTTCGCTTTGCCGTCCCATGCAAAAAGCTCCTTCGGCCAGTCCAGCAACTTCGCCAGCTTCATCAGACCGTTGTGATCTGCGCGGCTGATAGAGTGCTGTGCGACGGCAATGTAATCCTCGTCCTCGATGCTGACAGTTTCCGATGCCTTGTAGATCGCCGCGAAAACGCGGGAGCGGACTGCGGCCTCTTTCCGGGCCTTCGCTCTCTTCTCTTTCATATCCGGCGAGCTTGAGCCTGAGTGGACGTTGTAGGAGAAGTGGAGACTGCACTTAGTGTTTGTGCAGACCTTCACCTTTTGACCTTGTTGCTGCCCATCGATGTAGACGCCTACTTTTGTGTCTTCGCAGACGGTTCCCTTTTTCACGACTTCGTACTGGTTCGGTGTGAGAACGTCGTTCGGAGTTGAGCTGCTGCGCCCGTATTCACTGGAGATTCTGACCGCCTCTGTGTTGCTGGCCTTCAACTCTTCGAGCGTCACGTCGATAGCACGGTTGACCTTCGCGTGATAGCAGGTCGGCAGGGTGCAAATATCCTTCTGTTTCACGTCGGGGAAAAGCATCCTGTCGTTGCCTGTGCGCTTCTTGCAATCCGTGCAAGCTCCTGCGTTCGGGATCAAATTAGCGTCGTTGATGTCGAACGATGCGGAGGCAAGTACGAGCATTACGTTCTGCGAGATGAACTTTCGCAGTTCGTTGATTGACACAACACCCTCGCGGCGGTTGTTCCACCTATCGAAGAGGCAAAACTTCAGAAGCTCTTTTTGGAGCGACTTGTCGAGCCGCGCCATCTCCAACGCATGGCCTTCGGTGATCTGCTCTTTCCGTAGAGCGTCCTGCACGGCGGCGTCCGCACTCAGAAGGCGAAGGCGAAGCCTGACATAGCTTTCCTTTTTGCCCAGCTTCGCTGCGAGGTCGGCGGGCGTGAGCGGTCGATTCTCTGCTCCTGCGGCGGCAAACATCTGCTGATAGGCTTCGGCCTCTTCAAGCGGCTTGAGGTCTTCGCGTAGCAGATTCTCGATGATGCGTGCAGCGCGGGCTTCCTCGTCGGTGTACTGTCGGCACACGCACGGAACCTCGGTTTTCCCTGCGATCTTGGAGGCACGGAGGCGTCGTTCACCCGCGATCAGTTCATAACGTTTCTCGCCTTCAAAAACTCGGACGAGAAGCGGAACGTGTATCCCTTCGGATGCGATGGACGCGGCCAGTTCTTCAAGGGCCTTCTGGTCAAAGGTTTTGCGTGGATTGTCGGGCGACACCTGAATCAGTGCCACTTCGATCATTTCGATTGTCTTAGAATCAGTGGTAACGGCAACGGTGTTCATTTCGATCACTCTCCTAGTGGTTGTGTGCATCGTTGTTGTGGTGGGCGGTGTTCTCAGCACCGCCCTAAAAACTGCTTGCGGAAACTCTCAGTCCCCTTTCAGGAAGCCCTGTTCTTCAAGGGTTCGGCTCCACAACCCAGCGAAGTTGCGCTGTGCTTGGACCTGTAAGGTGTCGATCCGGCCCGTCTCGGCATCGACGGAAAACTGCTCCATTCCTGCGTAATCGTTGCGAAAGTAGTAGGGATGACATTCCTTCACTGCCCCGTTCTCGATCTCCATCTCGAAACACATCTCGGGGTCGCGCATCAGGTCGCCGTTTAGTTCTCCGTAGTGGCAAATAGACAGGGCGGGGAGGCCGCGAGGCCCTAGCCCGATGTTCTCCACGGTGAGGGACATATATGGGGGGTTCTCGATCTTCACCGTCGTTTCAGGACGGCTCAGAAGTGCGGGGTGAATTACTGTGAGCTGAAGAAGAAACTGCATTGTCGTGGCTCCTTTGCTTTTGCCTTTTTGGCAGTGGCATGTGACATACATGCCGAACGCCACCTGGCGAAGGCGGGGGGTAGCAAGCGCAAGGGGAGGGGTATCCCCACCCTTGAAACGAAGCGATAGCGAGAGTGGAAAGGGCGAAGCGCAGCGGAGGTCTGCACAAGCGAAGCGCGGAAGATTGGGGAAACCCCTTGCGGGCGCGAGGGGCGGAGCTCCCCTTAGGAGCACTTGCTGTTGCATCTGCGATGGCGAGGCCGGTTCTTCTTGCCGGCGTCGTTATCGCTGCTCTTAAAGGGACGGCGTTGCGGGCAGGAACAGGCCCGCTAGAGGGGGTAGCGGAAAACTGGCCGCGTCCTCTGCGGCCAGGTTGTAGCGTGGGGCAGGAGCCCCTTTGAATCATTTGGACTTTTTATGGGTACTCGGGTTTTCTAGCCTAAAATTACTGTAGTAGCTATCTCCCACATGAAAAGACGGTAGAACGCATGAAACTGGGCACAATCAACAAACTCTTGGCGGTCGTAGCTGTCGTCGGTTTGGGATTTCTACTGCTGCCGCGGATGCCGCAGAACAAGCAGATATCGGGCCTTTTGAGCGAAGTGGTCAAACCAGAACATCCGTCCTTGAAGGTGGCAAACAATTGGGTCGCAGCGACACACTACGCTCCCGACGAGAACTTGGAAGGCATAGACATTGGCGTACTCGATCACGCAAGGAGTCGAGTAGACGTGGCGATGTACAGTTTCACGGACCGGCCGATAGAACGCGAATTAGAGACGCTGGCGAAGCATCGGGTTCAAATCCGTCTCTACCGCGATCAAGAGCAATACCGCGAAGAGAAACAGCGAGCCCAGGAGCGCGGCGAGACCTGCGTAACAGACGAGCTAGCAGCAATGCCAAATGTGCAGGTCAAAATCAAGTTCGGCGAGGATCTGATGCACGAAAAAGATTTCGACGTAGACGGGACTTTGCTTCGATCAGGATCAGCAAATTGGTCGATCGGCGGTTTGCGACGGCAGGATAATGTCGCCATTTACACGCAAGCGCCAACGGACGTAGCGCGCTTCAAGAAAAAGTTCGAGGAGATGTGGGTGCGTAGTGACAACGTGGAATTAAAGTGAACGGGTAGAGAGAGCAAAAGTAAAACGGGCGGCGCCAGCCGCCCGTTCGTTGTTTTGTGCGCCCCGCGTTAGAAGGGAACCCCGTCCTCGCTGGCGGGGGCTTCATAGGCCTGGTCCGCGTCGTTAGATTCCTGCGTCGCGAAAACCAGCACCGTACTTGCGAAAAGTTCGGTGATGGAAGTCTTCACGTCGATCTTCTTCTTCCCGGCCTCGACCTGTTTCGTGTACTCGCGGGTGCGGATCTCGCCCTCAACGAGGACCGGCTGACCCTTCTTCAGGTTCTCGGCAACTTTCTTGCTGAGGTTGCCCCACACAACGACGCGATGCCATTCTGTGCGGCTCTTGTCTTCCCCGTTCTCTTTCCAGAAGGTCTTCGTGGCAACTGAGAAATTCGTGACCTGGCGGTCGTTTTCAAGCTTGGTGGTTTTGGCGTCCTGTCCTACATAGCCGCGGATTGAGTGGGTGTTTTGGTATTTCATGATGTCTTCTCCTTTGTAAGTCCTCCGAATCGCTCGGGGCATCCACCCGGAGGGCATGACGTGTTGTGAGCTTCCAAGTGCCAAGGGCTGCTTTCTGATGAGCTTGAAAGCAGAAGCCCGCCGTTGCCGCAGGACGTGAACGGTATTACCGGCATGGTGCCCGAGCATAAGGGGAGACTGAAGGAGAATCGTGTAAAACATCCCTCGATTGGCTTACAGGGACGCCTCCCAAGTTAGATCGCGTTACGTTGAACGTTGCCAACGATTCTGAAAGAGAACGGCGCGAGCCGCTGTGGCATCGCGTGTGTGGGAGTCTCATCCGAGAACCTGAATAAAGAAAGGTCAAGACGGTAGCAGCGCCCGCAACGAAACAGGAAGGGTAAGAGGTGACGTGAAGGCTTATCGCACCTGAGCTGTACTGGCGGTTCGCGTGCGAGAATCGCGGACCTGCGGATGTGTAGCTGGCGAGATGGACGGGGATGGTCATCGCGTAGGGCCACAAAACTTGGGGTGGTTGGTAGAGCCCGTGGGCGAACTCTACCCGTCCTCCTTATTGCTGAGTCTTTGGTGTCTCCGCATTCGGTGTTGTCGTTGGCGTCGCTGTTGCATCTGGCGCGGCTGGCCGGGCCTTGAGCGCCGGTCCTGTCGGCGCGGGTACTTGCACCTGCATGTTGCCTCGCATCAGCACCGTGACCTGGAGCGGAGCTGCGGTGCGAAACCTGAGCAGCGTTTCAGGCCTGACGTTGATTTCCTGGCCACGTGTTACCGCGTTGGCTCCGGCTCCGAGGCCTCCGCCAGCCAGCGCGCCGATCCCCGCCCCCGTGCCGCCTCCGGCAAGGGCACCTATGAGCGCACCGACGCCAGCGCCGCCCGCTGTTTTCTCTGCGGTATTCGCTCCCCTGCCATTCGCCTTGTTGGAGAGAGATTCGGTAATAAGGGACACATCCTGCGGGCCATCCGGCGATGGTAGGCGAATGCTTACAAGCTCGATGGTTAGCAATGCCTGCCCTACAAAGTGTCCCGCTTCTTTTGCTTCTACAACTCGACCTAGAACAGACGTTCCGCTTGGGATGAGAACAAGGTTGCTCTGGAATACGTTCGCCGCAACCGTGCCGTGAAACTCATCATTGGGTTTCGCAGTCTTGCTGGAAATTGGATCCGTGATTCGAATTGGAATAAAAGTGCCCTGTCCGAGGACCACAGAGCGTGGAAGGGTTTGGACCGGCGGCGCAGCCTGCGTGGGCCGGGCCGGAGCTGGCGTAGGCGGGGCGACTGCGGGTGCGCCTGGCTGCTGCACGGTAAGGTTGTTGAGAACGGTTTTGACACCTGTAACGCTTCCGGCTTCTTCGGATGCTAAAACCTTTGCTGCGTCACTCGTGACGAAGCCGCTCAGAGTCACGACGCCCTTCGAGACGGTGACATTGACACGCATTCCTTGGAAGACATGCTCGGCGTTGAGAGCATTTTCGACTTTGACGGTAAGGAGGTTGTCGGAAGGCGGCGCTTTCTGAGCAAACGCGGCCGGAGACGTTACGGCAACAGGGGCGGCGAGCATCAGAGCCGCTGTGAAGGCGAGCGAGTGACGTGCAAGAAAGTGGGGGTACACAGTTGCGTCCTTTCCCGAGCGTGTGAGGTTTAACAAAATCGTGTAGCGTGAATCACGATTGCTTTCTACAATAGTAGCTATCTACCGCAGTGGCAAGCCGTGGAGATGTAAACCAAGATACGGTCAAAGAGTTGCGAGGTGAGCGATGCAATCGGATTTCGAGCTGATGGAATACGCACGCGAGCGCAAGGCCGCCCTGCGTAAGAATGGGCTGATTATGCTGGCAGCCGGGTGTCTCCTCATCGTTTTGATCCAGATGAAGCTAGTCGTCGGCTGGATGGTCATGCTGATCTTCGTTATGGTTTTTGTCCTGGGCATCGTGCAGCCGATTCGATACCGGCTAAAGCACCATCCGTTCCGGGGCGAGCAAAAAGAGAGGCGCTTTGCGCGTGCATTGCTGTTCGGCTGCACGATCGGCTTTTCTTTTTTGTTCGCGTCTGCTGTCTTGATGGGAATGGACGGGGATATGGTCTACAGGGCCTCGCGTGCCTGCGCGATCGTTGGTGTGATGGGCTTCTGCACTCCAATTTTGTTTTCGTACAAAACGCTCTAAGAGGCTCGCTATGAGAATGGATGAGCACACGCATGGAACCTTGCGTTTCTGGCGCGAGGCAACGGCGACGCACGATATCAAATTCGCTGCGGGCAAGCTGCAAGTGCCTGGCGCCGTGGACCGTCAGCGCGACGTAGTAGCTCAGCGGGCCGTGTCAAAGGGCCGCGGCGACGACGCCGGCCATCTCATCGCGCATCAGTTTGGGGGTCCTGAAGCGCCATACAACCTGAGTATTCAGAATTACCGGCAAAATCAGGGCGGCGGAACGTATTGGGATCTCGAGCAACGGTGGGCGAATGAACTGAAGAACGGAGTCGAGGTTGACGTTACGGTGCGCGAGATGTCTCGGAAGGGCGAGGATCGACCGTATCACCGTCATGTGTCATGGCTCGAAACGCATAAAGACTCTCTTGTCCTGGGCGAGCTGGATTTCGTGAACACGATGAGCCCGAAAGGGCGCGCAGCCGAAGGTATCCCGAAGGTCGAGTTTGCCACTCCCGCAAAGGTCGTTGATCTGACGGAAATGCAGAGGAGTGAGGCTAGCGGTCCATACAGCAACACACCCTCTTTGAAAGGCCCGGTCTGGGTTGCGACAAACGAATACGCGGCGCAACTCGGCCCTGGGCTCGTCAAGAAGGACATGGAATCAGTTCGTGCAGGGTTGCTGTATGGTCTTGAGAAAACAGAGATTCAGGCATTTCTAACTGGACGGCACGGCCAGAGTGATAATGCGCGCTTCTACGCGCATGGTTTGGTGGACTCGGTAAGAGGGCAAATCAAAGGCGAGTTGGCGGCGCGCCGCGGCCTGGATCGGGGCCGATAGTTTCGGGTACACTCCTCCCCTTCATCGTGCAAGGCGTACTGAGGCGGCATTTCGCCGTGGAAATGCTCGTTCGAAGCTGTCGATGATCGGAGCCAATTGCCCTGCCATGGTCTGCACATCCCACGATCTGTCGTGTTCGTGCCTCATAGAGGTGCAGTGCTGCAGATACTTGGAAATGGAATCGTAGTAGGCATCGTCGAGCGCTGCTGCTGGCTCTTTTATCGTTGTCACTTCGGAAGTGCTTAGCTCTCTGCCCGCCCATGCTTGGCAATTATGAGTGCTGATATCGTCGTTCCGATGGTGCTTGCCGCTGAAGAACCGAATCAGGTTTCGATAGTGAAGCAAGAAGCCCTCCAGCGAAAGGGCGCTGTCGCCGTCACTGCCACTGCCGCCCGAGTGCGTAAGCTTTTCGGCACAGAACTCCAGCATGTCAATTTCGTAAGAGATTGTGTCCCGGTGTGACGCTTTGGCCCGCCTTGCGTACATAGATTGGCCCTCTGGTTGGAACCTCACGGTGCTACTTAGAACGGAACATCATCAATTTGGGGAATCAGCTTTATAAGGTGTTCGTTTAGCTGCGGCGTTTGTAAGAACTCTCTGACAGTGCCTGGTTGGACGATTACCTGATTCTTGCGGTCGGGGCCAAGGTCTAATAGCGCTTCTATTTCAGATGTCCTCGCAGGGCAGTCATTCTCATTGCACCGCTGGATTACGAGTAAGCGGCGGTCTGGATCGTTGCGTAGGCTCTGCGAGAGCATCTTGTTGATATGCATGTCGCCGAACCCGTAGCCGAGCGCGACGATCAGTTTCGTTATCAACGAGAGATTCCGGAACATATACGCAAAGAATAAGTAGGGATCAGCGGCTTCGAGTTTGAACTCGCGCCCGAAAATGACCTCCATTTTGTCTGCATCGACGCTCTCAATTTGCTTTACCGCGAACAATTCCTTGGTGTCAGGGTTCCGCTTCCAATTGATGGAGCCGTGAAGTTTATAGAGCACGATTTGGGGAGCGAGGTTGTTCCCGGTCTCCATATCCACGAAGCGCTCCCAGTCCCAAGGGTGGCTAGAACCGTAATCTGCAAAACCGGTTTCAACGTGAAACTCAGGACTATTGAGGTCTTCAACACACAAGTCGTAATTCAGGGAGAAAAGGTGCAAAGGATAAGTAAGGTCTTTCTGAAGCGCCACTAGGCCTCTGTAATAGTCGGCCTTAGCCGAGTCTTCGGGACACATCCACTTCTTGAGGTCTGAAAGAATGCGCTGCCGGAAATTGCGCACGTTGCAAAATTCCGGGCCGGCGAGCGCTACGAAGCGGGAACTCCATGACGCGATGAAGGGATAGAGAGGATGCTCCTCGTTGCGCTCCAACTCGTAGAGGGTAGTCACGAGCGTTTCAATATTGAACGAAACTGCATTGCCAAATCGTCCCTTCAGTCCCGCCGAAAAATGAATAGCGCTCTTAACATGGTGGTACAAGCCTTGTTCCGGACCAGGCTTGAGCGACTTTTCCACGAGATTGATCATCTCTGCAGACACCGGAATACCGGCCTCGGCGCTTGCCCCGGCGCCGAGCAAAAAGATGATGTCTTTAGAGCGGCTTGTCATAAGGTGCTCACAGGAACCACGGTCGAATATCGTGCACAGCTGGCATCGGAAGCCCGCGCTCATGAAAATCATGAACAAGTTCGGCTACCAGATGACAATAAAAAACGGATACCGGAGCGCTTTTAGCGTTAAAGCCTCTCCAATTGGCCCCCGAAAGATTAACTAAGTCCTGCAGCAGCTCGCGCTGCTCGGCAGGTCCGGCTGGCTCATCATTCACGCGGAGAAATTGCAGATGCGTCGGGCCGGGAAAAGCCTTCGTTACATTTGGTTTGTCGGGATAAATGCCTTCAAACCATATCAGGTGTTCGCTGGAACTGAGCCGCACCTTGGTCGCTTCATAGGGGACCAAACTGTTGATGGCCCTGTTGATGCCGAAAAACCTGCTCTTGTGATTGACCTTGATAACCGCGAACCGGCATTTCGCGCGATCTGTCGCAGCGGCGACCTCATGAGTGACCTGCTGTATCGCGCTGATCTCCTCATGCTTTAGTTTGAAAGACGTGTGGATTACCACACGGTTGAAGCGCCCCGCATTTTCCTCCAGCACCTTTTTCAAATTGTCGCGCAGGGCACTGATGTAGGCGTTATGGTCGGCGGAATCTCCAAGCACTTGGAGTTGTTGGAACAAGCCGCTGCTGTCGGTCAGCACCGAAAACGCGAAATATTTCTCTACCTGAACCTTCTCGTTAACAACGCGGCACTTGTGGGATTGGCTGACCCCGATGATGAGCGAATTCTCGGCCGTCGGCCGCACTTTCCAGGGCTTCCCGCCCGCCTTGCAAAATATCTGCAGGGCGAGATTGCCGATGGCCCATTTTAGGGATTCCTCATCTTCCAGAATACGCAGCGTGCATACCTGCGTCGGCATGCTTGCGTGCGAAAAATGGGCCTTCTGTTCAAGGTAGCCATTGTTTTCGTCATTGGGCAGGACGATCACGGGAAGAATGCGCGGCGAATTGCTGCGCGCGGCCTTTGCCTTTGACAGTGCGGCCTCCATCGACTTGTCGCTCAAATCGGGGAGGACTACAGGGTCCGCATCTATTTCCAGTTCCGCTTTGAATAAATCCTTGAAGCCCGGAAAATTGAACTGGCTGCGCTGCTTCAATCCTCTGAGAGAAAGTGCCAACCGCCTCGCCGCTTGCCTGTCCTGTTCGCGGAACACGAACAATAACCGCGGAGGTCCATCCAAAGGTTCAAGAGGGCCGAAGTCGCGGAGGCCAGTGAATTGGCTCTTGGATTCTTTATTGCCGGCGAATACGTAAACTTTAGGACGAAGCCGCTCGGCCGGCAACGTCACGAAGTCTTTGGATACTCGGAGCGGTTCCGGCTTGCCGGATAACGTCATTCCTTCGAAAACCTGCCACTGCTTCTCAAGGAAGCGACGAATTCTCGTAGAACGATCTACGTAATAATCGACGTTTCGCCGGAAATTCTTGTCCAGGCTAAGGCTTAGTTGCTGGACCCTCCGGTTGAAGGGGGCGCCCTTAGCGAGCCTGAAATGGAAATCGACCAGAAAACCGGTCTGACGGGTCGCCTTCAGCGAATAGGGCTGGACGATTAGCTCATCCTCCCCCTCCGGATGCGTTTCCATGACGAGCGAGACTTCCTGGATGAAGCTGTTCTCCGGAAAACGGTACTCGGATGGCTTCAGTTTCGACTCGACAGACCGCCGTAAACAGCCAAAGACAATTCTCCGTGTGATGTCGGCATTCCACTCTGGCTGGAATTCAAAAGCCTCAAAGCCTTCCGCTGATTCAGGCAGAACCCAATACGATAGCCAATTCTCCTCATCGGCATTGGCCATAGGCAATTTGTGCGCAGTTGCAAGCGGTGATGGGCGTTCTTCTTGGTCAGAGCCACGCTTGCGGCGGAAAATGGAAATCGGCGCCGCACCTATCTCAACAGGCAAAAAGTTGAGATGGATCCTGTAATCGTCTTTTACAGTGCCGCGCGCGGTCTCGCTATTGACCATCGAAATGTTCTCTACAAAAATCCCTCATGCCGCCAAAAACTTTCTGATTCGGGCGCCGTCGCCAGGCGATGAATTCATAATAGGAACGCATTGGCTACACCTTGCCTTTGAACAGCGGCCATTTGTCCGCGAGATATTGCTCGGTCGCTTCGCGGACAACCCAGGCTAGGGACACTTTTTTCTCGCGTGCGATCCCTTCGAGAGTCTTGTAGAGTTCAGAGGGAAAGCTGATCGTCGCCCGAATGGAGGCACCCTCCGCCGGTACAGGTTTTTCTTTTCGTTTTGCGCCTCTGGTCACTTGCAATTGCCCACTTGCTGGGGAGTATAGCACCGCACCACAATTCACCGTAGCGGTGAATTGTATGGAAAACAAGCTTTAATATCTGCTGGATACCCTTTCCCAATCTAGCCGCGGCGCCGACCGATCCCCGCGTTTTGGGGTAAAACCCAACATGATTAAGGAGGGAAACGCGGTTCTCAGGTCGGAGTGTATGACAGTGTGACAGTCATACTAGCGTCCCCAATTCCTAAAATACTCGGCATCTGCACGGTCGGCTTCTCGTTCTGCCAGCTCTTCGGGACTTGGTTCGGAAGGTGGTTCGTACCGGGTGATGAATTCGTCGAGCTGCTTGTCCAGAACTACGGCCAGGTGCATCAGTGCCTCGGCTAATTGGTCAACGGTCTGAAAATTGATGTTTAGCTGGCCGGGGGTCAGGTGAATGGACCTGGGCAGGGAGTCAATGCCCGAATCCACGTCTTGGAGGACGAGCGAGCGGAGTTTACGCCGAACGGTCGTCTTCCCCTTCCCTTCCCGGATGTCGCCATAGGCTTGGGCTGGATCGTCGGCCTGCTGGAGCTGCTGGAGGAAGTTGCTAAGGGTCTCTCGTTCGACCAAGCGCGCCCGGCCGATCGGGACCGTCGGCAGCGCGGCCATTAGGTTCTGAGCTGAGCGCGGCTGGATCTCGAAAAGCTGCTGGAGGTCTTTCCGGTCGTAGTGGGAGCGGGCTGAGCCCGCGACGGTGCGGGAGATTGGGTATAGCCGGTCCAACCAAGAGAGCCGTCGCCCCATGCCGTTCCTCCGTAAAAATCGTGCCTGGAAAGATTATTGCGCATAAGCGCAACAATCCCCTACCCTCAAAACGACTGTTTCTGACTTTTGATAATGTACGTTATCCAAAGTATGAGATCCTAGTAGCCTGAAAAGATGGAACTTGCCCTACTTCATTCCGCGCCGGTTTCAGACTCCCAGGATGGCGAGCTGGAGTTGCCCGCTCCGATCCTCCGACTCCTTGAAGGGGTCGAGCGGAGCCTTGAGTCGCCGAATTCCCGGCGCGCATACCGCACTTCCCTGCTCCATTTCTTTGGTTGGTGTTGGGCTCAGTCCAACGTAACGACGTTCTCTCGGATGGCCGTTCTTCAGTACAAAGACTCGCTCGTCGCGGCCGGCGAGCTTCAGGAAGATGGGCGCCTGGAGCGGCGCTATGCCCCGGCTACCGTGAATCAGAGACTGGCCGCGGTTCGTGCCCTGGCACAAGAGGCGACGGACCAGGGTTTAATCTCTCCGACCGAAGCGGCGGGAATCCGACGTGTGCGCGGCGAAAAGAGTCAATCCACTCGCACAGGCATGTGGGTTGGGAAAGCGGAGCTGGACCGTATTCTTCGAATACCGGACCGCAAGACGCTTAGAGGCAAACGCGACTTTGCTATGCTGGCCGTTCTCTTCTCGACGGGCCTTCGCCGTAGTGAATTGGTGGGTTTGCCAGTCGCCGCCTTGAGACAGCAGGACGGTCAGTGGGGCCTGATTGACCTTCTCGGCAAAGGCGGGAAGCTCCGTAGCGTCCCATTGCCACTCTGGGTCAAAGACGCCATCTATGACTGGTTGGGCACGACCCGTATTGTCCAGGGGTTCATGTTTCGTAGTATTTCCCGGCACGGGAGGCTCGGTACAGTGCAGATGTCTGATGAGAGTGTGAAACTCATACTCTCACACTATACGATCAAGGAGAACCTGGGAGGCTTTCGCCCTCATGACGCGAGACGCACTTGCGCCCGGCTCTTGCGTGCATCCGACGCCGCGTTGGAAGACATAAAGGAGCTGCTCGGGCATTCCTCTATCCAAACGACCGAGCGATATTTAGGAAAGACAGATGCTTTTAAGCGGGCGATCACAAACGCGATAGCGGAGCCTTCTCATACAGTATGAGTATCATACAGTATTATGATAATCGTAAATAACTGATTCTAATATGTTTACAAAAAAAATCCTGGGCGGCTCGCTCGCATACTCTCACACTGTATGAGAAGGTGTTATTTAGGACACTCTGATATTCACACTAAATGATGCTACTCTGTGTATGAAAGTATGCGTTTATGCCAGTGTGAAGGTGTGAGAGTATGAAGATCGCTTTTCTAGCCAAAAAGGGCGGGGCAGGGAAGACCACTTCGAGTCTGCTTGTTGCTGAAGCCTTACGCCAAGCGGGCAATCACGTGGCGGTGCAGGATTTCGATAAGCAGGGGTCCAGTACGAAGAGCCTGACGTATTCGAAGTCTGAAGTAGAGATCGCTGTCCCCAAAAACGAATACACCTACATCGTGTTTGACACGCCCCCCAACCTCGAACATCCGGCGACGCTGCTCGCGGTGAGAGAGGCCAACGTCGTACTCATCGTCACAGGCCAGCAGATTGTGGACTTCTGGGAGGTCACTGAAGCCGTCGATTTTGCGGAAAAAACGAACCCCCGCGCAGTCGTCCGCGTGCTTGTGAACAAGGTAAAGAGTGGAACGATTCTGGCAAGAAGTGTCGATGAGTCAGTTGCTGCTCTTAAAGTGAAGGCTCTTCAGACACAAATTCCCGACCGACAGGTGTTCGCTCATTTTGTAGGCGGCGGAGGCTGGAATGTGTTGGACCGTTCGGCTCAGGTGATCGCCGGCAAGTTGGCGCTGGAAATTGTGAGCCTAACCAACAGCTCGTCACTCAACCAAGAGTCCAGCGCTGTTGCAAAAGGATAGGGAGGGGAATCAAGAATGGCAAAGGCAGCGTACAAACCTACACAAATGCTCCGGGAAGATCCCTTGGCAGCATTGAGACAGGCCACGGATGACAGAGCCGTCGACCAGGCTGTACTCAGAAACGAGGAAGCGGCAAAACCTATTGCTGCAGCTCCTCCTGAGACAGAGCAGGGAAGCGAGCCGGCAGGGAACCGAGCCGTGGAAAGAAAGCAGTTCCGTCCTGGAAATGGCGGTTCATCGATCGCGCCCGTGAAGCCGTTGGCGAAATCCCTCAATCCGACTCGGAACACGGTCTATCTGTATCCGGAAGATTTGACGAAACTCCGACAATTGAGCGGATACGCTTCGACGAACCACGGCATCCGAACGAACGATAGCGTCATCGTCCGGGCGGCCCTTTCATTGGTTGAGCCTGACGTGAGATTTATGCACGCTCTGGAAGAGGCCATGCAGTCAGATCGCCGTAAGACCAGCTCTAAATGAGGGAAGGGAACTGTTCCAACTACCTGGATTTTGGCCTATAGGGAGTTTGGGGGTAGGTCGAGGTCCAAGCAGAGCCCATCGGCGCGTCCTGAGCCCGCCAGAGCTTCAGAATAAGGCACTGTGGTTGATATCTGTCTTTCTTTTGCGCCCCTTGGGGCGCGCGGATTGTTTTTGTTTTTGGAAATCCGACCGGAGGGCGCGCCTTTGGGTCTTTTAGCTATCCGCCCGTTAGGGCGTGCCTTATTGCTGGGACGATTCGCACATTTTGCACAGGGATAACAACCTGCGACGATCAACATGGAATTACTTGTAACCACTTGCTTCCTTATAGGGATACCCGGAGCATCACCAATTCTGACTCGGAACATCACATTACCCGACTCGGAGCATCACTTTTCATACTCGGAACATCACTTTTTTGGAGGACTTTTCCTGTAGCTGTGGGAAATATATAAGCCTTTCTGCTGCTATGAGTTGCGCGTCATCCATACCCGGAGCATCACCACTTTTTCTCACACCCGCTCCGTGTCTGCTCGATTCTCCTGCAAGTGGCATATCCTCAACAACTTGCGTGAAAATCATACCCGGAACATCACTTCCTTCCCTTGGCGCACCGAGCTTTTCACCCGACTTGTTCATACAAACGCTTTGTAATGTGTTGCTTAGTGCATTTATACCCGGAGCATCACCGTCCCTATTTAAGCCTCTAAGCGGCTGAAAAAAGGGCTTTTATCAACGGTTTTACAGTGCATTTATACCTGTTACATCACTCAGGTTTCGGCGATCCAATCTTACATCTCTTGCACTATCAGATAGATACGTCTAAAACAGACCCGGAACATCACTGCATCGGTGGGCTCTGAAAAGTCCAGCAAAAAAGCCCCGAAAAGGGGCTTTTCGCGGGAAATTTATACCTGTTACATCACTACCCATTGAGATATTTCGTCTCAACGTTGTGCGAGGGTATGAGGTGCTGACCCTTTGCTGGAGGTCCAATGAGAAGGCCTTTCTTGGTCGCCTCGGCCGACAGCTCAGGCCACACTCCCTTGAGCAGCTTGATTGCATTGTCAAACCTGACGCGGATACGAGCCGTGTTGGAGTCCGCGTGCCAGAGCTGGCCGCGTAGTTGCTTCCAAGTGATCAGCGTTCTTGTCCTGGCTGCGTAGCTGCGCCAGTGTAGGAACAAGATGTAATCCTGCATCTGTGGCTTTTGTTCTAGCTTGCGAAGAATCTCCCACGGAAACGGAACATGGTGCCGGTTGATCTCCTTGAAAAACTTCTCACCAAACCTTAGACCGGCTGGGCCAGTGATCGGCGTAGCTCTCGGTTGAATGCTGGCTGGTACACGCGAGTCCTCGATGATTGGCAACAACGATCTGTCTTCGTCGCTCTCGTGGTCCTTGTTCTCCTTGCCGTAACGCTCTACAAAGATCGTGAGTCCGGAGAGCCGGCGGTATGCGTCGCGGAGCCGCTTTACGTTCTGGCCTGATTTTGAATGGCCTACCTCTGTGAGAAAGTCAGCAGCTTTCTCAAGCGGCACGAAAGGACTCTTGAGCTTGATCGCCTTGTCGATGCACCAATGAAGGAAGGTGCGATCTGCGCCGTAGGGCATGGGAATCCGATTGCCTTCCTTGTCCGAAGCCAGGGCGTAGAAAGTGACGCGGATGTCGTTCCCGTCTCGGTCGCGTGAGACGCGGCTGATTCTGTCTTCGGTGGTTTCACGATATGGAAGGCCGCAGAAGATAAGTGCCTGGGCAATCTGAACAAGCTGCGGACTCACACCGGAGCGCCGCAGTTCTGTGTAGTCGGCCAGAGCATCCACTAAAGCGAGTTGAGCACTCTCAGTTTCCTGCTCGTAGTTTCTCGGCTCGCCTGGCATCCCCTTTTTCTTTGCAGCTCGTCCGCGTTTTGCAGCTTGCGTTTTCGCGTCTTTCCGCGGTGAAAGGATCTCGGCTGGGAATAGGGATGCGTTTTGTTCGATGATCTGCGATACTTTATCCAAATGGTGCCCGCCTCCTATGCGGGTGTAAGACCGGCCCGGCGTTTGCAGACGCCGGGCTTTCATTTTTGTCAACGACCAAACTCGCTAGTTCCCAGCTCCTCGATGAGCGTTGCTCATAACTGTAGACGCATAGCCGTTCTTCAATCCAGTTGTAAATGAGCCTGAGTTGTAAAGGGAAAATGTGGAAAACAGGGCATTAATGTCCGGCTTCCCGGAATGAGGGGTTGTCGAATAGATCTCCCCAAGCAACCGCGCTCCGATCGCCACGTTTGTACATGGGTCAAAAAGCTGGCGAACGGCAACGCCGTATCTGGCCGCGTTCTCGCTGTTGATCTGCATAAGGCCGATGCTGACGGTGTACCCGCGGCTGTGAAACCAGCGCGTCCAATGGATCGCCTCAGGCAGTGTCGCCGGCTGTCGAGTCAGGTAGACCTCTTGATTGTGCAGGCCGTTGTAGGCCGCTACGGTAGCAGGGTAGTTGAGACTCAGCGCGTAAGGGTGCAAGGCTGACTCGGTCAAGGCGACGGCGCCTAGCGTATCTACAGCGGCGTTGGGCGCGCATCTCGCGGCGAGTTGGTTGAATGTTGCCATAGGAAGCCGGGTGTTAGCCTGCGCGGCCAGATACGAGCTGCAACTGAGCGCAGCAAATAGCATGATGCCGTGCTCAAGCAATTGTATGATTCTTGTATGAACATTGTTGACTTTTCTTTGCGTGGCGGGGGTAACCGGGTTGAGTACCCTCAAAGTTAACCTGTATGAAGTTTGTTGACTTTGGATGCTCATCAGAAATTGACCGCCTTCACGAGGGGGATGTCGAAAAGCCTTGCCCACGCCTGCAAACAGCTATGCTGGATCGCCGGGATGATGGTGTCTTTCGCCCAATAATCGTTCGCCATTCCAACGAGAACGGAAGGCCGTTCGGCCATCGAACTCAGAACCGGCCACACGAGGAGCTGTTCGTAGCAAACGAGGATCGCAGCGCGTTCATGGCCGACCTGTAGCGTTCCTGGGCCGTTGAGATTCAAAGGAACGCTGTCGGGAGCTCCGGGTTTCCACATGGCCACCGGCAAAGGAACGCGCTGCTGGAATTGGCCGGTTGCTGCATCGCCACGAATGATGATGACGTTTTTGTAGGCGGTTCCCCCGGGGATTGAAACATCCGCTCCGATGAGGAGTGTCTTTCCCCGCTTCTGCAGGAGCCGGAGCTGTGGACCCCAAAAAAGATCGGTCGAGCTGTTCCAACGATGCACGGACGTTTCAGGGAAAACGACAACGTTCGCTTGCGAAGCGAGGGCAGCGCGCTGGATGAATTGCGCGTTGCGATAATCGCTAAGAGGACCGGGAAGATTGATTCCCGAGCCTCCAAACTCGGTGTCGATGCCCTGCCAGTTCGGAATTGTCGGCGCTTGGTGGTAGGTGAGACATGCAATGACGAGCAAGACAGCCCAAACAGGGACGCCGTAGCGAGGACGAACAGCCATGAAGGTTGCCAGGACGATGGTAGCGGCTAGTCCTAACCAGCTCGTTGCAGGCATCAGGATACCGGCGCTCGTCAAAGGGTTCACGATGCTTGCGAGTGCGAGCGGCGGAATCGACGTAAGCACAAAGCAGGCCGGAATCGCCCAGGCGAGCCGGCGCGGA
>Ga0182013_10002970_pt1 | contig 21611 bp, 18 predicted proteins | sample 612S2MmetaG_FD_120487 | JGI IMG/M metagenome (GOLD analysis project Ga0182013, IMG submission 120487) | Permafrost microbial communities from Stordalen Mire, Sweden - 612S2M metaG | ecosystem: Environmental > Terrestrial > Soil > Wetlands > Permafrost | place: Sweden: Stordalen | collected... | reverse complement strand
CAACAACGATCCCACGGTTTCTCTGGCGGATCTGCAAAAACTGCTCCAGGCGGTGGAAGACCGGCTGAGCAAATTACCGGCGAAGTGAAGCAGGCAAAGCACCGCTAGGTTGAAAAACCAACTCGCGGAGCGGGCCTGCAGCCGAATCCATGGCTCGGCGATGGCCGGACCTGGGGGTCCGGCGCAGACGTGGGCGTCCGCCGCACCTCGCCGGCTTCTCATCGCCTTTGGTGGCGCGCCGCGCCATGGGCGCTCGCTGGCCGTCGCGGCTCGGTAACGCCTGTATCTACGTTAAGATAGGGTTACGCCAACAATGAAACCAAGAATACGGTCGACGACGGTGATTTGTGTCCGCCGAGACGGCAAGGTGGTGATGGCCGGCGACGGACAGGTCACCCTCGGCTCCGAGGTCCTCAAGGGCACCGCCAAGAAGCTGCGGCGCCTTTATAACGACAAGATCGTCGCCGGTTTTGCCGGCTCTACGGCCGATGCTTTCGCACTTTTCTCGCGTTTCGAGACCAAGCTCGAGCAGTTTAACGGCAACCTGGCGCGCTCCGTGGTGGAGTTGGCGAAAGAGTGGCGCACCGATCGCGCTCTGCGCCATCTGGAGGCCCTGCTGTTAGTGGCCGACACCGCAAACACCTATCTGGTGAGCGGAAACGGCGATGTGATTGAGCCGGACGAGGGCGTTTCAGCCATCGGTTCCGGTGGGCCGTTCGCCATGTCGGCCGCGCTCGCGCTGATGCGCAACACCAAGCTGTCGGCCCGCCATGTTGCCGAGCAGGCCATGGCGATCGCGGGAAAGATCTGCATCTACACTAACGAGAACGTGACTTACGAGGAGTTGGGATAGCCATGGTGATCTATCTTCCGGGCCAATCCGTGGACGAAGAGCCCATTCTAGATGAGTTAACTCCTCGCGAAATCGTCCGCGAGTTGGACAAACACGTGGTCGGGCAGGCCGACGCCAAACGCGCCGTGGCCATCGCGCTGCGCAATCGCATCCGCCGGCAAAAGCTGCCGCCCGAGATGGCCGAAGAGGTGATGCCCAAGAATATCCTCATGATCGGACCGACGGGCGTCGGAAAAACCGAGCTGGCGCGGCGGCTAGCGCGGCTTTCGAATTCGCCGTTCATGAAGGTGGAGGCGAGCAAATTCACCGAAGTCGGCTATGTCGGCCGCGACGTGGAATCGATGATCCGCGACCTCGTCGATATCGCCATCGATATGGTGCGGGAAGAGCGGCTCGACGAGGTTTCCGACCGCGCCGAGTTGAACGCCGAAGACCGCCTGCTCGATCTGCTCATGCCGCCGCAACCGGAACCGAGCGAGAGCATAGAGCGGACCCGCGAGAAACTGCGCGAGCGGCTCCGCGAAGGCAAGCTCGATGAGCGGCTGGTCGAACTCGAGGTGAAGGACCGGCCGCCCTCGTTCGAAGTCACTACCAACATGGGCATGGAGGAAATGGGCATCAACCTCAAGGACATGCTGCCCAATCTTTTCGGCCAGAAGACGCGCCAGCGGAAAATGCGCGTGGCCGAAGCGCTCGATTACCTGGTGCAGGAGGAAGAGCAGAAGCTGATCGACATGGACCAGGTGACGCGCGTGGCGCTGGAACGCGTGGAATCGAGCGGCATCATATTTCTCGATGAGATCGACAAGATCGCCGGGCGCGAATCGGGCCACGGACCCGATGTGAGCCGCGAGGGCGTGCAGCGCGATATTCTGCCGATCGTGGAAGGCACCACGGTGAATACGCGTTACGGATTCGTGCGCACCGATCACATCCTGTTCATCGCCGCGGGCGCGTTTCACGTTTCCAAGCCCTCCGACCTGATCCCCGAATTGCAGGGCCGCTTTCCCATCCGCGTGGAGTTGAAGTCGCTCACCGTGGAAGATTTCATCCGCATTTTGAAAGAGCCAAAAAATGCGCTCGCCAAGCAGTACACGGCGCTGCTGGAGACCGAAGGCATCAAGCTGGTGCTGATGGACGACGCGCTGGAAGAGGTGGCGCGCTTCGCCGCGCAGGTGAACGAAAGCTCCGAGAATATCGGCGCGCGCCGCTTGCACACCATCATGGAAAAGATGCTGGAAGACGTCTCGTTCGCCGGTCCGGATCTGAAGAAAAAGACGGTGAAAGTGGACGCCGCTTACGTGCGCAAGCAGCTCGCCGACATCGTCAAGGATCAGGATTTAAGCCGCTATATTCTTTGATACTTACGATCACTCTTCGATGAGTGCGCGGCCTCCCAGCGAACGCCAGAAGGCGAATATCGCGATGCCGAGCAGAAGCAGCAGGGTCGCGATGCTGGAGGGGATGTACCACGCGTTTAGGTCCGTACCCAGCACCATGGTGTTCAGGGCGTTGATGAAGAAGACGGCGGCGATAGTGGCCACCAGCCCGAACCGCAGCAGGACGTAGATCAAGGCCGCTACCGCTACCAGATAAATCAGCCCGATCAACCACCATTCCGGACCTCTTACGTCGCTCTGCGCCATGGTGAACAGCGCCGCCGCCGCAAGGGCGGCCAGCAGTTCGTTGCGCAGAAACTGGCGCATTGCAAAGATCGTCATAAACACAAACAGGCCGGTACCAAGAGCATCCTGAGCTCCTGCCGCGTGCGCTCCGATCCAGTAGCGCGCACCCAGCAGTCCGCCCAAAGATACATCCCAGTCGAATGGTTGGGGATTGCGGAACACGAATATAATAACCGCTTTGAAGAAGATCCAGAGACCCGTGCCCACCGTGGCTCCGATGAGAATATGCGAGCCGACTTGTGCGTCGCGCCATCGGCCTGCCAGTACGCGATTCCAGGTGACGATCGAGTGCGGCCAGCGCGCGCGCAGCTCGGGTTCCAGGGCCAGATAGGCGAACCACAATACGGCCGCTCCGAAGAGCCAATCGGCCACGGCCTTGACGAAGATGTCGAGAATCGAGATGTCGGCCACCGGATGAAACGTGCCGGCCCAAGCCACGGCCTGCAGCAGAAAGCTGGCCAACGCGATGTGGAACGCGCCTAAACGGTCCGCCCGGCCGAGCGTCCAATTGCGGCGCGCCATCAGAATTACGAAAAAAGCGGTAATCCCCAAAAGCGGGAACATCCACACATCGCGGATCTGGATGGCGGAAGCGGTTACCGGACCATCGGGTTTTTGGTCCCAAGGATACAACAGTCTGGTATTCACCACGCGTCCCTTCCACCAGGCGGCTTCCACCTGCAACGGCATCTCGGGGAACATCGGATGCGGACCCTTCCAGGCTCGCCACTGATCGAACGGAGTAGCGGGGAGTTTCAGAGGTTTGGTTTCGCTGAAATTCGCCATCTCCAGCCGCATGGCGTGGAAGATGGTTTCCGGCCCGACCGGCGGAACGAGATCGGGGTCGAAGGCGCGTGGTACGGCGGAGAACTCCAGCAGGCGGCCGTTTCCCGCGAGCACGGTTCGCGACATACCTGGAACGTTCATCGGTGGGCGCAGGCTATCGACCTTGCCGAGAGGCGCAGCGATCATGGGCAGCGGACTTTCGCGATAGACGGCATTGATGGCGGATTCCCACGCCAGCCATTGGTCCCACGGATGGGGCTCGGGCCTTACCCGAAGGTTCCATAAGATATCCCCGCGATGATTCAGCCAGACGGCGGTATCCGCTGGTTTCTGCGGATATCCGAATGACGTCGCGATCTCGCGCCCGTCGTGCGCCAACACCTCGGGCGTTTGATCGAGTCCGCTATGCACCATGGCGGTGCGCGCCTGCCGTATGGGAATCGTCGCGAATAGAAAGAGCACCACCAGGACCATGCAAGGCATCGAGTACCGGCGCGGCATGCCTTCGAGTTTCCCGGCAGCCGCAACGAGTTCCGGCGACGGCGTTTCCCCGGCGGCCAGGGCCGCGGCCAGAGGGTCGCCGCCGGGAAGCGCGGCGAGAACGTTGAGCGCGGATGCGGGCCGCTTCGCCGGTTCGGGTTCGAGACACCGGCGAATGACCTTCTCGACCATGGGGTCGATGTCCGCCGCGACACTAGTCATGTTGGTGAGCTGCGCGGCTTCCTGCATATCGATGAGTTGTTGCAGGTTGTGCGCCTCGAACGGGCGTTTGCCGGTGAAAAGCTCGTAGAGCACCAGCCCCAGCGCGTAGATATCGCTTTTGGCGGTGACCGCCCCGCCTTTGATCTGCTCCGGAGACATGTAGGCAGGCGTGCCATTGCGCGCCTCCGGGCCGGTCAACTCATTGGCGATGGCGGCCAGCCCGAAATCCATGATCACTACTTCGCCGCGCTTGTTGATCATGATGTTCTGCGGCTTCAAGTCGCGGTGGATCACGCCGCGATCATGGGCGGCGGCGAGGCCGGCGCACAGTTTGCGGCCGGTTTCCACTGCCTTGTCGGCGGGCAGGCGGCCGATGCGCGTGAGCAGGCACGCCAGATCTTCGCCATCGACGTACTCCATGGAGATGAAAGGCATGCCTTCCACCTGGCCGATATCGTAAACGCGGCAGACGTTGGGATGGGAGACCAGGCGAGCCACGCGCACCTCACCGTGAAAGCGCTCCAGCAGGGCTTGATTGCGCGCCGCCTCCTCGGGCAGAAACTTGAGGGCGACGGATTGGCCAAGCGTCAGATCCATCGCCCGGTAAACCTCGCCCATGCCACCGCGCCCTAGCAGCGTCAGGATGCGGTAGCGCCCGCCGAGAAGCGTGCCGGGCAGGAAACGGCCTTCATCCTCGTGCACGCTACTCGTGGAGCTGACGCGTGAGATCTCGGGCGGAGGCGCTCCCGCGATGCTGTTAGAGGCTACCGTTTCGGCCATGGTGAGATTGGCCTTGGGATCCATAGCTTTTGATTCTAGCGCTATGTCACCGTCCCCTATCCGGCGGCCCGGCGGTAGCGCTCCGCCAGCCGGCGTATTTCCTCCACCAGCTCCGTGGGCTCGACGATCTCGAAATCGGCGCCTACCAGCGCCACATGCATGGCGAGACTTTCGTAACTGGAAGCGCCGGTTTCGTAGAAGCAGCTTCGCTCGTCAATGGGTTCGAGGAGGCCCATCGACGGCGGCAATCTTTCGGCGAGGACGGCGGCCGGCGCAAACAACTTCAGACGCGCCCGGCAGCGAGCATTCACTCCGGATTGCGTCACGTAAGCGGCCAGGTCGCGCGCCGGCGGCTGGCGAGGTGTGAATCGGGCGCCCGCGGCCGCGGCGCATCGCTCCATGCGGTCCACGCGGAAGGTCCGCCAGTCCTTGCGGCCAACATCCCACGCCACCAGATACCAGCGGCGCCAGGTATTCACCAGCCGGTGCGGTTCCACGGAACGCGCGCTGGCCACCCCTATCTTGTCGCGATAGCGAAAGCGTAGAGTTTCGTGCTCGCGGCACGCGTCCGCGATGGTGGAGAGCGTGCGCGCGTCCACCGCCGCGCTGGGGCCTGAGGAAGTCAAGACGACCGATTGTAGAGCGGCCACCCGGCGCCCCAATCGCGGCGGCAGAATCTGCTCGATCTTGAGCAGCGCGCGCATCGACGCCTCTTCCACCCCTTCGATGCTTCCGGTGGCGGCCCAGCGAAGGCCCAACGCCACTGCTACCGCCTCTTCATCGTCCAAGAGGAGAGGCGGCATCTCGGCGCCGGCGCCCAGTTGGTATCCGCCTTCCGTGCCGGTGGTGGAATGGATGGGATAGCCGAGCGTGCGCAGCTTGTCGACATCGCGGCGGAGAGTGCGGCCGGTCACTTCGAGGCGGTCCGCGAGATCGGGACCCGACCAATAGCGGCGTCCCTGGAACAGCGAAAGCAGGCGAAGCAGCCTCGCGGACGTCTCCAACATGTTACTTAGTGTGACATTTCTTGAGGACAGAAGGTGTCCGCAATGCCTGATACGCTTCTCGACATGACACACTGCCAAACACTCACCATCGATTTCGAAGAGGAAGTAAAGAACACGCGCAAACTGCTGGAGCGGGTCCCTCTGGATGACGCCCATCGCGGCTACCAACCGCACCCTAAATCCATGACGCTCGACCGGTTGGCGACGCACGTCGCGGAACTGCCTGGATGGATGAAATTCGCACTGGAGAGCGAACTCCTGCAGATACCGTTGGACTTCAAGCCCAACATCGCCGTGTCTACCGCGGAACTGCTCGAAATGTTCGATAAGGCCGTAGTGGAAGGGCGCGCCGCCATCGCCGGCGCCACCGACGAGGACATGACGAAGAACTGGACGTTCAAATACGGCGACGTTTTTTCGATGACCGAACCGCGTCCCAACGTAGTCCGCAGCTTCATCAATCACCTGGTGCATCATCGGGCACAGCTGGGAGTCTACCTAAGGTTGAACGGGATCCCGATTCCGGGGATGTACGGTCCATCGGCGGACGAGCAGTAGAGTGGCGATGTGGCTGGCTTCAGCCGGCAGGGTCGAGACTTTCCAGAAACCTCGTCGTCTTCGGTTGAAGCTGAAACCGCTTGCTGACGCGCGCGGCTCGGAAACGCAATCCGCCGATACTGAGCCGCGGCCGTGAGGGAGTGGTTCCCAATGACGAACTCGGTCTCGGCCGCCAGAGACGTTCCCGGCGGGACCGTCCCCTGCTCTTCTCGACAGACATCAGTGTCTGCGCCACGTCGGGTGCGTGCGACACTGAGGGGAGATGCGCGCAGTTGTAGCGTTACTCCTTCTCAGCGGCGCTTCGCTCGATGCGGGCGACCTGGTTCTCACCGGCGCGACTGTCTATAGCGCGCCGGAGGCCCCGGCGATCGTCGGGGCCGCGGTGGTGGTGCACGACGGCAAGATCGGGGCCGCCGGTCCGCGAGCGTCCGCGCGAATTCCACGCGACTTCCAGGTAATCGACTGTTCCGGGAAGTTCATCACCGCTGGTTTCTGGAACAGTCACGTCCATGTTTTCACTCCCGGCCTGCTACACGCGCGCGAGGCGAAGGCCGCGGAGTTGAGCGGCGAACTGGACGCGATGCTCAACCGCTGGGGATTCACCACCGTTTTCGACATCGCCTCGGTGCTCGACAACACCCTCGCATTGCGGCGCCGCATCGCGAGCGGCGAGGTCCGCGGGCCGCGCATTCTTACGGTTGGCGAGCCGCTGTGGACCAAGCCTCCCATCTATGTCATCGACTTCCTGGCGGCCAATCGCCTGGAGATGCCCGCCGTGACGACGCCGGAGGAGGCAGCGGCACGGGTGCGCGATCTGGCGCCGCGAGGCGTGGACGGCATCAAGCTGTTCACTGGATCGTACCAGGGCGGGTCGGTTGACAATATGCCGGTAGGGATGGTGCGGGCCGCGGCTGACGAAGCGCATCGCCATCGCTTGCCCGTTTTCGCCCATCCGCAAAATCTGGCGGGGATGGAGACCGCGATCGATGGCGGCGTCGACATCCTGGCCCACACGGTGCCCGAATCGCCTCCCTGGACTCCGGAATTTGTGGCTCGGCTGAACGGCGCCCATATGGCGCTCATTCCTACGCTGACTCTCTTCGATTTCGAAGCACGCAAGGCGGGGATAAAAGAAGACGATCGCGAGGGTTGGCTCACGAAGATGGCGGGCGAACTGCGAGCCTTTTCGCAGGGAGAAGGCGAAGTCCTGTTCGGCACCGACGTCGGCTACACCGACCATTACGACACCGCCATGGAATATAGTCTGATGTCGCGGGCAGGGATGACGTTTTCGCAGATCCTGGCGTCGCTGACGACGGCCCCCGCGCAGCGGTTCGGAGCTTCCGCGCACGCCGGACGGATCGCGCCGGGAATGGATGCCGACCTGGTGGTGCTCGACAGGGATCCAGCGAAGGACATTACGGCGTTGTCGAAGGTGCACATGGTGATTCGCGCGGGGACGATTTTGTACAAGCAATGACCGGCGTACGGATGGACAAGTGGCTGTGGGCCGCGCGATTCTTCAAGACGCGTTCCATCGCCGCGCGGGCATGCGAGCTCGGGCGGATCGAGTCGCACGGACAACTCGCCAAGGCCGCGCGCGAAGTGAAGGTCGGCGACATGCTGCGCATTAAGAACGATAGCGGCGAGTTTCACCTAGAGGTGCTGGCGCTAAGTGAAATGCGCGGCCCCGCCGCGGTGGCGCAAACGCTCTATCGCGAAACTCCGGAAAGCCAGGAACTGCGCGCCAAGATGGTAGAAGAGCGCAAATTGATGCCCGTCTTCGAGCGATTCCGGGAAGGCAAGCCATCCAAGAAGGACCGGCGAGTCATCGACCGCTTCCGCGGAAGATAAACATCGTAAGGGAGTGCATCATGGCCCGAAGGGCCAGAGCGAGCTTCGCTCGCTTGGACAAGCTGAAGCTTATCCCACAAAATCGCCGGCCTTTCGGATGTGGGGTAAGCTTTAGCTTGCCCAGCCGGGCGACAGCCCGGCCTTGTCCTGCCGGCCACCAAAGGCGATGAAGCTCAGCCTCCGATGTTCTTCAACCGAGCCTTATTTCAGCGCCATGCTAGCTGCGCCCCCGTAGTACAGACTATTGAACAGCAGCTTGTAAGTCCCGTGCGGCTGATCGCGGAAGTTGACTTCCGGCCCCAGCAGCACCACCTTGCCTTCACCGACGGTGGACTCGGCCACCGCCGTACCGCCGTCGAGGTATTGCTGGCCCCATGCCCAGCCGCTGTCCAATACCTGCTTGCCGGTGAACCATCCCACGGGAGCGGTTTTCTGCAATTCGACGGTCGGTTCCAGCTTGAACACCGGGCTGTTATCGAAGAACACGTCGACCTGCTTGGGCATGCCGTACGCCACGGGATTGGTGTTGTCCACGTTCATCTTGAGCAGCGATCCCGGGATATAGAATTTATCGGCGGGCAGATTGCGCTCACGCCCGTCGGGGCCCATTTCGGTGAGATAGCTCTTCACGGGCAGCTCGAAGTCTGTCACAGCGTTGTTGGTGCTGCTGCCGATGGTGACCAGTGTACCGCCGAGTTCGACGAACTTCTTCAGCGCGGGCACCGTTACGTCTTCCGAAACCCGGCCCACCGTTGCGCGATACTCTTCGGGCACGTTCGCGCTGCCACGTCCACCACCGCGACCGCCGCGCGCGCCGCCTGCTGCCGGAGCACCGGCCGGAGGCGCATCCCCGCCCACCGGAGCGCCACCGCCATTGCGTCCACCGCGGCCGCCGAGAGTGCCGGCCACGAACACGATCACGTCGAACTTGCTCTTCAGGTCGCCGGCGTCCAGCGTGGTCGGATAAACCACCTGGAAGGGCATTTCGTATTGTTCGAACAGCCATCTCGTCCAGCCGGCCGGCATGCTGCCGCCGTAGGAATCGTAGAGGCCGACGCGAATCGGCTTGATCTTGAGGGCATCGCCCACGGGCGCTTTCGCCAGTGCGTACACCGGAATGCCGAGTTCCTTCGCGGCCTTATCGAGAATCGGCCGCACCGCGGGGGAAGCCGGGACCCAGATCGCGCCGGTGCCGAGACTGCGGCCGTTGACCGTTTGCTCCTGCTTGATCCAATAGACGTCGCCGCCGGCCTTCAGGATGCGGTTTGTCAGAATAAAGGAGTTATTGATTTCGTGGCTGATCAGATAACCCGCGGGGCTGGCCGGCCCGCTGACGGTGCTGGCGGGCGGCGGCAGCAGGCCGTTGATCTTCTCGAACGGACCGTCGAAGCCATCCGGAATGCGGTCGTACTTCACGCCCATCTGCATCGCCAGAGTCCAGCCGGTGATGTCATAAGGACGATTCGGCGGGCCGCCGGGGTACGCAAAGTCGTTGGGATGATCCTGCGGCTCGAACATGTCCATCACATGCGGGCGGAACGCTTGTGCGGTCTTCACTACGTAGGACCCCTCGGGATAAGTCTTGCCGGCCACCTGGAATGACGAAGTGGCTTTCAGGCCCGTGACGCCATTTTTCAGCAGCGCATTCATGAACTCGGTAGCGGTGGCGAAATCGGGCTGATCGGCGGGCAGAATGTAGCCGCGCGGATCGCGCAATTTGGGATCGTGCAGAACGCTGTTGTACAGATCCATGGAAACGCCGCCCCCGCCGCGGCCGCCTCCGCCGCCTGGGGCCAGATCGCCCACCGGGGCGTCACCGCGCCCGCCGCGGCCCGTGAGGCCCGCCGCCGCATTCAGCGCGTCGATGCGCTTCGGAGTGATAGTCCAATAATCCTTACTGCCCTTCTCGATGGAGTTCGTGCCCATGCGCCAGATGTTGAACAGGAACGTCTCGCGATAGCGCGAGGCCAGATCCAATATGGCGCGATTGTTGGTGATTTCGTAATCGATCGACTGGCGATAATGCCACGGCCCGGGCGTCACCGGCATGGGCCAATCGCCCGTGGGCAACTGCTTGCTCGGAACTACCGGGATCGTGGTCGGCGTGGGGCTGCCGATGATCTCGGTGAGGATGCCGATCATGTTGTGGAAGTACGTGATGGTGCGCAGGCCGCCGTTCCACCAGGTGGAATAGCTGGAACCGCTGCGCATGGCGCTGCCGCCTTTGCCCTCGGCCACCAGGCGGCTATGCATCGCGGTGCCCACCATTTCGATACCCAGCGGCACCAGCGGATCGAAGTTGTAGTTAAAAGGATCGCGGAAAGGCGGAATGAAGATTACCGCGCCGGCGGGTCCGGTCTGGTGGTGGTTGTACATGATCTGCGGAAACCACTCCAGGAACAACTGGCGATTCATATTGGTGGTTTCCTTCATGTTGGACATGTAGAAATCGCGATTGTCGTCGTGACCGATGTACTTGGCGTAGAGGCGCGGCAGATTATTCATGTCGCGTTGGTCCTGCGGACGCAGCGGAGCATCCAGCTTTTCGCTGCCGCGCATATACCAGTTGGCGATGAGTTCCTGGCCGTCGGGGTTGGCCTGGACGAAGAGCATAATGTCGTCGTTGAGCAGGCGCATAGTCTCAGGGTCGGTGCGGCTCACCATCTGGTAGACCATTTCCATGAGCTGCTGCGAGCCCACCGATTCGCTCGCGTGCAAACCGCCGTCGATCCACACGACCGCCTTGCCTTGCGCGGCCAACTGGTGGGCCTGCTCCTCGCTGACGCCCTCGGCGAGCGCCAAACGCCGCGAGATCTGCTTATATTTATCGAGATTCTTGATATTTTCCGGTGAAGAAACGATGGCCATCCATTGATCGCGGCCTTCCTCGGTCTTGCCGATGCTGACCAGTTTCATGCGATCCGACTCGCTGACGAGCTTTTTCCAGTACGCTTCGAGCTGGGTATAGTTGGCGACCATGTAGTCGTCACCCAGGTTGAACCCGAGGGCATCCTTGGGAGTAGTGATTTTGGGCGCGGACTGGGCGCTGAGGGAGACGGTAGCCGATAAGACCGCCGTAAGGACAAATGTCCAGCGATGGAGGGGGCGAGAACTCATGGGTGACAGTTTACTACAGGCGCTGGCGCCCCCGGTTGGCGGCGCGCTGGCAGCTACAATAGATGCCGATGAACCGGCTTGACGAATTACGCCGCCGCCACGCGGCTGCCGAGGAGGGCGGAGGAGCGGACCGCCGCGCGCGCCAACATGAGGAGGGCAAGCTCTCCGCGCGCGAACGAATCGAGCTCCTGCTTGACGAGGGCTCTTTCGAGGAAGTCGACAAGCTGGTCACGCACCGCTGCCGCGATTTCGGCATGGGCGACCAGGTCATTCCGGGCGACGGCTTCGTCACCGGTTACGGCCGCATCGATGGCCGGCTGGTATATGTTTTCGCGCAGGATTTTACGGTCCTGGGAGGGTCGCTGTCGGAGGCCAACGCGCTCAAGATTTGCAAAATAATGGACCTCGCCTTGAAGACAGGTGCGCCCGTCATCGGCCTCAACGATTCGGGCGGCGCGCGCATTCAGGAAGGCGTGGTTTCGCTCGCCGGGTACGCGGACATCTTCCTGCGGAACACGCTAGCGAGTGGCGTGGTGCCGCAGATTTCCGCCATCATGGGGCCGTGCGCGGGCGGAGCGGTCTACTCCCCCGCGATCACGGATTTCGTCTTCATGGTGAACCAGACCAGCTATATGTTCGTGACCGGCCCCGACGTGCTCAAGACCGTCACGCATGAGGATGTGACCAAGGAAGATCTGGGCGGCGCGATGACCCACAACGCCACCAGTGGCGTAGGCCATTTCAGCGCGCACGACGACGCGGAATGCTTGCGCATGATTCGCGAGTTGATGAGCTATTTGCCGCAGAACAACCGCGAAGACTCGCCGCGCCGCGCCACCAACGATTCGCCGGAGCGCGCCGACGCCGCGCTCGACAGCATTGTACCGGCGGAATCCAACCTGCCCTACGACATCAAGGACGTCATCCATCGCGTAGTGGACGACGGCGAGTTTTTCGAAGTGCATGAACATTGGGCCAAGAACCTGGTCATCGGGTTCGCGCATATGGATGGGCGGTCGATCGGCATCGTCGCCAATCAACCGGCATTTCTGGCTGGCTGCCTGGATATCAATTCGAGCGTCAAGGGCGCGCGCTTCGTACGCTTCTGCGACGCCTTCAATATTCCGATTTTGACGTTCGAGGACGTGCCCGGTTTTCTGCCGGGAACGGCGCAGGAATTCGGCGGCATCATCCGGCACGGCGCCAAGCTGCTCTATGCATATTGTGAGGCGACTGTCCCGAAGATCACGGTGATCGTTCGCAAGGCGTACGGTGGAGCGTACTGCGTGATGGGGTCGAAGCAGGTGCGCACGGACATCAATTTGGCGTGGCCCACGGCGGAAGTAGCGGTGATGGGTCCGGAGGGCGCGGTGAACATCGTGTATCGCCGGGAACTGGCCGCTGCCGCCGATAAGGACGGAGTGCGCCAGCAGAAAATCGAAGAATTTCGCGAGCGGTTTGCGAATCCCTTCGTGGCGGCGGAGCGCGGGTATGTGGACGACGTGATCGAGCCGCGCGAAACGCGGCCGCGGGTGATTCGCGCGCTCCGCATGCTGGAGAATAAAGTGGACACGATGCCGCGCAAGAAGCACGGCAATATTCCGTTGTGACTGGCGACGCCAACGTGGCGCGGGCTTCAGCCAGACTCCGGCCGGCAGCGCCGAGACTCTTCCCGGCGCGACTGTCCCGGCCGGGAACGTCTCTGGCGGCAGAAACCAAGTTCGTTATCGGGACCGCTCCCTCACGGTCGCGGCTCGGTATCGGCGGACGGCGTTTCCGAGCCGCGCGCGTCAGCAAGCGGTTTCAGTTTCGAGCGAAGACGGCGCGTCTTCCGGACAGTCCCAACAGCAGGCAAGAGTGCCTGCGCCACGAGAGGCACGACTCATGAAGTCCCCCGTCCGGCGCGCCCTCCTGGCATGTCTTCTCGCGGCGATTTGCCTGATCGGGGTCGACGGCCTCCTTTTTCACAGCGGCCTCTACACTGCCATCCTGGAGCCGGATTCGTCCGCGGGGATGTACCAGCTCATTCTGTATCGCGAACAGCAAGCGCAGCAGCGATACGGCGATTCCATGATCCTGACATTGGGCGATTCGCGCTTCGCGTATTCACCCAGACTTTCCAACGAACTTACCCCTCAAACCGGATACACGTTTCGTAACGCCGGCATGGGCGGCAGCGAGTTGCGCTCGTGGTACTACATGTTGCGCGACCTGGATCCGGCTGCGAACCGCTATCGCGCCCTGGTTTTCGGCGTGAACGACTACGGCGATGAGGACACGCTGGATTACCCCGACGACAATATCCGCGCTCTGCATTACGTAATCACGCGGCTCCGTTGGAGCGACGCTTGGGATTTCGCGCGTTCGTTCCGCACCCCTTCGGTCCAGTGGCAAGCCTTCCGGGGCACGATCCTCAAGGGGATGGTGCTGCAAAGCGACATTGAGGCCTTCCTCACACATCCCCTCAAGCGGATCGCATATGTGAAGTTGTGTCACCGCGGATACGAGGATTGGACCTACAACTTCGTCGATTCGCCTGCCTCGATGGCAGGGCTGACCATCGACTGGTCGACCATGCAGGCGACATACCCGCCCGGAGCAACCGCGGAACAGATCAGCACCACAACCAGCTGGCTCCTGCACCCGCCCTCTCCGCAGACCGGGCGCACCGCCGAGTACCGGCGCAAGTGGTTCGGCCGGATTATCGACCGCTACCGGGGCTCGCGCACCAAGATCGTATTCGTCCGCCTGCCGCGCGGTCCCATTCCGCGGCCAGCCAGCCTGGCTCAGCCCACCACCAGTTCCATCCGCGAATTCGCCAGCCGTCCAAATGTGCTCCTCTGCGACGAGGCGGCTTTCAACTCGCTCGAGCATCCGGAGTTATTCAAAGATGCCTGGCATTTGAACCGCGAAGGCATCGCGCGTTTTTCGCCTATGCTGGCCGAAGAAATCTCCCGTATGTTGGGCACGCCTAAGTGATGCGATGCTGTACCGGGGGCGAGCGGAGCTCGCCGTGGCAAGCTAAAGCAAGCCCTACGCTCTTGTGGGGCATGCTTCAGCTTGTCCTGGGCAACATGCTCTGCGGTTGACGGCATGGGAGAATGTGTGAGATCGAGCCATCTATGCGAAGTAACCTGAACGCGTTGCTGTTGACGGTATCCCTGGCGGTGACAGCGGCCGCCGCTGCGCCTGCCCCCAACGACGATCAGCTGGCGCGTTTCATGGAAAAAGTCCGGCGGGACCTGACCGGCATTCGCGACTCTACCTGCCTGGAGACAATCGAACGAGGCCGCCGGAGACCGCCTCACACCGACTTCGCGCCCATCGATACGGTTCGCCTGGAAGTCTCTACCATCGCCGGCAAAGAACTGTTCGCCAGCCCCGGCCGCCGCTTCGAAGATCGCGGCCTGCAGTCGATGATCCGCAGCGGGACGATCGGCAGCGGCATGTTCGCCACGTTTGTGCAGAATCTGTTTGTCAGGCGCCAGGGCACGCTCCGGTATGTGCGGCAGGAGAACGTGGACGGGCGCCGTTTGGTGCGCTACGACTTCCGCGCCACGCGGCAAGAGAGCGGATTCAAATTGCAGGTGGTCAACATTTCAGACATGGTGGCCGCCAAAGGCTCTTTCTGGTTCGATCCCTCCACACTCGACCTGGTTCGGCTGGAGGTTCACGGCGACAATATACCGTACGACCTGCATCTTGACGACGCCGTGGTCCGCGTCGATTACGCCCGCACGCATGTCGGCGATGCCGACGCCCTGCTGCCGAAACGGTCGGAACTGACGATGACGTATATCTCGGGCGATGCGGACCGCAACGTGATCGACTTTTCCCAGTGCCACGAGTATCGCAGCGATTCGGCGATCGATTTCGGAAAAGGTTCGAAGGAGCCCGTCCCGGTCCCCGTGGAAGCGCGCCAGCCGCTGACGAATCCGGAACCCGTCCCACCGGAGTCCACCGCTCCGGCGCCAATCCAGGCGCCGCCCCAGGCGGCAACCCCAGCCCCCGCTCAGTTGCCGGCAGTACCGCCGCCCCCGGTTGTCGTACAGGCCGACACTGCCGCCCCCGTTCCACTTCCGCCACCCGCTCCACCCACTGCGCCGAGCGTCGCCCTGCCGGAAACTATCTTGCCCGGCTTGCCGGTGTCGTTCAAATCGGAAGTGAATCTGGTGATGGTTCCGGTAGTGGTGCGCGACCGCATAGGAAATACAATTGGCGGTCTGCGTAAAGAAGACTTCCGATTGTTTGACGGCAGCCGTAAGCAGGAGATTGCACATTTCAGCGTGCAGCGCAGCGCAAATACGGTGGCCCAAGAACCGGCCGCGGCCGCAGGCGCCACGGCGGAGAAGCAATCGCTGAAAGCCCAGGAGTCCGTTCCGGCCGAACGCCTGGTGGCATACGTTTTCGACGACGTCGACATAAAGTTCGCAGATCTGGTCAACGCGCGCGATGCTGCCTGGCGCAATATTTCCGAGTCCGTACAGCCGGCAGACCGCGTCGCCATCGTGGCCACCTCCGGACGAACCATGCTGGATTTCACCGGCGATCGCGCGAAAATTCATGACGCCCTATTCCAACTTCGGCCGAATTCCATCTATCGGCCGGCTGGCCGGGAGTGTCCGGATCTCAACTTCTATCAGGCCTACGCGATCGCCAGCGGGATGGCCGGCGGTGTCGGAGTCGGCCGCGGCAGCGCGACTCGTATTGAGGGCATCAGCCCATTGCTGAAAGTCGCGATCGAGGATCTGGAGAACTGCGACCCGGTGTTCGATCCGCGCCAGAGACATCCCGATCCGGTGGCCGAGAATATGGCAGTCGAAGCGGCCGCGACACGAGTAGTGCGCTGGCGCGAACGCGAGATCGACGCGGTATTCAACTCGCTCAAAATGCTCTCGCACCGCATGGCCTCCATGTCCGGGCAGCGATCCATCATCCTGGCGTCGCCGGGATTCCTTGTCACCGACTCTCTGCGTCCGGGTGAGATGGAGCTGATCGATGAGGCGATTCGCGAGGGAGTGGTGATCGGGGCCCTGGACGCGCTGGGTCTGGCGAGTGTGAATCCCGCTGGCGAGATCGACGAGTTCGTACCGCCGGGGGCGGCCCATCCCAACGTGGCAGAGGCGAAGACTCCGTTCAGAAAAGCGGAAATCGAGGGCGGGGCGCAAGCGCTGGCCGTGCTCGCCGAGGACACCGGCGGCAAATTTATCGCGAACAGCAACGATTTCATCGGCGCGTATCGGCAACTCGCCAATCCGCCGGAGTACATTTACTTCCTCGGTTTCACGCCGAAGGATGTCAAATCCAACGGGAGCTTTCATCCTCTGACAGTGAAACTCTCTGGCGGCGCGAAGTATGACTTACAGGCTCGCAGCGGCTATTTTGCTCCCAAGGCGGGTGAGGAGAAGATGGCGCAGACCGCGCCGGAGATCAAGGACGCCGTGTTTTCTCGAGTGGAGATCCGGACTCTTCCCGTGGAACTGCGCACGGCAGTGGATAGCGCCGATCCGGCGAACGTCAAACTAACGGCGACAGTCTCCGTCGATAGGACTAAGTTGCCAATGAGGAATGCCCGGTTGACGGCGGTGGTGGCCCTGTTCGACGACAACGGCAGTTTCGTCGCGGGAAACCAGGGGAGATTGGATTCCCAGCCGCCCTTTGTGTTGAAGACAGCTTTCAGCGTGAAGCCGGGAACATACCGCGTGCGGCTGGTGATACACGGCGAGCAAGCACAGATACTCGAAGCGCAAAACCAGGCGGTAACGGTAAAATGAGCGCGGATTCCGGCCAGCGGTACGCAAGAACTCAGCGACGATGAGTTCTCAGAAGCGCACGAAGGTCCTTCATGAGTAAGATTAGCCTGAGATCGTCGACTGCCGTGGGAGTAAAGCCAAAGCGCAGGTAGAAGGTCCGGGCCGATTCGTTGATGGCGTGTACCAATACCGCGCGGACGCCGATCTTATCCGCCGCTTGCTCGCTGCGTCTCAAAGCATCCTGGAGAAGCGTTGTACCGAGCCCTCTTCCCTGTTGCGCGACATCTACCGCCAGTCTGGCGAGTACGATCACCCCGACGGGATGGGCGGCCAAGCCTCGTGAGACTCGTTCCGGCGCTTCGCCTCGGCCGATGCTCCCGGCCGTGAGGGCATGGTAGCCGACTACTGCGCCATCGCCGCGATGCGCTACGTAGACGCGCGCGGAATCGTTCTGGCAATTCGTGCGCGCGAACCGTTTGAGCCACGCATTCAGTGCGGCATTCCCGCATTCGAAGGCGCTGAGATCGTGCTGCGCCGACAACTTCTCAATTACGTCGGCGCCCGACGCCATCAGCGGCTTTCAGCCACCGGAACCCGGGAGAACAGGCGCTTCAGGCCGGCAGGTATCCTCGGCGGGCGATCCAATTTTCGCAGGAAAGCACTCCACTTCCCTTTCGGTAGGACAAAATGGTTCTGGTCCGCCAAATCCATCTCAGCCTGTGAACAGAGCGAATCGATGATGTAGTCGGTGAGCTTGAGGCCCTTTCGTTGCGCGCCAGCGCGAATGAGGCTCGCCTGCCGGTCCGTGGCGCGCACGTGAAATCGCGCCGACTTCGCCAGGGTATTCGGGGTCCCGTGAGCCATATCGCTACCTCATTCAATTGTACGCCGATTGTGTGTCTACCGCGGCGAGCGATATGCAAGCGGGGGCTGATTTCTTCGCAGCCGCCTTTGCTCGAACCACGCCGGGACGATATCCCACGCTTTCGAGCCATCCAACGGACGGATCGGCAGCAGGTTAAACGCGGCGACTAAAAGCGAGTACCCGCCCAGAATCGCCAGCACGGCGTTGAGCGGTTCGAACGGTGTGTAGCCGGCGATTACGATGTAGACCGTCAGCGGGACGGCCACCACGGCCTGCGCCAGAACGCCACCCCAAGCGATGAGGGCGCGGTCGATGCGCGAATCGGGCGCTTCAAAGCTTACCAGCCCGAAGATTGGATAAAGCGCCATGCTGAACGCCTGGTATCCTCGGCGCCTCGCCATGACCAGGTGGCCGGATTCGTGGAGGATGAGCAGCCCCAAATATGCCGCCACACCGATGAATGTGGGGAACGGACTGCGGATGGCGCCCACGAGGATCAAAATACCGATGGCGAATACCGACCAGTGGACATACACGTCGATACCGCAAACCTGCGCCACGTGCGTGAGCCGGCCGACCTGCATGCTCTTGATAGTATCGTAGCGGATGGCCGCTGAGTTGCATGCCGCCAGCATATGATTCGACCGCCTGTGTTCGCCGTTTTGTGGCTGATGACTTTAGCGGGCGCACAAGAGCTTCCGCCCGTGTCCGGACTGCCGCATGCTGTGGTGCTGCGGCGAATTCCGGCGAAAGACGGGTGGGATCTTGTGGTCGCATTGTCTTCGGCCCATGCATGTGAAGAGGCGCCGCGGCCGTGCTGGTGGAACACCCAAGATCGCCTCGGCATCCTGCTCGAGGATCGCGGCGATCCCAACAAATTTCTGCCCCTGGCGATTGAACCGGGCCCGAATAACGACTGCTCCACGCGCGTGGAGCGCTTCACCGTGCAGGAACTCGTGCTCTCCTGCACGGGAGAGAAGTGGGCTACCTACGACAACCAGAAGTTCATCTACGATGTGCGCGCGCGCAAACTGGTGAGCCATTATTCATACGCTCCGTGTTCCGCCGAACGCGTGCTGGCGGGGCCGAAATTCGCGATGACCGACGGAAAACGGGAACTGGTAATAGACATCGATCCCGATTCAGGCGAGCCCCGAGTGACCGCTGGCGCCGCGCCTGCGGCCCCCGAGAACGCAATCGACCGACTCCACTTTACGAAGGATGGCGTCAGCCTGGGCGGTAAGGTGTACCCGTTGCCGCAGACCGACCTGCAGGGCTGGCAACAGGCCCGCCCGGACGAAGCCACGACTTATCTTCATATCGAGCTGGCGGAGATCGACGAGGAGATCGGTCCGCAGCAGGCGGAAGGCGGGCTCCTCTGGTTCGGTAAAACGTTCTATAACGCTGAAGGCGCTACCGGCGTTGGCGGATTCGGGTACTTCGATTCATCCACCACCTCGTACTATCTCTATGCCCCGCCTGAGATCGCCAACTGGTCGGTATCGGCGATTCTGGTCGAGCCCGATGCGGTATGGCTGGCGCTCGATCGGCGCGGAGAGTTCGGAAATTATCCCGGCGGCCTACTCCTCTGGGACCGCAATACTCAAGCGGTGCGCCGTTGGGAGATGCCGTGGATCGCCACCGGCGTGGCGCGCTTCGGCGATGCCATCTACCTCGGTCTGACCAACGGAGTCGGGTGGCTACGCGGCGATCGGATAGTCAGTTATTTTGTGGACCGTTCGGAGGCGGGGCAATATCGAATGGCGGCGCGAAACTGAAGCTCCGCATCGACAAATTACCGTACTGAAAGCCCTCGAAGATGGTTTCCACAGGCTCGTCCGGATACGCCGCTCCTAGCGCCACGAACAAGGGGTCGAAATGCTCGGTGGTCGGCACGGAGAGGCGCGCGTGCGGCGCGGTATGGCGATAGGCCAGCAGGTTATCGAGCTTGCGGGCGGCCACTGCATCGGCCACCCAGGCGTCGAATTCCGCGGCCCACGCGTCTACCGCCGCCTCTTTATTCTCGATGCGGACGCGGCTGAGATTGTGCACGATGCCGCCGCTCGCGGCTACCAGAAAGCCGTCGTCGCGGAGCGGGCGCAAGGCTCGGCCGAGTTGGAAGAGTTCCTGCGGAGGCACGAACGGCATCGAAACTTCGATCACTGGCGTAGTTGCCTCCGGCCAGGCGAGCCGAAGCGGCGTCCAGGCGCCGTGGTCGAGCCCGCGCTCGCGTTCGAAGCGCGCCTGCTGGCCGGCCGACTGGAGCATGTTCACCACGCGCGCCGCGGACACCGGGCTTCCCGGCGCAGGGTAGGTCAGATGGTAGAGTTCGTCGGGGAACCCGCCGAAATCGTAGATCAGCGGAGCCTGATCCCAGGCAGTGACGCGCACGGGTTGCGAGACTTGCCAATGCGCGGAGACTATCAGAATGGCGCGCGAGGCCGCATGACTCTGGCCGAAGGCTCGCAGCGCGGCCGCATGCGAATCGCCGCCCAAGGCTGACATCGGTGAACCGTGCGCGAAGAAGACGGCTGGTAATCGCCCCATATTTCGATTAGATGACGAAAAGGCCGTCGGCGCTTCGCTATCCTGGAATCGAGGAGGCTACCGTGGCATCGCAAGAAAACCTGTTCATCGGAATCAGGGGCTGTGTCCTGGCAATCGACCGGACCACCGGCAAGGAGGTCTGGACTACGTCGCTCAAAGGCGCCGACTTCGTGAACGTGGTGCTGGATAGCGGCCAACTATTCGCGGCGAGCAAAGGACGGTTGTACCGCCTGGATCCTGCCACTGGAAATATTCTCTGGGAGAATGGCCTGACCGGTATGGGTTGGGGCTTGGTGTCGATCGCGCAGGCGGGCAACGGAAATTTGATGGCGATGGAGGAAACACGCCGGCAGGATGAGGCCGCGGCTGCCGCTACGACAGCCGCGACCGGTTAGTGCAGTTACTCTTCTTTGGCCACCACCACGGTAACTTCGGCGGTGACTTCTCTGTGCAACTTCACAGGAACCTTGAACTCGCCCAAGCTCTTGATGGGCTCGTCCAGTTGAATCTTGCGCCGGTCGATGGTGAAACCCTTCGCCGCCAGCGCGTCAGCCACATCCTTCGATGTCACCGACCCGAATAGCTGATCGTTCTCGCCGGACTTCTGCTGGATGGTGACCGAAACGCCATTCACCAGCTTCGCCAGATCCTGCGCCTCGCCTTGCAGCTTGGCCTCTTTGCGGAGATGGCCCTGCCGTTCCTGTTCGACGATCTTCTTGTTGGACCCCGTCGCGGTCACCGCCAGCTTCTTGGGGATGAGGAAATTGCGGGCGTATCCCGAGGCCACTTTGACTACCTGGCCGCGGGTGCCTAGATTGACGATGTCTTCTCTCAGGATGACTTCCATGACAGTTTCCTCCCCTAGAACTGCGCCGCGAACGGCAGCAGGGCGATGTTACGCGCCTTTTTGATGGCGTCGGTGAGGCGGCGCTGGTGCGGCGCGCACACACCCGAAATGCGGCGCGGTACGATCTTGCCGCGCTCCGCCACGAAGGCGTGAAGCATCTTCACGTCCTTATAGTTGATATCGTCGATCTTCTCGACGCAGAACCGGCATACCTTCTTGCGCCGGAAATATTGCTTCTTCTGGGTGGCGACAGCTTT
>Ga0182013_10002969_pt1 | contig 21613 bp, 15 predicted proteins | sample 612S2MmetaG_FD_120487 | JGI IMG/M metagenome (GOLD analysis project Ga0182013, IMG submission 120487) | Permafrost microbial communities from Stordalen Mire, Sweden - 612S2M metaG | ecosystem: Environmental > Terrestrial > Soil > Wetlands > Permafrost | place: Sweden: Stordalen | collected... | reverse complement strand
CAGGGTGGGGTCGATGGCCGCGTGATAGCGGGTCTCGTCCACTGAGCGGTCCATGAAGTTGGCTGTGGACATGTAGAACTGCCAGAGATTTTCTGCCTTCCAGGGCGTGAGGGCGTCGGGGTTGACAGCCTTGATGTCCGCGAAGGTCATGATGGTGAGCATCTTCAAAAGCTGTGGGCTGCCGATCTTCTCAGCGAAGCCGCGGACGTTTTCGAGATCGAAGATGTCGCGTCTCATGGCTGCCGACATTTCAAGATGCAGCCGGATGAGCTTGAGGATGGACTCACGTTCTTCCGAGTCGAAGTCGAGACGGGCGAGGAAGCTGTCCGCCAGCTCGACGCTTTGTCCGGCGTGTTCGCCGTTGCGGCGCGCCTTGCCGGTGTCGTGGAGCAGGAGGGCGAGCAGGAACAGGTCGAGGCGGTCGATCTCGGGCAAAAGCTGGGCGAGGCGCTGCTCGTATTCGTGCCCCGGCTGGCGCAGGCCGTGGACGTTGTCGATGCACAGGAATGTGTGCTCGTCGACGGTATAGCGGTGGTAGCTGTCGCGGATCACCAGCGCGTCGATGCCATGAAACTCGGGAATGAGCATCTCCAGGACGCCGAGGGCATGCATGGTGCGCAGAGCATGGGCGGCGTGTGGTCCGAGCAGCACTTCACGAAGCGCGTTCCACAAGTAGGGCCCTTCGGGGATGTGGATAGCGAGAACGGGCAGCGCATCCGTGATGCGGTCCTCGGCGGCCTGCGAAAGCGTGTAGCCGTGCGTGGCCATGAGCGGGAATACGCGGAGGATGGCGGCGGTGTCGTTGAACTGGGCGCCCGCCTGCAGGTCGATGCGCCCTTGGTCGAGCAGGAACTCGGTACCGGCGATGGGAGTGCGGCGGCGGCGGAACTGGCGGTAGAAGCTGACCGGCGCAGGCAGGTGCTCCATTAGCAGCGCGGCGCGGCGGTAGATGACCCGGGCGTGGCGATAGTAGGTCCGCATCCAGTAGGAGGGGTCGGCGGTGCCGCGCGTTTCCAGTCCGATGGAGCGCGCGGCGGCTTCGTCCTGGGATTGCCAGTCGAGCGTATTGTCGTCGCGGCCGTGGCGGAAATGAAGAAAACATCGGGCGGCGGCGAGGAAGTCGAACGCGGCTTCAGCGTCGCCACGGGCGCTCTGGAAGACTCCACCGCGCTGGCGTGGCCACTCCTTGGTTTCCTTGAGATGGAAGAGGACGGCGAACCAGACGGCCAGGTTGTAGTCGCGCAGGCCGCCGGGACAGTCCTTGAGGTTGGGTTCGAGGTGAAAGATGGTGTTGCCGAACTTGGCGTGGCGCTTGCGGGCGATCTCGCCCAGTTTCTGCGTGATGGTGGTCCACTCGCTCAGCACAAGACCCGGAAACACAACCTGGTGCAGTTGCTGGTAGAGAGGAAACTGGCCGGCAAGGAAGCGGCGGTCGAGCGTGGCCAGGGTGAATTCGAGGTTATCGGGCTCGAACTTGCCCGATTCCTTGACGGTCCGCGAACTGGGGCTGGCGCGCAGCCCGATGTCCCACATGCCCTGGATGACGGCGCGAACTGCTTCGCGCGACTGTTCCTCGGTCTTATCGTCGGCGAAGGCGAACAGGACATCGATGTCGGAGTAGGGGAAGAGATCTTTGCGCCCATAGCCGCCCAGAGCGAGCAGTGCGACATTCTGGTTGGGCAGCGAAGCGAAGGCTCGGCGCCACATTTCAATGAGGATACGGTCAACCACGGCGGAGCGGCGTCGGATGGCAGCAGTGCCGTCGCCAGTGCGCTCGCAGGTCTGGCGGACAAGCGCCATCTCGCGCAGATACTGCTCCCGAAGATCGTCAACCGCCAGAGCGACTGGATTCATGAGTGTGGTTTGTGTGGTTCGTTTGCTCGCCGAAGCAAGTAGGAATTGTTACAAGCTTAATCGATATTGGCGGGGAGGGGTAGTTCGGGGGTGGAATTGCGGGAAACAGGCAAAGCTCATCGATGCGGACAGCCTGGCCAGCAGCACGGCCGCCGCATCCCTTCTTTGAGCTCCGAGCACACCCTTTCGACATGCTGCCGCCTTGTTACATCTTTCTTGACGGAGATGGTCCAGCAGATCCACTCGTTGCGCGCGAGCGGCGTTATGTCTTCCCAGGCCACCAGCGCCTTCGCGTCGGACGCGAGCGCCTTTCGTAGATCGGCCGGAAGGTCATGTACGACTCCTCCGGAGATTCGAACCGTTGTCATAGAGTTATCTCGCAGGCAAAAGGATTGAGAATCTGATACGAGAGTACAACTCCGATTCCGGATAAAAAAATCCCGAATCGCATGAGGGAACTCCCTCGCCTTTGTCGCTTGAACAGGTAACGGCCCTTTAAAGGCCGAAATTCCTCAAGCTCAAAGGAGCACTCCCATGCACCTCGACCTAGACCTCTCTCACGCGGTTTCCCGCGCCTCCGCGCACACCGCACGCCTCATAGCCATTGTTGCCACCGTCGCATCGCCGGCGCTGCCGCTTCTCGCTCAGAATACCGGCCGGACCTTCCTGCCGCCTCCCGCAGCCACAGTATCGACCGTGCCACAGAACGGCGACGTCAACCCCTACGGCACAGCTTTCGTGGGGCTCTACAGCGACGATCGTCCGCAATCATTCGAGAACTCCGTGCTGCAGCCCGGCGATCTGCTGGTATCGAACTTCAATAACAACCAGAATCTGCAAGGCACAGGAACCACCATTGTCCGAATTGACGCGCATGGCCAGCAAACGCTGTTCTTCCAAGGCTCGACGCAATATGCGGGACTTTCGGGTGCGCTGGGAATTCTTCGCGATGGAACGGTGCTGGTGGGTAACCTTAGGACTTTCGACGGCACGTCCGCAACCGCTACAGCCGGCGCGATCCAGATCATCAGCCCTTCGGGGTTGCTGCAGACCGTAATCACCAACGCGGCCATCGACGGGCCGTGGGGCATGGCCGTCAATGAACGCGACCGCTGGGTGGACGTCTTCGTCTCGAACGTGTTGAACGGAACCATTGCGCGACTGTCCTTCCGGCGTGAGCATGGATGGTTGACGCTGGAGAAGTCGACAGTGATTGCGACGGGACTCAATCACCGGGGCGATCCTGCGGCGCTTGAACTGGGGCCATCCGGACTGCTTTATTCGGAATGGAATGACACGCTCTATTTCGCATCGTCTCTCGACAACGCGATCTACAAGATTGAGCACGCGTCCACCGTGGGCACGGGCGAGGCTGTGCCGGTGCTCCTCTTCCAGGACCAGGTACATCTGCACGGGCCGCTTGACCTGGCCGTAACGCCGAACGGCCATCTGCTGGTTGCCAACAGCGACGGCAGCAACGTCGATCCGAATCAGCCCAGCGAGATTGTGGAGTACGCGGCGGACGGAACGTTTGTGACCGAGTTCCCGGTGGATCCCAACAACGGCGGCGCTTTTGGCATTGCCACGCAGTCTGTGGGCAAGGCGACGCGGCTTGCCGCAGTTGACGACAACACTGCAACCGTGACGATTTACACCGAAGTGAACCGGTAGACGGTACTTCCTGTAAATGCAGCGGGCGGCCCGCAGGCGCCAACCAGCGCGGCGGCCGCCCAAAAGTTAAGTTCAGGCGTGGCCCAGTTCCTGGGCGCGCCTCATTGCGGAAAAGGCACGAATTTATCTGCGCAGCCGGACGGATCGCCTTCGGCGGGCGCACCCTTGATGGTGGAGTCTTCGCCCGTGGGCAGGTGTAGATTGGTGGGCGTGGGGCCGAGGCTTATATCGGAGTGGTTGAGCTCGTAGCCGTAATGGGCGCTGTCGGTGATCTGAACGCCGTCGAGCGCTGCGGCGATGCGGTGGGTGGAGTCGTAGCCGTTGAAGGTGATCTTGCCGCCTCCGGAGATGCGGACGTTACGCAGGGTGATTTCACGCATGGTGGGGGGCAGGCTGCCCTGAAGTGTGCCGGCAGCCGTGTACGCCGCGTCGAGGGTGATCGGATTGGCCGAGTTGCGGATGCAGACGTCGTCGTAGATCACATTCTGAATGAGCCCGCCGCGGGAGCCGTTCGACTTGATCCGGATGCCGTTGTCCGGGCCGTCGAGAGAGAGATCGGTGACGCGGATTCGGCTGACCCCGCCGTCGGTCTCAGAACCGATGGACATGCCGTGGCCCCAGTAGAAGTGGTTGTGGCTGATAGTGACGTTCGAGACACCCGCACCGCCGCCTACGCCGCTACCAGCGCCACCCTTGATCGCTACGTTGTCGTCGCCGGCGCGGATATAGCTGTGGGTGATGGTGATGTTCTTGGCTCCGCTGCTGGGGTCGATGCCGTCGGTGTTGCGGGCCTGGCGCTGGGGGGTGTCGATGCGCACCCCCCAGACCGTGAATCCGTCGCCATGGTCGAAGACGACATGGAAGTTGGGCGAATTCTTGAGAGTGATGCGGTAGAGCGTGAAGTTGTCAGACGAGTCGGCGACGATGAGCCGGGGAACCTGCTGGTTGCCGCCGGAGAGGGCCTGCGCGGCCAGATCCCACCAGGAGGATTGCGAGCCGATCATCTTTTCGCCGCCGCGGCCGTCGATCACGCCATCCCCCATGACGGCCGCGCCGGGGGCGTGATCGACCGAGATCAGGGGCTTGCATCCGCTCGCGAGAGGAGCCTGGCTTACCACGCCGCAACTGCCGGCAGAGACGGAGAAATCGGCTGGATTGCGGGAGGCGAACAGCGTGACGCCCCGGCCGACGATGAGAGTGATTTCCGGCCTGAGCTGGAGCGGTCCGCTCAGGAAGGCGTTATTTTCTTTGTCGACGCGGAGCATGACGGCGCGGCCTTTGCCGCAGTGGTTGATGGCTTTCTGAATGCGGGCGGTGTCAAGTTTGGTTTCGTCCTCCGGGGTGAGGGTGTTGCCGGCGGTTTGTAGCTGGGCATCGACAGTGGTGCAGAGCTGAGGGAAAAACGGCTCGACCACGGTGCGGGTATCCTGGGCGGCAATCTTGAAAACAAGGCTGAGCGGCACAAGGAGCAGGGGGAGAAAACGGCGGGTCATGTATATGATTCCTTTAGTCGGACGTGGGCCGGAAGAGCCTCATCCTTAGGATAACCAATGTGCGCGACAGAGGGATCGGGGACGCAGGGACTAGAGGACTGTGAGGATTAGGGACTGGGGGATTGTCAGCGCCGGGCGTCGGGGTAGTTTTGGGCGTAGATATCGCTGGGGAGGCCTTCGGAGCGGGCTTTTCTCACGAGGGCGAAGGCTTGATCGCGATTCATGGGCCCGCCGAGAGCGACCAGCCAGGGCGCGCGTCCGGTGGGGGTGAAGACCTGGGGATGCAGATCGGGATGGCGGGCAGCGATGGTGGAGATCTTCTTTCTGGCCTGGTCCGGTCGGTTATAGGTATAGGCGATTACGCGCCAGTCTTTGCGGCCGGAGGAAGCTGAATTGCCCGGCGCGGGGCGCGGGATCGAGGATCGAGGAGCGACGCCTGCCTGGGCCGGCGCGCTGCTGGCGAGGGCGGGCGAGGAATTGGCGGACGCTGCGCCCTGATTTGCCGGGTGGCGATGGGCGAGATGGAAGCCGATCCAGAAGATGAGGATGAACACCAAGCCGGCGGCAGCGACCATCCAGCGGGTTGCGAGATCACCGTCGCCCAGACGGTCTCGCAGATCGTCGAAACGTTCTCTCAGCATGAGGCGTATGCGCAACGGGGGCGCGTCGTCGCCCAGGGCTGAAAGTTTGGCCGCGCCTGATACCGTCGGCTCGGGGAAGGGCAGGGAGGGAGTGGAGGACTTTGCCGCCGGCCGGGGAGAAATGGGCGCCGGATCAGCAGGTGCCGGTACAGATTTTCCGTTTGCAGAGGTCGCGGAAGCCCCGTTTGCGGGCGCGGAAGTGCCGTTTGCAGATGGTGCATAGGTTGCGCTCGCGGATGGAGCGGGCCTGGGATGAAGGTTTCGCGGCTGCACAGGGGTTTCGAGGGCATACATGATCTCCGCGAGGCCCCACTCGCCGCTCATGCCTTTGGAGACGATTTCGTCCAGGGGCGAGGGCAGAGAGAACCGCGACGCAGCTTCGAGGGTGTGCTCCTGGGTAAGAGCCACGAGAAGCAGCACGGCCAGGTCGTGCACGTCACGGCGTTTTGCCTGGCGGCCATCTTCGCCTTCGGGCGCCTCGCGGATGCAGTCGCTGCGCAGCTTGACCACTTCGCCGACGGCAAAGACATTTTCGGGCTCGATGTGCTCGTGCACAAAGCCGTGGGTGTGGAGGGCGTCGAGGGCGGAGGCAAGGCTCGAGGCAAGCTGGCGGACGTCGGAGACGGTCAGGCGATAAGAGCCGACCACCTCAGCCAGGTTGGCTTCGACCGGCTCCATCACGGCGTAGAGAACGTTGGTGTCGTCGAGGACGATCTGGCCGAAGTGTTCGAGCTTTAGAACATTGGGATGCCCGAGCGCTTCCACGCCGCGCCAGCGGGCCAGGATCTCGTCCTCGTCGAAGTGGGACTCGATGAGGCGGATGACGGTGGGTTCGCCCGTGCCGGTGGAAGTCGAGTAGAAGGCGCTGCGGCCTTCAGGGCGCAGGAGCTTCTTCAGTGGGAAATCATTGATGGTGCGGCCTTCGTAATCCGTCCAGAGTTCCATAAGCAGATTCCATAGCGTCAGAATTGGCCAAGGTTGGGGATGCCTCAGAAGGCAAGTGGCACAAGGTAAGCCGAAGAACGCGTTCGAGCAGCCACACGGGCGGTCGAACTGAGGACATTATCGTTCATTGGGGCCCCTCGCTCAACGGGCTGTGGGTAACTGGACGGATACTTTAAGACGCCACGAGGAGAGATTTCCCCCCCGGGGACGACAGGCCTTATCGCGCGTATGCTGAATTGAACCAAATTTATGGAGCGCGCCAATGAGTAACGACCCAGTGGGAACGTTAGCTCTCGGCTCCGGCCTTCTCGAACCTTTGTTCCTTAAGCACGGCTTCGCCTACCGAACGCTTGATGCCGGTAGCAGCAGCGGCGGCCCATTTGCTTCGGGGGAGTTTCGAAAAGACAACCGGTGGCTAGAACTTCACTTTCGCCACAGTTTGGGAATGGTCACATACCATCTTGGCTCCCGTTCGATGTCTCATCAGGAGTACATGCGTTCGGTGCTTGGAAGAGCTTACGCGAGTCACTATCCCGGGTTCTCAAGCGATCCGATCGATGCGTTTCGGCACCTGTATCTAGACCTCGGAGAGCACGGCGCTGTGTTTCTCGAAGGTACGGACGACAACCTCCTCCATTGCATGGAAGATGCTCAAGCTCAGAGAAGCGATAGGCTGGTCTTACCTGAATAGCACAATTCGCCGGGTTCGGTGCCGGTGGTTGAAAACGCATTCCTAGAGCGCCGTTTCGCCGCGCTCGTCATTGCGGATTCGAATGGCTTCATCGATGTGGCTGATGAAGATTTTTCCGTCGCCGATGCGTCCCGTGCGGGCGGCTCCCACGATGGCCGCGATGGCTTTTTCCTTGAGCTCGTCGTGAATGACCATTTCGATCTTCACTTTGGGAAGTAGATCGACGGTGTATTCGCGTCCGCGGTAGAACTCGGTGTGGCCCTTTTGGCGGCCGTGGCCGCGGGCTTCCAGAATGGTCATGCCCTCAATGCCCGCTTCAAGCAGGGCGTCTTTTACCGCATCCAGTTTGGAGGGCTGCAGAACAGCTTCAATCTTGAGCATAGAAAAAATGCCTCGTTGGCTAGCCTATCAGGCGGGGGGCCGGGTTGGCCTCAAGCCGCCAAAGTTTTTTGTGAGCTTTCATCTTTCAGCCGGGTGCCCCAGGTCCCGCTTTTGGGAGAGCACGAATCTATGCGGCCACGATACTAGCTGTTCAGGTCGTAACCTTCTTCGCCGTGCTGAGAGAGATCGAGGCCGGTGGCTTCCTGTTCGGGGCTGACGCGCAGGCCGATGACCTTGTCCACCAGGAAAAGCAGGACGAGCGTGCCGACGATGGAGAGGCTCCATGCGATGCCGACTCCGGCCAGCTGGTTGAGCACCTGGCCCCAGTGGCCGTCGATGGCGCCGGTAGCGATGGAGCGGCCGGAGGCGTCTTTGCCGAAGATGGGATTGATGGCCGAGGCGGCGAAGAGACCGGTGAGGATTGCACCCAGGGTGCCGCCGGCGCCGTGGACGCCGAAGGCATCGAGCGAGTCGTCGTAGCGGAGGCGGCTCTTGACTTCAAAGACCATGAACGAGCAGAAGACACCGGCGGCGGCGCCGATGGCCAGCGCGGAGAAGGGCTGGACAAATCCTGAAGCGGGAGTAATGGCGACCAGGCCCGCGACGGCGCCGGAGATGGCGCCCAGGGCGGTGGGCTTGCCGTTGTGAATCCACTCGGCGACCGTCCAGCCGAGGGCTGCTGCGGCAGCGGCAAAGTGGGTGTTGATGAAAGCGCTTGTGGCCAGCGGACTGGAGGCCAGGGCGCTTCCGGCGTTGAAGCCGAACCATCCCACCCAGAGCAGGCATGCGCCGATGAAGCTCAGGACCATGCTGTGGGGCGGCGTGGGGGTCTGCGGGTACCCGGCACGCTTTCCTATGTAAAGGCAGGTGACCAGTGCGGAGACGCCGGAAGTGACGTGGACTACCGTGCCGCCGGCGAAATCGAGCGATGGAATGCGGCCGCCGGTGGCGTTGAGCAGCCCTCCGACGCCCCACACCATGTGCGCCATGGGGCTGTAGACGAGCAGCGACCAGAGGGAAAGAAAGACGGCCATGGCGCTGAACTTCATGCGCTCGGCGAAGGCGCCGGTGATGAGGGCCGGGGTGATGATGGCGAACATGAGCTGGTAGATCATGTAGGTCTGTTCGGGGATGGTGGGTGCGTAGTCGGGATTGGGCGCCAGGGAGACGCCGCGCAGGAACAGGTGCTCGAAGCCCCCGATAAAGAGATTGCCGTGCCCGAAGGCGAGCGAGTACCCGCAGACGGCCCACAGAATGGTGATCAGGCCCATCATGGCGAAGCTCTGCATCATGGTGCCGAGGATGTTCTTCCTGCGCACCAGGCCGCCGTAGAACAGCGCCAGGCCGGGGCCGGTCATCAGCAGTACGAGGGCGGCCGACACCAGCATCCAGGCGTTGTCGCCCGCCGACTGGGCTTTGTCGACGGCTTGCTGCAGGGCGGCGATCTGGGCCTGGGTAGCGGGCGCCTGGGCGGTTTCAGTCGCGGACTGGGCGGCGGCGAGGAGCGGGGATGCGATGAGAGCCAGCAGAATCAGGAAAGGAGTTGAGCGTCTGCACATGTGGTTTTTCCGTTCAGATTGAAGAGCACTCACGCCCGGGGCGTGGCATGTTGCGCAGGTTCATTCATCGGTTCGATCATTACGACAGCCGCTGGCCGGCAGCACATAAACTCGCAGGGCAAGCAGACCGCAGGCCGCACTTCGGCGGAGACGAGTGAAATTCACATCGAGAGTTCATTTCATTTTCGCAAAGAAATGCCGGGACAAGGCAAATTTGTCCGCAATCCTTGTCGCTTTTTTATCGATGGAATGAGATCGCCGGAGACTCAAGCCTGGTATCGACGATAATTTGTGCGGGCAACGCCGGGTTTGGGCTCATCCTTCGGAGGTCAATTGCTGGTGATCAATCCGGCTCAACTATTCGTACAGTATCGGTTATAGTAGACATATGGCGGTTACGACAGAGCGCGATCATTATTTATTTGGCGCGTTGGACAGCAGTGCGAAAAACCGCGTCAAGCTGAAGGAAGTGAGCTACGGCTACGAAGAGCCGGAGGGCGTTTTTCTGACCTCGCTTGATTTTGCGGTGAATTGGATCAGGAAGAATTCCGTGTGGCCGATGACCTTCGGGCTGGCTTGCTGCGCGATCGAGATGATGTCAATGGGCGCGTCGCGATTCGATGTGGCGCGATTCGGCGCCGAGGTATTCAGGCCCTCTCCGCGGCAGAGCGATCTGATGGTGATCGCGGGCCGGGTGTCGCAGAAGATGGCCCCGGTGATCAGGCGGCTTTACGACCAGATGCCGGAACCGAAGTGGGTCATCTCGATGGGCGCCTGCGCCACTTCGGGCGGAGTGTTTAACAATTATGCGCTCGTGCAGGGTGTGAACCAGGTGATTCCGGTCGACGTGTATGTGCCGGGATGTCCGCCGCGGCCGGAACAGCTCTTGTATGCCATCACGCTCCTGCAGGAGAAAATTCAGCGCGAACCTCGCAGTTTGCTCAAGACCCTGAACGTGGGGTGAATGGGCCGGCGCAGGATTTTCGGGTTCGCAATCTGGGACGGAGAACGCCGAAAGGCGGGTGGTCGAAACCCGCCAAGCGTTCAAAATAAGGTACTTGGTTGGAAAAAATGTGTTCTGCGGTCTTTTCCCTATGGTATTTTTAAGTGCTGTAGGGTTGGTTAGAGTGCTTCGCCATTGGTGCGGAGCCGATTGACCCCGAGCGGGTTTCGCTCACAGCACCATATCTCATCTGGTAATTCAGCTAAATTGCGGAGGAAAAACGCATGCATGCTCGTGCTTTTAAAACTTTGAGCGGGGTTCTGGTCCTGGCCTGTCTGGCAGTGATGCCAATCGTCATGGTGGGCCAAGCGGCGCCCGCTGCCAAGGGGTCAACCGATTATTCGCCGTCCAGATGGGATATTTTTCTGGGTTACAGCTACCTGGCGCCTCACGGGACGGTGGACACGCATTTCACTGGTGGAACGCCCATTTCTGCGGATTATGACGCCGTGAACGTAGGCGGATTATTCAGCGGCTCCTACTTCTTTAACAAAAATGTTGGTGTACAGGCGGAATACGGCCTCCACGAGTGGGGCACGCAAAAGGCCGGCAGCAATATCGGCACACATGGAAACGACGACGGCTTTCAGACCTTCCAGGGCGGCCTGATCGTCCGCTTCCCGGCGGGAAACATCACGCCCTTCATTCATGCCCTGGCGGGCGGAGCCGTTGTCGGCGGCCCATACTATCAGCCGAACACCCTCGGAGTAGCCTTGACGGCGGGCGGCGGGCTGGACTTCGAGACTCCGTGGTTGAATCATCATCTGGCAATCCGTCTCTTCCAGGCCGACTACGAATATATGCACGCCGACTTCGGCCCGGGTTCATTCGGCGGCCGAGCGAATATTGACGCAGCTCGTTTGAGCGGCGGCCTTGTATTTCACGTAGGCGAGATTGCGCCGCCTGTTCCAGTGACGCTGGCCTGCACGGCGAGCCCGTCATCCATCTTTCCCGGCGACCCGATCACGGTGACGGCGGTGGCAGGAAATCTGAACCCCAAAGACAATGTGGTCTATTCATGGACCGGCACCGGCGTGACCGGCAACGGAACCACCGCGACGGTAGCCACCGGGTCGCTCGCGGCCGGAACCTATTCCGTCCAGGGCACCGTCAAAGAAGGCAAGACCGGCAAGGAAGGGTTGAAGCCCTGGGAGACAGCGCAGTGCTCGGCGAGCTTTACGGTCAAGGACTTCGAACCGCCGACGATCAGCTGCTCGGCGAGCCCCAGCACCATCAAGCCGGGTGAGACCAGCACCATTACCTCGGCCGCGGTAAGCCCGCAGAACCGACCGTTGACCTACAGCTATTCGGCCTCCGCAGGCACGGTGACCGGCAGCGGCACCACGGCTGAGTTCTCCTCAACCGGAGCGCCCACGGGTGCGGTGGGTATAACGTGCAACGTGTCGGATGATAAGAGCCACTCGGCCAGCGCCAGCACCACGGTGACGATTGAGGCCCCGTATGTTCCGCCGGCTCCCAAAACCCAGGCGCTTTGCTCGCTCAACTTCACGACCGACAAGATGCGTCCGACCCGCGTGGACAACGAAGCCAAGGCTTGCCTGGATCAGGTTGCACTCGATCTGAAGCAGCAGGCGGATGCCAAGGCCGTAGTCGTGGGCGAGTCGACCGATGCGGAGAAGGCAAAGACAGCCAAACAGCAGAAGCTGGCAGCCAGACACAAGCACCTCAAGGTCGAGGACTATGCCGCGCAGCGCGCCGTGAATGCGAAGGAGTACCTGGTGACCGACCAGGGCATCGACGCATCGCGGATTTCGGCCGCGACCGGCTCAACGACCGGAGCGACGGTTGAGGATTACATTGTGCCCGCGGGTGCAAACTTCTCGACCGACATAACCGGGACCACGCCGGTAGACGAATCGACGGTCAAGCCTGAGGTTCGCAAGCCGCTGGGCGAGAAGCATCACCACCACAAGAAGGCGGCGGCGGCGCACTAGTAAACCGAAGCCAGATGGTCTGCCGAGCCTTTCATGCAATATGAAGGGCTCGGCCAGCTAATCTTGATTGTCCTTCCGCAACGGATTCTATGAGGCTGACCGGGAAGCCGGTCGGCCTCTTTCCTTTTATGCCCCGCAATTGGCTATTCTTTTGAAGAGCGAGGGAGTTTTCTGTCCGAATGAACGATGTGCGGAGTTTTACCGGTCTGGGGAGCAGGAGGGTGCTGCTGGCCCCGGCCATGCTGTTTCTTATGGTTGCGATTCTTGCCGGGCTCGCGCCCGCGCAGGAGCCTTGGAAGGTGGTTGGGCCGCCGGGAGGCGATGCGCGCGCCATCACTCCGGTTCCGGGCGAACCCCGGCACCTCTACCTGGGCACAACCGATAGCTGGCTCTACGAATCGCTGGACGAAGGCGCAACCTGGCAGCGTCTGGCAAAGCTGGGTAAAACGGATGGGTTCGTGCTGGATAGCATCGTGGTCGACGCGGCCGATGCTTCCACGCTTTACGTGGGCGGGTGGAAGGACAGCTCCGATGGCGGCCTTTGGATCAGCCACGACCGCGGGCGGAACTGGAGCGAGCCTGCAGAGTTGAAGGGCCAGCCCCTGTACGCGCTTGCCCAGGCGAGGTCGAATCCGCGCATCCTGTTCGCGGGAACGCTGGATGGTGTGTTCCGGTCGAGCGACGGCGGGGGAACCTGGGAACGGATCAGCCCGGCGGGGAGCAAGGAAATTCACGAGATTGAGTCGCTGGCGATTGACCCTGCGAATCCCGATATTGTCTACGTCGGCACCTGGCATCTGCCATGGAAGACAGCGGACGGGGGCAAGAGCTGGAACAGCATTAAAAAGGGGTTGATCGTGGATTCGGATGTGTTTTCGATCATCATCGACCCGGTGCGAAGGAATACGGTTTACCTGAGCGCATGCAGCGGAATCTACAAAAGCGAGAATGGCGGCGCGCTGTTCCGCAAGATCCAGGGCATTCCGACGGAGGCCAGAAGGACCCGCGTGCTGATGCAGGACCCTGAGAACCGCGAGGTGGTTTACGCAGGCACAACTGAGGGACTTTACAAGACCGAAAACGGAGGCAAGACCTTCCGGCGAATGACGGGACCGGAAGTCGTGATCAACGATGTGTATGTCGATCCCGGCGATTCGAACAAGGTGCTGCTGGCCACCGATCGCGGCGGAGTGCTGGCCAGCACGGACGGCGGAGAGAACTTTACCGAATCCAACGTGGGAATCTCGGAGCGCAAGGTTGCCGCGCTGGTAGTGGACGAGCGCAATCCTGAACAGATTTACGCCGGCGTGGTGAATGACAAGACCTATGGCGGCGTGTTTGTGTCAGAGAACGCAGGGAAGACATGGGAACGTAGCGGCGCGGGACTGGATGGGCGCGATGTGTACGCGCTTTCGCAGTCGAAGGACGGAACCGTGCTGGCCGGGACCAATGACGGCATTTTCATACTGGATCCACCGCCTGCGGCAGGGGCAGCGGTTGGGCCGGCCGCTGGGTCGGGCGCGTCTGCTTCCGCTCTGACGTGGGAGCCCAGAAACCTGATTGCGAATACCGCGATGAAGACCTTTGCGGAGACCCACTATCGAACCCGCGTTAACGTGGAAAAGCAGGTAAAAGTTCCGGAAACAGAACTGAATGGGCGGGTGAATGCGCTCGACACCTCGGGAGATGTCTGGGCGGCTGCGACTGTAATCGGAGTGCTCACCAGCAAGGACAAGGGCGCCAGCTGGCAGGGCGGCCCGGTGATGGGCGGCGGCGAGTACCTTTCGGTGACGGTCGATGGGGAAGCAATTGCGGCAGCACGGGCCGATGGCGTGGCGCTATCGAAAGACAGCGGACAAACGTGGTGGCCGCTGGGGCTGCCGACCATGCTCACGCGCATTCACCGGGTGGTCTTCGCGCCGGATGGGACGTTGTGGCTGGGGGCGCGCGAGGGGGTTTACTTTACCCGCGACCTGGGCAAGACATGGATGTGGATTCAGCGGCTTCCGTTTCGCGATGTGGACGATTTGAGCTACGATCGCGCCCGGAACCGGGTGCTGGTCAGTTCGCGGAGCAGCGACCAGGTGTTCTCGATCGATCCCAAGACCATGACCTGGCAGTGGTGGCAGGCCGGATACAAGATCGCGCTGATCCGCTGGGCGGGAACGGGGATGGTTGCCGCGTCCATGGATGATGGCGTGCTTGTGGCCCCGGCCGCGGCAGGGGCAGAGTCGGGACAGAAGTAGGTTCTTTCCCGCAAACGCTTGAAAATGAGTCCGCATGGGGATTTCTGTATCATCTTGATATGCAGACTGCGACGGCAAATTCGAGGCAAGAGAGCCCATTCAGAACCTACGATCCACGGCTCGAGCCGCTGGCCGAAAAGGTACTCGCCAGGGAACGGCTCGACGCCCAGGACGGCCTCGCGCTCTATGGGTCATCCGACGTGCTGGCGGTGGGCTGGCTGGCCAACCATGTGCGCGAGCGCATGCACGGGGATTTGACCTATTTCAACGTGAACCGCCACATCAACCCCACCAATGTCTGCGTAGCGGCCTGCAAGCTGTGCGCGTTCGGACGGAAAAAGGGCGATCCGGCCGGCTACACGATGGGCCTCGAAGAGGCCTGGGAGACGGCCGCTTCAGGGTATTCCGAAGCAGTGACGGAGTTTCACATTGTCGGCGGCCTGCATCCCGATCTGCCGCTGGAGTTTTTCCTGGACCTGGTACAGGGGCTCAAGGAGCGGTTTCCCAAGGTTCATATCAAGGCCTTCACCATGGTGGAGATCGCCTTCCTGGCGCGGCGCGCCAAGCTGACAATCGAGAAGACGCTCGAGAAGCTGCGCGATGCGGGCGTCGACTCCATGCCCGGGGGTGGAGCGGAGATTTTTGCCGCGCGGGTTCGGTCGATCATCTGCGACCACAAGATTGATGGAGACGAGTGGCTGGAGACGGCTCGCCTTGCGCACAAGATGGGGTTCAAGTCGAACGCGACCATGCTCTACGGGCACATTGAAAACGACGAGGACCGCGTCGACCACCTGTTGAAGCTGCGCGCCCTGCAGGATGAGACGGGCGGATTCCAGACATTCATTCCGCTGGCGTTTCATCCGGAGAATACCGCGCTCGACCATCTGCCCGTGACCACCGGGCTGACCGACATCAGGCAGATTGCGGTGAGCCGGCTGCTGCTCGACAATTTCCCGCACATCAAGGCCTATTGGCAGATGATGACGCCGAAGATTGCCCAGATTGCGCTGCGCTTCGGGGCCGATGATCTTGACGGAACGGTGATCGAGGAGAAAATATACCACGACGCCGGCGCGACCACGCCCCAGGGCATGACGCGGAAGGACTTGTGCCGGCTCATCACCGAGGCCGGCCGGGTTCCGGTAGAGCGCGATACGCTGTACCACGCGGTGACCCGGACCGAGGACAGCTTCACCGTTGCGGTATAGATCCTGCTCGTTGGATGCGTCGCCTGTGTGCAACGTGAGAAGCAACCCGGTGATCTTTCTGGCCTCGCTCTAGGCGCGCGACCTGCGCTTGAAAAGACTGCGCCACGTTTGTGGCCGCTTTGCGGGCTGATTGGTTTCCACCGTCAGAGGTGGACTCTCGAATTGCCGCCTGTGCTCCACCCACTCCGTCGACGAGAAGAAGCGCGGTCCAACATCAATGAGCCGCGGAATCATCCCAAAGACTGCGATACGGTCCCACGGCTGGCCGCTCCGCCTGCGAAAGCCTTTTTTGTTTAGCCTGGCAGCGATCTCCGCATAGGAAGACTCTTGTGCCACCCCCTCCAGGATCAACATCAACACCTTGTGCTCGACCGGGTCGGCCTCTAACCGCATGCAGTCGTCAGAGATGCGCAGTCCATAAGGGATGTCTTCATCGAACTCACTTCCTGTTGGCGATGCCGCGTTAGGTAGCTCGCGTCGCCACTCAATTGCAACCATCTGCCACCCGGCCTCGGCGCGGCGACGGATGATGTCGGGACTGAACGGTTCGGAGACGATGTCACGGGTGCGCTCAAAGTAGGCCATGGTGACCCCCCGCCTGATAAGTGCTTCACCTTGTGACCAGCAATTCAATTGCCAGGGATCGAGTCTGCTATGGCGGGCTCAAGTTCCAGCAGAAAGACAGCGATAGCGAAATGCGCGTGCCCCAGGCTTTTCTCCAGATTTGTCCATTGCTGCAAATCCCTGTGCGGTTCTGAACACGCATCAGGAGAAGAAAAGCGCCCTACTGCCGCACCACCTCGCCGTTTTTCATCACAAAACTTACGTGCTCCACAACCGAAATGTCGTCGAGCGGATTGCCCGGGACGGCGACAATGTCGGCGTAATATCCCGGCTTCAACTCGCCGATCTGGCCTTGCCAGCCGAGCAGGCGTGCGCCTTCAATCATGTCGGCCTGCAGTGCAGCGAGCGGCTTCATGCCAAAGCGAACCAGCAGGGTGAGCTCGCGGGCCTGGGTTCCGTGCGGGAAGGGCCCCACGTCGGAGCCCACGGCGAAGGGAATGCCGGCGGCCAGCTGCTTCTTGAATTCAGCAATCTTGTAGTCGAGGATGGCGCCCTCGGTGACGGCCTCGGCGGCCGCGGTCTGGCCGTGGGCGAAGAAGTCGAAAATGGCGAAGGTGGGGACTGCGGGAATGTGCTTCTCGCGCATCAGGCGCATGGTCTCGTCGCTGAGCTGGGTGGCGTGGTCGATGGAGGCGACGCCCGCCTGCGCAGCGTAAAGCGTGCCGGGCTCGCCCATGGCATGGACGGCGACGCCGGTCCCGAGACGATGAGCTTCTTCAACCGCGGCCGCAAGCTGGGCTTCAGTGTACTGATACGAAGTGTGAAGGACGCCGTCGATCATCTGGTCGGGGCCGGTCTCGTAGATCTTGGCGAAGTCGGAGCCGTCCTTGTGCTGCTGGCGCATCACGGCGACAAGCTGGTCGGCTGAGTTGGCGTAGTCGGCATTGGAGAGCACGTGCTGCGCGGGATTGTAGCCGATGGCGTCTTCATGGCCTCCCAGAATGTCGATGGCATTGCCGCTCAAGCGCAGGCGGGGGCCGGGGATGATGCCTTTGTTGATCGCATCGCGGATGGCAGTGTCCGCGGAGCCGGCGCCTTCGGTGCCCATGTCGCGCTCAGCGGTGTAGCCGGCCAGCAGGTCAGCCTTGGCGGCCTGTTCGGCAAGAATGACCCGGGAGGGCACGGACTCCTCGACCGTTTGCAGGTCTTCGACGCCGGGATGCAGGAAGAGATGGACATGCGCGTCGATGAGGCCGGGGAGCAGCGTGACGTCGCCGAGGTCAATGATCTTCGCGCCCTGGGGATGGTCGACGGCAGTGCCCACCGCCTTGATGCGTTCGCCTTCAACCAGGATTTCGCCGGGCTGGACAAGATTGCCGGTCGCAACATCGAGCAGGCGCGCGGCGTGGAGCACGATCGGGGCGGAAGGCTGCTGGGCCGTAGCTTTGCTTGCCGGGAGCAGGAGACAGGCAGCGAAAGCGCCGGCAATGAGACAGGGGCGGCTAATGATCTTCAGCATGAATATGACTATGCCTTGCCGCAGCAGGATTGTCGATGGCTGGATTTGATTGCACGGCGGCTTTGGCTTCCGCGAGGGGGTCGAATGCCGGTTGGCGGCCTGTCTTGTAAACTCGGCTGCATGAGTCTGATGCGGATAGTGGGAGTGATTCCGGCGCGACTGGCCTCGACTCGGCTCAGCCGGAAGGTCTTGCGAACCCTCGCCGGACGGCCGATGGTCGAGTGGGTCTGGCGGGCGGCTCGGGCCAGCGGACTGATGGACCCGGTGGTGGTGGCTACCGATGCCGAGGAAGTGGCCCAGGTGTGCCGCGAGCGGGCAATTCCGGTAGCCATGACTTCAGTGGATTGCGCCAGCGGGTCCGATCGGGTAAGGGAGGTGGCGCGACACATCGACGCCGACATCTATGTCAACATTCAAGGCGACGAGCCGACGCTGACAGCAGACTTTTTCCCTCCCTTGCTGAAGCTGTTCGAGCGGCCGGAGGTCGAGGTGGCGACGCTGGCAGTGCCTTGCCCGGCCGAGGAGATTGACAATCCAAACGCGGTAAAGGTGGTCACGGCGCTCGATGGCCGGGCGCTCTACTTTTCGCGGGCTACGATTCCCTTCGACCGCGACCGGCAGGGTTTCGTCGGCTACCGCAAGCACCTGGGAATCTACGCCTACCGCAAGGCCGCTCTGGAGCGCTTTGCGGCCCTGCTCCCCGGGCATCTAGAGCGGGTTGAGCGCCTGGAGCAGTTACGGCTGCTCGAGAACGGCATCGCGATCTATGTGGCGGAAGCGCCGCGGGATACGATTGGAGTCGATACGGAAGAGGATCTCGCGAGGGCAGAAAGGCTGCTTTTGGATTCAGGCTTCTAGCATTTATGGTATTTTCCCCTCGTTCTCTACCATCGATAGCACATGACCTGGGAAGTAACGGATGGTTGGCCACCAACCGCACACGATCCCGGAGATGACGCCCCCTAATCTCCCCCGCGCTGTCATGCTGAACGAAGTGAAGGATCTGCGGCTGCCCTTCGGACCTCAAACCGGCATTATTTCCGAGTAGGCGACCATACATCCAAAACGACTGAAAACCGCTTTCGGGATCGCTTTCAAGACGGCCGATTCTATTTCAATATCGTCTCGCCGAGATTCTTCTGTTCGCCGTCGGCTAAGTTCACCTCGACCGACGGGCCTCTGAGCTTCGGGCCGTACTCGAATACAACTACGTATCGCCCTGAGGGCAGGTAAGGCAGTCGAAAGTCCCCGTTTGGCTTCGGGATGCGCGAGCACACAAGCTCGTCTTTTTGCCCTTCCTTGCCGAGTGAGTAAGCTGAGACGCTGACATCTGACAAAAGCTTCTCGGATGCGCTTATGTGACCGCTGATATTGCCGGAAGGTCCTGCTGAAATCCACAGATGACAAGCCGCGCTTGCAGTTGCATGAACCGGTACACTCAGTTCGCCTATTTCGTCGGTCATGGATGGCTCCAGATTCGATCCGCGCCCTATTAGGTTTGACGGCAGGCCACGAACCGTGACACGATACGTGCCGCTCGGAAGATTATCGAGGAAATACACACCATAGCGGTCTGTCACTGCCTGGAGGGAAAGTCGCCCGTCCGCACTCTGAAGGAAGACTCTGACTCCCTCTAGCGGCTTTTCTTCTCCCCACCTAAGTGGCGGGCCATCTTGTGCGACGGTTCCCGCCAAGTCTGGCACTCGCTTCCCAGCAGCATTCGCTCTCAATTCCCGCAATACAATGCTGTCTGGAGTTGCCGGGCTGGTTAGGGTGCAGATGCTCGTGAAGAGCATGTTCTCTCGCGCAGACGCGTCAATCAAGTATTGGTGCCCGACATCGAATATGAAAGCGCAGTCACCACCGCCCAGTCCTGTCTTGACGAACACTTCTTGCCCGGCCGACGGACCAGAAAATGTCTCTAAAACGTGAACTCTGAAAAGGTATCCAGACTGCTCGACCCTATAAGCCCCAATGACCTCACCTTGATGGACGACTCTGCGTGAAAGCACCTCTCCTACGAATGTCGCATCGTGAGCATGAAGCCCCTCACATATTGCCGCGCCACGGCAACTGCACGCTATCGCGGTCATTGATGAAAAGGTGGCGAGGATCAGGGCACAACTAGCCCTCAGCCAGGAATTCTTTCGAAGGGAGATCATGCCATATTAGACACCGGGGGACTTAACGGGGTTCCATTCACTTTCCAAGCTTCGGCTTTCCAGTCGAGTCACCGCCAACTCGTCAGTTACCATCTTGCTATCGTTCAGACAGCGGAGGTGCCAATGGGCTTTGGAAACCAGGTCATACTGCGCGACAAACCCCTGGCGAGAGGCCGATCTTTCCGGCCAAGTCCCCTGCCCGGCAGAATCGGAATGAGAAGCAAGAAACGGATAGCGCGTTGAAACGCCATCGGCGAAGATGAATTCATGAACAGCAGCACTCAACCCGCGCAGGAATTTGCAGGGGCCGAAACTTTATGGCAGCAGCTAGTCTCCCGCGATGCCCAGGCCAAGTTCGTTTACGCCGTGAGCACCACAGGCGTGTTTTGCCGCCCGAACTGCGCCAGCCGGCGGCCGCTTCGGGCCAACGTTCAGTTTTTTTCGACAGTCGCCGAGGCCCAGGCGGCGGGGTTTCGACCTTGCAAGCGCTGCCGCCCGCTGGCAGCGGCAACTTCTCCCATCGACAGAATCCGCGCTCACATTGAAGCCAACGCCGATCGCGCACTCCCCTTGGCTGAGCTGGCGCGATTGGTTGGCTTGAGCCCCTTCACGGTGCAGCGTATTTTCAAGCAGGGGATGGGCGTGAGTCCGCTCAAGTATCAACGTGCCCTGCGAGCGGGCTCGCTGCGGGGCTCATTGAAGAAAGGCAAGACAGTGACGGAGGCGATCTACGACGCTGGATTTGGCTCATCGAGCCGCGCTTACGAAGGCTCGCAACTGGGGATGACACCGGCGCGGTTTAGGCAGGGCGGGAAAGGCGAAAGCATCGGCTACGCGTCCGCGCCTTCCCCATTTGGGTGGATGGTGGTTGGAGCCACGGAGCGGGGACTGTGCTGGCTTTCGCTGGCGGCGACCGAGGCGGAGGCCGAAGCCACGCTTCAGGCCGAGTTTCCCGCTGCCACATTACGGCGTGACCAGTCTCTCTCGAAGTGGGTGGAAGCGGCGCTCCAGAACGTGCGCGAGGGAGACGATCTGGCCGCCAGCCGAAGGCAGCCTGACGCTCTCGACCTGCGTGGAACCGTCTTTCAGCTCCGCGTCTGGCAAGCCCTCCGCGACATTCCGCGCGGCCAGACCAAGAGCTACAGCCAGTTGGCTCGAGACCTGGGTGATCCGAAAGCGACACGGGCGGTTGCCCGCGCTTGCGCGCTGAATCGTGTGTCGCTCATCGTGCCGTGCCATCGCGTGGTCGGCCTCAGCGGATCGCTCACCGGCTATCGCTGGGGGTTGGACCGCAAGCGCCAGCTGCTGGAAGCGGAACGGCACAGACCCGTGCGGTGACGAGGCTTTTCCGCATATTCTGTATGCGTCATCAGTTCGAAGAAAACCGTTGCCGATCACCAGCCCAAGCGCTGAGAATAGAGGGACCGTGCCCCAGCCTCACAAGTCCGGTCTCTCTGACAACTCCATCGGCGCAGTCGCCTATCTCAGCCCGGTACCGGCCTTCTTTTTTCTTGCCATCAGGCGCTACAACAAAAGACCCTATGTGCGATTTCACTCCTGGCAGTCCCTCGTCTTGTACGCCTTTGTGTACTTGTTCGTGTCTGCTCTCTCATTTGTGCTGCCGTTTTTCAAGTTCCTGAGCCCTAGGGCTGTTCTGGGTGTGTGGTGTGTTGTTTCCCTGGTGGTTTTCCTCGTATGGCTGTGGTGCGTAGTCAGTG
>Ga0182013_10002966_pt1 | contig 21619 bp, 15 predicted proteins | sample 612S2MmetaG_FD_120487 | JGI IMG/M metagenome (GOLD analysis project Ga0182013, IMG submission 120487) | Permafrost microbial communities from Stordalen Mire, Sweden - 612S2M metaG | ecosystem: Environmental > Terrestrial > Soil > Wetlands > Permafrost | place: Sweden: Stordalen | collected... | reverse complement strand
GTCCTGCTTCCCGTGACCGACGAGACCGAGTCGAGCGAGGATACGCCCCCGACCGACTTTGGCGACCGCACTGCGCACGAGACCATCCTTCTCGTCGAGGACGAGGACATCGTCCGAGAGTCGACCCGGAGGCTGCTGGAGCAGCACGGCTTCGCCGTCTTGGCTGCCAACGGAGCCGACGAGGCGGTCGTCTTGAGCCGAGCCTGCTCGACCGAGATCCCACTCCTTCTCACCGATGTCGTCATGCCGGGGCGCTCCGGTCGGGAGCTCGCGGAGCAGATGCGACAGGAGCGGCCGGCGATCCGCGTGCTCTTCATGAGCGGGTACAGCCAGGACGTGGTCCTGCACCGCGAGCTGCTGGAGAGGGATGTCGACCTCGTGGAGAAGCCGTTCAACGCGGGTGCGCTTCTGCTGAAGATTCGAAGCGTCTTGGAACGAGATGCCCAGTCATAGTCCGGGGGCCCGCAGGTGAGCAGGGTACTCGTGGTCGACGACGAGAGCATCGTACGGTGCTCCGTCGCGCGGATTCTGGTGCAGGCCGGCTACGAGTGCGACGAGGCGTCGAGCAGCGCGGATGCGACAGCCCTGCTCGCGACCTGTGATGCCTACGAGGCTGCCCTGTGCGACATCCGCATGCCCGGGGAGTCGGGGCTTGACCTCGCCCGCCGCCTCGTGGCCGACCACCCGGATATCGCCATCGTGATGATGACGGGTCAGGACGACCCAAGGATAGCGAGCACCGCATTCGAGATCGGGGCCTTCGGCTATGTCACGAAGCCGTTCACGTCGAACGAGATACTCATCGCCCTGTCGGGGGCGTTGCGACGCCGTGAGTTGGAGCACCTGCGAACCGCTCGGAACCGGAGTGGAGGACGCGAGATCACGAGGTCGCGTGCCTTGACGGGTCTCGTGAACGAAATCGAGTGTCAAGGCGATGCCGAGGCGATGGACTCGGTCGAGATGATCGAGAGGCTCTCGAGGGCGGTGTCGCTTCGTGACGAGGAGACAGGACGCCATATTGAGCGCATGAGCAGGTACGCCGCCTGCCTCGCCGTGCGCGTCGGATTCTCCGGCTTGACTCCAGAGGAATTCCGGTTGGCGGCTGCCCTGCACGACGTCGGCAAGATCGGTGTCGCCGACACCATCCTCCTCAAGCCAAGTTGGCTCGAACCGGATGAACTCGCTGCCATGCGGCGTCATCCCACCATCGGCTACCGGCTGCTCGCGGGGTCTACCGGACCGGTGATGAAGGCAGCGGCGCAAATCGCCCTGAGTCACCATGAGTGGTGGGACGGAACTGGATACCCCCGTGGCCTCTGCGGGGAGGCCATTCCCGAAGAGGCGAGGATCGCCGCGGTGGCGGACGTGTTCGATGCGCTCACCAGCGAGCGCGTATACAAGCCACCCCTTTGCCTGGGCGAGGCGACTGAGATCATGATGTCGTTACGCGGAAGGCAGTTCGAACCCCGCCTGATCGATGCCTTCTTCGAGTGTCTCGATGAGATCCGGGCCATACGACTCCAATACCCGGACGAGGATCCGGAAGAGCGCGTCAGAGTCTTCATCGTCGACGACCACGAGATCTTCGTCGAGTCGCTCGGTCGACTCCTCGCCAGCCACTCCAACGTGCGCCTCGTTGGCAGCGCCCGCACGTCGGCGGAGGCCGTTGAGGCCGTCCAGGCTTATGCGCCCGACGTCATCCTCATGGACTTCGATCTTCCCGACGGCAACGGCGTCGAGACGACGGAGACCATCAAGGCGATCATGCCCGACGTCAAGGTCGTGATGCTCACGAGCTGGAGCGATCATGAGACGCTTCTCCGGGCGGTGACGGCGGGCTGCTCGGGTTTCGTCAGTAAGGGCGAGTCTGGGGAGACGCTGATGGCGGCGATTGTTGCGGCACACCAAGGCGAGATCCCGGAGAAGTTCATAGAGCTGCGGGGGGTGCTGGGTCGACTCGGACGGACCAACCGTGGCATCGGCTCCGACCTCGGCCCAAGAGAGATCGAGGTGCTCGAGCTCATGGCCGCCGGCGCGACCAACAAGGTCCTGGCCTCTGAGCTCTGCATCAGCGTCAACACGGTCCGGAACCACGTTCAGAACATCTTCTACAAGCTCGACGCGCACTCGAAGCTGGAGGCCGTGGCCACGGCGATCCAGGAGGGGATCCTCGCCCGCACCGCCACAGGCCTGCACCGCCGTTGACCGAGATGGGCGGCTCTTCGCCGGGCCTGCGCCCGGAGCCGGCGTTGTCGCAAGGGTTGACGAGCCGGCCTGACTGATCCCCCTAGCGTCCGATGAGGGCTGAGGCACCGTCAATCACCGCGACTTCGGAGCACGTGGCGCAGCCTCGCGTCTTCATGGTTGTGCTCTGAGGGCCGATGGATGCGTCGCCTGCAGCCGTCGTCGCTCTGGGAGGAGCGTCAAGTCCGTGCCACTTGCTGAGGGAAAGGTCACGAGGGACGCGGCAACGGTCAGATCGAGAAGGTATTGCGACGCGCCACCGAGGCCACTCTCACTGATGCCAGCGAAGAGGCAGTAGACGATCAGAAACAGTGCCAACGCGCGGGTCGGACCCCGTGCCCGCGAGAGAGCCGTCAGCATCAGGATCAGGAGGATTGCGGCGACCAGCGCCTCTCCGAAGAGACCCTCGTCCTGATAGATCGATACCCAACTGCTGTCGATGGGCAGGCCGTTCATCGATGGCTCCGAGGAGCTGGTCACGCTGTCGTTTGAAAGGCCGCTCCCGAAGAGGACGTTGGTGGTCGGCCGAGGATTTGAGAGCACCGCAGACCACGCCTTGGTGCGGCCGGTGAGATCCGTGAGGCTCTGTCCGCTCTCTCCTCGCGCCAACCAGCTCGCCAGGAACGGCGAAGCCGGAAGTCCGAGTGCCACCACCACGACCAACACCGTCACGAACGTCCGGCGGACTCGTCGCCTGGAGAGGAACAGGCTGACCCCTGCAACGAGCAGGCCTGCGATCATCGCTGTGAGGGCCGTGCGCGTATGGGTGAGGATGAGAACGAGGAAAGCCGGCCCCGCCACCAGGAGGGCACGACGACGCGATACCAGGCGGCAGAGCCACAGCACCGTTGTGAGGCCGGTGAGCTCGGCGGCATAGTGCGCAACCTGGGGCGCCGGGATCGGCCAGATCGTGCCCACGAGGCGCCCAGCGGCCAGGGCGTGTCCGGGCGCGATGAAGAGCCCAAGAACGACGGAGGCCAGAACGATCACGAGCAGGCGCATCTGGCTGCGCAGCACGAGCAAGTCTCGTCTACCCCACCATGGAGTGAGGAGCCACAGTACGAAGAGAAACGCGATCAGGCGGAAGCTTCGATACGCGGTTCCCAGGCCGACGAGGCGAACGCTCATCGCCAGCGAGGTCACTGCGAGCAGGGTGTACAGACCGAGGAACCAGTTGGGCCTGATCCGCATCCGGGGATTGATGGTCAGCACCAAGACGAGGGCGACGAAGAGGGACCCCTGGGTCAGGAGCTGGCTGACCCTGTGCGGGATCGCCAGGAGAGAGCCCTGTGCGGGAGTGAGCGCGTTGAAGAAGAGCAAGGCCCAGATGACGGCCACCCGACGCAGGCGAGAGTCGTCTCGCGGGTCCACGCGATGGTTCCCCAAGGCTGCGGCGGACTCCACGAGGTGTCTACTTCGACGCTTCCGCTGATTCCAACGGAGTGAACCGATAGTCAACCGTACCGAGGGAACCGGAAGTCTCGTCTTGGGGATCTGAACCCAACAGGACGACTGAGCGCAGCGAGATGCCGGCCTCCCGCAACATTTGGCGGCTGACACCCATTCGGGTGAGGGTGACTCCGCGGGCGGGCAGGATCATGACCGCGTCCGTCACCCACGGGGCAAGGTGCTCCGCGCCGAAGGCAGCGTCGAGTGTGGCCAGCACCAGCAGGGCATCGGCGTCGTCGGGCGGTGGCTTCTCGGCCATCTGCGCCGGGTCCTCCGGTGCCACCAGCACCCTCACGGGAGGACCTCCCACGGCTCGGATCTGGAACGTCTCCATCGTTTGGGCTACCGGGGTGAGGCCGAGGATGGAGGCCAGGAGCCGGTCGTCGGCTGCATCGACCACCACCACCCGGTGCCCCTCGGCGGATAGGGCGAGCGCCAACGCTCCGACAGCCAGCGCCGCCGGCTCGGCGGCTCCCACCGTCACGACGGCCAGGGCCGACCCGGGTGCAGACTCGAGATGGCCGCGGAGCCGACGCTCGATCATGAGAAGCGACGGCGTCGGCTCTCTCAGCTGCCGAGACAAACGGCGCCTACGCATCAGACGAGGACTGCGGTAGCGCCCGACGCTCAGTTCCACGGGCGCCCCGAGAGTCGCTGCCACCGTAGAGCGGTCAAGTGGGCGCTCCGAGAGGAGCGAGCTGAAGATCAGCCCGGCGAGACCGAGCGCCACACCGACTATCAGGCCTGAGAGTGCATCCACGAGGAGAACCTTCTTCGTCGAGACCGGCACGAGTGCTGCCGGGTCGAGCACATGGCTGACGTGGTCGGCGGTCTGTTCGCTCAGCTGGGCCTGTTGAACCTGATCTTGCAGCTGCGACACCTGCGACTCGTCGGCGCTTCGCTGGTTGACCAGATCCGCGAGCTGATTGGTCGACTGCTGATTGGCCGCCGCCCCGGAGAGGTCGTTGATGGAATGATTCAGATTGCTGATCGCCGAATTGACGTCGGAGATCTGCGACTGAAGGTCGCGGACGAGCACGTTGGTCTGGAGGGCCAGCTCCCGGGCCTGGACGGTGAGAAACGCCTGTGCCACGGCCCTGGCGCCCGACACCGCGTCCATCTGGGATGTCCCGCCGAACTTGATCGACATGAGGTTGCCACTCACGGCGAGGCCGCTGTAGTGGGACAGCAACGCGTTCGGCGTCATGTGGAGGTGGCCCGCGGAGATCGCTTCCTCAGCCACCGCCTGCGTCTTCAGGAGGGACACGTCGTCCGCGACGGCCTGCGTCGGGTCGGAGCCAGCAGGTTGGGACAGATACAGGTCGGTCACTGCCGAGTACTTGTGGGGGATCACGAAGGGCAGGCTGGCGCCGACGATCAGACCGACGAACCCCGTCGCCAGCCAGACGCGCCGGCGGTGTCGTAACGTGGCCATCACGGAGCGCAACCCGATCATCGGGCCCAGGGCAACGTCCTCGTCAGGCACGGTCGTCTCCACTAGCCCTCCCTGCTCGAGAGGCGTTCCGGCGAGGCGTGTGCGTTGCCGGTGTGCGCCGCCAAGATGACCGGGTCGCCTTCGCCAGCATCGACGCGCGCACGGGATGGCAACAGGCGGAGCGTGTCATTGGCGACCAGGCCGCTTGTGTTGTCTGCCGGATCGGGGTTCACCACCACCACACCCTCCAGAGCGCATCCGGTGTCCACCGCCTCGAGCGCCAGATGAGCAAGCTCGTCCGCCGTGACAAAGTTCGACGAGATGGACAAGAGGTTCATTGTGTCGGGCGGAAAAGCAAGCTCTGACGTGCCGTCGAAGAGCACGAGTGAGACCAGGAGCTGGGGAGGATCGTCGGCGATGTGTTCCAATCCCACGGTGAACGGCAATCCTCGGCCCAGGGGTTCCGCGCCGGTAAAGGCTGCCCACAGGGGCACGAGCGAGCGGTCCCCGGGCTCGTCGGGATCCTCTGGCGCCAGCACAGTCGGTATGCCCGAGGCCGCAGCGTGCAGGGCCAATCGGGGCCCGGTCGTCAGGGCCGGTGAGTCGCCGGCGAACGAGATCACTCGGACTCGCTGAATCAGTCGCTGGCCTGCGCTGCTCCGTAGCGACTGCAGAACATTCCTGAGGGCCCACTCGTTGGTCGCACGTGGCTGACTGGCGAGGAGCTCTCGCCATGCAGAAGGACTCGCGCAGCCTGGTGCGTCGAGCGAAGCGATCACCGGGGCTCCAGCCGAGCGCGCGATCTCGTCTCGTAGGCGCAGCCGATGCCCGCGTTGGAAGCGCACGAGGACGAATATCGTTCCGCCCAACAGACCTATGACGAGGCCGACGAGACCCGCTTCGATGGGGAAGGCATAGGGGGATACCGGTTGTGGGGTGGCCTTCTGAAGGATTCGAGTCGTCTTCTCCGTCGCGCCACTCGCGAGCTGGGCGGATGCGATCTGGCTGGAGACGCTGTTGAGTTGTAGCGAGACCTGGTTCTGCTCACTTTGAAGTGAGCCCAGTAGGGCGACATCCTGTTCGCCGGCGCTCGACCCGGCACCTTCGGAGGTGATGCGGCCGGACACTGTGTTCATCTGGGCCTGCAGGTTCTTGATCTGCTTGGTGAGCTGGGCGGATTCGAGCTGCAGGGCGGACACTCCGGGTCCCGCAGAACTGGCCTCCAACTGGCCCATGTAGGCGACGTAGCTCGTCGCGACAGCATTGGCCAACTGCACGGCGTAAGTACTCTCGGGAGCCCGAGCTTGAATCTGCATGACCTGTTCACTGAGCGGCTCGATCGTGACGAGGTCCCTGACTCCAATTGCTCCCAGTCGTGGCGACACCTCGGCACCGGCCGCGGCCAGGACGGGTGTGCTGCCTGCGATGACGGCGTCAGTGTGGACGTCGCTCCCCGTCGCTCCGGAGTTGCCCGTCGTTCCCGAATTGCCTGTCGCACCCGAACCGGCGCCGATTGGCGGGAGGAGAACCAACGCAATCGCGGTCGGGTTGGCGGGCTTGACTGCGCCATACGCGGCTCCAGCCATTCCACACAGCGCGGCGACGATGATGATGAGCAACCGACGGCGCCAGACCTCGTGAAGCGATGAGCGCAGGCTGAGAGGTTGTTCGTTCACTGACGGTCGACCAAAGACTCGTTCTGGGCCAGTGCCGATTCAGTCTGGCCGGCACTGTGTACCGTGTCGGTGGTGACCAGGTAGGTGGCGATCTGCGCGCGGTTGCTCAAATCGAGCTTGCGATACAAGCGGCTCACGTAGTTGCGCACGGTCTTCTGACCGAGATGGAGCTGAGTGGCGATCTCAGCGTTGTTCGCACCTTGGGCCACCATCCTCAGGACGTCAGACTCTCGTTGAGTCAGATGGGTGGACGGCTCTTCGCCGAGAACCCAACGTGCGGCTTCGGCGCACAGAACCTGATCACCAAGATGCACTGACACCACCGCAGCCTTGATCGCTTCGGGGGACGTGTCCTTCAGGAGGATGCCGGTGGCACCCGCGATCATGGCTGGACGCACACGCCAATCAGCGTTCGAGGTCAAGACGATGGTCCTGGTAGTTGGGCACTCCGAAGCCAGCAACCGCACCAGGTCGATAGCGTCGGTCCGCGACAGCTGAAGATCGATCAGGACAACGTCGACCGAGGTGGCCTTGCAGAGTTCGAGGAACTCTGGCTCACCATCGGAGACAGCGATGACGTCCAGCCGATCGTCCTCGCTGAGCAGCCGACCCAAGCCAAGGCGGAAGAGTCGTTCGGCGGCAACGACGATGACGGAGATCTTTGCGCCGTTGACGAAAGAACCATCCGGCGAAGTGGCCGTTTCGAAGGGCTGAGGTGGGTCGTTGTTGAGCACTGGTTCGGTGTGATGGGGTCGGCGAGTTTGGATGAGGTGCCGATGGCTATACGGAGTCCCGAGTGGCACAGCAGATACGGCAGATTGATGACTTTTGCCCACCAGTGATGGAGACTGTCCCTGCGGCCGGGAGTGACGGCTCCCTGGCTGGATCTTGAGCGCCGCGCAGCCTGCGACGGGCTCCACGGGAACGCCGCGGTGCCACCCCGGGTGCCACCGCGGGGTTGTATCTGCGTGACGCCGTCCTGCTCTGTCATGTGCGGGGCGTTCGAATCAGAGGGCGCTTCGTCTCGACCCCCTACTCCAATGGCGTACACCCCCGATCGCGAGCCCCTCAGCACTCGCGGCAACCGAGACGGGTAGAGCAAATGTCTCTCTCCCGGCTCAGAGCGAGGTGGCGCGGCAGTACGGCCAGCCGCGCCTCCATCACCATGGTCGACCAGTGCGTGGCGTCGGCATCCAATTTTGCGGTCGGAGTGGTGGTCGCCCGAATCAGCGGACCCGCTGGCCTGGGAGCCTTCGCCCTGGCGTACACGTGTTGGATTCTCCTGACGACGATGCACCGGTCGTTGATCACCGATCCGATGGCGATCTTGGGCGATATGCGTGGGGAGCAGAGGGACGAGTTCGTCCGGCGGGGGTTTGCGGCAGACGTGACCCTCGGACTGACGGCGGCGTGCTTCTTCGCCGTTCTCGGCACGGTCCTCCTCCTGGTCGGGGAGCCGACGTTTGGGACTGGCATGCTGGCGGTGGCCCCGTGGATCGTCGTGCTCGACTTGCAGGACTACTGGCGATGGATCGGCTTCATGCAGGGGACGCCCAAGAAGTCTCTCCACAACGACCTCCTGTTCAACACCGTGCAGGCACTGGCGTTCGCCGTGGTGCTCCTCACGGGTCAGCACTCGGTGTTCGCGGTCGTCTCGGCATGGGGCCTGGGAGCTGCCGCTGCCGCCCTCTACGGTCTTCGGCAATTCTCCGTACGACCGTCGATTCACGGGGGGCTGGCCTTTCTCCGATCCCGTTGGGCCACGAGCAGGTGGTTGGCGAGCGAGCGCGCCGCCAGCTGGGGGGCGACCCAGCTCTATCTGATCGTGGCGGGCGCGCTGCTTGGACCCGCGGCATTCGGAGGTCTGAAGGCCGCTCAGGGGCTGGTGATCGGCCCGACGATCGTGGTCATCAATGCCGGTGGAAGCTTTGGCTTGCCCGAAGCGAGCCGCCAGCTCGATGAACGTGGCTGGAAGGGCATGGCGAAAGTCGCCCGCTTCGTCACGGGGGCAGGGGTCGTGGCGGCGACCGTCTGCGGCATCGCGGTCCTGGTGGCCGCGCCCGCGCTCCTCAGGCTGCTCTACGGACCCCAGTTCGTCACGTACGCCGCGAGCGCCCGGATCTTCGCCATCGCGATGGTGGTTTCCGCTTTCGCTGTTGGGCCGATTCTCACTCTGACCACCACACGCAGAGTCCGTCCGCTTTTCGTGGTGCAGCTGGCGAAGCTGGTTGTCTCCGTCGCTGCCGTGTGTGTGCTGACCGCCGCATACGGGGTCACTGGGGCTGCGGCCGCGAGCCTCCTCACGAGTGCCCTTGCCCTTGTCGCGGTGCTGGGCGTGCAGTCTGCAGTCCGTCGATCGATTGAGGAGACGGAACGGCCGTCACCCGGATATCTCCTGGCCGCGGCTGGACGACGGCTCGTGAAGAATGCTGAATACCTGCTCCTGCTGTCGCCGGCTCGTGACACGACGGACCGTCCTACGACGAGCAGCACACCCGAACAGCATCGCTAGTCAGGTGTGGGAGCCGATGAATCCGGTCAGTTGTTCACCACGAAGGTGGTGACCAGCGTCTTCAACGTCGCCGACGCTCTGCAGCGGATCGATAGACGTCCAGCGTCGCCTCGGCGATCGCCCCCCAGTTGAACTGTCGAGCCCTACGGAGCCCCTCAGTTCGCAACGTTGACGCGACGGGACCGGTGGCCGCGACGATGGCGCGTGCGATCGATCCGGGGTCGTGGGGATCTGCGAGCAGAGCCGCACCACCGGCGATCTCGGGCATCGAACTGACGTCGGAGGTGACAACAGGACAGGCGCAAGCCATCGCCTCGAGAATCGGCAGCCCGAAGGTCTCGTTGAACGAAGGGTACACGAGGAGATCGGCCGCCTGGTAGAAGCGAACGGTATCCTCGTTCTGCACCGCGCCGACGAAGACCACGTCCTCGGCGATACCGAGCTCGTCCACCAGCGCGTGCAGTTCGGCAGCGTACTTTTGGTCCCGCTCGGCTCCCAGGATGACGAGTTGACGACCTGAGAGCTCATCACGTGCCAGCCTCCAGGCACGCAGCAGGCCGTCGCAGTTCTTGTAGCGCCAGAGGGATGAGACGAAGAGCACGAACGGACGTGAGATTCCGAGCGAGGCGACGTGAGCGCGAGCGGCATCCCGACTGCCCGGTTTGAAGATGTCGTGGTCAACTGCTTCGTAAATCAGGCTGACCTTTCGGGGGTCCACATCGAGATACTGGTCGACCTCGGCCCGCAAGCTGTTGGAGTTGACGATGATCGCGTCGGCGAGCCGAACCGAGCGCTGATAGTTCAGGCGGCGGTAGGCCCGGGCGCCGACCGAGAGCGATTCCGGCGCCGTGAATGCGTGCATGGTCTTCATGTGGATCACGAGCGATCGCGTGGGATTCACGACGGGGGCGATGGCCGTGCTCAGGAGGTCGATGTGGCGGAGGGGGAGTCGGACCGGAGAAAAGAGATGCTCACTCGCCGTACGCAAGACCCGGTGCTCGTTCGACCAAGGGTAAGTCATGTGATGTACGGCATCCCCAGATTCGGGGAAATAGTGCCGCGCTGAGGGGCTCAGCATCAGATGGAGTTCTTCGCCCGGTAGAAGTCGGTTGGCCATCTCGGGCACAATGCGCGTCCAGCACCAGTGCGCTCCGGAGGGCTGCCGGGGGTCGTCCGTCAGCAGGTTCATGGCGATACGGAGGCGGTCACGGTTGTTGCCGCCCTCGCAGGGCGCAGTGCCGGTGACGGGGAGCCGGGTGGTTCCCGTGGGGGTGCTCATCAGAGGGTGCTCAGCGGCCGCGTCAGCGTACGGCGTGAGGATCCCTCGTCGCAGGGGCTGACCAGCTCAGCACCCGCCCGCTCGCGCAGCTCCACCACGGTGTATTGGAGCAGGCCAGGGCTCCCCAGATACCTCCCGTCCAACTCCGTTCCCGTCATCACGACTAGAGACGAAGTTCCAGGTCAAGAATGGAACTGCAGCACCGTCCGGTAGGTGTCGACGCCGGCCCCGCTGCACGCCCCCTCTCCAATGACGGCCCAGGTCGGCTGGTTCTCTCCGAAGCGCGGGGAATACCACCCGAGGATCGGGTCGGTGGCGCCCCTCGAGAGCGACCAGGAGGGGCCATTGGGCAGGAAGAGAGTGGCGTTCCTCGGGTGTGAGTCGTGGGACCAAGTGAGTTCGACGTCGTGTCCGACCATCCGGGCACGTATATCCGGGCCCAGGTGGAAGGCCATTCGGAAGCCGTGCCTACCCGTCGTCTCGAGGCGGTCGACGATCTCGAGTCGCCGAAGTTGGCTCGCGAGTCGCACTGACCGACGGTGACCCACAGCCGGGGTCAGGGCGCGATACCCGTCGTGTTCGGCCGTCCACGTGGTGACCTCCCCGTCCGCATTGGTCTCCAGATCTATCAGCCGACTGCGTGCGTGACGGGACCAGAGGAAGGGGCCACCCGGTGTGGACTGGTCTTGGCGGCCAACCTCGATCGTGTTGTGGGCCAGTGTCGACCGAAAGTAGCTGCGCCAGTGAGGCTCTCCGTGGTAGCAGTAGGTGCCGGGATCGGCGAGCACGTCAATGCCGTCGTATCGCACTTCGACCGCCAGCGCGTCGGCATGGGCATGGGCGGCGATCGACAGAAACCCGTGGGGGCCTGCATCGCAACGGCACCAGATCTCCTCGCCGTCCGACGGCGAGCTTCGCATCAGGGTCAGGCCCGCATCGGTGTAGTGATTTGGTCGGCGCTCCAGGCGTTCCCCTGTCTGGCGATGCCCGGCCATTGAGCCCAACAGGGTGCTGATCACCGTGGGCCCGACCGAGGGCCACCATTCCGGCGCATCGAAGAGAGACTCGCCGATGGCGAGGAGGTCGGACGACCTCTCCGTGGTCGAGGCGTCGAGCACGAGAGCCCTCCCGTTGTCGCCGTCCCCCTGGCGCGGGGCGCGAAGATCGATATCCACGGTCGCCGCGACGACGTCGAACATGCGGTACAGCAACGTCCAGAGCTCCTCGGAGAGGGGGCGGCCGTCCCAGTCCGCCTCCGCGGCAGCAACAATCGCCAATTCGGTGACGAAGCCGTGGTAGTCGAAGGCCATCTCTCGATTGACGCCGCTCGGGAATGTGTTTCTCGTCAGCTCCTGCTCCAGAACCCGTGCGGCGTCCTCACCCCAGCGGGAGCTCTCTGCGAACCAGTCAAAGGCCGATGCCGCGACGAGAAGACCGGCGGCTTCGGCGATCACGTGATTGTTGGCCGACGATCCCCGGCTACGAAAGCTGGCCAGGTAGTGCTGGTGCCACCAGATTTGGGCACGTGCGACGTCGTTCTGCTCGAAGAGCGCGGTTGCGCCCACCCAACCGTCGAGCAGGCGACGCACCCAGACCCAGGAGATCAGTCGTACCCCGGCCTCAATGCCGCTCGTCCAGTGCACACCGGAGAGAAAGGGATTCTGAGCCCACCAGGAGCGGAGATGGGAAGCAGCGCGTTCCGCGTAGCGCTCGTCGCCGGAGAGAGCGAAGGCCGCGGCCAGCACCGTGAGGTGGTGCATCCGCGAGAGCTCCCAGATCTGCTTCACGTTTCCGGTGACGTCTTCGGAGCGGTGGTTGACGTTGAAGCAGTAGTCGACCTGGGGGGCGCGCCTTCCGGTTACCGGGTCGAAGAACCAGTCCGGGTCCTCCATGTCCTGCCGCACCGCCCCCAGAAGCTCCCACCGTCCAGCCAGCACCTCTTCAGCCGCTGCGATCAGCCGTTGGCGAGCCTCGCCCGGCAGAGCCTGCAGCACCTCTGCGGATGGAAAGGGTCGGAACGTGGCGTCCCGCGCAAAGTCCCAGGGTGCCGTGGTGCGTCTCGCGGAGCCGTGGGTCCACGACCGTGGTGGAACCTCGGGAAGTACTTGGCGGGAGGCCCACCGTTTGCGGCGAACGTGCTCTGAGACCCGCCATCCCACCTCGGAGGCAGACATCTTCGACAGTCGCCGGAGCCGCCATTCGAGCTCGACTGGGTTCATGGGGCCACCCCGTCCCCAGCATCCTGGGGCCGTTGTCGCGAGGTCATAGGAGCTGCGGCGCTCGTGTCACAACGCCGGTGGCCACAGCGAGGGTGGCGCGGGTCGTGGCGCTCAGCGAGTCCAGCGAGATGGGCATCGGCCCACCGGTGCGCACCGAGTCGAGGAAGGCGCCGATCTCGGTGCGCTGTCCCTTGTCGGGTGAGCCCAGCTGTCGGCGGACGCGAGCGCGCGAGCCCGACCAGACGGTAGCCCGCCTGAAATTGTCGAGTCGGGCCGTCCGCCCGCGGCTCGACGCTTCGAAGGTCTCCTTGGGGAAGCGTCGGTGCGCATTCGTCAGATAGGTGATTGTCGCCAGAGATCCGTTGTCGTAGCGAAGGCTCACCTGCACCTCCTCGGTATCGGCTCCAGCCATCGCCGTGACTTCCACGGGGTCACTGCCGATCCACCAACTCATCGTGTCCACGAAATGGCCACCTTCGCCCACGAAGCGAGAACCCTCGAGTCCGGCGTCCCGATACCAGCTGTCCGACCCCAGTCGTCCCGCGTTGACCAGGTACCGGGCGTTCGTCGGCTCAGAAGATTGGCCGAATCGTGACCGCATTTCCACAAGGAGGGGAGCAAAGCGACGATTGAACCCGACCATCACTCTGTCGTTTCCTGTCGCATCCACCGCGGCCAGGATGCGGCCGAGCTCATCTGCGGTCAGGGCCAGCGGCTTCTCGACGAAGACCGCCTTTCCCGCCTCGAGCGCGCGGCACGTGAGGTCGGCATGCGTGCTGTGCCGCGTCGCGATGAAGACAGCGTCGATCGCGTCATCCTCGAACACGGTCTCCGCGTCAGTGCTGGCGGCCACGAAGCCAAACTTCTTCTGCGCGTTGACTGCCGAGAGCGAGCGACGCGTGGCGACGTGGGCCAACTCGACCCCCGCTTGGTTCACGAGATGAGGAATGAGCATCGACGACGCATAATTCCCGGCACCGACGAAACCAATCCGAAGAATGCCGTCGGCAGGGCGCTGACGGCGGACTGGCGTGTGGTGCGAAGATCCGGTTGTCGATGGCCGACTCGACACCGTCTGGTCCTCGGCCGGAGCGCGACTCGGAACATCGAGATCCCCCTCGGCCGATGAGTCGTACTCGAACAGAAAGCCGACGCCCCGCAACGCGCCCGTCCCCAGTTGCTCGTAGACGCTCGGCGCGTCCTCGAGAGGGAAGATCCCGGCGATGAGCCCCTCGGGATCAACTTCCTTTCTGGCGAGGGCATTGACGAAGTAGTGAAGATTTCGTCGCTCCGTCCAACGCACGTAGCCCACCGGGTAGTCGATTCCGTCTATTTCGTATCTGGGGTCGTAACGGCCGGGTCCATACGAGCGGGAGAACCGAACGTCGAGTTCCTTCTCGTAGTAGTCGTTCCAAGGCAAATCGAGTCTGCATTTGCCGATGTCGACGACCGTGGCCCGGTCGCGTGCGAGGCGCGCTGCGAGCTCCACTGGTTGGTTGGAAGATCCTCCTGCAACCAGGAACAACCGATCGGCACCGAGGCCGCCCGAGGCCTTCAACAGCGCCTGCTCCGCCGCGGCGACACCATCCTCGTCCGGTGTCACGCTCAGCAGTGCACCCGCCTTCTCGGCCAACCGGCACCGGTCCTCGTCGGGATCGAATCCGACCACCTGGACTCCGGAGGCGACGAGCAGCTGGACCACCAACTGCCCGACCAGGCCCAGGCCGATGACACAAGCGGTCTCCCCGATCTGCACGTTGCCCTGACGGACGCCTTGCAGAGCGATCGAACCCACTGTGGCAAAGGCAGCCACTTGAGGCGAGACCCCGTCCGGCACCGCCACGCAGAGATTGGTCGGAACCCAGTTGAGCTCGGCATGCAGAGCGAACTCGTTGCCGGCGCATGCCACGAGTTGACCAACTGCGAATTCCTCAGCGCCTTCTCCCACTTCCACGACGACACCGGCCAGCGAATAGCCCAGCGGCGAGTACGAGTCCAGACGATTCATCGCCTTCTTGTAGGCGGTGAGAGGTCCCTGCTGCTGAACGGTGTCGAGTACCTTGCGTACCTGGTCAGGACGGGCGCGCGCCTTTCCGACGAGTGACATCTTGGATTCGCCCACCTTCATCAACTCGGTGCCCGTGGAGATCAGGGAGTAGAGGGTTCGCACGAGCACCCCGCCGCGGGCGCAGCCGGGCGCAGGTGCGTCTATGACGGCAAGCTCACCGGAGCGGTAGTTCTGCGCCACTTGCTTCATCGGTCGTTCGACTCCCTTCCTGGCATCGGGTCTACAGCCCTACTCCGGCCCGGCGGGTTTGGCGGTACCAGAATTCGAGCGTGAGCAACTGCCAAATCTGCTTGGACCGGTCCTCTCGGCCGGACCGGTGGTCTTCGACGAGTGCCGTCACGGCAGGCCTGTTGAGGAACCCGGTGCCCACGAGATCTCCCTCGAGTAGTGAATCGTCGATGACCTCTCGCAGGTCTCGTGTCACCCACGCTCGGAGTGGGGCGGAGAAGGAGGCCTTGGGCCGGTGCACGATCTCGTTCGGAAGCCAGGCCTCGGCGGCACGCTTCAATGCCACTTTGCCATTTCTTCCGGAGATCTTCTCCTTCCCGGCGAGGGAGAATGCAGCCCGGAAGACCATGGGATCGACGAACGGGACACGCACTTCGGTCGACGCGGCCATACTGGCCCGGTCGGTGTAGGCGAGGTTGAGGCCGGGGAGGAACAGTCGGCTATCCGCGAGGCACATGCGGTTGACCCGATCCGGTAGGAGGTTGTCCTCATAGACCTGAAGATGTTGGTCAATGACCTCGTGCACGTCGTGCTGGAGCTCGGGACTGAGGAGCGATGCCAGCTCGGAGGGCGCGTACAGGCTGTAGCTCCTTCGGAATGCCGCCTCTTCGGGAAGCTCGGCGAACGTCGTGAACCGCTTGGCCCACCGGGCGTAGCGGAGGCCACGACCCCTGGCCGTCACCGGCAGGCGGTCTACGACACCGTTGACAGAGCGATGGGCGATGGACGGGAGCTTCCGATACCGGCCGGCCAAGAGGCAGGCCACGTGCTTGCGGTAACCCCCGAACAACTCATCAGCTCCCATCCCTGACAGAAGGACCTTCACTCCGGCCGCCCGGGCGCCCTCGGACATCAGGAGGGTGTTGATGGCCGCCGGATCGCCGGTGGGCTCGTCGAGGATATCGACCATCCTCGGCAGGAGGTCCACGACATCGGGCGTGAGCTCAATCTCGTGGAGATCAATGCCGTACTGTCGGGCGACCTTGCGAGCGAAGATGGCGTCGTCCGGCATGGCTTCGAGCCGCTGGTCCTGAGTCCGGAACGTAATCGTGTAGGCGTCGATCTGGGGATCCGCCCGCTTGGCCAGCACGGTCACGATGCTCGAGTCGAGGCCTCCGGACAGGAAGCTCGACACGGGCACGTCCGCAACGAGATGCGCATTCACCGAGTCTTCGATGACCTCGCCGAGATCGTAGTGAGTCTCCTGAGCTGCGGCAGCCTCTTCAACGATGTCCCAGTACCGCTCGACCCGATGTGTGCCATCCGGCCGGAACTCGGCCCAGGTTCCCGGCTGCAGCTTCTCGACCCCTTCCACTGAGCACATCTGGTCGGGAACCCAGTAGTAGAGCATGGAAGCGACCAGAGCCTGAGGACGCATTCGCAACTCAGCACCGAACGCGCTGACGAGTGCCTTCAGCTCGGAGGCGAACACGACACCGTCCTTGCGGCGAATGTAGTGCAGTGGCTTGATCCCGAACTGGTCACGGACCAGGTACAGAGAGCCGGTCGTTTGATCGAGAAGCGCAAATGCGAACATGCCACGAAACCGTCGCAAGCATTGCGGACCCCACCGTCGCCACGACTCGAGAACGACTTCAGTATCAGAGTTGGTGGTGAAGCTGGCCCCGCCTGCTACCAGCTCGGCTCTGATCTCGCGGTAATTGTACAACTCCCCGTTGTAACAGAGCACGAGCGGTTGCTTGGCCAGCGGTTGCTGACCCTGCTGGAGATCGATGATCGAAAGGCGACGATGCGCGAGGTGGACATCGACTCGCTCATCGCGAAAGGAGAACGAACCCTCCTCGTCCGGGCCGCGGTGGTGCAGGCACTGGCTCATCTTCTCGGTGGCGACGCAACCGTCTACCTGCTGGTAGGCGCCGGCAATACCGCACATGAGTCAAGCTCCGGCTGTCGCCGGAACGCCCCGTCGAGAGGCCGTCGTGAGCTGCTCGTAGACGCGCACGTAGTGCGGAGCCTGGTGATCCCATGCCAGCTCCTTCTCGACCCGATCTCTCCCCGTCGTGCCCATGGATCTCCGTCGAGGTTCGTCATCGATCAGGTCGACCAGCAGCTTTGCGAGCTCCCCGACATCGTTGGGCGTTGCGTAGACAGCGGCTTCGCCGGCCGAGATCCGGGTCTCACGCAGGTCGAAGGCGACAACTGGAACCGCAAAGGCCATGTACTCCATCGTCTTGTTCATTGTGGAGACATCGTTCAATGGATTCTTGGGGTCCGGCGAGATCCCCACGTCTGCAGTCGAAAGGATGGCGGCTACCTCTTCATCTGGAATGCGACCCGTGAATGTGACGAAGTCGGAGAGGTCGAGCTGGTCGCGCTGCGCCACGAGCTCATCGAAGCAGTCACCCGAGCCCATGAGGGTGAAACTGATGTCGTCGCGCCCCAATTGGTGCACGACCACGTCCGCCATGTCCAGGACGATGTCCACACCATCCTGCGGGCCCATCACGCCCAAGTAGGCAACCAGGTGGGGCCGGGAGCGTCGGAGACTGGGGTCTGCCGAGGTTCGACGGAGCCGGTTCAGATCGGGCCCCGTACGCACAACGGTCACGCACGCAGGGTCGACGCCGTCTCGCCCCACGACGATGTGTCGATAGGAGTCGTTCGTGGCGATCACGTGGTCCGCTGCCCGCATGGTGCATTGCTCCATGCGCCGAAGAGCCCGGTAGACGATCTGATGGCCGTTGGGAAACCGCGACTGGTACAGCTCTGGACAGAGATCGTGGTGGTCGAAGACGAAAGCAGACCTGTGAAGCATTCGGAAGAGGAGCCCGATCGGCCAGAAGAGATCGGGTGGATTGCAGCTCTGGACGGCCACGAAGCGACCGCGCAGGCTCGCCCTGAGGCTCAGGACGAGGGTGGCGAGGAACGAATAGAGGTATTCCAGTACGAAGGAGATACTTGATCCGCCGGGTGCATACGGCCGGTACTTGTACAGCTCCACGCCATTGACCTGTGCATACGACGGGTCGCCCGGTGCCTTTGGGCAGACCACGGCGACCGAGAACCCGGCGTCTATCAGCGACAGACACTCGAGCCACACCCGCCGGTCGAACGGAACCGACAGGTTCTGCACGAGAATGAGGACGCGTCCACGATTGCTCGGGGACTTGCTGCGTGCGGGTCGCTGTCGGGTTGTGGGCTGAGCCGTCGGGCGTTGGACCGTCTGGCCGCTTTCGGTCACCAGGCGAATCCTTCGTAACCCTGCAGAGCCTCGATCTCGCGTCCGAGCCGGCCGTCGAGGTCGATGATCCGGGGCGGGGGGTCCCCGAGCAGTGCGTCGATCACCTCGCTGGCCGAGCAGGAGACGAGCGCCACGTCGGCGCCGGCAATCGCCTCCTTGGGACCTTCGGTGAGAATGCGCCGGAGGTGCGGAAGCTTGGATTCCACGTACTGGCGGTTGGCGCCGACAAGAGACAAGGGATTGACCACGGGGTCGTGGATGCGGACCTCGTAGCCCTTGCCCAGCAGGGTCTCTGCCAGGTCGACGTAGGGGCTCTCACGGAGGTCATCGCTGCCCGCCTTGAAACTCAGCCCCAACAAGGCGACCCGATTACCGCCACCGGCAACGACTCGGTCGATGGCTTCGTCGATCGACAACCGGTTGCTTGCCAGTGCACCGGAGAGCAGTGGTATGTCGATGCTCTCGCTGCGCGCCAGATAGAGCAGGGAGCGAAGGTCCTTTGGAAGGCAGGAACCGCCGAACGCGAATCCCGGTCGCAGGTACTTGGGCGAGATGTTCAGACGGCTGTCTTCGCAGAAGAGGTCCATCACTTCTCGGCTGTCGACACCAAGGCGGCCGAAGACCCGTCCGAGTTCGTTTGCGAATGAGACCTTTGTCGCGTGGAAGGCATTACATGCGTACTTGAGCGCTTCGGCGGTGCGAGGGTGCACCGCGCGGATCGGGGAGTCGATGAAGGAGAAGAGCCGCGAAACCACATCGATGGCACGCAAATCCGATGTGCCGATCACTGTGTACGGAGGGGAGTAGAAGTCCGCGATTCCCGTGCCTTCCCGGAGAAACTCGGGACACATCGCGGCTCCGACGTCCAAATCTGAATCCTGGAAGGCGGCTTGAAGTATGGCCGTGACGTCCTCGACCGTTCCGGGCGGAACCGTGCTGCGGATCACGACAGTGTGGAAGGCTCGTGGCCTCATCGACGACTTCAGTGGTTGTATCAGGTCTTCCACGACCCGGTAGATGTACGCGAGGTTGGATTCCCCGCTCGTCGTAGACGGGGTGCCGACGCACAAGAGTGATGCGTCAGCACCCTCGAGCGCGTCCTGGGGGTGCACAGTGGCGTGAAGCCTCCCCGATGACACGGATTCGGCAAGGAGGGCGTCGAGACCCGGTTCGACGACCGGACTGTGCCCGGCCGAGACGGCTGCAACCTTCAATTCGTCCGGATCGACACCCCAGACATCGTGTCCGTTGGCGGCGAGACAGCCCGCCGTGACGGTGCCGACGTAGCCGAGGCCGAAGACAGCGACCTTCATGCGGCCATGGGGTTCGATGCGGAGAGTCCGCGAGATGATGGCGCCATATACCAAGACGAGCGGCTGGAAGCCCGGGAGATACACACAGGGTGCCTTGATCAGGCGTCCCTGCTCCGACGGCCCGAGACGTGATGGGAGATGGTTTACGCGGCCGGGAGCGCTCCCGAGATGCCGGGGGTGATGACGGTGCCGGTCTGACGTGGTTGTGGGAGGGGAATCACTGGCCGGTCAACCCGACATCCGTTCATTCGGTTCCATCTTGGCCATCGTTGGTCAGTAGGCGCGTGCCCGTCGACCGCTCGAGGTTTTGGGAGAACTGCGTGGCAGGTTGTCGAGGGACCACCCGGCACGCCGCGCCAAGGCGACTGCCGCCAGCTGGGAGTTGACGCCGAGCTTGTGCAGTATGGCCTTGATCTGTGAGCGGACCGTCGAGATTGACACGAATGCAGCTGTCGCGATCTCCTCCGCACAGTGGCCTTCCATGAGCTCGGCCAAGACGACCTGCTCGCGTTCGGTGAGAACGGCGAACATCTGCAGGACGGGGTCCGGCGGCCGCTGCGCCGAATCCGACATGGTCAATGACGTTCTCGACCCCTGTCCGTGCTGCGGCACGGAGCCCATTCGGAGGAGGCGATTGATCGTCCGGAAGAGCTGTTCGAAAGGTTCCCTCCCATCGATGAGCGCCGAGCTTCCGGCTCCCATCCAGGCGCTCTGTCGGTCTTCATCGTCTGCCGCGTCGATGACGCAGATCCGAGGAACCACTTGACGCAATCGGCCAATCAGGGCGGATCCGGAGGTGATGTCGAGGTGTCGGATATCCACGATCACGAGATTCGGGCGCCAACTGATGCCACGTGCGATCTCCGGCTCAAGGGGCGCGATGTGCCTCGTGGCAAATCCGTACGTCTCGAGGGCACTCGCCAGCGCACCGGCCAACAAATCGCTGCCGGCGACCAGGATCCGAGCCGGGATTCCCGAGGGTTCGGATCGCCTCTCGACTGCGCCGCTCATGACTCCCACCTACCCGTGGTGCACGGGCCCCTTCCGCCGGCCAGGCAGCGGGCGATCGCCACCACAGCCCTGTCCATGCCTGCATGCAGTGCCCCTGAAACCATGGTCGCCAAGCCCCCGCCTGTAGGAGGTATGAGGAAGATGACGGACCCTGTTGTCTCCACCCTCCTTTTCGGACTCATCATGCATCGCGAGGCACCGTCGCGAAATAGGGCCGATCGGACTGAACCTCCACAACATTCACACAAGTGGGACGCGGGGAAGCAGCTGTCACGGGTCTCTGAGCGCGCCGGAATGGTGCCCGTGAGAGGGTGGATGGCCTGATTCTTGTATAGCCCCGCCGCGGGCGCTTGTCCAGACGCTGTGCGCCCGGCTTCGACCCCGAGCATGTCGGGCCCGCGACGGTTCCCGGCCCGTCTCTGCTCGAGACGGGGCTACACCAGGTGTGGAGGAGAAGCCCCCCGGGTCCCCCGAGTTGCGGGCTGCACTCGAAAGCAGACGTGACCTTCCGACGCGGGCGGATCGGTGGTCGCGACGACCGTGGTGGCCGACCCCGAGTTCCTTTCCAGTACAGATCGCGTGGCGCGCCGGAGTGCGGCGAGAACACGGGCGCGATCAGGGTCGGACAGTTCGTCGAGGCTACCGACGTGATGGCGGGGTACCACCACCAGGCCCTGGAGCTCGGGACCGCTGATCACCAGGACGTCCTGATCGATGTCCACCGACACAGACGCGGAGCGACCCCGCGGATCGTCGTCCATGAGCCGCTGCACCATTGCACAAGTGCGGCATTCCCCCTCTTGGGTCATGTCCCGGTCGGTATATCGCGACAATCCATCGTCCTGACCCACGCTCTGCCCCCCCAATGGCGAATTTCCCCAGTGTGCACCTGCCGTTACCGGAGCGGCGGCGACTACCCATGATACGGCAACATCCCTCGAGCTGCTGAGACCCCATCAGGCGATGCTCGGGAACGTATCAGG
>Ga0182013_10002965_pt1 | contig 21621 bp, 18 predicted proteins | sample 612S2MmetaG_FD_120487 | JGI IMG/M metagenome (GOLD analysis project Ga0182013, IMG submission 120487) | Permafrost microbial communities from Stordalen Mire, Sweden - 612S2M metaG | ecosystem: Environmental > Terrestrial > Soil > Wetlands > Permafrost | place: Sweden: Stordalen | collected... | reverse complement strand
CTGATACAGACAGAAGCACTTCTCGACAAAGGCCTATCAAAGTAAAATTTTCAAACCCTGCGAGCTTTCAAGCTCGATCGGCCATTTTCTGGTAAAGGGACAAAATGCCGCTAAATATATGGCATAATGTCCCTATGAGCCAAGCCGCCGCAATTCCCGTCGTTTCTTCCCCGCCGTTCACCTTCGATTGGAGAGAGATTGAGCGCGGCCTCCCGCTCTCCACACTGGAGGAGTTTTCCGCTTACTCCGGCATTGCCGTCAAGGACCTGCTGGAGGTGGTGATTCCCGCCCGCACACTCAAGCATCGCCGCCAGAAGAAGGAGCCTTTCAGCGTGATTGAAGCAGACCGGTTGGCGCGTGTGGCGCGGCTCTATGAGCTCGCCGTCAAGGTCTTCGGCGATCCGGAGAAGGCGAAGCGATGGCTGACCAAGCCCAAGCTTCGCTTCGATGAGCGTTCTCCGCTTTCCATGATGTACACGGGGTTGGGCGGTCAAGGCGTGGAAGAGATGCTCTACCAGATCGATGAGGGCGTTTTCGCTTGAAGACCCTGTGGCGCATCAGCAACTATATCGATCTGGGCGGCTGGGGCGGGAGGAAGTTTTCCTCGCGTTGGACCAGCCTGGGCCGCCGCGTGGTCTACTTTGCTGAGTCGCCAACGGCTGCACATGTTGAAACACTCGTGCATCTCGAAGTGGAGAGCGAAGACACCCCGGACTTCTACACCCTGCTCAAGATTACTGTTCCCGATGATCTCGCCATTCAGCCGCTTGATCCGCCTGCCGGGAGCGAATGGAAGCAAGACCTAAAATTGACCCAGCGCATGGGCGACGCCTGGCTGGCCTCCCTGGAAACGGTTCTGGCCCGCGTGCCTTCCGCGATAGCGCCCCGCACCTGGAACTACCTCCTGAACCCAGCGCACCCCGACGCCAAGAAGGTGCAGGTCGCCGAAGTCATCAAGGAGCGATTCGATAACCGACTCTTTCGTTTCGGTGCCCGCTGACCGGCTTGGGTTTGCACTCTGGTTCCCAACCGTGGCCGGAATTCCCCCCTACCGCCCATTCATGGTAATCTCACACTAGACACTTGAGAGTGGACTGAGAAGACAAGAGGAGTAACACACGCCGTGCTGGCGACTGCCAAGAAAACAACCCTGATTGAAAGCTTCCGCACCCACGATAAGGACACCGGTTCGCCGGAGGTCCAGATTGCGATTCTGAGTGCGCGTGTTGCCGAACTGACCGAGCACTTCAAGACGCACAAGAAGGATCACGCTTCCCGGCGTGGATTGTTGCAGCTGGTCAGCAAGCGCCGCCGCCTGCTGGATTACCTGAAGACGCACGATGCCGATCGCTACCGCGATGTCATCGGCAAACTCGGTATCCGCAAATAGCCAGAAAGCAAACCTTGAATCAAACGTTGCCCCGGAAGCGCCCAGACCCGATGTTGGTCACGGCCCCCGTTCCACCCAGGACCTGGGGTCAAAGTGTGCCTGGCGAATTGAACCCGCTGCCAGGGCCTGCGCACAGCTATCGGCTGAGCGCGGCCCGGCAGTCCAGACTGGCATGCAGGCCGGGAGAATCCGCTCCCCCGCGCACCCCCCGCTCTCTTGCGCGCGCCCTGCATCGTGTCCGGCCCTTCGCTGGCACCTCTTCATCCGGTGGCGCACTCCCTCACAAGTTTCCCAAGCGAACAAAAATGAAACGAGGACTCTATGTCTAAGCATGAAGTAGCCGTTGAGCTTGCCGGCGGCAAGCGGTTGGTTTTTGAGACCGGCCGCATGGCCAAGCAAGCCTCTGGCGCCGCACTGGTCAGCACGGGCGAAACCGTTGTACTGGCCACCGCCGTAGCCTCCACTGAACCCAGGGAAGGCATCGACTTTTTCCCACTTACCGTGGATTACCGCGAGTACACATATGCCGGCGGGCGCATCCCCGGCGGCTTTATCAAGCGTGAAGGCAGGCCCAGCGAGAAGGAAGTTCTCACTTGCCGCCAGATTGACCGCCCCATCCGTCCGCTCTTTCCTGACGGCTTCCGCAACGAGACCCAGGTGATTGCACTGGTCTTCTCCGCCGACAAGGAAAACGACCCCGATGTGATCGGCATCAACGCCGCCGCCTGCGCATTGGCTCTCTCCGACATTCCCTTCAGCGCCACCGTGGGCGCAGTCCGGGTTGGCCGCGTGGATGGCGAGTTTGTCATCAATCCAACCTATTCCGAGCGCGCCGCCACCACGGTAAACATCATGGTCGTCGGCCACAAGGACGGCATCGTGATGATCGAGTCGGGCGCCAAGGAAGAGACCGAAGAGACCATCCTGGCCGCCATCGAATTCGGTCATACCGAGATCAAGAAGATCGTCGCCGCCATCGACGAGTTGGTTGCCCTGGCCGGCAAGCCCAAGCGGGCCTTTACCGCGCCGGAGTTCGACCAGGCCTACTACGACGAGTTGCTCACCAAGGTTGGCGACCGACTGAAGGATGCCCTCGACACCAAGACCCACGGCAAGCTGGAAAGCCAGATTCTGATCAAAGAGATCAAGGATGAGCTGGCCGCCGCGCTGCCCGCCGACGATCCTGCCGCCAAGAAGAAGCTGGCTCACTATTACGAGCATCTGCGTGAGCGCATCTTCCGCGAGCAGGTCACCAAGGATCGCGTCCGTCCAGATCGCCGTGCCTTCGACGAGATTCGGCAGATCACCATCGAAACCAGCGTGCTGCCTCGCACCCACGGTTCGGCGCTCTTTACGCGCGGCGAAACGCAGGCCCTGGTAACGGCCACCCTCGGCACAACCGACGACGGCCAGCGGCTGGAGAGCTATGAGGGCGAAAAGAAGAAGCCCTTTATGCTCCACTACAACTTCCCGCCCTTCTGCGTGGGCGAGACCGGCCGCATGGGCGGCACGGGCCGTCGCGAGATCGGCCACGGAGCGCTCGCCGAGCGCGCCATCACCGCGGTTCTGCCCAGCGCCGAGGAATCGCCCTATACCATCCGCATCGTCAGCGACATTCTCGAATCCAATGGCTCTTCGTCGATGGCCACCGTCTGCGGCGCAAGTCTGGCGCTCTTTGACTCCGGCATCGCGCTCAAGGGCGCGGTGGCCGGCGTGGCCATGGGACTGGTCAAGGAAGGCGATGACTACGCCATTCTTACCGACATCGCCGGCGCTGAAGACCACTACGGCGACATGGACTTCAAGGTGGCCGGAACGCGCAAGGGCATTACCGCGTTGCAGATGGACATCAAGATCGGCGGACTCACCCGCCATATTCTTGAGCAGGCCATGGAGCAGGCGCGCCGCGGCCGGCTCTTCCTGCTCGACAAGATGGACGCCGCCCTCGACGGGCCGCGCACCGAGCGCTCCGCCTATGCCCCGCGCATCGAAACCCTGATGATTCCCACCGACAAGATTCGCGATCTGATCGGCAAGGGCGGCGCGACCATCCGCGGAATCATCGAGCAGACCGGCGCCAAGATCGACGTGGACGACACGGGCCGGGTCAGCGTCGCCTCCTGTGACGGCGAGGGCCTGAAGAAGGCGCTCGAAATGATCGGAAACATCACCGCCGTGCCCGAGATTGGCAAGGTTTATCTGGGCAAGGTGGTTCGCCTGGCTGAGTTCGGCGCATTTGTCGAGCTCTTCCCCGGCACCGATGGCCTGCTGCACATCTCCGAGATCGCCGAGCACCGCGTAAAGGAAGTGAAGGACGAGCTGCGCGAAGGCGATCAGGTCATGGTCAAGGTTCTGGCCATCGAGGGCAATCGCATCAAGCTCAGCCGCAAGGCGCTCATCCGCGAGCAGAAGGCGAAGCTGGCCCCTCAGGCTGCGGCCGATAGGGAAGAAGCACCCTTTGAGTCCCCAGCCGCGCCGGCTGCACCGGCAAAGCCCCGCCACGAGTTCGACGAGCGCCAGCCGAAATCGAACCAGAGCACCATTCTCATCGAAGGCGGAGACGACTTCGACGAAGAGGTAGGCGAGGAGTTCGACGAGGAGAGCGAACCGAACTTCAACCGCGTTGAGGGTGCGCCGGTCCCGGCAGGTCAGCATGTTCAGCCGGCAGGCGCCGGCCGTCCACCGGCCAACAACAACAATCGCCGTCGCCGTCGCCGCCGGCCCGGTGGCCCTGGCGGTGGTCGCGGACCGGGCGGCGGCCTGGGTTGATCGTCAGCATGACAGGAAAAATGAGAAAGGCCCGGATACCAACTCCGGGCCTTTCTTACGTTAGCGCATGAACGCAAACCACCGGCAACGATAGGGCGTTGCACACCCCCAGCTCAAAAACGCCACTGGCTTCCCGTTAACCGATCGGATTACCGCGAGGGAAATTTCTCGGGTTCTGGCTATCTGTCTCCGCTAAACTGACAGAAATGGCAGCCAGTTTGTATATCGTCGTCGAAGGGGAAGATCCTGGCTTTGACATCTTTGTGAATGGCCAGGCTCTGGCCCGCAACGAAGATGCCCTAGAGCGCCTGGCAGAGCGGCTCAACATAAAGCCGCTGCTGGAGTTCTTCTCAGCCGATGAGAACTCGATGGCGCTGTTGCTGGAGCAGGGCGCCGCCAGTCCCGATTGGGCTCGCCACTTGCCGCAGCCGCAATGGTTCGATGCTCCCGAGGGACTGCGCACGGTCCGCACGCTGATCGGTTTTCTTTCTGGGTCACCCGCCGCCCTTGGCTCTGAGACGCCACCGGTTCTGGCCGAGTTGCGCGAGTACGAGCGCGTGCTGCACAAGACGGCCAAGCGCGGATTGCACTGGCATGTTGCCGTGAGCTGGCGTTAGAGCCATGAAAGCGCTCAGTTGGCGGCTGCCTCGCCGTCCTTGGGACTGAAGACATTGCCCATGCGCCGAATCTGCGCGCCCACTCCGCGCAGCTTCTCTTCGATGCGCTCATAGCCGCGATCCATGTGATAGACGCGGTCCAGGATGGACTCTCCATCGGCCACCAACGCGGCCAGCACCAGCGACGCAGAAGCGCGCAAATCCGAGCACATGACGGCCGCGGCCGACAGCCGGGCGAGTCCGCGCACGGTGGCACTCCTTCCATCCACCTTGATATTTGCGCCCATCCGCACCAGTTCCTGCACATGCATGAAGCGATTCTCGAAGATGTTTTCTTTGACCGCGCTCACTCCCTCGGACTGCGTAGCCAGCGCCATGTACTGTGCCTGCATATCCGTGGGGAAGCCGGGATACTCTTCGGTCGAAATATCGGCCGCATTCAACCGCCCGTCGGCGCGAACGCGGACCGTTTCGGAGTTAAGAGTCTCTACGCGGGCGCCGGCTTCCTCCAGCTTGGCGATTACCGCGCTCAGGTGGGCCGGGATGCAGTTGGTCACGATCAGGTCGCCGCGGGTGATGGCGCCCGCAATCAGGAAGGTTCCAGCCTCGATGCGGTCGGGATTGATGCGATGCCGCGCGCCGTGGAGCTTGTTCACTCCCTGTATGCGAATGGTAGAGGTCCCGGCTCCCTTGATCTTCGCGCCCATCGCCGTCAGCAGCGAGGCCAGGTCGGTCACCTCCGGCTCCCGCGCGCAGTTCTCCATCAGGGTTTCACCGTCGGCCAGAACGGCGGCCATTAGCAGGTCCTCCGTGCCGGTTACGGTGATCTTGTCGAAGACCAGGTGTGCACCTCTCAATCGATCTGCGCGCGCCTCCAGGTAGCCGTGCTCCTGGGTGATCGCAGCGCCCATCTTCTCCAGGCCCTTGATGTGCAGGTCAATCGGTCTGCCGCCGATGGCGCAGCCGCCGGGCATGGCCACGCGCGCCATCCCGGTGCGCGCCACCAGCGGCCCCAGCACCAGCGTGCTGGCCCGCATGGTCTTCACAATCTCGTACTGAGCGATCGGATCGGAGAGATTGCGGCAACAGATGGTCGTGCGGTGCTGTGCGCGCCCATAGCCCAGCTCGACCTCGGCCCCCATTGAAGCCAGCAGCCGCCGCTCGGTCTCGATGTCGCGCACTTGGGGAATGTTCTCGAGCGTCACCTCGTCTTCGGTCAGGATGGCCGCGGCCATGCAGGAGAGCGCCGAGTTCTTTGCGCCGGAAATGCGCACTGTACCCACCAGCGGATTGCCGCCGCGAATGACAAATTTATCCATGAAATTGAGCAACTCCCAACCTTACAAGTGTAAATGGGGCGCCGCGCTGCCATGAGGAACGGATCGAATCTCAAAATTCGCATTGGTGGTAAACGGCGTTAACCTACTACTGGAGGATGCATACTCTGTTCCAACCATGAAGATCCTCATCGGCATTCTCGCCACCCTTCTCGTCGCATCCATCCTCTTTGTCGACTACAAGTGGCGCCAATGGATGGCCGCCCGCCGGCGCGACCGGCAATGAACCTTGCGCCTCTACCTTCCTCTCCCGTTACAATCACTTGAGGGAGCCGTCCAACCGCCATGTCCGAATTTTTGCGCCTCGCCCGATCAGTCTCCGCCCGCCATAACCTTGCCGGCCTTCTTCTCGGCCTCGCCGCACTTCTGGTTGCTTCCGCCTGCGCCCACGCGCAGTTCGCCGTTCCCCCGAGTGGAACCCACGTACTCGATACCTCCGCGCTTCATCCCCCCGCCGGCGCCCGCGTCGCCATCGTCGAGTTTGCCGACATGGAGTGCCCCGCCTGCGCACACGCCAACCCGACCATCAGAGAGGCCGTCGCCAAGTACAAGATTCCGTGGGTCCGCCACGACTTTGTGATTCCATACCACGCCTGGAGCCCGATTGCGGCCGTCAATGCCCGCTGGCTCGACTCCAAGAGCGCGGCACTCGGCAGTGAGTACCGCGATGAGGTCTTCGCCAGCCAGACCTCAATCTACAATCCCGAAGTGCTCCGCCAATTCACCGAGAAGTTTGCGAAGAGCCATGGCATTGAGCTTCCATTTTCCATGGACCCGCAAGGCAAGCTGGCAGATGCCATCAAGGCCGACAGCGAGCTTGGCAGGCGCACTGGCGTTACGCAAACTCCGACCATCTTTGTGGTTACCTCCAACAGCAAAGGCGCTCCTTTCATCGAGGTTCAGCATCCCGACACGCAACTCTTCCAGGCCATCGACCAGGCTCTTGCCGACACCGCCGCGCCAGTGAAGACCGCCGTCAAGGCTGCGGTGTCAAAGAAGCCGGCCGCCCAGTAGGTTCCAGCAATCGCCGGGCGGTTGAGATTGGAGATTGTGTGCAATTGATTCTGCCATGGGTTGTCTCATCGTGGCCACTCTGATTCGCTCCAGTAGACTGAGATTGCGATGAGAAAAGGGCACATATCGGGATTGGCTGCCTTGCCTCTCGCGCTGGCTGCGGGTCTGTCCCTGACCGGATGCGGGACGCCGGGCGCGCCCATGCCGCCCTCGCTCAATTTGCCCGACCCGGTGATCGATCTGGCCGCCGTCCGCGCCGGCAATCAGGTCTCGCTCACCTGGACCATGCCCAAGAGGAACACGGACAAGCTGCTCTTGAAGGGCGATCTTCCGGTGTGGGTTTGCCGCAAGGATCAGGCGGAGGCATGCACGCGCGTCGATGCCAATCTGCTCTTCGCTCCCGGAGCCAGCGGCGCATTCACTGAGACGCTTCCGCCGGCGCTAACCACTGGCGCGCTCCGCCCGATCACCTACTTCGTAGAGCTACCGAACCGCAAGGATCGCTCGGCAGGCCTCTCCAATGGCATTGTCGTGCTGGCCGGACAAGCCCCCGCCGTCGTGGCCAACCTGACCGCTGAGGCGCGCAAGGACGGCGTTATCCTCCGGTGGACGCCCGGTTCTTTCGATCAGGTCAGCCAGGAATCCATCCGGCTGCATCGCAAGCTGCTCACACCAGCGCCCGAGACAACCCCAAAACCCCGAAAGGACCTCTTTTCAGCGCCGTCCGAAACTCAGGAAAAGAGTCTGATTGTTGAATCCGGCGCATCCGGCCGCGCGCTCGACAAAGATGTTCGCTTTGGCGAAGCCTATGAGTACAGCGCCCAATTCATTACCCACGTGGATGTGAACAACCACGTCTTCGAACTGGCTGGCCCGACCTCCGCGCCTGTCCGCGTACAGGTTCTCGATATCTTTCCTCCGGCCGCGCCCACTGGTCTCGCCGCCGTCGCCAGCGCTCCTGGAGAAGGTATCGAAGGCGCGATCGATCTCAGTTGGCAGCCAAATACCGAGACCGATCTGGCCGGTTACTTCGTCTACAGACGCGAGGCCAGCGTGGGCTGGCAGCGCATCTCGCCCTCGCAGCCGCTTGTAGGTCCAGCATTTCACGACATCAGCATCCAGCCCGGCCACACCTACCGCTACGCCGTCACCGCCATCGACCAGGGAGGCCGCGAGAGCGCCCGCTCGGCCGATGTCGAAGAGGCTGCACCCGGTCCGTAGCCGCCGCCCCGCCAAGGAGGTTTCCATGAGGTACTGCCGTTTTCTACTCGACGAACAGGCCCACTACGGCGTTGTTGAGGACCGCGGCGGCGAGCCCTGCATCGTCGACTTGGCCCGCGCGCCTGAGGAGGATCTGAACTTTCGCCTCACTCATGGCCGTTCAACGTCCTTGAGCTTCAGCTTCGAGCCGGGACCGCTGAGCGAAGCGACTCTGCTCGCGCCGGTCACCCCCTCCAAGATCGTCTGCGTGGGCCGCAACTATCGCGACCACGTCAAGGAGATGGGCAGTGAGCTGCCCACCGAGCCGTTGATCTTTCTCAAGGCACCGTCGTCGCTGCTTGCACCCCGCGGAGTCGTCCGCATGCCCGCTGGCTCGTCGCGCGTGGACTACGAGGGCGAGCTTGCGCTGGTCATCGGCCGCCGTGTACGCCACCTCAAGCCTGAAGAATGGCGCTCGGCTATCCGCGGCTACACGGTGGCCAACGACGTGACCGCACGTGACCTCCAGGCCAAAGATGATCAGTGGACCCGCGCCAAGGGCTTCGATACTTTCTGCCCGATCGGCCCTTGGGTGAGCGACGAGGTGGACCCCGAGGCTGGCCTCACGCTTGAAACTCGCGTCAACGGCGAGCTTCGCCAACACGGCTCAACCCTCGACTTCATCTTCCCCATTCCCTCCCTACTGGCCTATATCACGTCCATCATGACGCTCGAGCCCGGCGATTTGATCCTCACAGGAACCCCTTCAGGTATAGGCCCGCTTCAGCCTGGCGACCGCGTCGAAATCGCCATCCCCGGCCTGGGTGTCCTTGTGAATCGTGTTGAGCTTGAAGAGACACGAGTTTGAGAAGCGAGGAATCAACGTTCCATCCTTATCTCTAGAGCGTTTAATAGATCAGCCGGTTGGGAGTTGGAGCTCCGCGGGAGAAAGATCATGAAGACAATCAAGGGACCGGGAATCTTTCTGGCACAATTTGCGGGTAACGCCGAGCCATTCAACACGCTGAAGGGAATGGCGGAGTGGGCGGCTGGGCTGGGATTTACCGGGGTACAGATTCCGACCGGGGACCGCCGCCTTTTCGACCTGAAGCTCGCTGCCGAAAGCCGGAGTTACTGTGACGAGTTGGCCGGAGTGATGGGCGCTGCGGGGCTTGCAATCACCGAGCTCTCGACGCATCTGCAAGGGCAGTTGGTCGCCAGCCACGCAGCGTATGATTCTCTTTTTCAGGGTTTTGCGCCACCGGAGTTTGCAAGAGATTTGAAGGCCCGCCAAGCGTGGGCAGTCGAACAACTATGCTGGGCAGCCAAGGCGAGCAGTCATCTTGGGCTTAAGGCGCACGCCACATTCTCAGGCGCGCTGGCGTGGCCATTTTTTTATCCCTGGCCGCATCGGCCGGCGGGGCTGATCGAAGAAGCCTTCGCGGAGTTGGGGAGGCGCTGGCTGCCGATCCTGCAAGCATTCGACGAGGCCGGCGTGGACGTTTGCTTCGAACTGCATCCGGGCGAGGATCTGCACGACGGCGCCACATTCGAACGCTTCCTGGATGTGGTGGGCGGGCACAAACGCGCCAATATTCTCTACGACCCCAGCCACATGGTTTTGCAGCAGATGGATTATTTGGCCTTCCTGGATCTCTACCACGAACGGGTGCGAGCCTTTCATGTGAAGGACGCTGAGTTCCGGCCAAGCGGACGCTCCGGGGTTTATGGCGGTTATCAGGATTGGATCGAACGGCCGGGGCGGTTCCGCTCGCTGGGCGATGGGCAGATCGATTTCCGCTCCATCTTCTCCAAGCTGGCCCAGTACGACTATCCAGGCTGGGCAGTGGTGGAGTGGGAGTGCTGCCTGAAGCATCCGGAGGACGGCGCGGCGGAGGGGGCGCGGTTCGTTCGCGATCACATCATTCGCGTAACGGACCGGGCCTTTGACGAGTTCGCCGGCGGGACGGCGAATAGGGAAGGGAATCGACAGATTCTGGGGCTTGGAGAGGCATAAGCTGCCCCTCCTCAGATTGCGATCCCGGCAGAGCGATAGATCTCCGTAATGTGGCGCATATCGCGCAGGCCTTCCTCACCGGAGGCTTTCGGTTCCGACCCTTCCAGGATGTTGCGGGAGAAGTTAGCTGCTTCGGCCACGAAGTGCGAAGGATCGCGAGCCGGGTTGGGTTCGTCGATTGTGGTGCCGGAAAACTCGCCGCGCAGGCGAAGACCATCGTAGTTGAAAGCAGGGCTGGCTTCGAGCCAGCCTTTTGATCCATGCACGATATAGTACCCGTTCATAGCAGCGCCGTACGTGGTGTTGCAACTGGCCACAATGCCGGATGGGAAACGCATGGTCCAGGAGAGGTTCTCTTCGACCTCGTTGAAGCGTCCGTCGCGATCGATGGTGGTGGCAAAGGCCGCGAAGCGCTCGGGCTCTTCGCCTGTGAGGTAGCGGCAGGCGTTGAGCGAATAGATGCCGACGTCGAAGAGCGGACCCCCGCCGGCGAGCTTTTTGTTGAGCCGCCATTCGCCGGGGGCGCTGTTGAAACCGAAGGCGCTTTCGATGGCCTGGACCTGGCCGAGTGCGCCATCGCGGATAAGTTTGACGGCCCTGAGGTTGGTGGGCTCGTAGAGGCAGCGATACGCGATCATTAGCTTCACTTTTGCGGCCTTGCAGGCGGCGATCATCGCCTCAGCCTCGGCCACGTTGACGCTCATCGGCTTTTCGCAGAGCACGTGCTTGCCTGCCTTGGCCGCGCGGATAGTGAACTCGGCATGCATGGAGTTGGGCAGCGCCACATAGACGGCGTCGATGGCTGGGTTGCGGGCGATCTCATCAAAGTTTTCATAGTTGTATATGGAGCTTGAAGGGACTCCGTACTGGGCGGCGATGCGCTCTGCCTTGTCGCGATGGCCGCTGACCAGTCCCGTGATCTTCGAGTTGGCCGTGCCGAGTGCACCGGCAAGGAAATGGTCGGCGATGCGGCCGAGACCAATGACGGCGTAGCCGATCTTGCGCCCTGTAGGAGAATCCGGCGTGGCAGACGATGGGTTCATCGCGCCGGTTGCGGAGTTCTGAGCGTTAAGAGCGGGGACGAAGCGTGCGGCCAGACTCAGCGCGCCCAGTTTGGCGAAATCGCGACGATTAAAGCGCATGACGATGGATTCTCCCTTTCAATAAGTAACTCAAACAGGAACAGCGCAGCTGTTTCACCGGCACGTACAGCCAATCTCCGTACCGGAGAGATTTAACTATAGACCGTTGCTCCCAATTGCCGGAAGAGACGAGTCTGCGCCCGAATTGTCTTCTAACAATCAGGCGCAGCCTTGACCGGCCAGGAGGCTGTGCTTCTCATATGCATTCCCGGTCCGGTATTTGCTGCCGCATCAGGGCTTTAACGCAAGCGCGGCAACGGGCACAGTGACCGAGCCCATCCGGCCTGAGTTTTCATCCACCACAATGGCGCGCACCGAGGCTGTATTGGGTTTGATCTCAAATGACTGCACGAGGGGAATTCCGTCGCGCGTGAGCTCCTGGTAGGTAACTGGCTTCAATCGGAGTCCGATGACCTGCCCGGAGACGTGTGCGTGGAGGCCGGCGTCGTCGCGCTGAACCAGAAAGACATCCAGCTTACCGGCCCAAAAGCCGTCCTGCTGAGCCAGATCAAGGTCTGTCGCGGCAACATTCAGCTTGAGTGTGGCCCCCTTGGACGCTGCCACCGGTTTGGCGGTCAAGGCGACTTCGCCTAAATCGGTGGGCTGCCAGATGGCCCGTTTGAAGCGATCCTTGATGGTTGCAGGTTCCTTGTCGTACTGGTATCCGGTGCGGTAGCGGAGAGTTATATCCCGGCGGCCAGCGAGCTTGACGGTGAGGAGGTGGTATTTGTCGTCGGCGGGTAGGTCGGGGGTGAAGCTGAGCAGATAGGCGGCATGGCCGTCGTTGACCACGCCATCCAGCTCGGTTGCGATACTGCCCGAACGCCGAAAGGCGCGGCCGCCGGTGGCTTCTGCCACCTCGCGGAATGCGCCCTGAATGGGATGGAGATCCTGCTGCATCTGGGCGGCGATACGTCCAGGTCTCTGGTCGCGGCCTACGGCAACATCGCCGCCTTCCATGTTGGACTGGGAGCCGGTTTTGCCTGCTAGACCGGCGTTGTCCATTGCTGCTGGGGTCAACTCGACGTTTCGGTGCTGAGTGCTGGCCTCGATGGCCCCGCCCTCCAGTTGCGAGGCGTCGAGCGGGTAGATGCTGACGTGGGCGTCGTTCATGGCCTCCTGGGCGCGCAGTGTGAAAGGCTCGATCACCTTGCTCCCTTTTTCGATGGTGGCCGACTGGTTGCTCCAATCGGCGAGGACGTTATCGCTAGTAACCCAAACCAGGCTCTTGTGGCCAGGCAGAGCGGCAAGATGACGGGCTACGCCGACGAGGATCGCAAGGGCGTCGCGTGCCGGGTTGGCTCCGAAGTCGCGCAGTTGGTAATCAAGGGCCTCGCCCTGGGCTTGGGATTCGATGGTGGTGCTGCCGTTGACGCTGGCCAGACTAGAGACATTGTGGACCTCCTCGATCTGTTGCCGGTTGCGCCTCTCTTCATCCTGCGCCCTGGCCAGATCTTGCGCGCTGGGCATCCACCGGCCCAGCTTGGCCTGGAGCAACGCGTGATCGGTGGTCTCCTCGGCCAGAATCTGGAAGCCTGTCGAGTTCATGGCATAGAGGCCCACGCGCTCGCCGGCCGGAAGAGACTGCAGGAATCGCATTGCCTCCGCGCGTGCGTATGTCAGATCGCCAAAGGCCAGGTTGCTTCCGTCCATCATGAGGATGGTGCCGTTGCTGACGGAGGCTGTTTCGGCCGTTCTCGCATCCGCGGTAGAACGGCGATTGGAGAAGGCGGGCTGGCTCTCAGCGCCGGCTGTTTGGTCTTGTCCGGCAGCGGGTGAAGGCGACGAAGCCGTGACCGGTTCTGAAGCCCCGCTGGCTGCCTGGGAGAAGTACTTGAGTTCCTGCTTGCGGCTGTTGTCGAAGATTTCGAAGTCTGCCGCCTTGAGATCGGTGACCGGATGACCCTTCTTGTCGAATGCCACCACGCCGACGTCCACCAGGCGAGTTGTGGAGCGCAGGGTGAAACCATTCGCGGGAATGGAAGGAGATGGATGGGCGGGAGCGTCCGGTACTCCGGTCGCCTCGGCGACGCTGATTTCAGGAGTGGCCGGCTCTGGCGCAGGAGCAGGGACGCTTCCAGCCGCAGAGCTCTGGGCGCCGCTCGAAGCGGGCGCGGGCGATGGCCGGCTCTGGCTGGCTACAGCCGTGACTGGAGCTTCGGGTGAGGCAGGAGAACCGGAGTTATTGGCATTCCCTGCAAACGCGTTCGTGGTCGCTGCGACTGCCTGGCCTGGAGCAGCGGAATTGCCAACGGTTTCGGTATCGCCGTTGGAGACTATGGCCACATCCGCGCGGAAGAGATGATATTGCTCAAAGGCAACATCGTCCAACAATGTCTGTATGGGTTGCAACCTATTCGCCAAAGGGTACAAGTAAGTCTGGTCGAATTGGACAGCATGCGCTTGCGTACTGGAGACGCTCTTCAGAGGGCAGATATAGGTCTTACCGGCGATCTCCACCGGTCCGTATTCCACCACGATGCCGGCATCGGTAACGGGATCGCCCGGCTTCATCTCTGCCTGCAGCATGAAGCGAAGGATGGCCCCGGTGGCGGGATCGACGGTCATCTCACCGCGATAGGCAGCAATTTCATGAAAGTGATGCATGTTCGCGACTTGAGTCGCCGACTCGTCGGCAACGCAGCAGTATTCCACCGTCCAATGGGACTTTTCTTTGGGCACGGAATAACTAAAGACGGCCTGGAGACCGGATGCTCCTTGTTCCCAGTGGCTCCAAGCCAGCTTGCTCTGAGCGGCATCCATCAGAACGATACCGAGAATGGGCCCAAAGACTCCCTTTGTGGTCAACCCCCGCGTCTGTCGAACCTTTGTCGCGACCGGATCGGTGATATCGAGACCGTCGAGATGAAGCACCGTACTCCTATCGACCTGCTCTTGGCCGTTGCGATAAAGCACCGTGGCGCTGGAGTTTCCGATGGGGTGCAACGGCTGGTAGGGAGTCGTTTGTGACATGTTGTGTTGCATGAGCGGAGTATCTTCAAAACTGGCAGTGACCCTGGTGGCAAAGAAGTTAGGCAACTGAGGGATGGTTCTACCGACATAGTTCACGGTCATGGCCAGAATCTTGCGTTGCGCGGCGAGGTCTGGGGCAGGCGCCGAGGGAATCTCCGCCGTCGGGGGATCGTGAAACTCCGAGGTATCGGCCAGTGCGACCAATGCCTGCCTGATCTGTTCGCCGGGCAATGCGGCCTGCCAATGCGAAAGCTTGGCCGGGCTGAGCCGCTCGGTCAATTCGAGATCGGAGATTTGGCGGGCAACATCCGCATCTGGCTTGCCTTGAATGGCAGATAACGCCTGCTCCAGCTGTTCCACGGTGATGTGTTTGGCGGCGAATATCTGCGGCGCGCAGCTAGTGAGAATAAGCATTAAAGCAATCTTGCGAATCATGTGACTTCCTTGGATGGCCTTCTCGATTCTGGAACAGGCCGTGAATCGTGATTTGAGTGCGGCGGGCCAGCAAAGCTCGGGCACCTCTCACAGATTCGACACAGGAACTCCGATGCGGTTACTTCAATATTCCTTCACGCTATGGTTTCCGTCCTCCTCAACCACCAGTGTGTCTCCGTCGATCTGGATGGAGTGAATCTTGAGCCGTGCTAGTGTGATTTTTGACCCGAAGGAGGCGGTCGAGCCTTCGAGGGCCTTGCGCAACAGATCGGCGGTATCGACCTTCATGCTCTGCATCAAGGCTTTAATGCAAGCGCGGCGACGGGCACAGTGACCGAGCCCATCCGGCCTGAGTTTTCATCCACCACAATGGCGCGCACCGAGGCTGTATTGGGTTTGATCTCGAATGACTGCATGAGGGGAATTCCATCGCGCATGAGCTCCTGATATGTTGCGGGCTTCAAGCGGAGGCCGATGGTCTGGCCGGAGACCTGTGCGCGGAGGCCGGCGTCGTCGCGCTGAACCAGGAAAATATCCAGCTTGCCGGCCCAGAACCCCTCTTGCTGCGCCAGATCGAGGTCGGTAGCGGCAACGTTAAGCTTGAGTATGCCTCCCTTGGACGCGGCCATCGGCTTGGCAGTCAAGGCGACTTCGCCTACATCGGTGGGCTGCCAAACGGCCTCGCGGAAACGGTCCCTGATGGTCGCAGGTTCCTTGGAGTATTGGTAGCCGGTACGGTAGCGGAGGGAGATATCGTGGCGGCCTGCCAGCTTGATTGTCAGCAGGTGGTACCGGTCGTCGGCGGGCTGGTCGGGGGTGAAGCTGAGCAGATAAGCGGCGTGGCCGTCGTTGACCACTCCGTTCAGCTCAACGGCGATGCTGCCGGAACGCCGAAAAACGCGGCCGCCTGTGGCCTCTGCGACCTCGCGGAATGCACCTTGGATGGGATGGATATCCTGCTGCATCTGGGCTGTCACACGGCCGGGACGCATATCGCGGCCTATGGCGACGTCCTGACCTTCGGTGCTGGCCTGGGCGCCGGTGGTGTGCAGCAAATTGGCCTTGTCCAGCTCCATCGGGGTCAATTCGACGTTCCGGTGTTGAGTACTGGCCTCAATTGCTCCGCCCTCCAATTGGGAGGCGTCGAGCGGGTAGACGCTGACATGGGCGTCATTCATGGCTTCCTGGGCGCGGAGGGCAAAGCGTTCAATGGATTTGCTGCCCTTTTCGATGGTAACCGAGTCTTTGTTCCAGTCGGCGAGTACGTTATCGCTCGTAACCCAGACCAGGCTCTTGTGGCCGGGCAGGGAGGCAAGGTGGCGGGCCACGCCGACAAGAATCGTCAGGGTATCGCGCCCAGGGTTGCTGCCAAAGTCGCGCAACTGTGGATCGAGGAACTGTTGGTTGAGGTCAGGATCGTTGGTTTCGTTGCCGTTGACCTTGGACAGATCTTCTACACTATGAACTTCCTCGATCTGCTGCCGGTTGCGCTGCTCTTCGTCCTGCGCCCTTGCGAGATCCTGAGCGGTGGGCATCCAGCGGCCCAGTTTGGCCTCGATCAATGCATGATCGGTGGTTTCTTCGGCCAGAATCCGGAATCCTGTAGAGTCCATGGCATAGAGGCCCACGCGCTCGCCGGCCGGAAGAGCCTGCAGGAACTGCATCAACTCTACGCGGGCGTGGGTCAGGTCGCTAAAAGCCAGGTTGCTTCCGTCAATCATGAGGATGGTGCTGTTGCTCGCAGAGGGTGTTTCGGCCGTCTTTGCATCTGCGGCGGTGCGGCGATTGGAGAAGGCGGATTGACTCTCAGCAACGGCTGTTTGTTCTGGTTCGGTAGCAGGTGAGGGAAACGAAGCCGCAAGCGGCTCTGAAGCCCCGCTAGCTGCCTGGGAGAAGTACTTGAGTTCCTGCTTGCGACCGTTGTCGTAGATTTCGAAGTCGGCGGCCTTGAGATCGGTAATCGGATGACCCTTTTTATCGAAGGCCACCACGCCAACGTCCACCAGGCGAGTTGTGGCGCGCAGGGTAAAGCCATTCGCGGGAATGGAAGGAGATTGATGGGCAGGAGCGTCCGGCATTTCGGTCGCCTGAGCGACGCTGACTTCAGCCACTGCCGGTTCTATCGGCGGAGCGGGGGTGCTTCCAGCCGTAGTGTCTTGGGCGCCATTCGAAGCGGGCGCGGGCGGAAGCCCGCTCTGATTGGCGATGGAGGTAACCGGGGCTTCAGCCGCGACAGGAGAACCGGAGTCATTGGCATTCCCGGAGGCTGCGCCTGCGGTCGCTGCCCCTGCCTGGTCTGGGGTGTGGGAACTGTCAGTGGATTCGGCATCGTTGGCGACTATGACCGCCTCCGCCCGGAAGACGTGATACTGCTCAAACGCGACATCGTCCAACGATGTCTTCAGCGGTTGCTGCTGATTCGCCAAGGGGTTTAAAAAAACCGGGTCGAACTGCAGGGTTTGCGCCAGTGTGCTGGAAACGCTCCTAAGGGGGCAAATATAGGTCTTGCCTGCGATTTCGACCGATCCGTATTCCACCACGATGCCTGCCTTGGTAATGGGATCGTCCGGCTTCAACTCAGCCAACAGCATGAGGCGCAGGATGGTCCCGGTGGCGGGATCGACGGTCATCTCCCCATGGTAGGCGGCGATTTGACTGAATCGATGCAGGTACGAGGTGCTGATTGCCCCGCCTGTGACCTGAACGGAACGACGCGTGCTTATATTATTGTTGTTGTTCGCGGTCGCCGCTTCGTCGGCGACGCAGCAGTAATCCACCGTGTAATGGGACTTTTCTTTGGGTACGGAGTAGCTGAAGACGGCCTGGAGACCGGATGCTCCTTGTTCCCAGTGATTCCAAACCAGCTTGCTCTGAGCGGCATCCAGCAGAACGATGCCGAGAATAGGCCCAAAGACTCCCTTTGTAGTCAACCCATGGGTATTCCGTTCCTTCCCTGCGTCCGGACCGACGATCTTCTCGCGACCGTCGCGATAAAGCATCGTGGCGCTTGAGTTCCCAATGGGGTGCAACGCCTTGAAGGGAGTAGTGGATATGCCCGATCCTTGAAGGAGCGGGGTATCCTCAAAACTGGTGGTAACCCTGGTGGCAAAGAAGTTAGGCAACTGGGGGATGGCTCTGCTGACATAGTTCACAGTCAGGGCCAGGATATTGCGCTGCGCGTCAAAGTCCGGGGCGGGCGCAGAGGGAATCTCCGCCGCCGGGGGATCGCGAAACTCCGAGGCATCGGCCAGCGCGACCAGGGCCAGCCTGGTCTGTTCACCGGGCAAAGCTGTCTGCCAATGCGAAAGCTCGGCCGGACTTAGCCGCTCGGTCAGTTCGAGGTCGGAAAGTTGGCGGGCAACATCCGCATCCGGCTTCCCCTGGGCTGTCGCCAGCGCTTGCTCTAGCTGTTCCACGGTGATGTGTTTGGCAGCGAAGGCTTGCGGCGCGAGAGACGCCAGTGTGAGCAGAAATGCGATTTTGCGTATCATGCGACTTCCTTGTCCGGCTGCAGCCAATCCGGCCGAGCCTGCGAACCGTGAAGAGAGGGTGGGGGCCAAGGTGGTTCGAGCAAGCCTCACAAATTGGATCTAAGAATTCCGATCCGGTTACTGCAACTTCATTTCACGCTCAAGTCTCCATCCGCGTCAACTACCAGCGCATCGCCCTCGATCTGGACGGAGTGAATCTTGAGCCGTTCCAGCGTGACCTTGTATCCGGAGGAGGCGGTAGAACCTTCGAGAGCCTTGCGTAGCAGTTCGGAGGCATTGACCTTCATGGCGGTGGGAATCTGCCGGCTGAGGAAGGGGGTGAGGACAAAGTTGAGCTCCGGCTGATCGCTGACCCGGTCAACGCGGGCGTCGCGGAAGCCGATGGTCTCGCCCTCTCCGTCGGGGGCCAGCGAAACTTCGGCCGGAAACGAGAGCGCCAGACCCAGGCAGGCGCCACCCACCGACTTGCCCAACCGCGCGTGGGTCTTCAACTGGACAATAATACGGTCGCCGGCAAAACGGAGCTGTGGATTCTCGGCATAGATAGAGCACGCGCTCTTTGAGTTGCCCTTCAGGTAATAGCGGCCGTCGGGCGAGTTGAAGAGCTGCTGCTTAAGGGTGCGGTCGAGAGCGTCGCGGCTGATTTTTAGTTCAACTGCGCCGCACCGAGCCGCCCCAACGTCCAGAAAAAGCAGGCTGGCCGCCAGTATTTTTCGTGATATTGACATATAAGTATCGTGCCACCAAGGGCTGGAATATTGCCAGTCTTGCACAAGGATGGACCGCTCCGGAATCGCCCTGAAACCATGTACTTGACCGCTAATTCCTCCAGGAGCAATAAGATGTGCAGTTTTTTTCACGTTTGGCAGGCCATAGACGTTTGGCGCGGAAATGAGGCAATTTAGCTATTGATTTTTAAACAAAATCTACGTAAAATAACAATCTAGAGTTTCCTCTGGACTGACAAGTTCCCCAACTTGTTGCGGAGGAAGTACGGTTAAACCACCTCTTCTTAAGGAAACCAATCGATGGCAAAGCGTCGTGGAAATCCGAATTGGGGCAAGCCGGAGCCCATTGGCCCAGTTGTGCCCACAGTAACCTCCTTCGAGCAGATTGTGAAGGAGTTCAAGCTCAACCCGGACCAGTACATCCGGTCTACCCGCCTGCGGGAGTGGGCGAGGCGGAACAAGAATTCCAAATATATCCCTGAGGCGCTGCTGGAGGCCTGGGGATTTGAGATTGAATCGACGTTGTAGGCCGTTTTCTGTGTTCGTTTTCAAAAGCGCCGCACTCGTGCGGCGCTTTTGCTGTCTGGCGATGGTTGGTTTTCAGCTTAGAATGATTGCAAGGTTAGTTGTTGGCAGTGCGGAGGCCAACATCATCACAATGAGCGAGATAGTTGAACCCAAAGACCCTGTCTCCCAGTCCGCCGCTGGTTCCTCGACGGTATCGACTCCAAGCAATTCCAGCAAACGGAGCTCTCGGCGATGGCGATGGCTCGCGGTTCCTATTGCCCTGCTGGTGCTGTTCTACGCGGTAGTGGGGTATTTTGGCAGCGGGCTGCTGATTGGCGACCATCCTCGCTGGCGCGGGATGAACCGGGGGCCCAAGGACTTAGGCATTCAGGGAGAGGTTGTCTCGTTCCAGGCGACCGACGGAGTTCCCTTGAAGGCGTGGTGGCTCCCTGCGGAGGGAGCGCCGCGGGCTACAGTAATCCTTGCCCATGGTGTCGATCACACGCGGCAGGTCATGCTGGGGCGTGCGGCGTTTCTGGTTCACGGAGGATATAACGCGCTGGCCCTCGACCTGCGGGGGCACGGCGAGAGCGGCGGCCGGTTCGTCTCGCCCGGCTTGGTGGAGACGCGTGATCTCCTTGGCGCGATCCAATACGTCCGCTCGCGGGGCGAGCGCGGCCCGATTGTTCTGATGGGCGTCTCACTGGGGGCGGAGGCAAGCCTGCTGACGGCTGCCCAGTCCAGAGAAGTCGCGGCTGTCGTCAGCGACGGCGCTTTTACCAGCGGGGCCGAGGTCTTTCGAAACATCCAAGGGTATTATGCGCATGACCGGAGCCGCAGTTTTCTTGAACGGCACTCCTGGGCCATTGCTTCCTTTCCGGGATTGGTTCGTTCGATCGTGCTGGCCTACTACCTTCGAACCGGAGTCTACCTCGGATCGGATTTTGTCTCGGTTCTGCCGGTTGCAGGGCGAATCACCTGTCCCGTGCTGCTCATTTCGGGCGAGCGCGACTGGATTGTTCCAACGGAGGATGCGCGCACCATTCTGGCTGCACTACCGGGAGGCAGGAATCGATTGGTCACTATCCCCAATGCCGGACACGACACGACCTTCAGCAAAGCCCCAGCTTTGTACAAAGAGTCGGTGGTGAGTTTTCTTGACAGCAATTTTGTGAAGTGAGGCAAGTGGCCGCGTGTCTTGAGGTGAAAGGCTGTATCGGCGATGCCGCTGCCCCTCTATCTGGCTTCTTCGCGCGTCCTTCACTTGAAGCTGTCATTAGGAGTTCGGCTTTGATGGATGCCGCAAAACTCCAGAACCGGCAGGTGGACCCTATGGAAGTGACCATCAAGCACCTTGACCGCGTGGAGTTCGCCATTCGCTCCCGGTCGCACACGATTCTCTGCGACCAGCCGGCGGAGAACGGCGGCGAAGACAGCGGCATGACTCCGCCCGAGCTGCTGCTCGCGACGTTGGGCTCGTGCGCGGCCTTCTATGCCGTGCAGTATCTGAAGACGCGCTCACTGGCCGAGAGCTGCGTTGAAGTTGCGGTTACGGCGGAAAAATTGAAACAGCCCCCGCGTCTGGGTAACTTCCGCGTTCATGTCGCCTGCACGGTCCCGCACACTGCGGAGCATAGGGAGGGACTGATGCGCAGCGTGCATCACTGCCTGGTTCATAACACGCTACTGACGCCGCCGGAGATTGCGATCGAATTGGCCACGCCACCTATAGCTGGATAGCGGCAGGAAGTCAGCGGCCGGACGGACTCCGGGCGAGACCGGCCTTCCAATCGTGCGCAACGTATAACGCAGAAAAGGCCATGCCTCCTCGGCATGGCCTTTTCTGCTAGATATTATTGCCGGCGATCACCTAATCTCCCACACAGTCACCCGTGCAGTACCATCGGCCCAGCGAGGCTTAACTTCCGTGTTCGGGATGGGAACGGGTGATCCCTCGCAGTATGGTCACCGGCAAACTTGATGGCGCTTGGCGGGTGGTTG
>Ga0182013_10002964_pt1 | contig 21622 bp, 20 predicted proteins | sample 612S2MmetaG_FD_120487 | JGI IMG/M metagenome (GOLD analysis project Ga0182013, IMG submission 120487) | Permafrost microbial communities from Stordalen Mire, Sweden - 612S2M metaG | ecosystem: Environmental > Terrestrial > Soil > Wetlands > Permafrost | place: Sweden: Stordalen | collected... | reverse complement strand
CCAGGAAGCCGCCTTCAAACTGCTCGACATCGACCCCGTTCGTGTCCAGTAGTCAAAAAGACTAACGGCAGGAAAACCTCTCCTGATCAGTACCTTGCGCTCAAAATAGGCGCAAACTTCGGCCTAGAAACCAATCCCGAAATCGGCCGACCTTTCCCTGAGATTCCCGAATTGCGTGAGTTGCTCGTCGGGTTCGGCGGTTCCGGTTACGTCGCGCTCTACCGCCATGTTTCGGATGACGATGCGGTGTATGTGCTTGCCTTTCGGCATCAAAGGGAAGCTGGGTACTAAGGGCAATTTCCAAATCAAGAACGGGAAATTCTGCCAAACCGACCGGGATCAGAAAGCACGTTACTGACAAGAAGAAATATATCAAAGTGCTCCGCCCTCACAATAGGTGCGAAGTCGTTAGAAGGATTCTTTATATATTCATCAGGTGGGTACCTAATATCTATTAGCCATTCGCCGTCCTAAGCCAGCCTATAATTCACCGTTGTGCTGTTGCTTATTCATCGGGCTTTAGAACCGCTTAATGTAAAAGGCGAGCCATCGCCCAACTTATACCGTAAGACATCATCCCATCGGTAAAATAGAGCTCTTAGCTCTGAGATATATGCGAAACAGCCAATGAATGGCGGGCTCAGATCGTCGCGCGACTCTAATGGCTTTAGCGTGTTTTCCTCGGGGCCGATTTCAAATCGCTCCACAAAACGTTCCATAGAGCGCAAATATCAGATCACCAATTTAGCCGGATTATAGGGCGCCCCCTGCGACCCTAGCTGCTGCGTCGCGCGCCACGGGCACGGCTGCCGGCGCATTATGGACCGATTTCAACCAGCCCTCGAACATCAGAAGGGACCAGATCGCTTGATTGTGATCGAAGGCGCCCAAGTCATGCTGTTCGACAAGTTTGGTCACAGCGGCCTGATCGAACAGACCGCTATCTCGAAAGCTCGCGCCTTCCAGGCGCTTGCGCGCGCGCTCGGCGCCGGCTCCACGGAATTGCGGCGCAAGCGAGGTCGCGAAGCCCTGTTTGGTCCGATAGAGATTTTCGTGAGGCACGTACGGCTCCAGAGCCTTCTTCAAAATATATTTTCCGCCGCTGGATCGAATTTTGAGATCGGCGGGCACAGTTGCAGCCCACTCGACCAGTTCGTGGTCCAGCAAAGGCGCGCGCACTTCCAGGGAGTGGGCCATGCTCGCTCGATCGACTTTGGTCAGTATGTCGCCAATCAGATAGGTCTGAATATCGGCGAACTGAGCGCGCGCCAGGGGGTCGTCGGTTCCAGCCTGCGCCATTGCAGATCGGATCAGGTCGGCCGGGCGATAGTCGCCGAGCATCGACGACATTTGTGACGTATAGAGACCCGCCCTGGTGGGGTCGGATATTTTGCAAACCGTACGGTAATAGCCCTCGGCCTCGTCGGCGGAGAGTTCTTGGAAAGTCGTCTTGGCCCGAAGCCAGCGCGGCGCGCGGTCGAGCTTGGGATAGAGTCGGCCCAGAAGCCCGAACAAAGGCCGCCGCAGGCCGTCGGGTATGCGCGCCCGAAATTTCTGTGCCGCCATGTGGAACAGATAACGGCGATAACCTGCAAACAACTCGTCGCCAGCATCGCCTGACAGCGCGACAGTGACGCCGCGACGGGCCAGTTCAGATACCCTCCCGGTCGGGATCGCCGAACTGTCGGCGAAAGGCTCTCCGAAAATCGTCGCCTGGTCGTCGATCGTATCGAGGTAATCCACCGATGATCGTTCGGCCGTGTGATTGGTGTGATAGCGGTAGGCAACCGCCTGGGCATAGCCCAACTCGTCGGCGCTGCCGCCGAAGCCGATTGCGAATGTCTTAACCGGATCGTCGATAAGACCGGCCATCATCGCCACAACGCCCGACGAATCGACTCCCCCCGACAGGAACGCGCCCAGCGGCACATCCGATACCAGCCGCAGTCGCGTGGATTCGCGGAGGCGGTCGATCAGCTCGTCAGCGGCGTCGGCTTCGTACATCGGGCGCGGATTGAAACGCAGAGTCCAATAGCGGCTGGGCTTGGGGAGAGGCCTACCGCGCACGATGGTCAGCGAATGGGCTGCCGGCAGCTTGTAGATGCCCTTATAGATCGAGCCCGGCTCTGGGACGTAACCGAGCGCGAGATAACCGTCGACAGCGGCCGGATCGATTCGCCGCTCGACGCCGGGATGGCACAGCATGGCCCGCATTTCAGAGGCGAAAACGAACTGTCCATCCGGCAAGAGCGCGTAATAGAGCGGTTTCTTGCCTAATCGATCTCGCGCCAGGAACAGCGTCTGGCGGCGACGGTCCCATAGTGCAAATGCGAACATCCCGCGGAACCGGTCGAGACAGGCCGGGCCCCACTCCTCCCAGCCATGAACGATGACTTCTGTGTCACTATGGGTCTTGAACTGATGACCCAACTTTTTCAGGTCGGCCATCGTCTCACGATAGTTATAAATCTCGCCGTTGAAGACGATGCCGACATCGCCGGTTTCGTTGAAAAGCGGCTGTTTTCCACCGGCAACATCGATAATCGCCAATCGCCGATGACCCAACCCGATCCCCGGTTCCAGCAGGAAGCCGTCACCATCGGGACCGCGGTGAGCGATCGAATCATTCATCGCGGTCAGCACACCCGGGTCGATCGGCCGTGCACCGGTGGTATCAAATATGCCGCTTAGCCCGCACATGCGCCTAATCTACAGCTCTTCGGGGGGGGCGAGCGAGGGTTAGATTACCGGCGCGGATCAAAGAACGCCGTGTTCGATATAGTCGATCAGCGGCTTCCAATCGTCGCGCAGTTGTGCGCGGATCCCTTTAATCTCGAATATCGACAGGCCTTGCGCCGCCGCCTCGCCATAAGCCTGACTGTCGCGCAATCGGGCAACGACCGCATGGCCCAGTCCGGCCAGGAACCGCTCCAGCCGTTCCGCCGCCCGGGTGCGATCGCGCATGCGGTTGCCGACAATCGCGACGCCTTTGCGATTCTTGCGGATCGATTTCAGCGAATCGAGCTTTTCCAGGAAGGCGGTGCTGGCATCCTGGTCGAAGGAGGAGGGCAGAACCGGCATGACGATTAAATCGGCCTCAGCCACCAGCGTTTCGAAACCGTCTTTGCGGAGCCCGGCCGGCCCGTCGATGATCAGCCGCGTAATCCGCTTCGGAACATCGCCCGGGCCTTTGGTCCAATCTGCGACTGCGATCGATTTGGCAGTCTTGGGCCGGCGCTTTGCCCATGCCAGGCTCGATTTCTGGCGGTCCGCATCCGCCAACATGACATCTTGCCCGGCCAGGGCCAGTGCAACCGCCAGATTGATGCTGAGCGTTGATTTGCCGCAGCCGCCCTTCGAATTCGCGATCAGGATAGTAATCATGCCGCAACGCTATAGGGAGGCACGCCCATAGCCAAGGGGGCGTTAGCCGATTCCGCTCTCCAAAACGCTCGCCAGCCGCCGGGCGAAGGCATTGGGGTCGATGACCGCGTCGCCTTCCAATATTCGCGCCTGGTCCAGCAACAGCCAGATCCGGTCTGTCAGCAAGTCGCTGGCGCCTTCGGCGCCGGCGTGCTTCGCCATTTCGCGGATCAGTCTGTGGCCGGCGTTGATCTCCAGCACGTGGGGCGTTTCCGCTTGTAGCTGGCCGTGCATACGGAGCAGCTTTTCCAGATGAATGTCGGGTGCGCCCTCGGCTGCAACCAGCCGGACAGCGCTTTCGCGCAGTGTCGGCGATATTTTGACATCCTTGACTGCCTCGCCCAGCACGGTTTTGACCAGTGCGATCAGGGTCGCGATCTCGCCTTCCGGCGCGGCATCCGCTTTGTCCTCTTCCTTACCTTCTGCGGTAGCTATCTTCGACAGGTCGTCGCCCGCCCGCGTGACGGAACGCAAAGGCTTGCCCTCATAATCATGGGCGACGGCCGGCCAGAACTCGTCGATGGAATCGGTCAGCAGCAGAACCTCGATCCCGCGGGAGAGGAAACCCTCCAGATGCGGGCTGTTCTGCAAGATCGCCGGATTGTCGCCAGTCAGGAAATAGATCGCCTCTTGGTCCGGCTTCATACGGCCGACATAGTCGGCGAGCGAGATCAATCCTTCGCCCGCGGTTGAGCGGAAGCACACAGCCTTGAACAACTCGGTCCGGTTTTCGCGGTCCTCGTACAACCCCTCTTTGAGGATGGCCCCGAATGTGCCCCAAAACTCAGCATATTCGTCGGCCTTCTCCGCACGCTTGGCAAGTTCGCTCAGGACCCGCTTGGTTACACCGGAGCGGATCTTGGCCAGAATCGGCGACAGCTGCAGCATTTCGCGGCTGATATTCAGCGGCAGGTCTTCGCTTTCGACGACGCCGCGCAGGAACCTGAGATAGGGCGGGATCAGCCCTTCGGTGCCTTCGGTAATGAAGACACGCTTCACATAGAGCTTCACCCCATGCTTGCGATTGGGGTCGCCCATATCGAAGGGCTTCGTCTTGGGCACGAACAGAAGAGCCGTATAGTCGATGACGCCTTCAGCCCGCCAATGCAGCGTGTCCCACGGCTCGTCGAAGGCATGGGCGACATGGTGGTAAAATTCGCGGTAATCGTCGGTGGTGATTTCCGATTTAGGGCGGGTCCACAGGGCGGCGGCGTGGTTCAGGTTTTGCGCGTCGGCTTCCAGTCCGAAGCGGATCGGGACGCTGATATGATCGGAATATTTAGTGACGATCTGGCGCAGCCGCCATTCCTCGAGGAACTCGTCCTCGCCCTCTTTCAGGTGAAGCGTGATGTCGGTGCCGCGTCCGGATTTTTCGGCCGGGGCGACCGTGAACTCCCCCTTGCCTTCAGAGGCCCAGCGCCATGCTTCGGCCTCACCGGCATGGCGGCTTACCACTTCGACCCGGTCGGCCACCATAAAGGCGGCGTAGAATCCGACGCCGAATTGTCCGATCAGACTCAAATCCTTTTTCGCCTCGCCCAAGGTCGACAGGAATGCCGAGGTGCCTGACTTGGCGATAGTACCCAAATTGGCGATCAACTCGTCCCGGCTCATGCCGATGCCGGTATCGGATATCGTCAGCGTCCGCACGTCCTTGGCCACGACCAGTCGAATGCCCATCTCCGCCCCGTCTTCCAGCAATTCCGGACGGGTAATGGCGGCATAGCGCAGGCGGTCACAAGCGTCTGCGGCATTGGAGATCAATTCCCGAAGAAAGACCTCCTTATCGCTGTAGAGCGCATTGGCGACGATATCGAGAAGTCGGCTTACTTCAGCCTGAAACGGCAGTTTGGATTCTTGTGCATCACTCATCGGATTCGACCTTACACGCGATAATAAGTCCCGGGCGGAGATTTGGGTGGTACTCTTCTGCCTGCAAGACCTTGCAGAAAGGTTTTGCTGATAAAACACAGGCTTCGCAACCTTGCATTTTTGCCAGCGGGCAACGACCATTTGAACATGGCCGAAAGACCTTCAAACGAGTCCGGTCGAGTCCGCGCCGTCCTGGGCCCGACGAACACCGGCAAGACGCATTTCGCAATCGAGCGCATGCTAGGCCACGGCACCGGTATGATCGGCTTTCCGCTGAGACTTTTGGCACGGGAAAATTACGACCGGGTGGTCGCGCTGAAGGGGCCTGCTGCCGTCGCGCTGGTGACCGGCGAGGAGAAAATCCTGCCGCGCAATCCGTGCTATTGGGTTTGCACGGTCGAATCGATGCCGCTGGATCAGCGCGTCGACTGTCTGGCAGTCGATGAAATTCAGCTGTCGGGCGATGCCGAGCGCGGCCATATTTTCACCGACCGTCTCCTCCATGCCCGCGGCATGTCCGAGACGTTGTTCCTTGGCTCCGACACTGCGCGCACGCTGATCCAGCGGCTTGTCCCCGGGGTCGAGCTGATTCAGCGCGACCGGCTTTCAACTCTGACTTATTCCGGTTTCAAGAAGGTTACCCGTCTGCCCCCGCGCTCCGCCATCGTCGCCTTCTCGGCGGCCGAGGTATACGAGACGGCCGAATTGATCCGGCGGCAAAAGGGCGGTGCGGCAGTTGTGATGGGCGCGCTAAGCCCGCGCACACGAAATGCCCAGGTTGCTATGTATCAGGCCGGCGAGGTCGATTATCTGGTCGCGACCGATGCGATCGGTATGGGGCTCAACATGGATATCGACCATGTCGCCTTTGCCCGGCTGACCAAATTCGATGGCGAGCGCCCGCGTCGTCTGAGCGCACAGGAAATCGGCCAGATCGCCGGCCGCGCCGGGCGGCATATGACCAACGGCACTTTCGGCACCACCGGCGCGCTGGGCGAACTCGACCCCGATCTGGTCGAGGCAGTCGAGAATCACCGGTTCGATCCGCTGACGCTGCTGATGTGGCGCAACAGCGATTTGGATTTCCGCAGCGCACCGGGCTTGCTGCGAAGTCTCGATGCGCCGCCGCCTTTCAACTGCCTGCGCCGCACGCGTGAAGCCGACGATCATCATGCTCTCGCGACATTGGCGCGCGATCCCGACATTGTCGGCCGAGCCCGCGGCGCAAATGCCGTTCGCCTGCTGTGGGATGTTTGCCAGATCCCCGATTTCCGCAAAGTGATGAGCGATCAGCACACCCGCCTGCTGTCGCAGATATTCCTGCATCTGGCGAAGGACGGACGAGTGCCCGATGGTTGGGTCGACGGGCAGGTCAAACGTCTGGAAACTGTCGAAGGCGATATCGATACACTGGTTACGCGCATCGCCCATGTTCGCACCTGGACCTATATCGCCAACAGGCCGAGTTGGATTGCCAAGCCGCTGGAATGGCAGGATCGCACGCGGGCGATCGAGGACCGGCTGTCGGATGCGCTGCATGAAAAGCTTACCCAGCGGTTTGTCGACCGCCGCGCGGCGGGTCTGGTGCGCAGCCTCGGGAAAGGCGGCGAGCTTTTGGCTGGGGTACAGGCTAACGGGTCGGTAGTCGTCGAAGGCCACCCGGTCGGCCAGTTGGACGGATTCGTCTTCGTTGTCGACGCGACCGCACTCGCAGGGGATGCCAAGCCGGTCTTGACCGCTGCGCGCCGCGCCCTAAGGTCCGAGATCGCCCGACGCGTGATCGCTCTTGAACAGGCTTCGGATGCGCAATTTGTTCTGACTGATCAGGATCAGGTGGCCTGGGACGGCGCACCGGTAGCGCGCCTGGGTGCAGGCGGTTCGCTTTTGAAGGCACGCGTCGTACCACTAGAGAGCGATCTGTTAATAGCCGGCGAAGGCGACCGGATACGCGACCGGGTGGCGCGTTGGCTCCAGAGCGAAATCGACCGCTCCTTCCCGATGCTCAGGTCCATCAACGATGCCCGGTTGGAGGGACCTGCACGCGGATTGGCCTTCCAGCTTGCCGAAACGCTGGCCCCGATCGCGCGAGGCGACCTTGAAGCATTGCTGTCAGGCCTTAGCGTAACCGACGAGCGGGCCCTGGCCCGTCAGGGCGTAGTGATCGGCGGCGCATTCGTGTTCCTGAAAGGCTTGGCCAAACCGGAAGCGCTTAGACTGCTGCGGGCATTATGGCGTGCCGGGCACGACCGGGCCGGGTTATTGCCGCTGCCTGCGACCGGTCGGGTTTCAATCCCGGCCGATCCACATATCGATCCGGGCTATTATCGGGCGATCGGTTATCCAGTGGCCGGTCCGCGCGCTATCCGCGTCGATATGCTCGATAGGCTGCTGGGTCGTCTATGGCGGGCTACGGTGCGAGGCGTGGCGCCCTATGATTCGACGATTGCGCCGGTACTCGGGTGCAGCCGGGACGAAGCCGACAGCGTTTTGCTCGCTCTTGGCTGGACCAGGCACGAGGCGGACGGCCTTGTCAGCTACCGCCGTCAACGACCATCCGCCCCGCACAACGGTAAACCGCGCCGGCGCCTGCCACCGAATTACGACCGTGCCCTTTCCCCGTTCGCGGTGCTCAAACAGCTGACAGCCGCGAAATGACCGATCGACCGGCTGATAAAATTCGTCTCGACAAATGGCTGTGGCACGCCCGATTCGCGAAAACCCGCAGCCTGGCCGCCAAGCTTTGCGAGGCTGGAATCAGGATTGACGGTGTCCCTGTGGCAAAGCCGGGGGTAACGGTGCGCTCGGGGCAGGTCCTCACCTTCGCACTGGGACGCCATGTGCGGGTAATCGAACTGGTCGCGATCGGCTTAAGGCGGGGACCGGCCGAAGAGGCGCAGACCCTCTACCGTGACCTGGCGCCGCCAAACGCAGAGACGGCGTTGCCGAAAGACATACCATTTTAGCATCCGAATATTTGCAGTGCGATGACCCTTGACTCCAGTCAGCTATAGTATCAGATTTTCGCTATCGATAACTTTCAGGGGGGATGCATAACAAACATGACTCCACCTATCCGGTACTGATCTGTCGATCACTTGGCGACGACAGTCGATCATAAAGTCCAAGAATAAACCCGGTCTTTCCGGGTTCGGAGTTTATTAGCTCCCGACTAGGCCCTCGTGAGTCCTTTATTAGGGCAATGACCGAGGGCCTGCGGTCGTATCTGTTTCTTTATTGTCTTCAAAGATAAACTTCGGTGGATATTCATCACTATTGGGCATGCGCAATCGCCATGGCGACCTCCTCAAGGGGAAGGTCGGCGAGATCCGGTCTGTGCAGCACGGTGACATTGCCCCGTGGGGCAGATCGCGCGGGGTTGGACTCGTCCGAGAACAACGAAATGACCCTACAGCCGATCATCGCGATCAGATGCATCGGGCCGGTATCGCTTCCGATGGCGAACGCTGCGCGCCGCGCCAACCCGGCGATGGCAAAAAGCGAGGTTTGTCCGGTCAGGTCCCGGGCTTTTGGGCAAATCGCCCTGATCGCCTGGGCCAGGGGTCGCTCATCTGCGGTTCCGATGACCACAGGAGTGATTCCTTGGTCGACCAGCAGCTGGGCAAGGGCGCCGTATTGTGCTGCCGGCCATCGTTTCGCCGGCCGATGGGGGGCTGATCCCGGTACGAGCAGCGCGATCCTGGAGGGCAATCCGAACTTTCTGGTGTCCTCGTCCAGCCAGACAAGATCGGGTTGCGGGATATCGCAGATGCCCGCGATCGCCAATTGCGCGGCATGAATGTCGAATGCGTGCATACGGCGTCGGGCCGGGTCGATGTGGCGATGAGAAGCACCCGGGGCGATGCCGGACCACTCCGGCGACCGGTTTGGCCAGAAAAGCCTAAAATAAAGAGCAGTTCGGTCCTGCGATTGGAGATCGTAGACTCGGTCGAATCGACAGGCGCGCAGCCATCGGCGCAGACGAATCCACTTGCCGATTTCTCGCCAACCCGGCCGGGGGTCGATCTCGATATGGTTGAACCATCCCGACTGTTTTGCCAATTCAGCCAAAGGCTTGGTGGTCAACAAAGAGATTTCGGCATCCGGATGATATCGGCGAATCGCCGCCATTGCGGGCAGCGCCATGATAAAATCGCCGAGTGCGCTCAGCCGAATGACCAGAATGCGCCGCGCATCGGGTGCGCTGCTCACGCTCCGTCCCGTATCTTGACAGGATATCGCGCTCTCGCCATCTTCAGGTGCCTCGGTCGATCGTTCGCTACCGGCTCCATTCCAGCCAAATCTAACGAATCGTCGGAAAAAATTCGGACATGAATCTCACAGTCAAAGGTAAACATCTCGACGTCGGCGATGCGCTGCGCACCTATGTTGGGGAGCAGTTGGTCGCGGTAACCGAGAAATACTTCAGCAACCCGATCGACGCCACCGTGCTGTTCGCGCATGAGGCCCATCTCTATCGCACCGACATCTCTGTGCGGATAGGTCGGGGCATCCTGCTTCAGTCCAGCGCGGAAGCGACGGATATCTATCCGTGCTTCGATACGGCCGCCGAAAAGCTGGGCAAACGCCTGCGCCGATACAAGCGCCGGCTGCGCGACCATCACATGAACGGGGCTATTGCCGCCGCCGCCGAAGCTGAAAACCTGCCTGCGCGGCAATATGTCATCGAGGCCGAAGCGGGCATCGACGAGGACGAGGATCTCTCGACCGAACCGGTGATCGTCGCCGAGATGGATACGACAATCGAAACCATGTCCGTCGCCGAAGCGGTGATGCGGATGGATCTGGCTGAGCTTCCCGCGCTCATGTTTCGCAGCGGCGCGCATGGTGGTTTGAACATGATCTACCGAAGGCCCGATGGTCATGTCGGCTGGATAGACCCTAAAGGATCAAACTGAACTTGATCACAACTGCGAAGTCGGGCTCGGGCACTAGCCCAGCCGGTAGTGCCGAGATGTTTACCTGCGGTAGCCTTATGACCTCCGATTGCGTGCTGGCGAATCTGCGCGCATCGAACAAGAAACAGGTTCTTCAGGAACTGGCGCGCAAAGCCGCCAAACTGACCGGCCAAAAGGAGGACGCAATCTATGAAGTCCTGAATGAACGGGAGCTTCTGGGCACCACCGGCATCGGTCACGGCATTGCCATTCCGCATGGCAAGCTTCCCGGGTTGGACCGGGTCTATGGCGTATTCGCCAAGCTGGAGCGGCCGGTCGATTTCGATGCGATCGACAATCAGCCGGTGGACTTGATTTTTCTGCTTTTGGCGCCGGCTAATTGCGGTGCCGATCATCTGAAAGCATTGGCCAAAGTTTCCCGCATGCTGCGCGACAGGATTCTGTGCGAGAAGATGCGCGGATCGACCAGCTGCGATGCGATCTACGCTCTGATGAACGAAACTGAAAGCCGCAACGCGGCGTGAGTTTCTCAGGCGACCGGGACATGCTCCCCAGTCGCGCCCTTCAATCCGACGATCAGTGCAGCCCGACGATCAGTGCAGCGAGACCGGCTCCAGGTCGTGCTGGTGCATGGCCGCGAAGCCGACGTCTCGATTGGCAACCAGCGCCAATTGGGAGCCGTCTGCGGCATGGATCGCGTAGACCGATTCACCGTTGACGGTCGCAGGCTTCAAATAAGCGACATCGTTGAGTCCGAAGACCAGCAGGTCGCTTGGCGACAGATTCTTCAGTGTATTGGACGATTGCGTTTGCATGATCTTTACTCCTATGGGCACCGTTCCCACGGCCCCGAAATGCTTACTCAAGCCTTTTGCTCTTGGTTGACGCCGAGAGCCTTGCCGTTTGAGGCCCCTTTTGCGGCGGACCTGATTTCTACGGTTTTGATCCGCGTGTCCGCCAAAGGCCGCTTTAGATCGACGTGAAGCAGGCCGTTATCGGTTGAGGCACCTGTTACTTCAATCCCGTCGGCCAGCACAAAACTGCGCTGGAACTGGCGGGCGGCGATGCCCCTGTGAAGATAGACCCGATCCTTTTCGTCGTCGGACTGCCTGCCGCGTATCACCAGTTGATTGTTCTCGGTTTGCACGGAGAGATCGTCACTGGTGAAGCCGGCCACGGCGACGGTGATTCTCAATTGGTCGGGTCCCACCTGTTCGATGTTGTAAGGTGGGTAGCCGTCCGCGCTGGCTTTCGACACGCGGTCGAGTGTCCGCTCAAAATGGTCGAACCCGAGCAACAGCGGGCTGTTGAACAATGAAAGTCGCGTCGTCATGGCACATCTCCTCAATCGAGCGAGCGGCGATTGCGTTCCATTGTGGCGAACGCACGGCCCCGAATGGGCACCGTGAGATAGAAATGGTGTGTTTCTGACGCCCATCAAGTCCATCCAATGCAAGATGCCGACACTTGACCTTGACCCTCCGCAAGCACCAGATGCGGGTTAGGTTCGACCAATATGAGAATGAATAACCATGACTTCCGATCCCATCGTCATCGCCGGTGCGGTGCGCACGCCGATCGCGCGTTTCCAGGGTGAGTTCACTGGAATCGCTACGCCGCGACTCGGGGCGACGGCGATCGCGGGCGCTCTCGCCAGGGCGGGTCTGTCCCCTAATGCGGTCGACGAACTAGTGATGGGATGCGTTCTGCCGGCCGGCCTTGGCCAGGCACCTGCGCGTCAGGCCGGCCGCCTTGCCGGCCTCCCCGACGCCGCGGGTGCGACGACGATCAACAAGATGTGCGGTTCCGGGATGAAGGCGGTGATGCTGGCGCATGATCTGATCGTCGCCGGCTCAGCCGAGATCGTGGTGGCGGGCGGCATGGAGAGCATGACAAACGCGCCCTATCTGCTGCAGAAGGCGCGTGGCGGCTACCGATATGGCCATGCCACCCTATACGATCACTTGGCTCTGGACGGTCTGGAAGATGCCTATGAGCCGGGCAGGTCGATGGGCACATTCGGCGAAGATACGGCGAAGCATTACAAATTCACGCGCGAGGCCCAGGACGAATATGCCATCGCTTCGGTGACAAAGGCGCGAGCGGCCATTTCCGCGGGCGCGTTCGATGCAGAGATCGTAGCGGTCGAGATTTCGGGCAAGGCCGGTCCGGCCAGCGTCGCCCGGGATGAAGGGCCGCCAAAGCTCGACACCGCCAAAATACCCCGGCTGAAGCCCGCTTTCAGGCCCGACGGCACAATCACTGCCGCCAGTTCCAGCTATAATGCCGATGGTGCCGCCGCCCTGGTACTCACAAGGCGATCGACCGCCGAAAGCCACGGGTTGCCGATCGTTGCCGTACTGGTCGGGCACTCGACTCAGGCTCAGGCGCCCAACTGGTTCAGCACCGCGCCGATCGGTGCGATCCGTAAACTGTATGCCAAGACAGGCTGGAGCATCGACGACGTCGATCTTTATGAGATCAACGAGGCCTTTGCCGTCGTGCCTATGGCGGCAATTCGCGATCTGGGACTCGATCCCAGCCGGGTGAATGTCCATGGAGGGGCCTGCGCTTTGGGCCATCCTATAGGAGCCAGCGGGGCGCGGATCATCGTGACATTGCTGAACGCAATGGAGCTTCGCGGTGCGCGGCGCGGGATCGCGTCCTTGTGCATCGGCGGCGGTGAGGCAACCGCCGTCGCGGTCGAACGGCTCGGATGAAACGCGCGCTCGCGATCAGGCATGTGCATTTCGAGGACCTGGGTGTTTTTGGCCCGGTCCTTCAGGCTCAAGGCTATGCCGTCGCCTATGCGGATGCCGGACTGGATGACTTGGCCGCGATCGACGAATCGGTGGTGGACCTGCTGATCGTTTTGGGCGGTCCGATCGGCGCCTATGAGGAAGAATATTATCCCTTCCTGAAGGATGAACTGCATTTGATCGGCCGCCGGCTCGAATCGGGACGGCCTCTGCTGGGTCTGTGCTTGGGTGCGCAGCTTATGGCCCGGGCGATGGGAGCTGAGGTCAGGCCGGCCCCACAGAAGGAAATCGGCTGGGGGCCGGTGACCTTGACCGACGCGGGACTTGCCGGCCCGCTCAGGCACCTCGGTTGCGAGCCGGTGCTCCACTGGCACGGCGATGCCTTTTCTCTGCCTGACGGGGCTGTGCGACTGGCCTCGACGCGTATCTGCCCCAACCAGGCATTTTCCCGCGGTCCGTCTGTGCTGGGGTTTCAGTTTCATCCCGAAGCCGGAATTGAGGGCTTTGAGCGCTGGCTGATCGGCCATGCAGTCGAGATCTCCAGTGTCAGGCTGTCACCCGACATTTTGCGCCGGGAAACGCTGATGTACGGGGCGGCGGCGGCAGAGCGCGGACGCGCGGTCATCGGCGAGTGGCTGGAGGGACTTTAAGCCGGACAGCAAAACGGCCCCGCCAATGACGGGGCCGTTTCAAATTTCGATCCGTTTAAAGCTTATTCGACCCGCAGCGCAGCACGCAGGCCGTCGGCGCCCGCATTGTGCCCCTCATTCATATTGAGGATCTCACGCACCGCAATCGGGCGTCCGTAGTAGGACTCGTTATAGCTGTCGCGCGGCTTTACCAGCGAACCTTCCAAAGTCAGGCCGGCGTAGGCACCCGATGCCGACTCCCAGACGATTATGTCTGCCGTGTCGAGCGCTGTGCTTGAGGCAGCCTGCGCACTGGCGCCGAGGGTTACGACCGCGATGCCGGCTTGAGCTCCGAACTTGAACTGGTCTGCTTCCAGCGCCTTTAGCGCACGGTCGGATTCAATAATCATGATGACTTCGGCCTGCTGGATGCCGATCTGGAAGCCGAAGGATGCCGAGGCCAGTGTATAGAATGCCGGATCAGTCCAGGTGCCGTGGCCAGAGCGTGCCAAAATCACGCCGTCGCCGCCTTCACCGCCGAAGAAGAACCCGGCCTTAACCAGATTGGGTACAATCAGCACCGCACGGGCTTTGCGCAGAAGTTCCTTAGCGGTGCCGAATTCTCTGTCGGTCCTGAGATGGTCCATCGTGATGCGCGCCTGATCCACCAGATTCTGCTGGTCGGTATCCGCCTTGGCAGCACCGGGCGTCATAAAGGCCAGACCTATCGCCGCGACCGCGGCCATCGCAAAGATTTTCATTCTTTAGGTTCTCTCTAACGTCGTTCGTGACAAAAATTTGATTGGATTCGCTAACACGACCTGAACACAGAGTGTTCCACAGTCCAAGTACATAAAAAAGAAAGAATCGCGGTCAGTTGGTCGTGCCAAAGTGGGGGGGCTCGCCGAGATTCTCGACAGCCTCGGCAACAGCGATGCGGCGATGCCCGCTCATCTCTTCGCCCGCGGTTGGGGCCAATTGGGCAAAAACGAAGATGGCGGTGATCGGAATCATGCCGACAATCAGGAGTGTGGGCATGAATGCGGCAGGACCGGGAGAGGCCGTACCGGTCATTTGTGTCGCGAGATGCAGCACAGTCGCCCCTACGGCCACGCCCAGGCTCATCGATATCTGCTGGGCGACGCTGGCGATCGAAGTGCCGTTTGACATGCGGGAGCTTTCCAGGTCCGCATAAGTCAATGCGCTCATGCAGGTAAATTGCAGCGTCCGGAAAAAGCCGGTCAGGGTGAGAACTCCGATGATGATCAGGGATGGCGTCGAGGGCGTGAAGAAGGCAAATGCCATGCCCAGGACGCCGACAACTACGGCATTGCCGATAAGCAGCCTGCGAAAGCCGAAGCGGCGGACGACCCGGCTCGCGCCCATCTTCATGGTCATCGCGCCGATCGCCCCGGTAAAGGTCAGCGCGCCCGATTCGAGCGGCGAGCGTCCGAAGCCGATCTGAAACAAAAGAGGCAGCAGGAACGGCGTAGCGCCGAAACCGATGCGGCTGATTCCTCCACCCAATATCGAGGCGCGGAAAGTCGGTATGCGCAGCAGCCGCAGATCCAGCGCGGGCGCAGATACCCGCCGGGCATGGCGCCAATAGAGGAAGAAGGATATCGCGGCGAGGAACAGCAACGCGCCTTCCGCCCCCTCGGGAAGAACGCCGCGGCCGATATTCTCGATGCCCATCACGACACCCGCGAGGCCGAGCCCGACCAAAATAAAGCCTATAATGTCTGGCGGCCGTACATCGGGTTCGCGACTATTGGGAATGACCCGCAGGGCGAACCAGATGCCGATCACCCCGATGGGCATATTGATATAGAAAATCCACCGCCAGGACGTGTAGGTCGTGATCGCACCGCCGATGAGCGGTCCCAGCATCGGGCCTATCAAGGCAGGAATGGTCACATAGCTCATCGTCGCCACAAGCTCGCTCTTGGCGAAATTGCGGCCAAGGATCAGGCGGCCGACCGGCATCATCATCGCACCACCGATGCCCTGCAGCGCGCGTGCGCCGACCAGCATCGCGAGCGATTGCGAAGCGCCGCACAGAGCGGAGCTGACCGTGAACATCGCAATCGCCCCGGCAAACACCGTGCGTGCGCCGAACCGATCCGCCATCCACCCGCTCATCGGAATGAAGATAGCCAGACTCAGCAGATAAACGCTGACCGCCATGCTGAGATTGAGCGGGGTCGTGCCCAGGCTGCGGGCTATCGCAGGTACGGCAGTGTTGATGATCGTGGAATCAAGATTTTCCATAAACAGCGCGACCGCGATCGCGAATGGAATCAAGCGCCGCGCACCCACAGGGACGTTTGTCAAAGGGCTCAAAATCCGAACATATGGTCCAGAGCGAAACCCCCGCCAGCCCCCAGAAAAATATGATAGCCGAACAGCCGGCAGGTTGTGTCACGGATCAAAACATAGCCGCCGCCTGCAGCAGCTTTCAGTTCAGCCTTCTCGAATGTCGTCGCGGCGTCGATCAGGCGCGACCCGGAACAGGGAATCTCTATGCGCCGCCGCGCAATCTCGATGCCTCCGCCGCTGTAGAGGATCAGGTCGGTTTCCGAATGATCCCGCCATTGGCCCGATGTCGGAAAGGATAGGTGGCACATTGTCCGGCCCGGGCGGTCGGGCAACCGCAGATAGAGCCGCGTGGACAGTCCCGGCGGCTTGCCGAGGTAGGAATTTGGCTCGTTACGCCAAACCGCGGGCACGTTGAACAGATGCGAGCCAAAACTGGTTTCGGCCGAGCGCCCCGTATCTCTGCGGGCAAAGCGAAAGATCGCGTGGAGCCAGCCGTCGCCTTGGGTCCCAGCGGCGAAGTCATAGCCGAGCTCGAGATGCCCGTAGCCGCCCGCCAGGGCTTTGCCAGGGGGGAGAATGCCGTCGATTTCGATCGCGGTCTGGGCGTTGCGTGCGCGCAGCCCGAGCGCCGTTTCTGAAACCAGCGCGCCGTCCGAATCATAGGCGCGCAAGGTCAGCGCGATCTCGCTTTGCCAGGTCGCCATCGGTGTGGGAAGTACGATGCTTGACCATTCCGCCACCGGGAGCAGCGGCCCGGTCAGGATGAAGCCCTTACCCAACAGCCGCGTTGCCTCAGGCAAGTCCGGGGCGGCCTTAAGGTCGGAGCGTTCGACATTGGCGTGCGCGGTCGAGCGCCGTCCGTCGGCGGTATGGATCTCATAGCGCGGCCTGCAGAAATATTTGTCGGCCCGAATTTCGAACTGACCTGGCCAAGCGAAGCCCGGAAAGGCGGCGCCGACGTCGATCGCAGCCGTCCCGTAGGGCGGAATTTCCGGACCGACACCGGTAAAGTTCAGTTCACCCATCGGCCTGATCTGGGTCGCGCCCGCCGGAATCGGTGTGGGATAGCAATTCTGAACCCAAAGATCGACGCGCTGACCTGCCGCCGGGGCCGGCAACCCAGCATAGAAATCGGCCGCCCAAGGATTGCTGTCATGAGTCGCGGTCGTCGTTGCGCCGGTATCATCATAAATATCGACCGCATATTTCAGCGTATCGTGTGCTGCAGAGCCGATGACATGGACGAATAGCGATCCGGTGAACTCGCCAATCCCGAAGCGTTGCCTGACCTCGGCGCTGTCCAGCGTAATGCCGCACGGACCCGCGGGAAGCTTCTGCTCCCAATCCGCCAGCACCGCGCCATCGGCGCCGAACAGCCGGCACCAGAGCTTCGTCTCGCGTGCGCCGTGACCGTGCCAATAATTGATTGTCGAGATCGATGTGTGGAACCCTTCTGCATCCCGGAAAAACAGGAAGTCAGAGACGAAATTCAGCGGGTCGAGATAGCGGTTCCGATTGGTCAGCCAATCCGGTGCCAGACGCAGCGCGTCGAAACTTTCGGCTTGCGCCGACATCGGCCTGTACGGGCCAAGGCGGGACAAGAGTTTTTCGCCGTCGAAATCGGCTATCAGGACCGTCGAGGCCGTGCTGGCGGCGAATTCGGTCAGCGGCCGGGCCCGATAACCGGCGCGGTCCTGCCCGACCTCTTCGAGTCGCTGCACATAGACGCCCTCGATGGTCCAACCCGAAAGATCGTGCATCGCCGCCAAATCGGCGAAATGCCCAACCGGGTCATAGATGGCAATGCTGCGCGCACGGGCGAGCTTTTCGATCAACTGCGCGGTCATCGGCGCGGTTATCGGATGGATAGCCGCCCGGTAGAACACGTTGCGGCCGGACTTGTTATCGAAGGTCCGAAGGGTTCGACGGCTTACCGTCACGATACTCTATTCTCTTATCTTGCGGGCGCGGGCGAACTGAACCCCTGACACAGGCGCGCACGCTTGCCAAGGGGTCCAGCCCGCGACCCTGTGCGTCAGCCGCCGTAAAATACAGTGTCACCCAGGTCCTTCATCTCAAGAATCGCGGCGTCCGGGCGTCCATCGATTGGCTTGGCCAGATGTGCCTCGGTAACTTCACCCACGACGATATGGTGATCGCCTTCTTCTACGATGGTCTTGACCGTGCATTCGACCGCACCGATCGCAGCGTCGAGAATCGGCGCACCGTTTTGTCCTTTCGTAAAGCCCTGGCCCGACAGTTTGCCGTCCGCCAAAACCGCCGGTTTGAAGAAGGTAAAGGCGAGGCCCTTGCCGTCCTTGCCCAGCATATTGAGCGTAAATTTGCCCGCGGCCTTGAGTGTCGCATAGGTGCCCGAATCGGCTTTGACACCGACCACGACCAGCGGTGGAGCAAAGGCGCTCTGCGTTACCCAGTTCACAGTCGCCGCTGCGACATTCCCCGCGCCGTCGTCGACGGTCAGAACATAGAGCCCATAAGGGATCATCCGAAGCACGGCCTTTTTTGCATCGCTATTCATAAGTTCCTCCTTTGGTGTGAATTATCGGGGGCGCCGCGTTACGGCTTGGCGCTCTGTTCCATCTCGGCGAAAATTTTCTGGGTGATCGCCAATATCTTCGATGTCCGCGGATAGCTGATATAGGCCGGCAGAAACAGCATCAGGTCCTCGACCTGAGCCTTGGTCAACTCGCCCTTCTTAATGGCCGCGCGGATCTGAATTTCGAACATATCGGTTTCGCCCAGCGCCGCGACTGCCCCCAACGCCACAAGCCGGCGATCCCGGATCGACATATTGGGCCGCGACCAGGTTTCCGAGAAAAGCTGATCGATCGTCTGCCAGAAAAAGGCGCCCCGATATTCCTCAGGAGGCACCGGCACAACGCCGCCATATACTTCTTCAAACATTTTCAGCCCGAGCTTGCGCCGTTCGCTGTCGTTCTCAGCCATCCTACTCATCCTCTTCGTTCCAGGTTCGTTGCATCGAGATGGGTCTATTCGTTCAATCGCGGCGTCAACAGACCGCCCTCGATCGGCACTGCCGCTCCGGACATATATGATGCATCGTCCGACAGCAGAAAGGCGATTGCCTTGCCGAATTCCTCCAGCCGGCCGACGCGGTCGATGTGGGACAGCTTGTTCAGGTATTCCTGACGCCCGGCCGTACGCGCCGGGTGAGGCGGGTTGCCCAATATTACCGCATTGATGTTGACTCCACGGCGCGCGACCTCTTTCGAGACCGAACTGACCAGCCCGTGCAAGGCCATCTTGCCCGCGGCATAGGCGCTGCCGGCTTCCTGGCCCAGCACTGCCGAAATAGAGCTGACACAGACGATCTTGCCGTATCCGCGCGTCAGCATTCCGGGCAGCAGTGCATGCAGAACCATCGCCTGACTGAAGAAGTTCAATTCGAAAATCGCCCGGAAATGAGCCATATCGCTGTCTGCAAATTCCGCCCATGGCGTTGCCGGCGGGCCGCCGCCGGCATTGTTCGCAAGCAGGTCGATCTTGCCGTGCGCCTGGGTCGCTTCGGCGATCATCTGCCGGATAAATTCCGGATCGGTCACGCTTCCCGCATGGGTTGTGACCCTGCCTCCGATGGCCCGCAGTCTTTCGGCTGTTTCGGCCAAAGCATCGGCATTCATATCGTTCAGCGCCAGATCGGCGCCGTCGCGGGCCAGTACCTCGGCTGTCGCCATCCCGACGCCGCGCGCCGCACCCGTGATCAGCGCCGCCTTGCCGGCAAAACGCATCAACTTGCACGCTTTTTCTGGACCGCGAACATAGGATTGGCGGCGTTGTTGGTCCAGATCAGATGCTGCGTGAATCTCCAGGATCCGGTCGCTTTGCCGAAGCTGAAGAGATAAGTCCCCTCATGCAGGCCGCTTTCCCACATGTCGTCCGTCTGACCGACAAGTGCCATCTGGTAGTGGCATAGCGCCCAGGCTTTTAGGTTGTCGTCGCTGATGCGGGTCATCTGGGTGCCGATCAGATGGCGGATTTCCAGCCCTTTGATTTTGGTCAGATCGCGCTTTTCCGTCTGCATGCCTTCGGCCCGCGGAAGAGGCGGGTTGATATGGAGATTGATCAGATTGGTTCGGCCCCGAACGGTTTCATTCAAGGTACCGCTCATGACCCGCTCGATGTTTTCGTCATATAGATCTTCCAGGACGTCCCAGTATCGGCTATCGCAAGCGAAGGCATATTCGTTGATCATCTCGATGATGCGCTGCTTGTCGATCACCAGCTGCAGCTTGTCCTCGACGCCAACGCGCGTGCGCTCGTTGCGGGGTGTTAGTTCGCGCCATTTTTTGTAGGCATCCGCAAGCATCTTTCGTCTCCCCTTACGCTTTAAATTCCGGCCTTCTGGCCGCCGTGAATATTGATCAACTCACCGTTCACGAATGCCCCGTCGTCGCTGGACAGGAAGGCGACCATGGCGGCGATGTCGTGGGGCATTCCGATGCGCCCGACGAGGGTGGCGTTCGCCATCCAGTCGATCTCGTCTTGGCGTCGGTTGCGCTTCATCAGCGGAGTCAAAATAGCGCCCGGCGCGATGACGTTGGCGCGAATCTTCTGCTCGGCATGATCCAGCGCCAGAGCCTTCGTCAAAGAGATGACGCCACCCTTTGCCGCGACATAGGCCGGGTTTTTCTTCATCGCGTTGACGCCCGCGCCCGATGAGATGTTGACGATAGAGCCGCCGCCAGACGCCGCCATGATGGGGATCGCGGCCTTGCACATCAGGAAAGTGGAGGTGAGGTTCAGACGAACCCAGCCGTCCCATTCCTCAAGCGTCAGATCGACCACGGTTTTGCCCGGGCGGCTGCCCCCGACGACATTGACCAGGACATTCAATCCGCCGAAGCCTTTCACTGCGGCATCGACCGCGCTCTCAGCCCCCGCCAGGCTGGTGGCGTCGGCGACGACGGTGCGCAGCCGCTCGGGCGCGGGGCAATTGCGCGCCGTATTGTCCAGCCCGGCCGCATCGATATCGGCGGCGATTACCGAGGCGCCGCGTTCGGCCAACAGCCAAGCGGTCGCCTGGCCGATGCCGCCGCCGCCCGCCGTGACAACTGCAATTCTGCCGTCGAGTTGGTTCGCCATCTGATATTCCCCTTTGGCCGGCCCAGCCGGCCACCCCAATTCGTCTTCCGCGCATCATTGTTTGCCGTGCGCCGGATTCGTCTTGTAAGACTATCGTCTGCGGATCAATCTTCTATAAGATTGTAAGGACTGGCCCCGGACGCGTCAACTCGCCAGCCACAGTAATCGCGTTCTTCGGGCGATGCACCCGAGAAGGTTGGGAAGGGAAACAGCGTGGGCGAAGGACGTTCAGCGGGGCCGGCAAATGCGGGCTCATTGTTGCCGGCGCAAGGCTGGAAGCGGCGCGCGGCGATCGCGGTTCTGCTGTCCAGCGCGCCGGGCATGGCGCTGATGTTCGCGGCACTGGGTCCGGCGCTGCCACTGGTTGCGGCCCATTTCGGCGGGCAGGGTGGGACGACGACCGCGCAAATGATCATGACCATGCCGGGCATCGGCGTGGTCATCGGCGGCGCGCTCGGCGGCTTCACGATCGCCGCCCTGGGCATCCGCCGAACGCTGTTCCTGGCCTTGACCCTCTACGCGCTTGCGGGCTCCGCCGGCCTCTATGTCGGTGATATATGGTCCTTGCTGGGGGCGCGCT
>Ga0182013_10002961_pt1 | contig 21633 bp, 16 predicted proteins | sample 612S2MmetaG_FD_120487 | JGI IMG/M metagenome (GOLD analysis project Ga0182013, IMG submission 120487) | Permafrost microbial communities from Stordalen Mire, Sweden - 612S2M metaG | ecosystem: Environmental > Terrestrial > Soil > Wetlands > Permafrost | place: Sweden: Stordalen | collected... | reverse complement strand
CTCGATGCCGTCGAAGAACTACGCATGTTAGAGTCGCGCGTCGCGCTCCGGGCTGAGGCGGCGAAACGCGCTGCGGAGCGCCGGGCGTCGGACCTAGCGCGAACCCATGCAGTCCACTGAGCGCACGACTCGCCCGGCGCACTGTCTCAACGTCGCGATTTGCCGGAAGGCCGCCGACGGCGTAACCGTCGAGTGGTATCGCGGCGCCGGCGAATACTGTCCGGAGTGCGGCGAGGCGCTTGCGCCGGACGACGCCTCCGACGGCCCGCCGACCATCCCGGTCGTCCGCGGAGAAACGCGCTCCGAACCGCCGGCGCCCGAACGCAGCCCGGCGTCAGCGGCGAAAACCGTGCCTCGGCCCGCGTCTTCCGGCTCGACCGCAACCGTAAGCGCAACTGCAACCGCGACCAAACCATCCGCGGCTGCCGCCGCGCCGAACGCTCCTGCGCAACCGGCCACGGCCCCAAAGCCGAGTTCGACCGAGGGCCGCCCGGCGGCGACACCGGCTTCGTCGCCGACTCCGGCTTTCGCGCCGCGTGTTACTGCCGCGGCCGCTAAGGCGGCGCACATCGCGCGCCGGGCGCGCTTCATCGTTCCGCTGCGCTGGTTTTGGATCATCGCTGCGGCCCTCGTCGCCAGCGCGGCGATCGTCTATGCGGCCCGTCCCGGCGCGATGCGCGGCGCGTTGCCCGACGGCATCACGGTTTGCCCGGTATCGAGCGCGCCGCAGTTGGCCGCCGACCTGGTCCGCGGGTATGTCGCGAAAACCGGAGACCGCTCCAATCACCTCGTGGTGGGGACGGCCGCCGCGTGCGACATCCGCTTTTCGATGACACCCGAAACTCCCGACGACGTGATCGCGCACGACGCCGTCGTGGCGATCGTCAATCCGCTCAACCCGATCGCCCGCATCAGTGAAACGGAGCTGCGCTTGATTTTCAGCGGATCGGTTCACGATTGGTCGGAGCTGGGCATGCCGCCGGGCCCAATCGTGCCGATCCTCCCCGACGCCGAAACCGACGAAGCCAAAGCGCTTGCAACGTCGCTCTTCTTCGGCTTTACGATCGATCGAGCCGTCAAGCGCAGCGGTTCGAGCGCGGCCGTCGCCCGCGCGGTGGCCGGCTCGGATTCCGCGAGCCGCAATGCAATCGGCTTGGTCGCGTTCAGTCAGGCGGGATCGGCGAAAGTCGTTCCGCTCGCCTATCTTCCCGCGCCCACGGTCGCGTCGATCGCGGCCGGTCGTTATCCGTATACGTTGCCGATCGCGCTGCGCGGTTCGTCCGCCCGCAGCAACGCGGCGGCGGCCGGATTTCTGAGCTACGCGCGGTCGATCGACGCCGACGCGATCGTCGTCAAGAACGGACTCGTGCCGCACAAGCGCGGGCCGTCGCCTTCCACCCTCAACGCTCAGTGAGCACGCCGCGCCGGATCTGATCGTCTTCGATCGACTCGAAGAGCGCCCGGGAGTTGCCCTCGCCGAACCCCTCGTCGCCTTGGATGAGCTCGAAGAAGATCGGACCGATGACGGTCGCGGAAAAGACGAGGGGTTCGGCCCCGTACTATCGTGTCGCGCATCAAAGCCGGGAATCGAACTCCGGGCCGCCGCCGCTCGCCGGGGTGCCGGCGGCTCGCAGAGGAAAGAGATGCACCCGATGCTGCTTCACCTGTCGATGTCCGCAACGGCGAGTCGTAAGTGCGTCTGGGGCCTCGCCGTTGCGCTCGTCCTGGCAGCGAGCCGCATGAGCCCGGTGCAGGCGCAAAGTGCCCTGGCCGCGTTGCCTGCGACGGTCACGCTCGCCCCTGGACAGCAAGCGACCGTCGTCATCAGTGGGGCGGCAGGGGCGCTCGCGGCAAGCGCGGCCGAGCCGATCGTCGGCGTCGCCGTCGACGACCGGTCGCCCGGTCTCACCCTGACCGCCGAGCAGCTCGGTTCGACCATCGTTCACGTCACCGACGACGGCGGCGGAACGCTCGACCTCCCCGTCCGGGTGCTGCCGGCAACCGGCCGGATCCCCGACCGGGTGGAGCTTACGATCAGCGGCAACCCGGCGACGGCGGACTTCCTCGCCTCACGCCTGAAGGCGGCGGTCGCCGCCGCGATCAAACCGACGCTCGCGCCGGGCAGTACGATTCGGACGACCGCCGTTTTGCCGCTGCCCGAACGGCTCGAGCGCGGCTTTCTCACCAGCTTGCGCGTCGCGGTCACCGTCGAGCCGGGCCAAGGGAGCGCAGCCGTCGCGGGCTGGACGACGGTCGACGTCGTGAACGCCGCCCTGCCGGCCGTCGCAGCGGCTTCGCTGGCCTTCGCCGACGACCCCGAACGCATCACCGCCAACGGCGTTCTCTCGCGCACGGTCGTACGCGCGGATCGACCGGCGCGCGTCTACTATTACCATCAGGATGTCGGCGTGCCGCGGCGCTTCTGCGTCGTGCTCGCGGCGAACGACAGCGTCCTCACCCGCGTGCAGCTCGTGGGCGCCGCCGCCGGACCAAACATCGACGTGATGAGCGTCGGGCATGCGGTGACGAGAACGTTTCTCGCGCTCAAGCCGCAGGGGGAAGGAACCGTCGTCACCATCGCCGGCGGGAAACCTTATCTCGAGCGCGACGATACGGTCGCGCCGGGTGACGGCATCGTCGGGGCACTCGACCTGCGCGTGCTCGACGGCGGCCCCGTGACGGTCACCGTGATGGCGATTCCGCCGGATGCCGAACCGCGGGCCTACCTGTACGCACCGAAGCTGCCTGATGACGGGCACACCCGCCACGGCACGTTCGAGCTCCAGGGATACGCCCGGCGCGTCGTCGCGTACACGATCGGCGGTCCCGAGGCGGCCTACGTGTACGGCACCCGCCGGCAAACGCCGCGCAATCTCGACCCCGCCGATAGCGGCCATGACTACGGCGATTACGGCGTGCTGCAGCATGTCGCGTTCGACGTCGACAACCCCGGTGCCGGCACGGCAACGGTGTATCTGTACGAGAAACCCCTAGGGGGCGTCGTTCGCAGCAGCTTCGTCGTAAACGGCTCGGCCGTCGACGTCGGCTGCGTGCGGGTAGCGCAGCGCTACCTGATCGCGCCGTACGAGCTCGGCCCACACGCGACCGCAACCCTTGACGTGCTCACGATGACCGACGGCGGCTCGAATTATCCGCTCGAGATCGGGGTGAGCGCGACCGCCCCGCTGCTCGCGGCACCGCCGATCTCGGCGCAAGACGGGTGCTTTCCCAAACCCGGCGGGCCGCCCGCGGCCGCGCAACCGCAAACCCCGCCGCCGGGTCAATAAATTGCACGATGTCCAGTCTCCCTGCTCCTGCCCGGATCGTCGCTGACGACGGCTCGGATTTCGACGCCTATTCGAGCGTCGTGACCGCGGCGGTCGACCGCGCGTCACCGGCGGTCGTCGGAATCGAGGTCCGCATCGACGGACGCCGGGCCGGGAGCGGCTCCGGTTTTATCGCCACGCCCGATGGGTTCATCTTCACCAATAGCCACGTCGTCCACGGCGCCCGGGAAATCGAAGCCGCCCTGCTCGACGGCCGGCGTTTCCGCGCGCTGCTCGTCGGCGACGATCCCGACAGCGATTTGGCCGTCATCCGTATCAGCGCCGGCGACCTAACGCCGATCGCGTTCGGCGATTCGGCGGCGATTCGGCCGGGCCAGCTCGCGGTCGCGCTCGGCAACCCGTTCGGGCTGCAGACGACGGTCACGGCCGGCATCGTCTCGGCGCTCGGACGCACGCTGCGCTCGCAATCAGGCCGACTCATGGACAATATCATCCAGACCGACGCCGCACTCAACCCGGGGAATAGCGGGGGGCCGCTCGTCGACGCACGTGGCCAAGTCATCGGCGTCAATACCGCCGTCGTTGCCGGCGGGCAAGGCATCTGCTTCGCGATCGCGGCTAACACGGCCAAGCACATCGCGAGCCTGCTCATCCGCGACGGCAAGATCCACCGCGGGTACGTGGGCATCGCCGGAAGCGACGTCGAGATTCCGCGCTTCCTCCAACGCCTGCACGGCCTGGCGCAGCGGCGCGGCATCCTGGTCCAAAGCGTCGAGTCCTCGAGTCCGGCCTCGCGCGCGGGAATCGAGCCGGGCGATATCGTCATCGCGCTCGGCACGGAGCCGGTCGACGGCGTCGACGGGCTGCACCGCGTCCTCACTGGCCATGAACGGGTCGATGCCCCGACCTCGGTCACCCTGCTGCGCCGCAACGAGCGCGTGCAGCGGACGATCATCCCATCCGAAGCCCTCAGCCGCAACTGACCGCAGGGCTCGACTTCGTCGAGCCGCGTGGCGTTTGGCGCTGGGCGGCAAGCCGTGGGCTGTCGGGCTTCGGCCTCGCCTCCGGTGATCGGCGCTTCGCGCGACGTGTGCCGTGGGCTGTCGGGCTTCGGCCTCGCCTTCGGTGGTCGGCGCTTCGCGCGACGTGCGCGGAGGGTTCATTCGGAATCCGTCGACAAGATAATGCCGAATGCGGCACGCCGACGTCTAAGGCGTCGAACGTGCGGCAGCGCGACCGGCTGCCCCGACCGGCCGGCCGTTTGGGTTCGAACTCCGAGCGACCGTCGAATTGCATCCTGCCCCGCTGAGGAATTCCCAAGTGAACGACGTGACGACCTTGACCGCGCCGCGCTCTCGAGCCGAACAAGAATCGATCGAGAAGCTGATGGCGCTGGCCATCTTCGGCGAGAAGGTCGCGGCCAAGATCTACTTGCTGTGCGCCCAGCTACAGCCCGAGTACGGATCCCTGCTCACGACCTTCGCGAAGATGGAAGCCAATCACGGCGCGTGGTTTCTCGACGTCAGCCGAGCCAACGGAATCGAACCCGATCGCGCCTTCGCCGACAACGAACTCAGCTATCTGCTCGCGCAAGTCGACGAACACTTCGCCAAGCGTGACTTCGACGCACTCATCATCGTCCAGGGGTTCATCGTCGAAAGCCTCGCCATCGCGACCTATGAATCGTTTTTGCCCATCGCGCACAAATACGCCGGCACGCACGACATCTTTCAAAAGGCGCTCGACGAGGAGCGATACCACGTCGATTGGGTGGTCCGCTACTTACGCCTGCGGTACTTCGACGCGGTCGACGAATTCCGGCGCTTGGCCGAACGCGTCAACGTGCAGGGCATCGACTGCATCGGCGGCACGATGATGAACATCTCGGAATATCTCGACAAAATCGGGATGTCCGGGGCCTACTGCGCGGGCGCGATGATGGACGGCTACACGCGATTGCTCGAGACCGTCGGCTTCGAGCAGAAGGACGCGACCAAGCACGTCGTCGGGATGTTCATGCCGCTCATTCGCAAGTATCGGCGCGGCGAGAAGACGAAGTAGCGGTTCGATCGCACGCATGAACGAGAGCGCCGATCTCGACCGCAGCGAAGCGCTGCTGTGGACCATTCTCGCCCGGTTCGAATCGCTCGCCGTCGCGCAATATACGGCGTCGGCACCGGCGCTGCTCACGCCCCAAAAGCTTGCCGCCGTCGCGCTCTTGCGCACGCGGATTTCGGATGACGCGTATCTGGCGGGAAGCGGCCTCGAGGCGCCGATCGACGCCCTCCTGCAAAGTGCGACGAGTTCGCGCGAGGATCACGTGCTCATCGCGCAGGGACTGTTTCTCGAAGCGATCGGGGAAGCGATCTACCGCAACTTCCGCGACAACGAAGCGACGGGCGAACCCACGCGCGCGTTGTGCGAACGAGGCTTCGCCGCCGGCGCTCGCGCGCGCGAGATGATTCCCGGACTGCTGCGCGCGCGAATCGGCGACGGCGACGTGCTGCTCCAGGCGATCATGACCGAAGCCGGTCCGCTGCTGCGTTCGATCGACGATCTGGGCGAAGGGATCGATGCCTCGTTCCTCGACCGTTATGGCGTGAGCTTTGCCGACCTCATGGGCGACGCGGCGGCGGAGCTCATCGCGATGTGCGCCGACTTGAACGTCGACCGGCGCAAGTTCGTGTCGTTTCTCACCAGCGCCCTGATGGGTCTGTGATGAACGCCCTGCTGATTGGAAGCAGCGGCTACCTCGGCGGTTTGGTGGCGGCCGGTTTGCTCGATTCGAGCGATCAGATCATCGTCGCCCCGATTCGCGGAGCGCACACGCGCGAAAGCGTGCTGGCCCCGATTCGCGAAGAGTTGCGCTGCGAAGGCGTCGACTCGAGCGTCGATTTCGATCGGATCGTCACCGTACCGCTGACCGCCGACGCTGACTGGTCGGCGCTCGACGAGCTCGTCGAACGCTACGCGATCGAGCAGATCATCCACTGCGCGGGCTCGGTGGATTATTTCAATTCGGCGCTGCTGCACGCGGCCAACATCGTGCTGACCGGACGGCTGCTCGAGCTGGCACGGCGGCACGCGATGAAACGCTTCGTGTTTTTGTCGACGGCGTTCAGCAGCGGCTACATCGATCGACCGGTACGCGAAGAACTGCACCCCGGCGAAGGCAGCGATCCCACCGAATACACCAAGACCAAACGTGAAGCCGAGGCACTCGTCGCGAACAGCGGGGTGCCCTACTTGATCCTCCGGCCCAGCGTCGTGATCGGCGATAGCCGCGACGGACGGTATTCCGGTAAGCCCTACGGGCTATACCAATTCTGGACGGCCTTCGAGCGGCTCCTAACCGATCGCTACCGCGAGGCCATGCACGTGATCTCGCCGCGCGTGCAGCAGCAGCTCATCCACCAGAACGCGTTCAAAAACGGCTTCGTCGCCGCGTGCCGACACCTGCCGGTCAATTCGATCGTGAATCTCGTCTCGCTGCCCGACGGCCTGCCGACCGCACGCGGAATCGCCCAGCAGTTTTGCGAGCGGATCGCCCGGCCGCAGCAGCTCTTCTTCTACAATAAACTCAGCGACGTGCGCGCCGAGATCAACGACCGGCGCATGCGCATGCTGCTCGAATTCACGGCGGTCAATAGCGAGATCTCGGCTCACGCTTGGCGTTTTGAGAGCACCGCATTGCGCAGGTTGCGCTCGCTGGGATTGCAGTTTGCCGACACCACGCTCGAAACCGTGCTGACGTGTCAAAATCGGTTCGTCGAGAAATCACCGCGCATCCAAGCCTACTTGGCGAAGAACGAAGGCTTGTTTGCAGCGCAGCCCGGCACCGTCGAAGTCGGCGTCGCGTAGTGCGGGCATCGACACGTCCGCGGCGCGGCAGCACCCGGGCGTCATCGAGGTCATGACGCCCGACAATGCGCCGCGCGTCAACAACAAGCCGCAAAGCGAGAACGATCGCTGCCTCATGAACGTCGGGACGCCGACGCGTTTGCGGCTTCGCTCTTACGCAGAAAACCCGCCCGGCTGCAGCACCGGGCGGGTTTTCCGTTCGTCGGCCGGCAAGCCCGGTCGAACCGGCGCCGGGTTTGACGCAGTCGGACGTTATAGGCCGAACACCGAGAGGAGCGGCGCGATCGACGCGGCTTCCGGGATGAGAATGAACTCGCCTGAGATCACCGGACGGTCCTTCTCGAAGCCGGTCTGAACGTAGAATACGTCTTGATCGGGCGGAACGTCCATGAGCGCCAGGAACGCACTCTGCGCGGTCCCCGTCGAAACCGTCGGCACCGACGCGATGAGCGTGACGCCGGTCAGCGAGCTCAGCGCGCTCAAGTACGCGCCGCCGATGATGTTGCCGACTTCCTTGATCGTCGACTCGACGATCTGCGGCGAAATCACCTCATCGCCGCATTGACCCATGAAGATGTCGACGAAGCTGCGGGCTTGCGTCTCATCGAAGAGCACGACGATTTGGGCGGGAGCATCGCCGAAGACGTGAAAGTGCACGACGCTGACGACGCGCCCGGTACGGCTGACGCGGCTTGCCAGATCGGCGAACGGAAGGATCTCGACGGTCGGCGTACCGATCTGCACCGGCTCGTTGAGCATCTCCGAGAGCGCCGTCGCGGCGTGACCGGCGCCGATGTTCCCGACTTCCTTCATCGCCTCGATCTGCATCTCGCTCAGCACGAGCGGAGCCATTATGCTAGCACCTTTTGGATCGCTTCAACGATCTTGGGCGGCTGGAACGGCTTGGTGATGAACGACTTCGCGCCGGCCTGAATGGCCTCGACGACGAGCGCTTGCTGTCCCATCGAGGTGCACATGATGATTTTCGCATTTGGAAATTCGCCGACGATCGCGCGAACCGCGGAGATCCCGTCCATGTCCGGCATGACCATATCCATCGTGACGATGTCAGGCAACAGCGCTCTGTATTTCTCGACCGCCTGCAAGCCGTTCTCGGCCTCACCGACGATCTCGAAACCGCTCTTGCTCAATATATTCTTGATCATCATTCGCATGACGACAGCGTCATCCACGATCAATACCTTCTTGCCGGCCATTATGTTTTGCGTCTCCTTACGCTGCGATCCGTCCTGCGGCCGCACATCACTAAAGTGAGGGTAGTCATCCTGCCGCCCGCGCGGCAGATTCCTAGTGAGTTCCTCTATAGTGTTTCGGTGCAAGCAACCGTAATCTGAGTCACTTGGAGCAGTCGCCGCCCAGTATTTTTCCACGCCGCGGCCCACCGGCGCGTGCCGACGGAATCTTTACAAGCGCGCGGTGCTCGCCGCCGAATGCTAGTCTTGAAAGCGCAGAACGACGATGTCGACGCGGCGGTTGAGCAGCCGGTTCGCTTCGGACGTGTTGGGAACGAACGGATGCCATTCGGAAAAGCCGATCGCCGCCAGCCGCTGGGGTGAGATGCCGTCGTGTTCGCTCAGATGCCGCGTCACCGCGACGGCGCGCGACGTCGAGAGTTCCCAATTGGTGGGATACAGCGGCGTGGAGATCGGCACGTCGTCGGTGTTTCCTTCGATCTTGAGAATGCGCAGCCGCTGTGCGGGTGTCAAAAGAAAACCGGCGATGGCATGGATGAATTCACCGGCCTGCGGTTCGAGCACGGCGCTGCCGCTCTTGAACATCGCCGAATCCGTTCGCAGACTTACGACCACGCCGCGCTTTTCGATATGAACGTCGACGTTCTTGGTCAAGTGACGCTGGCGGATGTACGCGCGAAGCGCGGCGGCGAGCGCTTTGAGGCTTTGCGTATCCTCGGCGACGCTCTTCTGCGACACCGGATGATCGTCGTTCTGCGTCGAGCTGAAACCACCCGACATTTCGTGCGCCAAGACCTTGAACTTCACTTTGCTGATCGTCGAGATCGAGAACAAGATGATGAACAGGGCGAGCAGCAGCGTGATCATGTCGGCGTAGGTCAAGAGCCAACGCTCGTTGTTGGAATGCCCGCCCGCATGCACGCGCTTGCGTCTCGCCACGGCGTGTTACGTTACTTGCGGCGCGGCCGACGTCGCCGCACGCGGATTCTTGGCATCGGCTTTGGGCGCTTTGCTCTTGGGCTGCGCATCGGGCAAGATATAGGCCTGAAGCTTTTGACGCATGATGTTGGGGCTGTTGCCGGCGGCCAGCATCAGGATCGCTTCGGTGATGATCTCGCGCTCGAGTTCGACGCTGGCGACGCGCGCTTTGACCTTGGCGCCGATCGGCAGCCAGAGCAAGTTCGCCAGCGCGACGCCCAAGAACGTCGCGATAAAGGCCGCGGCCGTCTCGCCGCCGATCGAGCCGGCAATGTTGCCCGACTCGGTGAGCGCGCCCAGCTTGCCCAGCATCGAGATGAGGCCGAGCACCGTCCCGATGATGCCCAGCGTCGGCGAGAAGCCGCCCAGCGCGGCAAAGAACGTTTCCGTGTCGCGCATGCGCGCGACCGAGACGTCGGTCTCCGTCTCGAGCACCGTGCGAATCACCTCGGCGTTCTGCCCGTCGATCATCATCTCGATCGCGCGGCGGATTGACGGATCGTTGACACTGACGAGTTGGTGTTCGAGGACGAGCAGCCCGTCGCGCCGGGCAATATCCGCGAAACGGGCGAACTTGTCGATGAGCTCCTGGTAGTCGACTTTCCGCTCGAAGAGCATGATGGTGAAGCCCTCGCGCAACGAGAACAAGCACGTGTCGAGCGGAGTGGACAAGAACGCGGCGCCGAGCGTGCCGCCGAAGACCAAGATGAACGCTTCGTACTTCTCGTACAAAAGTGCCATGTTGGCATGGCTGACTTCGGCTGCGACGACGATCGAACCAAAGCCCAAGACAAGTCCGATGATCGACGCAATGTCCATACTCGGGTTGTCGGCAGGCCGCTTGCTTGCCAGTAGGCACTCTGCAAAGTTCCGGCCAACGGATTAAATCCCGACCGCGTGAGTGCCGAGTTCGAGCGAGCGCCGAGTGGTGCGATGACGCGAACCGGGGTACGGTTCGAGCCGCTTAGTCAAGTGCTCTCCCCTGAGCAACCGCGTCCGCGTTCGTCCATCATCCGGCGAGATCTCGGTTCACGCCTCGCGCACCGAGAAGACGCCGGCGCGAAATTGACCCGCCCGAAGCCGGCGAAATCGCGCCGACGTCACCTCGTCAGTTGTCTTTGGCGCCCTGATCGATCCACGCCGAGATCAGCCAGACGTCATGTGGAGAGAGCCACTGCGCCTGCTTTGGGGTCAGGACATATTTGTTGTTGCTGACAACGTCCATCTGGTACATCTTGGGCATGTTGATGGACGCATTGGCACCGTGCTTCAGCACCCACACCAAGTTGCTCGAGGTACTGGATCCCGGAACGATGACGCGGCCGTATTGCGTGCCCTTTATAATTGCGTGGTAGGACGCAACGCTGAACCCGCTTTTTGCATATCCAACCGCGCCGGGAAGATGGCAAACGGCACAGTTTTGTTGGAAGATCGGATTCACTTGCTTTCGGAAGCTGATTTTTTCCCCCGCCGTCTGCGCGACTGAAGATGGGGCGTACCCCCACGCGGTGCTCACGACGACTAGCACGATGCCAGCCATTACTAACGGTTTCGCCATGGCGGCCTTTCGTATGGCATCTATGTACTCTCCGCGACCCGCAACCATTCAATCCAGGAGAAGGCGACCAATACGGACGAGATCCTCAAAACGACACATCGAATGAACGAGAACGCGTTTGATGACTACCGCTATGATAGACCGTGCGCGACAAAATATCCTAGCAAGCCACTAGAATCGTAGCATGTGCCGTTTCGATGCTACGGCCAATGCGTTGGACGAACGCTCCGAACAAATTCGGACGATGGTAGAACCAACGCGGGACGAATGACGAAAGCGGGGCGCGCATTGAAACGCCCGACGGGTTGCGTCGATCTTTAGGGGCGGCGCACGATTTGGTCCGGCAACGCTGCAATGTTCGGCTGGGCGGCGTTCCGGCAGCGCCTCGTCGCAGCTACGAACGCGACCGCGCCAAATTCGTTCGGTGGCTTCCGCATCGCCACGCTTCGCTCGACCCGACTACCGATCGCGCGGACGTCCCTGCTCGCCGGGAGCCAAGTTTACGCGCGTGTCCCGGCCGCGAACGTCGAATACCGACATCAAATAGGTCCGCAGTCGGGCGCGTTGGGATTCAGACAGCGCGTGAACTGTCCGCTTGATTTCGGCCACAACGGCATCATCATTCATCGAACGCATGTTCGACGAATGATGATGCCGTCCTCGCTCGAGGTGGGCGAAGTTGACCACCCTTGAGCTGCTTGGTCGGCTTTTGAGAGCGGCTTGTCAGGTGGACTTTCGGGCGACCGCGCGTCTTCGCGTCGGTCCACATCCGATTTCCGATCTCGGGCTAAAGCTGGACCTACTCGTGCCCGGAGTCTTCTTCGGGCTGACCGGGTTTGGGCGCGGTGAAGGTGGAGCCCGAAAGGTACGCGGCGAGGTTGTCTTTCACCACGACCGTGCCCGGCGTTTCAAGATACGCGGGAACGGTTTTTCCGCCCAAGACCTTCTGCATCTGATCGACGACCGTCGCGCCCATCTGCTTGGGATACACGCCCAGCGTACCGGTCACATTGCCGGCCTTGATTTCATCGAGCGTCGCCTGATTGCCGTCGATCCCCAGCGTGAACACGCCTTTGTGCAAGCGGCGCGCGGCGATCGACGCCCCGATGGCCATCTCGTCGCTGCAGCCGAAGAACAATTTGATGTTGGGATATTTGGTGAGCGCGGCCGTCGCGACTTGCTGACCCTGCGTGCGCAGCCACGCCGCGGACTGTTCGCCGTCGATCTTCACGCCGCCGGGGCCCATGCACGACTTGAGCCCCTCTTTGAAGCCGCCGGCGCGGCGGTGCGTGTGAAACTCGACGATGCCGTCGAGGATGAACACCTCGCCTTTGCCGCCCAGCAGCTTACATGCGGTCTCACCGACCCCCTTGGCGCCCTTCCACTGGTTGTATCCGATGTACTCGACGACTTTCACCCCGCCGCCCAGCGGCGTGATGCCGTTGTGCACGAGGATCGGAATTTTCGCCGCATTCGCGCGCTTGATCGCGCCGATGTCGGCATTGGGATCGATCGGCGACACGGACAGGATATCGACCTTTTTCGAGATCTCGTCGTCGATGATGTTGGCTTGCTGGTTGAAATCGCTTTCCGACGCCGCAGACGCCGTATCGATCCTCCAACCGAGTTTCTTGGCCGCTTCGACCGCGCCGTCTTTGACCGCGACGTGAAACGGGCTCGTGTAACCCGGCGGAATCACGGCGACCGTGTAGTCTTTAGCCGTCGTCATGGACGTCGCGGCTAGTCCGAATGCCGCGACGCTAGCGCCGACGGTCAAAGCGGTTCGATAAGTTGGTAACATCCGGTCCCTCCAATAGATAACGTTGAGTGCTTACATCCGATTAGGTGAGGCTGTTAGCGCGTGTTTGCGGGGCCGTCGGCAAGGAGCCTAGCCGCGAAGTGTGCTTTAGCACATGAGCGGCGTAGCGACGCAGTCCGACGACCCCGCAAACACGCGCTAGCGGCGGGCGCGCTTGCGGAGGACGTCAATGAGAACGGCGAGCACGACCGTGCCGCCGGTGACGACTTGATTCCATTGCGGCGAAACGCTGAGCATGACGAGCGCGTTGGGGACGACGCCGACGAGCACGATCGCGCCGATGAGTGTCCCCCACACCGAGCCCACGCCGCCGGCCAGACTCGTCCCGCCGATGACGACGGCCGCGATCGAATTCAATTCCGCGGACTGACCGTTGCTCGAACTGCCGCCGAGATTCTGCGCCAGGATCATCAGCGATGCGCAGCCGGTGAGAAAGCCGTTGATGGCATAGACGGAGATCTTATAGCGGTCGACCGGGACGCCCGACAGCCGCACCGCGGCTTCGTTGCCGCCAATGGCGTACGTGTAGCGGCCCAGGCGCGTATAACCCAACACGAAAGCCGCGACCGCATAGATGACGAGCGTGATGGCGATCGGAATGACCGGGCCGATGTCGCCGCCGTAGATCCAATCCCAGCCTTTGCCGTCGACGCTGATCGCCGAGCCGTTGCTGAGCACCAGCGCGAGTCCGGCCAGTGCGTTGAACGATCCCAGCGTGATGATGAAGGGCGGCATCTTGAGCTTGGTGATCATGAACCCTTGCACGAAGCCGACGAAGGTCGCCAGCAGGACGCCGGCCGGCAGCGCGATCCAAGGCGACAGCGGGTGTTCGTGGGCCGCTCCACCCGAGAGCATGAGCGCCATGCAGACCGTCGTGAGCGCCGCGAGCGAACCGACGGAAAGATCGATCCCGCCCGTCAAAATGACGAACGTCTGGCCCACGGCGATGATCGCGATCGGCGCGGCCTGCTGCAGCAGCAGCAAGTAATTGGTGAACGAGCGGAACTGTTCGTTGAACGCGGCGAGCGCCGCGCACAAAACGACGAGCCCGAGCAGCGAACCCAGGCGGTTGAGAATCGCGGCCGTACGGCGCGGTGCCGTCTGCGCGCTCACGCGGTTTGGCCCGCTGCGGCATAGGCTAGAATCGTCGCTTCGTCCGTGGTGGCCGCGTCGAGTTCGGCGACCATCCGGCCGCGTTTTAGCACCCCGATACGATCGGACAGACTCAGCAGCTCGGGCAATTCGGAGCTGATCACGATGACCGCCATTCCGTTTGCGACCAGCTCACGGATGAGGGTGTAGATCTCGGCTTTCGCACCGACGTCGACACCGCGCGTCGGCTCGTCGAAAATGAGCAGCTTCGGTTTGACCGCGAGCCACTTCGCCAGCACAACTTTTTGCTGGTTGCCACCCGAAAGATTGACGGCCAGCTGTTCGGCACTCGGGGTGCGAATGCGCAAGCTGGCGATGAAAGAGTCGGCGAGCCCGCGTTCGGCTGCCCTTGGAATGAAACCGAACGCGCGCGCCAGGCGGTCGAGCACGGTCAGGGCGATGTTCTCGCGCACCGTCAAGCCCAGCACCAAACCTTCGGCCTTACGATCTTCGGAAAGCATCGCGATCCCGTTGCGAACGGCCTCCCGGGGCGACGTGATACGAACGGTGCGACCCTCGATCGCGATTTCACCGGCATCGATCCGGTCAGCCCCGAAGACCGCGCGCGCCACTTCCGTTCGGCCCGCGCCGACCACGCCGCCCAAACCGTAAATTTCGCCGCGCCGCACGGAAAAGGAGATATCCTCAAAAGCGCCCCGGCGCGTCAATCCGCTGACGCGCAGCAATTCAGCCCGTTCCGTCGCGGCCTTCGGCGCCCGCAGCGCACGTTCGAGGGTCCGGCCGACCATCATCCGGACGAGCGTTTCCACATTACTTTCGGCGACCGTGCGGGTGTCGACAACGGTGCCGTCGCGCATCACCGTGACGCGATCGCAGACGGCGAAGATCTCGTCGAGCCGGTGGCTGATGTAGACGATCGACACGCCGCGCGCGCGCAGTCCGCGGATGACGCGAAAGAGTTCCTCGATCTCGGCCAGACCCAGCGAAGCCGTCGGTTCGTCCATCACGATCAGCCGCGGCGTGCGATGCAGCGCTTTGGCTACTTCGACGAGCTGCTGTCGGCCGACACCCAGCGAGTCGACCCGGACGCGGGTGTCGAGTTCGACCCCGACGCGCGCGAGCAGCTCCGCGGACCGGCGGTGGACGGCGGCCCAGTCGATCACCTGCGAGTTGCCCAGCCGCGGCTCGTCGCCCAGAAAGACGTTCTCACCCACGGAGAGCGCCGGGATCAAATTGAGCTCTTGATAGATCGTGACGATCCCCGCCGCGAGCGCGTCTTCGGGCGCGTTGAAGCGCACCGGCGACCCGTCGAGCCGAATCTCTCCCTCGTCGGCGATGTACGCGCCGGCGAGGATCTTCATGAGCGTCGACTTACCGGCGCCGTTCTCGCCGACGAGCGCGTGCACTTCGCCGGCTCGCACGTCGAAGCTCACCCCGCTCAACGCCCGCACGCCCGGAAATGATTTGCCGATTCCCTGCATGGCGAGCAGCGGCGTCGCGCCGGCGCTCGTGGTCATGGAATGCGGATCAAGGACAAGATTGGAAGAACCTTCCTTACAGATTTCGGCTCGCTTAAGGTAATGCTTTACCCAAGCGTTTGTCAATCGCTCGGCGCGCCTTTCCGGCCGGCCCAAGCTTGTCGAACGATTCGCTTCGCCCGGATCGCACATCGAGCACACCACGCACGACCCCTCATCGATAAGCCGGCTCGCATGCAATGTGTTGTTCTTTCCCGTCCGTGAGACTGCGCCGGAGATCGCGGTTGCCGTGCACGCGCGCAAGAAGTGCTCGACAGGTACGATTACGACCCGGCTCGTGCGCTAAAGAGAGGCCTCCTGCTCCGTCGGCCAGCGATTGCGTCGCGGTCGCCGTGCACGACACCGCTCGACGCCGGTCCGATACTGTCGATCGCATCGCTGATCCGCTCGCAACGGTCAGCGAGAGATTGCGGTCCGCGACGACCTCAGCGCGGACGCCGGCCTTCCACCGCCGCCGGCGGCCCACATCGCGAACGAACTCGATGCGCCGGCCACCGCCGATCGGCGGCGCTTTTCAAGGCGTGAGCGTCTCGATCGACAAGCAACCTGGCGCTGCGCGCGGCATGTAGCTTCGAGGCGACAGTCGATCCATCCGCGCGAATGAAAAAACGCTGAGAATACGGGATTGAGCGACTGCTCCTGGGCGAAATCTAAGGTTGGGCGGCAATACTGTTCGGAGCAGCTTCCCTGGGCGCGCAAGCGCGCCCCCGACAAACTGGAGTCGTTCGCTCAACTATGCATACATCGTTTCATCGAATCCACCGTTCCCTGTTCTCCGTCGCGTTGGCTACCGCGTTGCTCGCGGGCGGGGGAACCTTCGCCGCCGTCGCACTGAACGCGGTGCCCGCCGCACTCGCCGACGACGCGCCCAGCAATCCGCCGCCCGCAGAAGGTAATCATGGCCGCGGCATGCGCCAGGCGCTCATGTCGCTCAACCTCAGCGACGCGCAGAAGACGCAGATCCGTTCGATCATGGCGGATGCCCGCAAACAGAACCAAAACATTACCGATCGAGATCAGCGGCGCGCGAACATGAAAGCGGCCTTCGGCAAAGTCGAAGCGGTATTGACGCCCGCGCAGCGTACTGAGTTTCATGCCAAAATGGACGCGATGCGCCAACAAAACCAAGCCCCGCATTCGTAGCACCCGGTGACGCCGACTCGAAGTGTCGCGCTCCTCATCGTCACGGCTGCACTCCTGGGAGGGTGCAGCCAAGGCGCGGCCAAACGCGCGCGTCCCGCCGCGTCGCCCAACCCGATTCCGACCGCTGTCGCAAAGCAGACGACGGTCCACGCGACGTCCTCGATCTCGGGGGTGATCGCACCATTTCAAAACGTTGCGATCACGAGTTCTCTTAGCGAGCCCGCCGACAGCGTCAAGGTGCTCGAGGGAGACCACGTCCGCAAGGGTCAAGTCGTCGCCGTTCTCGATACGGCCGACCTCGAGGCGCAGCTTGCCCAAGTGCAGGCGAACGTGCAAAGTGCGATTCGCACGGCCGAATCGAACGACGCGAAAGTCAACCAGGCGCGCTACACGCAAACGCTCAACATCGGACAAGGCGGCGAGTCCGTGCGATCGGCGCGCGCGGCCCTGCTTTCGGCTCAAACGACGCTCAAAAACGACACCGTTAACCTGCAGCGCGACCGCGATCTTATCTCCAGCGGGTACATCGCGCAGCAGACGCTCGATCAGCAGCAAACGCTGGTGAACACCGACGCTTCAACGGTCCGCACGGCCGAAGCGAACCTTCGCTCGGCGCAGATCAACGAACGGGTGAACGGCACGCCGGCTAGCGGTCTCCAGGCCGCCAACGTCGCGTCGGCGATCGCCGACGCCAACGCTGCCCGCGCAGCCGTCGCGCAAGCGCAAGCGCAGGTTCAGCAATATGAGGTCTCGATCGCGAAAGCGACGATCGTCTCACCCGTCGACGGCATCGTCGTCAACCGAAACTTGAACCCGGGCGAATATCCCGGCTCACGGACCATCTTCACCATCCAACAACTCGATCGCGTGTACGCGATGCTCAACGCATCGAGCGTCGACACCTTTACCATCCCGGTCGGCGCGAACGTCACGCTCGCGGTTTCCGGCAATGCGGCGCGCCAATACACGGGCAAAGTCGTGGCCGTGCTCGGCCAAGTGACGCCGGGCTCGACGAACTTCACCGTCGAGGTGCTCATCGGGAACGCCGACGGGAAGCTGCAGTCCGGACTTCCGGTGTCGGCCACCGCGGCGCTTCCGGCCGTCAGCGGGATCGGCATTCCGACCGCGGCGTTTCTCGACGACACGCACACCAGCGTCATGGTCGCCGACGACCAGCTCGTCGACGTCGTCGCGAAGACGGCAAAGGTCCGCGAATTGGGCTCCGACGGAACGACGTCGATCGTCAGCGGACTCAAAGCCGGTCAGCAGGTCATCGCGAACGGCCAGCTCGGTGTCACCGACGGGCAGTCGCTGGCTCAGAACTAGTGGATCTTCGTCCGCGCGGGCCGTCCGCGGAGCACGCCTAGATGCGGCTCACCCAGCTCTTCGTCAACCGGCCGCCGCTGGTTTTCGTGACGCTGGCGCTCATCGCGATCGTGGGCGTGTTTTCACTCGCCACGCTCGTGCAGCAGCAATTTCCGAACATCGACTTTCCGACGGTGAACGTGAGCGTGTCGTATCCGGGTGCGTCGCCATCGGAACTGCGCGACGCCGTCGTGCGGCCGCTCGAGGACGCGATCGCGGGGGCGCCCGACCTCGACCACATCACGACCTCGATCCAACAGAATCAAGCATCGATCTCGGCCACGTTCACGCTCGATTCGAATCAGACCACGGACTTGACGTCGGTGCAGGACCGCATCCAAACCGCGCAAAGCGCCCTGCCGGTCGATCTGCCCGCGCCGTCCGTGCGAACCTTCGATCCCGCGCAGGCGGTCGTCGTGACGCTTTCGCTCACCTCGAGTTCGCTCGGTGTCGCCGCTCTGTCGGCCATCGTGACGAACAACATCGTTCCGGCACTCGAACAGGTCGACGGCATATCGAGCGTCTCCGCCAACGGCACGGTGACGCCGGCGCTCGAAGTGACCGTCGACCCGCGGAAGCTCGCCGGCTACGGCTACACACCCAACGACGTGGTCAGCGCGATTCAGGCCAACAACGTGCGCGCCCCGGGCGGAATCGTCTATTCCAGCAATCGCGAGACGACGGTCGACATTCGCGGCGACGTCACCACGCCTCAATCGATTGCCGATCTGCTGCTGAGCGGATCGACGGCGGTGCTGACCGGAGCGACGTCGCCGTCGGGCACGCTCACCCAAAAGTACAACAGCGTGACGGGCTCGACGAATCAAGCGTTGGCATTAGGCGGCGCCACCGCGTCGTCGACAAGCACGACGACGGGATCGATCGGCACGATCGGCGGCGCGAGCACGACGCTCACGACCCCGAGCTTGGCGGGCGGATCGAGTTCCGGATCGAGTTCGGCAACGGGCGTAAGCGGTGCAACGGGCGCAAGCGGTGCAACGAGCACGACCGGGGCGAGCTCGAGTACGGCCGGGACGAGTTCGGGCACGGCCGCGACGTCGAGCACGGCGTCCGGATTCACCGGCGCCACGATCACCTCGGCTACGCCGTCCGGCAGCACGCCGACGCCGTCCGCGGGGACGAGCGGCAGCACGATCGGCAGCGGCAGCACGATTACGAGCACGATCGGAGCGGCGAGCGGAACCTCGGGCGGCACGACATCGGCCGGTGCAACGGTAACGCCCGCGCCGGCGGTAACGCCGGCTGCGCTGATCGCCGCTCAGACGATCAGCACGCCCGTTCCGTCACCTACCGCGAGCGCGAGCGGCGGCGGAGGCGGCGGAGGCAGCGGCGGCGGAGGCAGCGGCGGCCCGAGCGGCACGAGCGGAGGGGCGAGCGCAACGTCATCGAGCGCCGGCAGTCCGAACATGACCTCGAGCGTTCCGTCGATCGCGTCCGGCTCGGGGAGCGCATCGACGGGCGCGGCAAGCGGCGCGACCAATCCCTGGTCGAGCGCCGCCCGGCTGCCGCGCATCGGCGACGTTGCGAAGGTCACCGACTACTACGAGCCCAAGCGCGTCGCGTCGTACGTCAACGGCAAGTACGCCATCACGCTCAACGTGCAGAAAGCCACCGGCGCGAGCGAAGTGACGTCATCGGAAAGCGTGATCGCCGCGCTGCCGGCGATCGAGGCGCAATATCCCGACGTCGCCTTCCACGTGCTCAACGTGCAGGCCGACGATACGAAAGCGCAGCTTTACGGCGTGCTGCAGACGCTCATCGAAGGGATCGTCTTCACCGGCATCGCGATGTTGCTCTTTCTGCGTTCGTGGCGCAACGCGCTCGTCGTGATGATCGCGATCCCGGCTTCGCTCATGGTCACCTTCTTCGTGATGAAGTTGGCCAACTTCACCATCGACACGGTCTCGCTCTTGGCGATGACGCTCATCATCGGGATTTTAGTCGACGACTCGATCGTCGTGCTCGAGAATGTCGAACGGCACTACGAAGACGGCGAGGCGCCGCGCACGGCGGCGATTCTCGGGCGCAGCGAGATCGGCGCGGCCGCTGTCGTCATCACGCTCGTCGACGTCGTCGTGTTCTTGCCGATCGCGTTTCTGCCCGGCCAAACCGGCCGCTTCCTGGGCGAATTCGGCGTCGTCGTGACGATCGCCACGCTCACTTCATTGTTCATTTCATTTACGATCACGCCAGCGTTGGCGGGCAATTGGTCGCTGCTTTCGTCCTGGCGGCCGCCGGGCATCATCTTGGGTTTCGCCGACAACTTCGCCCGGCTGCGGAACTTCTACAGCGAACGCGTCCTCATGCGCGCTTTTCGCCATCCCAAGACCGTGGTTGCGGTGTCCGCGCTGCTCACTGTCGCCGCCATCTTGCTCATTCCGTTCGGGCTGATCGGTTTCGAGTTCATCCCGTCGGTCGATCGGGGGCAGATCTTCGTCTCGATTCAATACCCGACCGGCACGCCGCTGGCCACGACCGACGCCTCCGTGCGGGCGTTGACCGACGCCTATCTGCAGGTCGACGGCGTTCAGACGATCACGTCGACGTCGGGCACGTCGCAAGCCGGCTTCGGCGGCAGCATCAACCTCGGCTCCAACGGCCAGCTGCGCGTGCTCCTCGCTCCCGACCACAAGCAGTCGACCGATACGGTCGCGCGGATCATGACCGGCATCGGGCGCCGGGTCGTGCCCAATGCCAAAGTCGTCGCCGTCCCGGCGACCGGAACGCGCGGCGGCAACTCGCAGCCGATCGACATCACGGTCAGCACGACGCGCGGCGAACCCGATGCGTATGCCCTGAAGGTGCTGCAGGTTCTCGAAGATACGCCCGGGACGGCGAACGTCAACAGTTCGGCCCTCAATTTCGCACCGCAAATCGACATCGCGTTCAATCGCGATCGCGCGCGTGCGCTCAACCTCAACATCGGGGCTGCCGCGCTGGCCGTCAAAGCCGCCTTCGGCGGCGCGCTGGCCACCCAGTTCGACAGCGTCAACGGCACGAAATACGTTCAAGTTCTCTATCCGATCCAAGACCAGACAAGTCTGGCGACGCTGCGTTCGATCACGCTGCGCACCCAGACCGGCGCGATGGTTCACCTCGGCGACGTGGCCGTGCTCGAAAACGATCCCGCCGAAGCCCTCATCACGCGCAACAACCGGCAAACCGTGATCCACATCAGCAGCAACGTCGCCCCGGGGGCAGCACTCTCCAACGTGCAAGAAGCGTTTCGGCAGCGCTTGGCGGCGGCTCATCTGCCCAATACGGTCATCGTCGGCACCGGCGCCGGCGGCACGCAGCAAAACCTGACCCAGACCATCAACGGGCTGAGCGTGTCGCTGGTGCTATCGTTCGCGCTGGTGTTTCTGCTGATGATCGCGCTGTACGACGCGTATCGCGCGCCGCTGGTCATCATGTTCGCGATCCCCGTCGCGGCCATCGGCGCGTTCGGTTCGCTGGCGGCAACCCGCCAAAGTCTCAACCTCTTTTCGCTCATCGGGGTGGTCATGCTCGTCGGCCTGGTCAGTAAAAACGGCATTCTGCTCGTCGATTTCGCGCAACTCAAAGTCTTGGCCGGCCTCGACAAGCTCAGCGCGATCAAAGCGGCCGCGCGCGAGCGGTTCCGGCCGATTGTGATGACGACCGTGTCGATGATCTCCGGGATGCTGCCGCTCGCCCTCGCGCTCGATCCCGGCTCGGCCGCGAAGCGTTCGCTCGGGACGGTCGTCATCGGCGGCCT
>Ga0182013_10002959_pt1 | contig 21641 bp, 16 predicted proteins | sample 612S2MmetaG_FD_120487 | JGI IMG/M metagenome (GOLD analysis project Ga0182013, IMG submission 120487) | Permafrost microbial communities from Stordalen Mire, Sweden - 612S2M metaG | ecosystem: Environmental > Terrestrial > Soil > Wetlands > Permafrost | place: Sweden: Stordalen | collected... | reverse complement strand
CCGTGGCACCCGCATAGTAGACGAGCGGCCGGACATATGCGCTGTCGCGGCCGCTGGCGGCGACGGTCGAGCGAATCGTCTCGAACATCGCGTCGGCGTCGAAAGGCATCGTCATTCCATAGGTCAGCGCACCTTCGTAGAGCCGCGCCACGTGCTCGCGCAAGCGGAAGATCGCCGCCCCTTGCCGGGTCGGATAGACGCGAATTCCCTCGAACACCGACGAACCGTAGTGCAGCGCGTGCGTCAGCGCGTGCAAGCCGAGCGTCGTATCGGGTTGAACTGCCCCCTCGGACCAGACGGTGATCGCGTCGGCGGCTTGCGCGGGAGCTTCGATACTACGCATGATCCGTGACCGTAGCACGCGCTGACCGGCGCGTCAATTGCGCCTCTCCCAACCTCTTCCCAGGCGTCCTCAGTATAAGGAACGTGATGTCCGGACATGATTCCCGCAGGCACCGCTCGAGCATTTTGCGCGGACTCGCAGGCGTTTGCGCAGCCGCTGTTCTCTTGAGCGCGTGCGGCGGAGGCGGCGGCTCGACGACCTCGGTTCCTGCGGCCGCGCCGACGGCGACCCCCCCGACGGCCGTCGGGGTTTTGCCGATCACCCAGCCGACCGTCGCGCCGTCGCCGGGAAGTTCGCCGGTTTCCAACCCCGCGGCGTACGTGTGTCCGGCCAGCGATACCGCTAGCGCCGCCGTGGCCGGGCGCAGTTCTGCGGGAGAGCGCGTGCGCCGCGCCGTCGCGCGACATACAACCGCGGCTCCCGCTGCGACGGCGACCCAAACGCTGGCAGTGACCTACGACGCGCGAACGGTCGGCACGCAGAAGACCACGCTGCAAGCGCGCGAGTCGGCGTTGGGCGCCACGTTGGCACAGGAATACACTTTCGCTCACACGGGCGTCGTGACGCACGTGCTGCGCGTGCCCGCGGCCCAGGCCAACCGGATCGAAGCGGCCTTACGCGCGCAATCCGGCGTGCGCAGTGTCGGCCTCACCGCTACGCGGCTCTATAAATCCAGCGTCAACGGCCCCTACTTTCCGAACGATCCGTATTTTACCGGATTCGCAACCACGGTCGCGCCCACGACGGGCGCCACGCCGCCGCCGAAAACGTTCGAGGCCGGTCCGCTTGAAGAAAGCGCATCCGTCCCCGGCCAGTGGGACATGCACGCCACTCGCCTCGAGTACGCCTTCGCCTACGGCACGGCGAACAACGGCAGCGGGATCACCAATTCCGCCGCGCTCGGGTCGCCGGCGGTGAAGATCGCGATCATCGACACCGGCGAAGATACGACCCACCCCGAACTGACCGGGAAGATCGCCTACCAACACTGCTTCATCACCAGTCCCAACAACACGCAATCGACGTCCAGCTTCACAACCGACGAGGACGGACACGGAACCGACGTTGCCGGCATCGCGGGCGCGGCGACGAACAATGGTTTGGGCTTTACCGGCGCGGGCGGCAACGTCGCGCTCTACGCGTATCGCGTCTTTCCAACCCCCGACGACAACTGCGCCGACACGACGACGACCGACAACGTGTGCAGCGCCAGTACGCAAGACATCGTGTCGGCGATCGAGGATGCGATCGCGCAGCACGTCAACGTTATCAGCTTGAGTCTGGGTGGTAGCGGGTGCTCCAACGGCGCCGATCCGGACTCGCTCGAAGGCAGTGCGGTCGCCGACGCCGTCGCGGCGAATATCGTCGTGGTCGCGGCGTCCGGCAACGGCTCCGGACCGCCGGTCGAAGCACCGGCGTGCGATCCCGGCGTGATCGCGGTCGGCGCGACGTCACTGGCCGACGGCAGCAGCAACGGTTCATCGAAAACGGGCGGCTCGTCCGGCGCGCCCTTCGAGTACGTCGCGTCGTACTCGGACTACGGCAGCCCCGGTGCCGCGCCCGGCAGCGCGGCGGCGTGGGGCATCGTCGCTCCGGGCGGCGACCCCCTCAACGGCAATGACGGCGACGATCTGCACTGGATCGAGAATATTTGGACCTCGACCCCGTTCATGTCATCGGCGAGCGATCAAAGCTTCGCCGGGAACTGCACGGGCGACTATCCGACCGAGTCCGGGGCGGCCGATTGCCGCATCCTCATCGCCGGCACGTCGATGGCGACACCGCACGTCGCGGGCGCCGCTGCGCTGATCATCTCGGCCAACTCGGCGTATCAATCGCCCACGCTCATGAAAACGCTGCTGTGCGCCACCGCCGACGATATCGGCGATGCGAACGAAGGCTGCGGACGGCTCAACGTGTACCGCGCGATGGCGCGCGCACTGGGCGACGCGAATCCGCCCGCCTCCGCGCCGACTCCGTAAGCGCCGCGGGCCTCAGCCGCATCTCAGTCCCGTGTATGGGCGGGCTCAGTTCGGATTGATAACCTGCCCGCATGAGAATCAAGTCGGGTGCGTCGATCTTGAGTTGTGGGGCGGCGATCGCCGGCTTGGGTCTCGTGTCGGGCGCCGCGGCCGCGCAAACCTCGCCCCGTGTGCTGACGCGATCATCGCGCGTTCGACATGCGTGCTGCAGCGCGTCGAGCAGCGGGCGCTGACGCACACGTAACGCCCCGACGATCGCGGCGCGATCAGGGCGCCGAGGAAACGATCGGGTTCTCCAGCGCACCGATCTTTTCGATCTCGACCTTCACCCGTTCGCCCGCGCGCATCCAGCGCTTGGGCGTGCGCGAGACGCCGACGCCGGCCGGCGTTCCGGTCGCCACGATGTCGCCGGGTTCGAGCGTCATGATCGCCGACAGCTCGGCGATGAGCCGCGGAACGGTGAACACGAGCTGCGAGGTATTCGAGTCCTGCAACACCTGTCCGTCGATCGACGTGCCGATGCGCAGCGTTTGCGGGTCGGGAATCTCATCGGTCGTGACGATGACCGGTCCGCACGGCGCATGCGTGTCGAAGACTTTGCCCAGCATCCACTGCGAGGTGCGCATCTGATAGTCGCGCACGCTCACGTCGTTGACGATCGTGTAGCCGGCGACGTACGCGTAGGCATCAGTCTCGGAGATGTGCCGCCCGCGCTTGCCGATCACGAACGCGAGTTCGCCTTCGTAGTCGACTTTGTCGCTCTCGCGGGGAATCTCGATCGCGGCACCGTTGCCGATCAGCGAGTTGGCGTATTTCGCGAACGCCGTGACTTCGGTGGGCAGCGGCAGATTGACTTCGGCGGCGTGATCGCGATAGTTCAGCCCGATGCAAACGATCTTCTGCGGCGCGGTGATGGGCGGAAGATAGCGGACTTCCGCTGCGGGCAGAACGTGCTGCGCGGGCGGCGCCGCGACGAGCGCTTCGAGCGCGGCGCGCTGCTCAGCGCCGGCATACAAATAAGCGTGCAGCGACACCGGCAGGCGCGCATCGGCCGCGTTGACGTCCAGGATGCCTCCCGGCACCTCGACGCCGAAGCGTGGTCCACCGTCACGAGCGAAAGTTAATAGCCGCATCGGCTCCGATTTCTGCGGTTTTCCCGCGGTCGATCACGATGACGTCGTCGGCGATCAGAGGAAGTTGGTCGCGCGAGCCACGCGCGAGCTCGAGGCGCTCGTCGACGTTCCAACGCGCTGGTCACCGCGCCGCCTTCGCCGGACGGCTCGGCTTGCGCTGCTGCGGCCGCCGCTGCGGCAGCACAAAAAGGCCTTCGGCGACCGCGAGCAGAGCGCCGCCGATCGCTCCGTAGCACGGCGAACCGCCGCGAAAATTCGAGACCGCGACCGCACAGCCGCCGATGCCGAAAAATGCCGCGTGACCGAACGACACAGTCCCCGCATACGATCCAGGCCAGCTCCAGGCGGCGGCGAGCGCGCGAAATCAGCACGAAGATCAGCGCATCGGTCAGGGCACTCAAGCCGCCTTCATCCTCCGAATCTTCCGTGCGTTCGGGCTCCGGCCGAACCATGCGTCGCGGTCGAGCCCCGCAAACGCTTCCAGGATGCTCCCCGGACCTCGCGGTTTCCCGTTGCGGCGCAGCGAAGCGTCGGCGCCATGATCCACGTCGGCACGTGCGGCTACTCGTACGCGGATTGGAAGGGCCCGTTCTACCCTCCCGCGATCAAACCGGCCGGGATGCTCGAATTCTACGCTCGCACATTCACCGCCGTCGAAATCGACGCCACCTACTATCGCGTGCCGTCCGAAGCGACGTTTGCCTCGCTGGCGGCACGCGCGCCGCACGGCTTCCGCTTCACCGTCAAACTCCCGGGCAGCGCCACCCACGTCCCGGACGCCGCACAGCGGGAGCTTCACCCCGACGTCGCGCTGCTGCGGCGCAATGTCGAGCCGCTCGTCGCCGCGGGTTCGCTGGCCGCCGCACTCATGCAGTTCCCCAACTCGTTCCACCCGTCCGAGGCGGCGCGCGCACACATCGCGGCGCTGCGCGACGCGCTCGCCGACATCGCATTGGTCGCCGAGTTCCGCAATCGCGAGTGGCAGACGCACGACACGCTGGAGTTTCTGCGCGAGTTGGGCATCGGTTGGGTCAACGTGGACATGCCGCAGTTCGACACGCTTCTGCGGCCCGGCACCGACGTGACCGGCCCGACAGCCTACGTGCGCTTCCACGGCCGCAATTACAAGACGTGGTGGAAGGGCACGAACGTCACCCGCTACGACTACGACTACACCGCCGACGAGCTCGGCCCGTGGGCCGACCGCCTCATCGAGATCGCCGTCAACCCTGACGTGCGCGAAGTCTTCAGCTTCTTCAACAATCACCGCCGCGGCCAGGCCGCACGCAACGCGCAGCTCTTCGAGGCGATGCTGCGCGAACGGTTCCCGGCCGCGGTCGCCGCCGCGCCCGCCGCGCCGCCGCGAGCCGAACAACTCGCGCTCGACATCGAGGGGTAGCCCCACGCGGCCTCGACGGTGCCTCGGGGCCGACCATCGGGCCGAGCGCGCCGCCCTAGCTGAGCGCCGGTTGTCCGTGCAGCCGGACGCGGACGCTCGCGCCGCCGCCGGGGGCCGATCCGACGACGACGTCGTCGGCGAGCCGGCGCAGCATCGCGAGGCCGCGACCGGTTTCGGCGAACAGGTCGGCGGGGATCGGCGCGGGGACGAAACCGCTGCCCGCATCGTCGAGTTCGATGGTCGCGACTCCGCACGTCGAGACGCGGCAGCGCGCGACGACCAAACCCGGCGCATGGCGCACGGCGTTGGCGATCAATTCACCAAAGGCCAATTCGGCGGCGAAGGCCTCCGTGGGCCGGCGCTGGGCGACGAGTTCGCCGATCTCGCGGCGCGTCAGCGACGCGGCGCGAGCGTCGGTCGAGAGGAACCGCCATTCACGCTCTTCGCCGGCGATCTCCGCCGGAAAGCAGCCGACGGTGGCGGTGAGGATCGCGATGTCGTCGGTCGCTTCATCGGAGCCCAAAACGCGCTTCATGATCGCCGCCGCGAGATGCTCGGTGTCCGAACCGTCGAGTTCGCGGATCGCAGCTTCGATGCGCCGTTCGCCTTCGTCGAGGTCGCGAGCGAACTCGATGAGCCCGTCGGTGAAGAGCGTCAACGTGCACGGCGCGTGCAGCGTGAGCGAGAAGTCGACGCCGTCGTCGTCGCGCAGGCCGATCGGCAGACCCGAACTCGCCAACCGTATCACGCGCCGGCCGTCGAAGAGCAGCGGGGACGGATGACCCGCGGTGGAGTAGGCGAATTTTCCGGTCTGCGTGTCGAGCACACCGAAGATCGCGGTCGCGAAGACGGTGCGCCCGCTCGCGACCAAGAGCCGGCTGGCACGGTCGAGAATTGCCGACGGTTCGGCACGCTCGTAGGCCGCGGCCCGCAGCGCCTGACGAATCTCGCCCATGATGACGGCGGCCTGCAAACCGTGCCCGGTAACGTCGCCGATGGTCAACGCCACGCGGCCGTCGGGCAGCTCGAACGCATCGTAGAAGTCGCCCCCGACGCGCTGCGACTCGCTGGCGGCCGAATAGCTGGCCGAAAACTTCACGTGTTCGAGCAGCGGCAGCTGGGCCGGGAGCATCGCGCGCTGCAGAGCGTCGGCGGTCGCCCGCTCGCGCTCGTAGAGCCGCGCGTGTTCGAGCGCGAGCGCCGCTCGCCGCGCGAAGTCGCGCGCTAAACCCACGTCGTCGAGCGAGATCTGGCGTTCGGTGGAGAACACCAGCGACAGCGCGCCGATCCCCGATTCGCCGCTCCACAGCGGCACGATGATCGCCGCCGCCGAGCGGATGCGCCGATATACCGCGCGGTCGCGCGGGTTGGGCAGCGCGTCGGCGAATTGATGCGGCTCGGCGATGACAACGGGTTCGCCGCTCGAAACGATCCGCTCGAGCGCTTCTTGCGTGCCCGCTTCGACCGGTAGGCCGACGAGCGTCTCGAGCAAGGCGGCGTCGGCGGGGTCGACGCTGCCGACGGCGGCCGGGTAGAACCGCCCGTCCTCGTCGATCAAATCGATCTGACACCAATCGCACAACTGCGGCAGCGCGAATGCTTTGACGGTATTGAGCGTGGTCGCGATGTCGATCGACGCGGCGAGCCGGTCGCCGACGAGCGCCAGAAACGATTCGCGCTCCTCGAGCCGCTTGGCGGCGTCGATGTCGGTACTCGTCGCGATCCAGCGCGCGATCGCGCCGCGCGCGTCTTTCACGGCGAGCGCGTTGACGAGGAACCACCGGTACCGGCCGGTGGCGCGTTCCCGGACGCGGCACTCGAGCGTCAGCGGCTCGCCGCCCGCGAGCGCCCGCTCCCAACGCGTGCCGACCAAGTCGCGATCGTCGGGATGGACCGCGCTCAGCCAGCCGCCGCGCTGCGATTGCGCCAGCGTGAGGCCGGAAAACCGGGTCCAGCGATCGTTGACGTAGTCGAGTTCACCGCGCCGGTCAGTCGTCCAGATCAGCTGCGGCAACGCGTTGGTCAACAGGCGGTAGCGCTGCTCGCCCTCGGCGATCGCCGCGGCGTCGACCTGCGTGCGCTCGGTGAGGCGGCGGTTGCGCGAAGCCAGCCGCACGAGCAGATCGTTGATCTTGACGAAGAACACGTAGAGCAGCAGCGAGGCCGAGACGAGGTGCTCGACGCGCCCTTCGTACCAGCCGACGGTGAAGCGGGCCGCGGAGACTGAGCCGCTGCTCACGATCTCGAGCAGTTCGCAGCTGCAGACGACGAAGACCCACACGTGCGCCACGGTCCGAATGCCCGTCGAGGCCACGATCGCGAGCACGACGACATATTCGCCGATGAGGAAGGGCACCAGGACGCGCGTCCAGACCGGCGTCAACGACCGGCCAACCGACGTTGGCGGCAGGGCCTCGCTGAAGATCATGCAGGCGGCGATCGCGACCAACACCGCGCCGAAGACGAGGATGCCGACGAGCCGCATGTCGCGGCGCGAGACCGTGCGCGGAAAGCGGTCCAGCATCGCGTACGCGATCACGAGCGCGCCGAAGACGAATTGTTCGAGCGCGAAGAGCCAACCCGTGCTGTGCGGCGCGGCGCCCAGGAACCCGTGCGGAGCCGAGACTTCGGGATAAGTGAGCAGCCACGCGGTCCCGGCCAGTGCCGAGACTCCGAAGGCGATGGCGAGCAGCGCGAGCTGCGCCAAGCCGGTGATTCGCCATTGGACGAAGAGCAGAATCGCCGTGAGAATCTGCGCCAGCGCGGCGGCCGAAAAGATCGCCGGCACGAAAGCCGGAATCTCCGCCAGGTGGACGCTCGCGAAAGGCAGCAGTGCCGCAAAGAACACGACGAGCGTGGCGCCGACCGCGAACGCGACGTTGCGCTCCCCCGGTTCGGCCGGCGCCGTCGCGATGTTTTCCATCCCGCGCGGCACGCTCAGTCGCTCGCGGGCGCTAATCACGCCGGCCGCCGAAGCAACGCGGAACGGCAGCGCGGTCCGGAATGCGAGCGACCGTCAACGCAAAGTCGCCGAGAATAAGCAAGCCACCACGTTGCCTTTCCCGCCCAATCGTCTGGTCTATCAGAACGGGCGGTCGAATATTGCGCCTCAGTGCGCTTGCGTGCGGCGCGCGGCGAATTGATCGGCCGCCTCGGCGATGGCCTTGAAGCTGATATCGGTCAGGCCCGCGGCAACGTTCGCGCCGTGGTGGACCTTCTGGGCGGTCGTGATCGTGCGCCAAACGACCTTGCCCCAGCAGTTGATGAGAAACAGCTTGTATTGGGCGTGAATCGAGGTCCGGTCCAGCGCTCCGACACCGGAGATCACACCTCCGACGTAGGGAATGAAGCCGGCGGCAAACTGCGGCGCATTGAAACCCTTGGTCTGAGCGAAGCGCAGCTCGCTCACCAAAATTCCCGAGGCCCGATACTGTCCGCAACTCAGGCGCGCGTTCGACACCGCTTCAACGGCGTCGGTCGGGACGCCCATCGCGGAGCGGATGCCGCGGTCGGAGAGATCTTCAGAGAAGCGCTGAGTCGAGTCGAGCAGCACCGGGTCGGTGTCGCCGGGCTCGCCGAAGGGGACGATGAGGTACAGCGGCGGTCCGGCGACGGGCGGCGGCGGGGTCTGCACCGGTTGCGCGCCGGCGGGCGTGAAGCCCAGCGCGGCGACGAGCGCTACGGTTACCATCCCCGACAACCCGACCATTGGAACGTGAACGCGCACAGCGGCGATCTTCGTTCCAGCGTCGCGATCTAGCTCCCGTTGAGGTTGCCCGAGACGTACCCGCCCAGATCGAGCGCAACGAACCGGTAGCCGGCCGCCCGCACACCGGTCACGATCGCGGTGCGCAAGGCCGGATCGCCGAACGCGGCGATGTCGTCGGCCGGAATCTCGATCCGGGCAACTTCGCCGTGATGACGCACCCGGCAAATGCGGATGCCCGCATCGTGCACGGCTTGTTCGGCGCGGTCGACCCGGCGCAGCAGTTCGAGCGTGATCGGCGTGCCGTAAGGAAAGCGCGACGAGAGGCACGCCAGGGCCGGCTTGTCCCAGATGTCGAGTCCAAGCTCGCGCGCCAGCGCGCGCACGTCGGCTTTGGTGAACCCGGCTTCGGCCAGCGGACTGCGCACGCCATACTCGCGCGCCGCCTTGCGGCCCGGGCGCCAATCGCCTTCGTCATCGAGGTTGAACCCGTCGACGATCGCGGCGAACCCTCGCTGGGCGGCAATCTCGCGCAGCTTGCCGTACAACTCGCTCTTGCAGAAATAACAGCGATTGACCGGGTTCGCCGCATACTGCGGATCGCTCAGCTCGCGCGTTTCGACCACCTCGTGGCGCGCGCCGGCCGTTCCCGCGAAGGCCAGCGCACCCGCGTACTCGCGCTCCGCCAGGCTCTCCGAGCGGCCGGTGACGCCCAGCGCGCAGGCGCCGAGTTCTTCCGTCGCCACGTGCAGGACGAGCGCCGAGTCGACGCCGCCGGAGAACGCGACGACGCAGCTCCCGATCTCGCGGACGATCGCGCGCAGCCGGTCGGCTTTCGCGGCCAAATTGGTTGGTTCAAACGAGGTGGCGTTCATCGGTGCTTTGCACGGGCTCCAACTGGCGGGTGAGTTCATCGACGACGGCAGCAAAGGGCAAGCTGCGTTCGCGCGCGATCCGCACCACGTCATCGTATTCGAGGGTTACCCGCTCGCCGTCGGGCCCGCGCACGTACTTGCAGCGCACTTCGCCGTACGACGTCAGGCGGCGCACGATCCGACGGGGCAGCGTGTAGCGCGACTCACGCCGCATGCGCACCCCGATGCTCGAGGTCTCGCGCAGAATCGCCCGCGCGCACGCCGGCGCGGCCGCGCTCGGCGCCAACGCCGAGAGCAGGACGGCGGGCCGTTGTTTCTTCATTGTAATCGGCGCGGTCCAAACGTCGAGCGCTCCGGCGGCAAAAATTCGTTCGATCGCCAGCTCGAACGCCTGCGGGCTCATGTCGTCGACGTTCGTTTCCAGCACGACGACCTCGTCGCCGAGCAGATCGCCGTCGAGGGCCGATCCGGTGGTGCGCTCGACGACCGGCGCCAATTCGCCGATCACGATTCGGGTGACGTTGGGAATGACGAAATCGCTGCGGCCGGCGCCGTAGCCGATCCGCTCGAAGCGCATCGCCGGGCGGATACCCGGATCGGTGACGAGCGTGGTGAGGATCGCGGCGGCGGTCGTGGTGACCAGTTCGCCCGCGACGTCGAGCGGCTGCGTCGGCGCGCCGCGCAGCAGGTCCGCGGTCGCCGGCGGCGGGTTGGGGTAGCGGCCGTGACGCATCGCGATTGTACCGCGTCCAAGCGGAAAGGGCGAACAGGTCAGCCGTTCGATGCCCAAGAGATCGAGCGCGACGCAGAATCCGGCGACGTCGAGGATCGCATCGACCTGGCCGACTTCATGGAAGTGAATCGCGTTGACGGTCGTGCCGTGGACGCGCGCTTCGGCCTCGCCGAGACGGCGGTAGACCGCGCCGGCGCGCTCGCGCACGCGGTCGCTCAACCCGGAGCGTTCGACGATGTCCAGGACGTCGGCCAGCTGATGGCCGTGGTTCGGCTGCTCGCCCGGCCGGCAATCTTCGCCGGGAAGATCGAAATCGACATACGCCGCGGCGATTCCGTGCTTGTTCGTCCGCGAGCATTCGAGTTTCCAACCGGTCACCGGAATCGTGCGCAGCGCAAGCTCGATCGCGTCGGGATCGGCTCCGGCGTCGATGAGCGCGCCGAGCAGCATGTTGCCGCTCGCGCCGCCGACCATCTCGACATAGGCTACCCGCATCGCGAACCGACCGCGAGCATCTTGTGCGCCAGTGCCGCCGCGCCGAACCCGTTATCGATATTGACGACGGCGATTCCGGGCACGCATGACGCGAGCATCGTGAGCAGCGCCGCGTAGCCGCCGGCCGACACGCCGTAGCCGACGCCGGTCGGCACGGCGACCACCGGTGCCGCAACGAGTCCGGCAACGACGCTCGGAAGCGCCCCTTCCATCCCGGCGGCGACGATGACGACTTCGCACGCCTTGACGTCCTCGAAATCCGCCAGCAGACGGTGAATCCCCGCCACACCGACGTCGCTGCGCTGGACCACCGTGTGGCCGAAGGCCTCGAGCGTGAAGCGCGCTTCGTCGGCGACCGGCAGATCGGACGTTCCGGCGCACACCACGCCGACCCGGCGTCCGCTCGCGGGCAACCGTCCGCAGCGCACGGCACGCGCGCCGTCGTCGTACCAGGCGTCGGGCAAGCATTGCGCGAGCACCGCACCGTCGGCATGGGTCGGCACGCGGGTTGCGAGCGCGAATCCGGTGCGCACGAAGAGTTCGCGCATCACGGCTTCGGTTTGGGCGCGGGTCTTGCCGGCCGCGTAGACCACCTCGGGCACGCCGGTGCGGACCGCCCGCGCGACGTCGACGCGCGCCATGCCAAGATCGCTGAAACCGGTCTCGCCGTTCATTTTGCGTATCGTTTCCGTTCCTGCGGGTTTGTACCCGGGCGAGCGCTTCGCGGCCGGACGGGAACTGCGGCCACGGCCGCAAAAGCAGCCGAGCATGGCAATTTCCGTGCGCGATATCAAGGCCACCCACAAACGCTACGTGCTCACGCCGTGGTCCGCGCAAGCGGCGATCGACGCCCCGGTAATCGTGCGCGCGTCGGGGGTCTCACTCTACGACGCCGACGGCAAGCGCTACATCGACGCCTCCTCGGGTCTCATCGCCGTGAATCTCGGCCACGGACATCCGCACGTCGTCGCCGCGCTCAAAGATCAGCTCGACACCGTCTGCTACGTGTCGCCCAGCTTGTTCAACGATCGCCGCGCCGAGTTGGCCGAGCAATTGGCGAAGCTGGCGCCGTGGCACGAGGGCGCGCGCGTCTTCTACACCGTCGGCGGCACCGACGCGGTCGAAGACGCGGTCAAACTCGCGCGCACCGTCAGCGGACGGCATAAGGTTTTGAGCGCGTACCGCTCGTTTCACGGGTCATCGATGGGATCGGGCACGCTGACGGGCGAGAATCGCCGCTGGGCCAACGAAGCCTCGGGGATCAGCGGCGTGGTGCATTTCTTCGCGCCGTATCCGTACCGCAGCCCGTTCCACACCACCGATCCGGCCACCGAGTGCCGGTATGCGCTCGAGCACCTGCGCGCGATCATGCTCGCGGAAGATCCCGAACGAATCGCCGCGCTGCTCATCGAGCCGGTCGTCGGCTCGAACGGCGTCATCGTCTACCCCGAAGGCTATCTCGCGGGCGTGCGCCAGTTGTGCGACGAGCACGGCATCCTGCTGATCTTCGACGAGGTCATGACCGGTTTCGGCCGGCTCGGCGCCGCGTTCGGCGGTAAGCGCTTCGGCGTCGTTCCGGATCTCATGACCTTCGCCAAGGGCGTCACCTCGGCGTACGTCCCGCTCGGCGGCGTGATCGTGCGCGAACACCTCGCCTCGTTCTTCGATGAGCGCCCGATGTGGATGGGCCACACGTATTCGGGTCACCCGCTCGCGATGGCGGCCGGGATCGCGGCGCTCGAAGCGTATGCCGAGGGCCATCTCTTCGCGCGCGGCTTGACGATCGAAACGCGCCTGCGTTCCCATCTGCGCGCGCTGCAGGCCAAGCATGAAATCCTCGGCGACGTGCGCGGCGCGGGTGCGTTTTTCGCCCTCGAATTCGTCAGCGATCGCGAGCAGCGCACGCCGCTGGTGGCGTGGCAGGGGAAGTCGATGGGCGTGATGCCGACCTTCTTCGCCTCGCTGCGCAAGCACGGCGTGTATGCTTTCGGGCGCTACAACATCGTGCACATCGCACCGCCGCTCGTCGCGACCGACGACGATCTCGCCGAGATCGCCGCGGCGCTCGACAGCGCGATCGGCGACCTCGCCGAGGCTTGGTCCAAAGCGTATTGACCTCATTCCGCCGCGCCGTGCGCGAGCGTCTTAACCCCGCAGACGCACCCGGCGTATGATGGATTCACCGTAAACGCCGAACGTGTTCGTCGATTTCTGGTTTAGAACGTTCCCGGATAGGCTCCGCCGTCGATGGGCAGGTTTTGGCCGGTGATGTAGCCGGCGTGGACGCTGCAGATGAAGGCGCACAACGAACCGAATTCGTCCGGCTGTCCGATGCGCCGGGCGGGGATTTGCTGCGCTCGGAGAGCGACGAGCTCGTCGGCGCTGCGGCCGGCGTGCTGCGCCTCCGCGGCGAGCAGCTTCATCAGGCGGTCCGTGCCGAACGTGCCGGCCAATGCGTGCTTTCCCGCGATTCCGAGATCCATGCGCTACGCCTCCAACTGCTCGGCCAGCGTCTCGATGCCGTCGACGGCGTAATTCACGCCCGCGGCGGCCGTAGCCGCGACTGCGCCCGGGCCCCATTCGAGCGGGCGCGCGACGAATGCCGTTTGCAGTCCGAACGATTGCGCCGCCGCCAAATCGTCGTTGTGCGCCGCGACCAGCATCACGCGCGCGGGGGCCAAATCGAGCAGCGCGCAGGCGCCCTCGTACGTCTGCGCATCCGGTTTGTAGTGCGCGAACAGCTCCGCGGAGAACAACATGTCGAACGGCAAACCCGCGTGACGGGAAAGATCCACCTGCAACGCGACGTTGCCGTTCGAGAGCGACGCGACGATGAACCGTTCGCGCAGCCGGCGCAAGCCGGGAACGACGTCCGGCCAGGGCGGCAGTCTATGCCAAGCGCGAACGACGCGTTCGCACTCCGGGTCGCCGACGCCGTGTATGCCGTAGCGCGCCAACAGTTCGGTGAGCGACGCGCGATGCAGCGCATCGAGATTCTGCCACGGGATCTCGCCGCGCCGCACGCGATCCATCGACGGCGCGTACGCGCGGCGCCAATCATCGGCGAACGCCGCCCAGTCGGCGGCGACGCCCGCGCGTCGGCCAAACCCGCGCAACGCATCGATCACGCCGGTTCGCCAATCGACGAGCGTGCCGAAAACGTCGAAGAGCAACGCGTCGGGCTTGTGCACGGGCAGTTGTACCGCACCGCGCGGCCACCGTCCTACTACAACCGGTAGCGCAAGCCGACTTGCACCGAGCGCGCCATCGGATAGCCCTCGGGGACGTAACCGGCGCGGCCGTACGTCCACGGCAGCGCCGGTGTCTTGCCGTCGTTGGTCGGCACCCCGTTGCCGAGCGTATATTGGCCGCCGCCCAACTGCTGCCCGTAGTAGGTTGCATAGGACGAGCCGGCGGCCGAACCGGCGTAACCCGGCGGTCCGATGAGATACGGGTTGCCTTGATACTGCGTCGGCGTCGCGACGCCGAACAGATTGACCACGTCGATGAACGCCGTCAGCCGTGACGAGAGATCGCCTTCGAGATGCAGCGTGGCGAGGATCTGCGGCGTCGTGCGCAACGTGTTGGGGTCGCTGCCCTCGTTGGTTCCCAACGTTCCGATATAGGGATTGGTCACCGCGTTGTACGGCACGGCCGGGTTTTTGAGAAAATAATAGTTGAACCCGGGGTTGACGAAATTATCGTTGTTGACTTGTTCGGGAGTTCCGGTCACCGGATCGAACACCCAGGCCTTCGTCCCGTTGCCATACGGGTAACCGGATTCGTATGACAACGCCGGAGTGACGCGGATGCGTTTGCCGGCGTGAATCTCGTACGACAGCGTCGTCGTGAAATCGGGCAAATAACTGACCGGCGTGAGGTGCCCGGCTGCAACGGCGGCCGCGTTGAGACCGTTGTACGCGAATTGGGATGCGCTCGAAGAGTACGCGCGGATGTAATTCGTCTGCAGCGTCACCCCGCGATGCTTGATCCAAAAATCGAGTCCGTGGCCGACGAGTTCGCCCGCGTTAGTGGGAACGCCGATCGCCGAAGCGTTCGCGCTGCTGCTCGCGACCGAGCGGAAATTGACCGGCAGCACGTCGACCCGATTGCGCTCGTGCTCGGCAAAATACGTCAAGCGGAACGGCGTGTCGCGACCGCCGCCCTCGAACGAATAAGTGAAAGCGTTCGTCGTTTCGGGCGCCAGCGGAACGAAGGGCGCGGCGTTCCCGTTCGCATCGACGTTGGCCGTGTCGGTGCGGTCGGCTTCGAGCGGTTTGGGCGCCACGGTCGTATGATCGAACGTCGCCCGCAGCGAGTAGTCTCCGCCCAGCCGGTAACTCGCCGCAGCATGCGGGTCGATCGCGGTGACCCCATAGTGCGGTCCGTCGCTGGGCACGATGTGGGTCGCATCGTAGCGCGCCGTCGCGCTGAAATCGAAGCGCCGCGAAACGCTCCAGGTGTCGCCCAGATACGCCAGCGACGAATACAGCGTCGGATTGGAGTGAATGAACTCATTGGCCGTCGGCACGACTTGATCGAGGAAACTGTTGTTGACGCGGTACTCGAGTCCATATTTTAGGTGGTGGCGTTCGCTCGCGACGTCGTCGATATCGACGTTCACGCCGGTTTGCCGGCCGCCTTGGCGCGCCAGCAGCGAGATGCTCCCATCGGGGAACGACAAGTCGTCCCAGAACGGTCCGCCGGATTGCGAGCCGAACTGCGTCTGGTAGAGTTGCGCGCGCGTCAACGAATGCGCGAACGTGTGGACCCACTGCGCTTTGAGCACATCGTAGGTTCCGTGCACCGAGCCCGGACTCGTGACGAGCGCGTCGGGATTCGTTTCGCCCGGATAGACGTTGACCGGCGGCGGATTGGGATAGTCGAACGCGCCGACGCGCTGGCCGCCGAACGGCGTCCCGTACGCATCGTAGGTCGCATCGCCGACCAGCGCGACGAACGAATAGTCGTTGCTCGGATTGGGCGAGAAGTGTACGTTGCCGGCACTCGACCACTGCCGGCGGTTCTGCAGCGCCAAGCCGTACGTACCGGCTTCCGCGGGATAGAACGAGTGCCCGTCGCCGTAGGCGAAATACTCGTTGCCGGCCGTCGTCGCCGCAGCGTACCGCCAACGGCGGTCGGGCGTGGCCCACAAACTCTGGAATGAGGCGCGGGACAGTTGCGTTCCCGTCCCGCTCACGTATTCGAAGGTCGTATGGCCGGGATAGGTGCCGACCGCCGGAATTTGATCGACCGTTCCGCCGAGCGCGTTGTCGCCTTCGGCTTGAAAGCCGCCCAGCGTGACGATCGTCGCCGCGATGCCCGTCGTCGGCAGTTGCGCGCCGACGACGTTCCCGCCCGGCTCGGCCACCAGCCCCTGCGGAACGGGGACGGAGTCGTAGTTGAAGCTGGTGTCGTCGACTTTCCCGCCGCGCAGAATCGCGTTGCCGAAGCTGTCGAAGTCGACGCCCGGTACCGACGCGACCGCGCCTTGCACGGTGCCGGCCGCATAGTTCGCCAAACCGGAGGAGGAAGCGACCGGGGTCTGCGCGCGCGCGGCCTGACCTGAAACCGTGAACGCGTCGCTGGTCGAACCGACGGCGAACGCGGTGCTCGTGGCGCGCACCGAGCCGATCCTTTTGAGCGCCGGCTCGATCCGGAAGCTCAGTTCCAGGCTCTGCGCGGGCAAGATGGTGACCCCATCCCGCGACGCTACCTCATAGCCCGCCGCCTGGGCCGAAACCACATAGGTATCGGCCGCTACGCCCAGCAGCGTGAAGCGCCCGCGTGCATCGGTGACCGCGGTGTAGCGGCCCGAGGCCGACACGGCGGTTACCTGCGCTTTGGCGATCGGCTGTCCCGCCGTGGACACGACCGAGCCGACGATGATGCCCGTCGTGGCCTCGGCCGCCTGAACGGCGGCTCCCAGCGCAAAAAACGCCAGAGCCGCTAGCACACTCTTCATGAACCGCTCCCTTGGGCGCGCTCGTCGCGCCCGGCACTCCGAGAACTATATCGGCAGCGGGAGGAACGGCGGCGCGCGGCCGCTGAGCCGGCCGGAGCGCACGGCCGGCGCATGATGAAAGGCGACCGCGTCGCGGCGAAGCACGAAGCATGCGGCGCTTTGGGGGCCTCGGGCGCACAAGACGAATTCGAGCGCGCTGCAAACCAGGGACGCGAAGCGCGGAACGCTGACCCGCATGAGCCAGCCCGCCCCGAGCGTGCAAGCCGCACCGATAGCGACGTGGATGGCGATGCTGACGAGGGGCGGCCCGCCCAGCCACAGCAAACCGCCCGTTAGGTGACCGTGGGAAAGCTGTTGCTCGGCGCTCTCCATGGCGAAAAGCGCCGCGAATTGCAGCCCGAGAACGTCGTGCAAGTGACGCAGCGGTGCGTGCCTTGCGACGTCGCCGGCAACGTTTGCCAGCCAATCCCGGCGCCGCGCGCGCGACCGCGTGCAGGCCGCCGACATATGGCCGCCGATTACCGCTGCGGCCAACGTCATCGCGGCAAACAGCGACGGGACGATGCTCGAATCGTCGCTGTCGAAATACGCACCGCCGAACGCACCACTGTCGGCGATCGCTTCGACCACGAGATCGCTTGACGCCGCGGCGATGAGCGCGACGGCCGCAACGTACGGCCAACGGGAAACGGAGGATGAAAGCACGCCGCCGCCTCATTCGGTTCGCCCGCGGCCGGGGCCTCGGCGCCGCGGCAAAGCGTCCGGCTGCTGAGCGACGCGTGGGCGCCTGGGCTTCGCTCGGTACTCCCTCCGGCTTACGGCGACATGCGAGCACGACGGATCCACGAAGACGACAGTCTCCGCACGGCGGGCTATCAATTGCGCCCCGTTGCCCCGGTCTCATCGCTACGATGTGCCGCTAGCGTTCGGCGGCGGCGACCAACCGCTAGCGAATGAGCAACGCGCGCCTTGCGCCCGCGCAAACCGTCTGCTATATGAAGGGATAGCCTCAGAGAAATCTTCCTTCTTGACGATTCGTCTGCGGTCGTCCAATAATTTGTGTAAAGCATTACATGGCGCAGAAGGCGCATACCAAGCGGCGCTGTCCCAGTGCCTGGGAGGCGCACCGTTATTTGAGGAGACGCTCTTGCGTGACATTTCAGACATCCTGCGTGACCTGAAAACCGGGCGGATCGACCGCCCGGAATTTTTGCGGCTCAGCGCCGCAGTGGGTGCGGCTGCGGCCCTGCCGTTCGGCATGCGAACACCGGCTGCGGCCGCCGCGAATCCCAACGTGACGCCGGCGACGATCACCAAAAAGGCGAAATATCTCATCGGGTTCTCGCAGAGCGAACTCAACAACGCGTGGCGCTTCGCCGAGCAGAGCAGCATGGAGTCGGAAGCCAAGGCGCGAGCGAGCAAATACGACTTCAAGTCGACCAACGCGAACAGCGACACGAACAAACAGGTCAGCGACGTCGCGGATCTCATCGCCGCGAAGTGCGATCTGATCGTGATCACGCCGCGCGAAGTCGACCCGTTGCGCGCGGCGACGGACCGGGCACTCGCGGCCGGCGTTCCGGTCATCGAGATCGACCGCACCAGCAAGGGCAAGGGCGGGGTCGATTTCGTCACCGCGATCGTCTCGAATTTCATCGGTGAAGGCGAAAAAGTCGGCCACTGGTTCGTGGCCAACACGACGGGCCCGATCAACTACGTCGAGTTCCGCGGCTCGACCGGGGCGGCGCCGGCGATCGAACGCCACGACGGCTTCCACAACGTCATCGACAGCGAGAAGCGCTTCGTTTTGCTCGACTCGCAAGACGGCGACTTCACGCTTGCCGGCGGCAAAAAGCTCATGACCAATTGGATCACGCGCTTCGGCACGAAGATCGACGCGATCTACGCTCACAACGACGGCATGGCGCTGGGAGCGTTCCAAGCGCTTCAAGAAGCGGGCTTCACCAAGAAACTCTTCGTCGGTTCGATCGACGGCGAGAAACAGGCCATCCAGCAAGTAGCTGCCGGTCATTTCTCCGTCTGCGTGCAATGCGATCCGCACTACGGCAAGCGCACTTTCGATGCGCTCGATGCTTACTTCGCCGGCGAAAAACTGCCGCCGCTCATTACCGTCGCCGACAAGACCTTCACCAAGGAAAATGCGGCGCAGATGGTCGCTGAAGGTTTCTAGCGAGCCCTTCCCCCGCCGGGTACGAACACGATAGGACGAATAGCCGCAGGAGGCCGCTGGCCAAAGCCCAACGGCCTCCCACGCGCATACGAACACAACGAGGCTTCGCGATGAGCACGCTCTTGGAGATGCATGACATCTCGAAGCATTTTACCGGCGTTCAAGCCCTCGCCGACGTCAATTTTAACGTCGAACGCGGCGAAGTACACGCGCTCGTCGGCCACAACGGCGCGGGCAAATCGACGCTCATCAAAATTCTCACGGGCGCCTACGAACGCGATAGCGGCGACATCAAGATCGACGGCGAGCCCGTGACCTTCGCCAACCCCGGCGCCGCGCAAACCGCCGGGGTCGGCGCGATCTATCAAGAGGTCAATCTGATCCCCTTTTTGAGCGCGCCGGAGAACATCTTTTTAGGCCGCGAACCGCGCGGCCGCTTTCGGCGCGTCGATTGGAAAGCGATGCGCCGCGAAGCCGGCAAGCTGCTCGACGATTTCGGCGTGAAGTGCGATCTCGAAGCGCCGGTGCTGCGCCTGGGCGTCGCGACGCAGCAGATGGTCGCGCTGGCGCGGCTGGTATCGCTCAACGCCAAGCTCGTGGTGATGGACGAACCGACGTCGTCGCTGGACGAAGCCGAAGTGCGCGTGCTCTTCGCGGTGATTCGCCGGCTGCGCGAACGCGGCGTCGGACTTATTTACGTCAGCCACCGAATGGACGAGAATTTCGCGCTGGCCGACCGAATAACGGTGTTGCGCGGCGGCAAGCTCGTGCGCACGCTGCCGGTCGGCGAAACCGATCCGGTCGAGATCATCGCGCTCATGCTCGGCCGCAAGGTCGAGGACGTGCGCGCTTCGGGCGTGACCGCGTTCAGTGAAGCGTATGTCCACCTCAAGCACGGCGCCGTGTTGGACGTCGAGCACCTTTCGCGCGGCAAGATGCCCGACGACGTCAGTCTCACCGTCAATCGCGGCGAGATCGTGGGCTTGGCCGGACTGCTGGGCTCGGGCCGAACCGAACTCGCGCGCACGATCTTCGGCGCCGACGCCGCGAGCGGCGGCGCAGTGAAGCTCAACGGGCACCCGGTCAAAAATCACAGCCCGCACGCCGCTGTCGCGGCCGGCATGGGCCTCGTTTCGGAAGACCGCAAAGTCGACGGCATCATCCCCGCACTGAGCGTCGCCGACAACATCATGCTTGCCGCGCTGCCGCTCTTTGCTCGTTTCGGCGTTCTCGACAAGCAGCGCCAACGGGCGATGGTCGACGAGATGATCGAGCGGCTCGACATCAAAACGCCGACCGCGCGCACGCCGGTGAAGAACCTGTCCGGCGGCAATCAGCAGAAAGTCATCTTGGCGCGCTGGCTGTGCCGGCGACCCGCATTCTTGATTCTCGACGAACCCACGCGCGGCGTTGACGTCGGCGCGAAGCTCGAGATTCAGCGCTTGATCTCGGAGCTTGCCCGCGAAGGCGGGATGGGCATTCTGATGATCTCGTCGGAGCTCGAAGAAGTCATCGAAGGCAGCGACCGCGTCGCGGTGATGAAAGACGGCCGCAAACTCGGCGAGTTCGTGCGCGGCGAAGCGACCGAGGAACGCGTCATGAAAGCGATCTCCGAAGGATGAGTACGGCGGCGGTGCGCGGCGAGCCGCGGCGCAGTTCGATCGCAACGGCGATGCGCCGCTTCGGCGCGCCGGCGGGACTGCTGATCCTCATCGTCGTGGCGTCCATCCTCAGTCCGAACTTCCTGACCGAATCGAACATTCGGCTGCAGCTGCAAAGCTTCGCGCTCACGACGGCGCTCATCGCCGTCGGCCAAACGCTGGTCATTCTCACCGGCGGGATCGATCTGTCGGTCGGCGCGCTCATGGCGGTGGCGTCGTGCCTGGGCGGCCAGTTCGTCCTCCGCGGCGCGCCCCCGATCGTCTTCTTCGTCGTCCCGCTGGCGCTTACGACGGTGATCGGCGGGCTGTCGGGCACGATCATCGCCAAAGCGCGGATCCAACCCATCGTCGTGACGCTCGCGGTGATGATCGCCGCCCGCGGCTTGGCACAGCTGATCTCGGGCGATGCGGTGCGCAACTTGGGTGACGAAGTGTACGGCGGCTTCGCCACCTGGCAGCTCGGCCCGCTGCCGCTGCTGGGTCCGATCCCAATCTCGGTCGTGCTGCTCGTCGCGGTCTACGCGCTCACCGCGTATCTGCTCGGCTCGACGGTTGCCGGGCGTTACCTCTTCGCCGTCGGCGGGAACGAGCGCGCCGCGAGTTTGTCGGGGATCGAAGCGGACCGCGTGAAGATCATCGTCTACGCGATCAGCGGCTTCTTGGCCGGGCTCGCCGGATTGCTGCTCGCCGCGCACAACGCATTGGCCGACCCGATCAACGACGGCGTCTATTTCGAGTTGGCGACGATCGCCGCGGTCGTCGTGGGCGGCACGTCGCTGCTCGGCGGCGTCGGCGGCGTGTGGCGCACGCTAACGGGCGGCTTGATTCTCACCGTGCTCTACGCGCTGTTCATCCAGATCGGTCTGCCGACGCAAGCGCAGCTCGTCGCTCAGGGCCTCATCATCGCGGGCGCGGTGATCCTGCAAGGCGGCGGCGAAGCATAATGTCATCGCTTCAGCAAGCCAACGCGGCACCGCCCTCGGGCAATGTCGGCTCGATCGCCGAGCGGATCGTGCGCTTCGCGCTCAACGAAAACGCGCTGATCCTTTTGGTGCTGCTGATCGTCGCGTGCGGACTTCTTTCACCCAACTTCCTCAGCCCGCAGAACATCGCGAACCTCGCCGATCAACTGCCGATCTTCGCGATTCTCGCCGCCGG
>Ga0182013_10002954_pt1 | contig 21664 bp, 14 predicted proteins | sample 612S2MmetaG_FD_120487 | JGI IMG/M metagenome (GOLD analysis project Ga0182013, IMG submission 120487) | Permafrost microbial communities from Stordalen Mire, Sweden - 612S2M metaG | ecosystem: Environmental > Terrestrial > Soil > Wetlands > Permafrost | place: Sweden: Stordalen | collected... | reverse complement strand
CCGTCAAAGCCGGCGCCACCGAGATCAGCAACTCCTACGGCGGCCCGGAGATCTCGCAGTACGAGAGCCTGAACAGCAGCTACTACGACCACCCCGGGGTGGTCGTGACCGCCAGCTCCGGCGACTGCGGATACCTCAACCACGCCTGCCCGGCCTACGAATCCGCTGCCAACTTCCCGTCGGACTCGCCGGATGTTGTCGCCGTCGGGGGGACGTCGCTGACGGAAGCGAAAGGCAAATGGAAGAGCACGGTCTGGAAGGACGGCGGCAGCGGCTGCAGCGTCGTGTTCTCGGCGCCGCTCTGGCAGAGCGCCGCCGAAAACTTCTCCGCGACCGGCTGCGCGGAAGGACGGTCGGTGGCGGACGTCGCGGCGATCGGTGACCCCGAAACAGGCGTCGACGTCTACGACAGCACCCCCGACGGCGAAGGCGACCCGACCGGCTGGGGTGTCTGGGGAGGCACGTCGGTCGCCTCGCCCATCATTGCGGCCGAGTTCGCCCTCGCCGGTGGCCCGCAGGACGCCTCGTATCCCGCCGCCACGCTCTACGGCCACCTCGGCCAGTCCGCTGACCTCTACGACGTGACGAGCGGCAGCAACGGAACCTGCGGCGCAGCGACCTCCTGCAAAGCCGCGGCCGGCTACGACGGCCCGACGGGCGTCGGCAGCCCCGAAGGCCTCGGCGCGTTCGTGACCCCGGACAGTCCCGGCGACAAGACGCCGCCGGCCATCTCCGGTCTGGCCGAGCAGGGACAGACGCTGACCGTCACGCACGGCGAATGGTCGTTCAACCCGACATCGATCGCCGACCAGTGGGAGGACTGCAGCACGTCCGGCTCGGAATGCTCCCCCATCGCCGGCGCGACGGGAAGCACGTACCTGCTGGCGGCGGCGGACGTCGGCCACAGCATCCGCGTTCTGGAGAGCGCCACCAACGCCTCGGGCACGGGTGCTCCCGCGACCTCGACGCAGACCGCGACCGTCACCAGCGACACCCCGGCGATCACCGGTTTCAGCCCGCCCTCCGCGATCACCGGCTCGACGGTGACGATCACGGGCGCCGCCCTCTCGGGCGCCAGCGCCGTGCATTTCGGCACGCTCTCCGCCAGCTTCCAGATCCTCTCCGCCACGGAAATCGCCGCGACGGTGCCCGACGGTGAGATCAGCGGCAAGCTCTCGGTGAGCACCCCCGCCGGCACCGTAACGAGCAGCGGCAAGTTCACCGCGACGCTCTCAATCAAAACGTTCACGCCCGCGAGCGGCGCGGCCGGCAGGCAGGTCACGGTCAGGGGCGTCGGCTTCAACGCGGGCTCGCTCGTCAGCTTCGCAGGCGTCGCCGCGAGCAAGGTGACGTTCGTCTCCTCGAAGGTGCTCAAGGCGACCGTGCCCCAGGGCGCCGGCAGCGGCCCGCTTACCGTCACGAACAAGACGGCCCCTGCGGGAACCGTCGCGAGCGCCGGCAGCTTCACCGCGAGCTAGGCGCGCCGCGCGTCAGGTGCCGCGGGCGCGCAGCACGGCCTGGGCTCCGCGCTGCGGGATCATCGTCACGTTGCGATGCTGTGCGTGCTCGGGCTCGGCACGGTCGGGCTCGAGGTCCAGGCGGCGGGCCATCGCGGACATCACCACACGCTGCTCGGCCATCGCGAGGGTCGCGCCGAGGCAGCGCCGGGTGCCGCCGCCGAACGGGATCCACTCGTAGGTCCCGGGCTTCCTGTCGAGCCAGCGCTGCGGGCGGAACGCGAACGGGTCGGGGTAGAGGTCCTCGCGGTGGTGCAGCAGCAGGATGCTGATGCTGATCGCGCTCCCCTCGGGGACCACGTAGTCGCCGAGTCTCCACGGGACGCTCACGCGCCGGCCGATGATCGGGATGACCGGCCTGCAGCGCATGCCCTCGGTGATCGCCGCCTCGATGTGCGCGCCGGGACGATCGTCGCGGCGGACCGCATCCACGAGCCATTCATGGGCTTCGGGGGTGCGCAGGAGTCTCTCCCATGTCCAGGCGAGCGAGTTGGCCGTCGTCTCGAACCCGGCCAGCACGAGCGTCAGCAGCTCGTCGCGGACCTCCCGGTTCGTGAGCGGCTCGCCGTCGTCGGTCCGTGCTGACAGCAGCATCGAGAGGATGTCCGCGCGCTCTGAGACATCGGCTTCGGTGCGGCGTGCCGCGATCACCGGATAGGTGGCGCGGTCCAGGAGCGAGACCCCGGTGCGCAGGAACCCGACCGGCTCCGAGCGGCCGAAGTTCATCAGCTCCCCGAGCTTGGCCATCGGCGACGTCGACGCCGCCGTCAGGTGCTTGATCGTCGCGTACAGGCGATGCTCGTCGGTTCCGCGCTCGGGGGCGCCCTCGATCCCGAAGATTCCGGACATGATCACCTCCAGCGTGATCGCCTGCATGCGGGGCGCGAGCGGGAACGGTCGCCCGACCGGCCAGCGGTCGAGCTCTCGTTCGGCGACGTGCTCGATCATCTCCGTGTAGCGGTCCACCGCCTCCCCGTGGAAGGACGGCAGGAGCAGGCGTCGCTGGCGCAGGTGGCGTGCGCCGTTCGCGGTCAGCACGGAGGCCGCCCCGACGATCGGGCGCAGCGGCGACTCGGCGGTCAGCGACGGCACGAGCTCAGGGCCCGCGGTGAAGAGGGAACGCACATGGTCGGGGTGGCAGGTGACGACGATGCCCCCGCTGATCCCGGCGTCGATTGCGAACACCTCGCCGAGTTCCCGGCGTGCGCGGAACACGAGCTCGATCTGCCGCTCGGTGAAACGAAGCAGCAGAAGGGGACGCGGACCGGGCACGGCCGGCGGGCGCCTCAGCGCCTGTCCCTCTGATGCCGGGCCGGCCGGCGAGGTCTCGGTGGCGAGGGCCGTGGGGGCGTCGGCGACCCGCGTCATCGGGCGGCGCGGCGGGTGTCGTGGCGACACCCACCAACGGACGCCGGGGCCGAGGGCCGCCGGCGTCCGCCTGGAGTCGGCGGAGAGGGACAAGGAGCCCGCCGAATTTGTGGGAGCGCCAACGTGGACTTCCTACCGGTGTTGCTCGGACACCTCAGCAGCATGTCCTCCCCTTCTGCGCAGAATTGCTCCGTCCGGCCAGAGGCGCTATGGCGAGACGAGGCAATCGCGGTCTCTGAAAGAGATTGATATGTAATCACTGCGGCTGGCATCTGTCAAGCCCGTTTGCCGCAGTCGCCTCCAATCACCCAGCAATAGAGGCGAGTTAACAGGTTCCGCTCGTCCGCGAAGCGGGCAATGCCCGCTCGGCACTGAACGCGGACGGTATGCCCTGTCGGATCTCGCCCGTGGCCCTGCCCGCTCCGTCCGGCCGGTCCGTGCACGGTCGAGCCGGTCGGTGGCCGCGGCGGCTCGGTGCCGCGCGCGGCCCGCCGCCTGAACAGGGTCAGCATGCAATTCCTTCGCCTCTCGGCCGCGCTGCATACGGTCCGCGATGGTCGATGCGCCGGCCAGGAGACGCGTTCTGGCCGCAGGAATCTCGACCGATCAAGATGCCTCGTGCCGCACCGCCGGGGAGTGCTCGACGCGCATCCGCCGGAAGATCCTGAAACGGGACGGTCGGTGGAACATGTTTTTTGTATCCTGACGCGGAGGCTCTTCATGGCATCTCCCGCCCGAAAACCGGCCGCCGAGCGCCGCAGGCGATCAGCGAAGACGGGCAGCGCCGCGCAGGAGAACCAGCCCAAGCGCTCCCAGCGCGACCGCCTCCTCGACGCGATGATCGCGCTGACCGCACAGGCTGGCTACCAGCACGTCAGCATCGCTCAGGTGAGCGCTCGCGCGGGCGTATCCAGAGCGACGTTCTACGAGCAGTTCACGGACAAGGAGGATTGTCTGCTGTCCGCCTACCGGGCTGCAGCCGAGCGCCTGCTCTCGCAGACGTCGCTCAGCGCGGGCGAGGACGGCGACTGGTCCCAGGCAGCGGGCACTGCGCTCGCCGCGCTCGCGCGGGCGCTGCAGCACGACCCCGATGCGGGGCGCCTGCTGTTCGTCGAGATGCTCGCCGGAGGACCTCGCTCCAAACAGACGCGGCGCGTGGTCATCGGCGCATTCGAGGAGCGGATCCAGGAATTCCTCGACAGCGCGCAGAGCGGCGCCGAGCGGATGGACATACCCGCGATAGGTGTCGTCGGCGCGCTGCGGAGCATCGTCGCCAGGTATCTGAGGATCCACGCCGAGGACGAGCTGCCGATGCTCACAGCCGACGGGATCGCGTGGGTGCGCTCCTACGCCGTGCCCGCCTCCCGTGAGCTGTGGAGCACCGGGCCCGACGCGCTCCTCCCCGAAGCCCCGGAGCCGCCCGTGCTCGAGAGGGCCGGGTCCCCGCCGGCGCGCCTGCCGCGGGGCCGCCACGGCCTGCCGGCCGGGGTCATCGCCCGCAGCCAGCGCACGAGGATCATCAATGCGACGGCTGAGGTGATGGCGTCAAAGGGATATGAAAACGCGACGGTGACAGACATCGTCGCCGCCGCAGGGGTGTCCAGGGAGGTCTTCTACGAACACTTCAGCGACAAGCAGAACGCGTTCCTTGAAGCCCAGCAGCACCCCACACAGCACATCCTCGACGCCTGCGCGAGCGCATACTTCGCGGCCCGTGACTGGCCCGAGCGCATTTGGAACGCGTTCGGCACGCTGCTGAGGCTGATCTCCGAGAACCGCGCGATCTCGCACCTGCGGCTGGTCGAGTGCTACGCCGCCGGCCCCGACGCGATCCGCCGCGCCGAGGAAATCACGAGGTCGTTCACGATCTTTCTCGAGGAGGGCTACAGCTACAGCCCGCGGGCCGGCAGCCTGCCCCGACTGTATTCCCATGCGATCGCCGGCGCCATATTCGAGATCATCCAGCGTCACGTGGCGCATGAGGACTACGCGGGACTCGTCCGCCGCCTGCCTCAGCTCACGTACATGGCGCTCGCGCCGTTCACGGGCCCGCAGGAGGCCGTGAGGCTTGTCAGCGCGCTGAAGGAGGGCGGCTCGCGCGAAGATGCAGCCGTCCGAGCGCTGCGATGAGCGAGCTCTCCCCGTGGCTGCCGCGTGCGGCCTTCCCGGTCTTCGGACGCGCCGGCGGCGCGTAGCGGCGCCGCGCCTGCGCTTCGCAGGACGCGCGCCTGGACCGCGAGTGCCTGTATCTCGCGCGGCACGCGGCGAGTGCCTTCGCGAGCAGCTGGGCACGGCTCGCCCTGTGAGCCGGTGCCGGGGGCGGGCAGCCCGTGGCGGTGATGCTCGTGGTCTGCCTGATCGTGACGGCGCTCTGGCTGGTGATTTCCGTGGGCATCTCCAGGCGCGCGGCGCACAGGTCCAGATGCGAGGTCCCCGGGGCATAGGCCGAAAGGATTGAGTGGGGCCCCGCCGGGAGCTGCGCTTCGAAGCTCGTGAATGGAGCGTCGGGCGCGGTTTCGAACCGCGAGTAGGTGATGCCGTGTTCGATGTTCGTCTTGCCGTCGAGCACCAGCGTGATCCCTTCTCCCTGCAGCACGAACTCCACGTCGGGGAATTCAGCTCCGCCGTGGGAGACGAGGTAGGCGGGGCCGCTGAGCGGGCCCGCGAGCACCGGCGTGTGGATCGTGGCTCCTCCGATGATCGATTCGGGGCTGCACTGCGCCGGGCTCACGTCGAACACGGTGTCGCGGCACGCTTTGTTCAGGGTGGGCTGGCGGGTGGGCAGCGATGTCGGCAGCTGCAGGTCGACCCGCGCGATGTTCGCCTGGCCAAGCCCGGAAGACTGGATCCTGACGTCGAAGCCGGTCCCGTCCGCTTTGCTGGCATGGCCGCCGACGGACGCCGTGAGCTTGGGCGCGAACGGGAGGGCGGGGCAGCCCGCGACCTGGAACGGCGAGGAAACGGGCTCGCTGGCGCCGCCGGCGCCCGACAGCAGACCGGTGATCGACGTCGGGTTGCAGCTCGTCGGGTTGAACTCGAAACCGGGCCGGTCGATGATCACGTTGATCTGCCCGAGCTGTAGCGGGATGCCCCTCAGCTCGGTCGGGATCGGATCACTGGTGATCGTCACGGACGCGTTGTTCGGGTCCACGTTGATCGCGGAACGCACGATCACGTTTCCGAGGTCGAACGGCCCCGCGACCGCGGGCGCCACGATCGACAGGCCGTACGGCGCGTTCCCGTAGCGGCCCGTGATGAAGACCTCGCCCTCCGGCGGCGTCACCGGTTCGGGCCCCAGCCCGGCGCTCACGGTGGTGTAGCCGATCAGGCTCGCAGGGCCGCAAGTCCCCTGGGATGCCTGTGGTTCGGGGCAGGGCGTGACCGATGAGAGCAGCGCCGCGACACCGGGCGGGAGGTGAACCGATACCGCACCGATCGCCTGCTCGCCGTCGGGGCGGCCGATGCTCATCGTGAACCCCGTGAACCCCCCGGCCTGCAGGCTCGTTGACTGTGCGAGGAAGGACGGAGCGAACGGCAGCTGCCCTCCGGGGCACGATGCGCCGCCCGGACCGGCGCCGATGCTCAGTTCGCCCGGCGCCGTGGAGATTCCCACCGGCCCGGTCCCGGACCAGGGGGTCATCGACCCCGATAGGTGGTATTCGCCGCACAGCGGGGGCGTGGTGAGCGCGGCGCGCGGGCCCCCGAACAGTTCGATCTCGAGTTCTTCGAAGGGCACCTGCGGTGTGTCCCTGAACGTGGTCGTCGCCTGCAGGTTGCCTTCGTCGAGCGCCACTTCGCCGGCGAGCTTGACGAGCACGCGCGAGGTGGGTTCCTCGGCGACGAGGTAGACCGCTGCGAGCGAGTCGAACGGGTTCTTGCCGCCTTCGCCGGAGGGGGCGGGTGTCGCGAGATACAGGGCGCCCTGGAGTTCGTGCGCGAGCAGCGGCGTCCTGATGCGCACCAGCCCGAGCTTTGACGCTTCGGGGCACGAGACTGCCGCGGACGTGAATTCATCGACCTGTGTCTGCGGGTTCACGCCGAGCAACCCGGCCTGCTGCTCTGTGCACGCCTGCAGGCCGTTCGCGGCGGAGGGGCTCATCTCGACGCCTTCGGGGAGGGTGACGGTTGTGTCCCTGACGTCGGACTCCGGCGGGCCATCGCCTTCCAGCAGGCCCGGCTGGGGCACCTTCACGTCGATCCTGAAACCCGACGGCGTGCTCGAGGTGTGCTGTTCGGTGTCAACCCCGATCGACGGGCCGAAGTGCAGGTCGCCGCAGTCCGAGAGGGCGGGGATGCCGGCGGACCCTTCGAGTGTTTCTCCCGACCAGGAGTCGCCGGTCAGCGTCGCGGTCAGAGGTCCTTCGCAGGACGTCGGGAGCCTGAGCAGAGGCACCGTCGGACGGGGACTGGGCGTTTCGCACCGCTCGCCTTCGACCGCCTCGCGGCCGCCGTCGATGCAGCCCCAGCCGCGCGCCTGGTCGTGGCGCACATCTCCCGGTTCGCCCCAGAAGCTGATCTGGCTCCCGAGCACCTGCGCAACTGACGTTGCATTGCTGACGTTGACCTGCACGCTGTAGTCCCCGCCCGTCATCACGGCGGTGTCGAGCACGACCGGTACGTTCAGCGCCTCGAAGCCGAAGCGCGCGGGCTCGCCGGGCGCGGGCGCGAGGTTGAACAGCGGGACGGTCACCGATATGTAGCCCGTGTCGGCGGGTTCGTTGATGGTCACGACCGCGGCGCCCACCGCCGTATCGCCGGGGCACAGGTTCGTGCCCTGGCCGAGCAGGGTCGAGAAGTCGACGTTCGAGCACTGCGGCGTTGCCTGCGGGTTGCCGATCAGTCCCGGCGGCAGGTCGAAGTGGAGGTTCTTGACCAGCGCGGGCGCGTTCGGTTCGGTTCCGTCGCCCGGCTCGAGCGTCTGGTTGAAGTCCAGCGTGGTGGTCAGCTGGAACGGGTGCGAGCCCGCGATCGGGTCCGGCGCCCCGGTTTCGCCTTCCGGAGCGAGTTCGACGGCCTGCACGCCGAACCGGGTCGGTTCGTCGGCGACCTTGAGCGGCCCGGTGGACGAGGTGGTCGGTGCTCCACCTCCCTGCACTTCGATTTCGTTGTCCATCTCCTGCGCAGGCAGGTCCGACGCCACCTCGACCGTGATCCGTGCTTCAAGGCGCACATACGGCTGCACTTCCTGGGTGAACGTGCAGTGCAGGACTGGGGCGGGTTCGCACGTGCCCTCCTGGCGTTCGGAGGAGGAGATGAGATGTATCGACGTGGCGGTGAGGCCGGCCGGGAGGCGGTCCGTGATCGTTATCGGCGACGTGCTGCCGTCCGCGGGCGCGTCGCCGAGGTTGCTGACGGCTGCGAACACCACGTCTTCCTTGTCTCCCGGCTTCAGGATGCTGGGGGCGGAGCTGGACGCCAGGCGCCACCACGGCGCCTGGACGGCGGCTGCGGCGGCGCCTGGGCAGAACCCCATCGCGTTGATCGCCACGCATGTCAGGGCGAGCAGGAGCGGGCCTATCGCGTGGCGCCCGCGCATCATCTCCTCCTCGACTTCGGCCGGCTGTTCGCCTTCTTCGCGGCGTATGTCCGCCTCGCCCTGCGTTCGCAGGCGGCGCGTTTGCGCGAGGAGTGCCGCCAGTGCGCCCTGCACGCCTTGATGGCCCTGGCGAGCTTCTGCGCGCGCGTGAGCGGTTTCGGTTTGGGTTTGGCGACCGGGGGGTTCTGGACTCTCGGCGTGTTGCCGGGGCCCGTGTACGCGGATGTGCCCGACCGGCCCGGCGCGGTGATCGGAGGCAGTCCCTCCCTGCACGCCTCGGTGCTCGCGCACGGTTCGGACGCCGCCCCTTCGGAGGTCAGGCACGGCGACTGCACGGTGCAGACGCGCGCGTCGTAGAGGTCGAAGTTCGTGTCGGTGTCCTGCGCCACGAGCGGCTGGCTTGTGACGAAGAACGCGTCGTCCCCGTCGGTGCTCGCATCGACGAACGACGATTCCTGTTCGGCGGTCCCGGAGGAGATCAGCGACACGCACCCGTGCGGCTGGGCGCATGAGCCCGTGCCGTGCTGCTCGTACTCGTACACGCTCTCGACGCCCACCTGCACTGGCTGCCCGCCGACGGTCTCCTGCCTGGTGCGTGCCTGTGCGCCGCGAACGAGCGGGTCCGCGCTGTCGAAGAACAGCCGCCCGCTGTCTGAGAGATAGCGCGGTGGCCGCAGCGCCTGCGCGCCTTCGTTGCCGAGCGGCGTCCAGCCCGGCAGGCTCCCGGCGAGCCAGTGCGCGGTGGGCGACCTCGCTTCAGGGCTGCTCGCCGCCCAGTTCTGGGCACGGTCGACCACGAGCCCGAGGCCTTCACCGGCGTCGCCGGTGTCGAAGACCCCGTCGGGCGGCTGCCCGTCGGGGTTGCAGGACGCGCAGAGCAGGAGCTTGGTGGACGCGTGGTAGAGGTAGACCTCCTCCGCCCGGGAACCGTCCGCCGCCGGGCTGCTGTCGATGTTGTCGTATCCGGTCAGGCTCCTGTCGGACATGAAGGCGAGGTATTCCCCGTCCGGAGAGGAGCCCGCGGTGACACTCGCGAAGTCCGGGCGGGGCTCGACGCTCATGCCCCGTGTACCAGGACCGACGGTGCTGCCCCAGTCCCCGGAGTCTTCGTTGGACAGCGTGGCGATGAACGAGATCGTCCCCCGGTGCCAGACGTAGAGGTTGCAGGTGGCTTCGGGCGGTGGTGTTTCAGCGTCCTGGTGCACGCAGTCCCCGCGACTCGCTCCGGGGGCGAGGACACCGTTCGCGACGAAGTAGACGAAAGAGCCGTCTTCGCTGACGGCCGGTGCGACGTTGAGCACGTCCGCGCTTTCGCTCGGCAGCTGGTCGACCGTGATGTCATGCAGTTCGCAGGAGAGCTCGCCGGCGGTTTCGACGATTTCACACTCGTAGAGGTCGGCGGGGTTGCCGGCGGCCCCCGGTTCCGGCGCGAGCGTGGATTCTTCGGTCAGACGGGCGGTGTCGGTGAAGAACACGCGCGTGCCGTTGCTGTTGGCGCCCTGGAATCCGACTTCGCTTTCCTCTTCGCCCGGTTCGGGGATCGGCGGTGCGGCGGCATCGAGCTGAAGGGTCTGGCCGGTGTCCATGTCGCGCATGTACAGGTGCCGCACGGTTTCGGTGCTCGCGCCGTTCGTGACTTCGCTTTCCCCTGTCCAGATGACCCGGTTCCCGTCGTCGGACAGGGCCCCGCGCACGTTGTGGCCTTCCTCGCCGAGTTCCGGTTCGAGTGCGGCGCCGCCCTTTGGCAGCACGCTGACCGGCGCGAGCGGAGCGCCCCGCTGCCACTCGTACAGGCCGGGCGCGGCGCCGTCCACGAGCGAGACACCGGACGAGAAGACGACGTGTGAGAGGTCGGGGGTCGCGTCGAGGAATTCGAGCTGTTCACCGAACTTGGTGCCTGCGGTGTCGTCGGCCACGGTGACGAGCGGCAGGTAGCTTCCGCTCGCGTTCTCGCGCACGTACATCGTCTTTTCGGTGGCTTGCGGTGAGAGCGGCGGCTGTTCGAGGGGTTCGATGTTGTGGTGGTTGTCGGGCTCGACCAGGCCTGCCGAGAGGTCGCCCGAGAACGCGCGGTACTCGGGTGCTTCGCCTGGAACGAACCCCTCGCCCTTCGTGCGCGGGGTGATGATCTGCTGTGTGCTCCAGCCCGAGGGGCTGCGCGTCGCGATCGCCTGCGTGGGGTAGGGCGAGCGGTTGCCTTCCGGTTCGGCGACGATCGGCCCGTTCGCGACGTATGTGATCGCGCTTCCGTCTTCGGATGCCTGGATGACGCCGCCTTCTTTGCGAAGCGGTTCGATTCCCGAACCGTCCTTTTCGACCGGGGAGACGAGCTCCCACGCCCGGTTGTCCGCGAGGACGCCTTCCGCGGTTGGCAGAGTCGTGATGCTGCCGAACGTTTCGCTGCCTTCGGCCTGCCCGTTTTCGTTGGCCGCGAGAACCCGGAAGTAGTAGGTGGTGCTCGGCTGCAGGTCCTGGAGTTCGACCGCCACGGCCTGGTCGCCGAAGGCGGAGCCGAGGTCGACCCCTGGCGGCGCGGGTATGTCGGTGCAGGGGTCCGGGGACCCGGTGCAGCTGCTCGTCCCGTACTGGAAGTAGTAGTGCGTGTCCGCGCCGGCCGGGTCGATCTGCGCGGTGAGACGGGCCGACGATGGCGTCAGGTTCTCGGCGGCGAGCGCCGTGACCCGCGGGGGAGCGGGCTGTTCGAGTTCGAACACGTCGACCTTCCCGCTCGCCGTGTCGGTCACGTAGACCTGTCCGCTCGTGCCGTCCACCGTCACGCCGCCGGAGGACGGGCTCTCACCGGGAAGGGCGACGCGTTCGATCAACCTTCCTTCCGCGGTGAAGCGCGCGAAGGAACCCACGTTCGCCAGGTAGGTGTCGCCGCTGGAGTCTTCCGTTGCGATCGCGTTCGTCTGCTGCGGCTCGAGAGCGGCGAACCTGGTCGTGAGAGCTTCTTCTTCCAGGCCCAGCTTGGCGGCGACGACCGGGAGCGCCGCTTCGCCTTCTTCGAACGGGCAGAGCCCTTCCCGGTCTTCGCGTTCGTGATCCGCGTAGAGCGATTCCCCGGAACCGTCAACGGCGAAGCCCGGTTTCGGGCACGTGACGCTGGATTCCGTTTCGGGGACTTCGAGCTTGCTCCTGTCTTCGTTGCTGAAGCGTTCGACCAGGCCGGTGGTTTCGACGCCGCGGTATACCCACAGGCGCCCGCTCCCGTCCACGGACAGACCGTCGAGCGTGCCTTCCCATTTCGCTTCGGTCCCAGCCTGTTTTATGGCTTCGAGGATCGCGCCGTCAGGGCTCATCTTCAAGAGCCGTCCGTGTCCCGCGCGGCCGTCGGCGACCACGTAGATGTCCCCTCGCGAGGGATCGGAGGGCTCCCGCGAATTGTCGATCGCTATCGCGCCGGGGTGGTCGAGCTGCCCGCGACCGGCGCCTGCGAGCCCGGGCTCGCATTCGCTGCTGCAGATCTGGTATTCGCCTTCCCCGTTCCTGACGCCCCAGCCCCATGCGGCGATGAAGTGTCCGCTGCGGGAAAAGCGGTCGATCCGCTCGTTCGCCGTGTCGACCAGGTAGACATCCCCGGTGGCTTCATCGACCGCGATGCTCCCCGGCTGGGATGTCTCGTCGGCGCCGCCGCCCGCCTGCGCGAACGAGAAGCCCAGGACGTGCCCTCTCGCGATGAGGGCGTCGGCATGAGCGCTTCCGATGGCAAGCCAGGCCATCGCGATGAGCGCGGACGCAGCGGCGCGCGCCCCGCGGCCGCTGCATCTGCCCCGCCAACGGCTCATTCCCTCGCTCATCCGTGCCACCACCCTCCCTCGCGTTCATACCTCGGTGCCCCCGCGCGCGGAGGGATGCCCGAGGACACCGATCCCGGCCGCTTTGTGCGCGGGGTCTCGCCCCCGCGCACGCTGCGGCCTGGCGCCTGATCAGGTCTAGAACAGGGCGTTCGCCTCCAGTGCTTCTTCGTCTTTCTGTGTCGAGGTGATGGTGATGCCGGACTGTTCGGGTGATTTCCCGTTGATTTCAGTCAGCAGGACATCGTCGGGTTCGCCTTCGAGGTGTTCTGGTTTCTGCAGGCCGTGTTTCGCCGAATATTTCAGCGGCATCGACGTCAGCATTTTGTCCGAGAGCACGTTCACCAGCACAGAGCCGCCGACGGTTATGTGCAGCGACACCCCACAGTTGAACGTGACGTACAGCCCGCCGCCTTTCGGGAACAGATCGAGGGCGAGCTTCTTTTTGGCTTTATTTTCGTACCCGACCTTTCCTTCAAGCAGGTTGGTGACGATTTCGCCTTCTTTGGCTCCCGAGGTCGCGCATTTGAACCCCGCGGCTTCACAGCTGGTGAAACGCACGACCACCCCGGTCACCGTTTTCGTGGAGTTGTATTCGCCGCCGCTTTCCTCGGTTTTGCAGACGACCGTCGTGCCGCCCGCCGTTGCGAGCGTGCCGACCCCGCCCGTGGTCACGAACTTCGCTTTGATGGCACCCGGCTCCCATTCGTAACTGCCGCCGGCTTTCTCTTTTATGCAAGTGCCGCTGGTGAATTTGCCGGCACCCGCGGCGACTTTCACGCACCTCCCGATTTCGGGAGGCGAGAAGGCCGACGCCGAGGTCGCCGCCATCGCTCCGAGCGCGAGCAGCGACAGCAGGCACATGCCGGTCCTACATATGGCTCTCATGAAATTCTCTTCTCCTTTGCAGTGTTGTCATCCGGCCAGCGCTGCGGGGTCCGCGTGTCCGAGCCCCGCAGCCACCGGACCGGTAAGCGTTTGCCGTGTTCCTCGTTACGGTGGCCGCCGGCCCAGGGCAGGTCCCCGAACGCCTGAGCTGCCGGCGCTGTCGAGGGCCCGAGGATGCGTCGGTACCTCGGCACGGCACGGGCGGTGAACTGCGGTGGGCGCTCACCTCGCAGGTCCGTAGCCGCAGCCTGGCCGCATCCGCGCGCGCCATGCCTTCGCCGTGCGCCGGCCGTCTGCGGTCCCTGGACTGCGAGGCTGGCCGCGGCCGCACCGGCCATGTGGCCCGCTGATGTGATCGGCATCTCCCGTCCTCCCGCGTTCTTGCCCGCTTGACCAAGTGAGCCTCTCCTGAACGCTAACGGTATCTAAGCAGAGGCGAGGCGCGGGTGTCAAGTGAGAACCGGGCAGAAGCCGGTTGTGACGCGGATTTCCATCAAGGCCGGGCCTGCGAGCCGTATCACGATGTCGTCACGCCACCGGCATTCAGTATCGCGCGGGGCTGTCATTCCGGGCGACCGTGAAACGCGACGGTCTGGCTTCGGCCGGTCATGTATCCTCGTTGGTGTCCGGCATGACGCCACGAGCCCGAAAAACCGCGATCACCAGCCAGCCGCGACCGGCGGCCGAGCGCCCGGACAGGGCGTCGGCAAAACCGTCAGGCGGGAGCCAGCGAGAGCGTCTGATGGGCGCGATGACACAGCTCTCCGCGCGTTCCGGCTACCAGCAGGTGAGCGTTGCGAAGGTGAGCTCGCTCGCGGGCGTATCCCGCGCCACGTTCTACGAGCAGTTCAAGGACAAGGAAGACTGTCTCATCGCGGCGTACTGGGAGGCCGCCAGGCGCGTCGTCGGTCCGCTTGCGACGACCGGCGGGGACGACTGGGAGCAGGTCGCGCGATCGGGCCTCGGGCAGCTGTTCGGATCGCTGCAGGATGAGCCCGAGTCGGGACGGCTGCTGCTGGTCGAGTCGCGGGCAGCCGGCGTCGCCATGCGCGCGGAGAAGGAGCGTGCACTCGACGTCTTCGAGCAGCGGATCGAAGCGGGTCTCGCGGCGGCGAGCAGCGGCGAGACGCTCGACATACCCGCGATGGTGCTGGTGGGCGGCGTGAGGAGCATCATCGTCTGGCGTCTCAGGAGCCACGCACAGGACGAACTGCCGTTGATGCTCGACGACCTGATCGATTGGATGAGGTCGTACTGTGCTCCTGCCGCCGCCGGCCGCCCGAACGCCGTTCCGATCTCAGCCCCGGCACTGCCCGCACAGGCCTCCCCGCTGGCCCCGTCGCGTCTGCCTCGCGGGCGCCACCGGCTGCCTGCGGGTGTCGTCGCGCGAAGCCGGCTCAGAAGGATCGTGTACGGCACGGCAGAGGTGATGATGGAGAAGGGCTATGCAGATGCGACGGTGACAGACATCGTCGCGGCGGCCGGCATATCGCGCGAGGTCTTCTACGAACACTTCAGCGACAAGCGCCAGGCGTTCCTGGAAGCCCAGCGCTACTCCACGCAGGAGGTCCTGGACCTCTGTGCGACCGCGTTCTTCTCCGCCGCGCAGTGGCCGGAGCGCATCTGGAGGGCCCTGGACACGCTGATCGGGTTGATCATCTCAAGCCCGGCGCTCGCCCACCTGCGGCTCGTGGAGTGCTACGCGGCAGGACCGGAGGCGCTCAGCCGCGCCGAGGACCTCACGAGGTCGTTCGGGATATTCCTCGAGGAAGGCTATTCCGTGGCGCCCGCTGCAGGCGCGCCGGCGCGGGTGTGCTCGCAGGCGATCACGGGCGCGATCTTCGAAGTCATCTACCGTCTCATCGCGCGCGGCGAGGTTCAGGCGCTCGCGACACAGCTGCCCCGGCTCGCGTACGTTGCGCTTGCGCCTTTTACCGGACGCCAGGAAGCGATAGCGTTGGTCAGAGAGCTGGGAGAGAGGCAGGTCAGCGATGAGGCAGCGTGATGGCTACGCGGGTGGGCCGCGCTCATGCGCAGCCCCACACAAGGGCTGAGACGGACACCGGGGAGCCGCGAGGCAGTTTCACCGGAGCGCGTGCGGATCAGCGCACGCGACTGCTCGACGCGGTCGTGGAGACCGTCGCCGACCAGGGCTACCCGGACGCGAAGATCGCCGAGATCGCCCGGCGCGCCGGGGTCTCGCGGGCGACCTTCTACGAGCTGTTCGAGAACAAGCAGGCGTGCGTGCTGGAAGCGCAGGCCGAGCTCGGGGAGAGGGTCGGGTCGGTGATCGAAGCCGCGATCGAGAAGGCCGGCTGCCGCGCCGCGAACGTGGCCATCACCGAGCTCGTCGCGCTCGCTGAGCGAGAGCGATCGGTGTTCGACTTCCTGACACACGAGACGATGCTCGCAGGACGCGAGGCGCAGGCCCACCGAGATGCGCTGATCGAACGTGTGACGCGGGCGACCGAGCGGGCCTGGGCCGGCGGTACCGGTGGCCAGGACATCCCCGCGAGGTTCCTCTTAGAGGGAGCCATCCGGTTGCTCTCCCTGCGGATGCGCAGGGATGCCCAGGATCCCCGGCCGCTGCTCGTCGACCTGCTCGCGTGGGCGGATTCCTACGCCACGACCGACGGCCTCACGCATTGGCGCGTCCCGGCCCCCGACCCAGCGCTGCTCGCCAGGCCGAGCCGGCGCGCGAGCATCCTCCCGGTCCACGCGTCTCTCCCGAAGGGACGACACCGGATGGCGGCCGACGTCGTCAGGGGAGTGCAGCGCGAGAGGATCTGCCACGCGACGGCCGAGGCGGTGCGCGCCAAGGGCTACGCGGAGGTCACCGTCGCCGACATCGTGTCGGCGGCCGGCGTGTCGAGAGACGTCTTCTACCTGCAGTTCCATGACAAGGACGAGGCCTTCGACGGCGCCGCACAGCTGCTGTTCGAGAGCCTCCTCGCAACGATGGCGGGGGCGTTCTTCGGGGATGCGGGCGAGTGGCCCGACCATCTCTGGGACGCCGGGTGGGCGTTCGAGAACTTCCTCGAGGCCGAGCCGAGCCTCGCCCACTTTCTGTTCGTCGCAACCTACGAGCCGCCGTCACGCATAGGGCGCGTGCTGGACTTCATCCTCGCGTTCACCCTGTTCGTCGAGGGGGGCAACCAGCTGAGAGCCGCCGAGGCGCAGGTCTCACGCAGCGTCACCGAGGCGATCGTCTGCGCCGTCCTCGAGGTGGTCAACGTGCGTGTCCGCAACGAGCGGGTCGAGGAACTGCGCGGTCTGGTCCCGGTGATCACGTACATGGTGTTCGCGCCGTTCATGGGACCCGAGGCGGCGCGGGCGTTCGTCTGTGCAAAGGTCGCCGCCGAGAGGCGGGCGGCCGACGAACCTAGCTGAGCTGCTCTCGCCGGACCGGAGAGGCAGCCGCGGCCGCAGCCGACGACGTGTCAGCCAAGTGAGATACACCCGTGGCCCCGCGGAGCCAGCCATCCGTCGGCGCCTGCGCGCCACGGTGGACGCCAAGCCCCGACTGACGTCGTAACAAGTCAGACCATATCGTTTCACGGTTTGACCATCAGGACGCTGATCAAGCCTGGCGCCCAGGCCATCGATCACCCTAACGGTCGATCAATAAACAAGTTGCTCTGCGGCCGCCTCGCGCGGTTGACACGCGAGCCGGTACATGGTTAGATACCGGCGGCGTTCAGCCTGGAGCACGCGGGGCACGCCGGGGGTCTTGGAGGAAAGGAGGCCAATACCGATGCGCAGCATGCCTGTGCCGGGAAGAAGCGGGGTGCTGGAGGGCCGGCGCCGGATCGCGCCAGCCCACATGCCGGGCTTCGGATGGGGCTGCACAGACCCACGGGCGCTGGAGTGTCTCGTGCCGGGGGAACCCGGACGCCGACCGATTGCCAACCGAGACAGCGAGGGGAAGTGAGACCGTGAGACATGTACGCCCGCTAGGACTGTGCCTGCTCGCCGCATTCGCGACGAGCGGCGTGCTGGCAGCGACGAGCTCGGCCGCTCTGCCGGAATGGGGGAGGTGCGCCAAAGTCCCAGTCGTCGTGAACGGCAAAACCAAGACAAAGGGCAAATACCTCGACGCCAACTGCACCGAAAAAGCAGAAGGTGCGACCGGCGAATACGAATTCGTGAAAGGGACCTCGGAAATCGCAGATCCGGAATTCACGGCTGTCCAGACCTCGGCGAACGCGCTACTGCAGACCTCCCAGGGGATAGCGGTGGAATGCTCGTCCACGGTCGCCACGGGTCGCCTCTCCGGGACGAAAGAAGCCTCAGAAGTGTCAGTGACCTTCAAAGGATGCAGGCTCCCGCTGCTCAGCTTCACGTGCGAGAGCAACTTCCACAACGAATACCCCAACAAGTACGTCTACGACGAAGGGGAAATCGTCACGCGAGGTTTGAAGGGGACTCTCGGGTACATCTCCGGTAAGGGCACAAGCACGCCGAGTGTCGGCCTGTCGCTCACTCCGACGGAAAAGAAGGGCCTGTTCGCCGAGTTCGTCTGCGGGACGGAAAACTCCGGCGTGGGGGTGCTGATCATCCGGGTGGGAGCGAAAGAAAAGGGTGGCGGGGGAGACTCGATCATCTCCCCGATCGCGCCGGTCAACCAGATGTCCACAGCCCTCACGCAGACATACTCAGAGAAACAGCGCGAAAACCCGGAAACGCACGAACTCGAAGCCGAAGACGGTCACCAGGAACCGGAAAACTTCGAAAACAAAGGGAAGGACGTCCTGGAATCCGAAGCCAGTGACGGCTTCTCAACACTGGGCTGGGCCCAGGCAGGACAGATCGAGACGCTCGAAACGAAGCTGAACTCCGGCGAAGAACTGGAGATCAAAGCCTAGTCCGGTCTCGGGCCATCAGAACGCCACCTGCGTGGGGCCGCACCGGCTCCACGCAGGGCGTCGGCAACGGTCGCCTAGCGAGCGAGCTCCCAGGCGCGCCTCGCTGCCGCCGAGCGGTTGTTGACGCCGAGCGTGCGGTAGCAGTTCTCGAGGTGCTTGTGGACGGTCCTCGGGGAGACACCGAGCACCTCTGCGGCGTCCTGGTCGGAATGGCCCATCGCCACGAGACGCAGCACCTCGGCCTGGCGCGGGGTGAGGCCGACCCGCCTGAGGTGCCGCTGGAGCCCGCGAAGCTCGTCCGCCGGCGCGGGAAGCGTGAACGTGAGCGCGTTGCGGTACGCCTGGATCAGGTACGGCCGGGCAAGATTGATGAGATCGCGCTCGCGATCGGCAAAGTCCTCGCGGGAGCGGCTGAGCGCAACGCCGACGACACGCCCACGCGGCGACGGCAGCATGAAGGCCATCTGATGCTCGATTCCCAGCGGGGCATAGACCTCGCGGTAGAGCTCCAGGCGATGCAGTTCGCCGGGGGTGATGAGGTCGGAGAAGCGTGTCGCTCGCCCGTCGCGCGTGCGCAGGAAATGCCCGGCGATCGGGTTCTGCCACGCCAGACGGGCAAACGAGGCGTGAAACGCGGCGGGGACCGGTGGCTCGGAGATCGAGATCGTGCGGGGCAGGTCCGCCGGCAACTCGTTCAGAGCCGTCATCTCCGATGGAACGGCGATGCGCAGCGCGACGATCATCGCCTGGCACAACTCCTCGAGGTCGAGCAGGCCCATCACGTCGCCGACCAAGTCGAGCACCTGCTTGTCGAGAGTCGGGGCTATCACCCAAACGCTACAACGATCGAGCGCCGGCCCCGACGGCCTGCACGAACACCGTTGAACCGGGCCGTGGAGCGGGCGTCAGTGCCCGGCGGCGGTGGTTGCGACGCGGGCTTCGTTCAGCGTCTGCCTCTTGAGGGCGGCGAGCGCCGCTGCCGCCGCGGTGGCGGCGCACGCGGCGACGAACGCGCTTCGCTGGCCGCTCACCGTGATGATCTGCCCGGCCGCTGCGGCCCCGATCGATGCGCCGACCGCGTATATCGTGCCGAGCCACGTGTATGCCTCTGCCCGGTGGGCCTCCACGGCCACCTCGTCCACAGCCGCGGCCTGTGCGGTCGTGATCGGCGCGAAACACAGGCCCGAGAGCAGCGCCAGTCCCGCCATCGGCGCGAGCGAGCGGGCGCCGATCAGCGGGGCCAGTCCTGCCGCCGCGAGCAGACACAGCGCCGGGTATGTGGAGATGGCGGGCCGGCTGTGCTGCCGCGCGCCGTAGAGCAGGCCGCCGATGCCTGCTCCGACGGCGAACAGGGACAGGAAGATGCCGGCCGTTGCAGCCGAGCCATGGCTGTGTGCGAACGCAGGCCACGCAACGTCCAGGACCCCGAACGTGAACCCGAACAGGCCCCCGGTGCCGACCAGGTAGCGGATCGCCCCGCCGTCGAGCGCCGCGAGCCTGCCCGCGTTCGTGCTCTCGCGCGCCGGCACCGCGCGTACTGCGGGCGCGCTGGCCAGCGCCAGCGACCCGGCCGCGCTGAGTGCCGCCGCTACCGCAACCGCCAGCGTCGGAGACCCGACGGCGATCAGAGCACCGGCCAACAGCGGGCCGGCAAAGAACGAGACCTCGCCGAGGACGCTCATGAGAGCGAAACCCGTTCGGCGTTCCGGCCCGTCGGGGAGCAGCTGCGCCCAGGCGCTGCGCACCGCGGTCCCGGCCGGGGCGGTGAAGCAACCCGACAGCAGCCCGGCTGCGATCAGAACAACACCGGCGGTGTGGGCACGGCCCGCCAGGATGAAGATCACGTCCGTGATCGTGGCGGGAAGCACGACGCGCCTGAGGACCACGGCGGGTCCGCGCCGGTCCATGGCGCGCCCGCGCAGCGGCGCCGCGAGCAGTCTCCCAGCGGTGTACGCAGCCAGAACCAGGCCCGCGGTCGCGAACGAGTCGACCGCCTGACGTGCGAAGAGCACGAAGCTGACCGGGACCATCGTGCTCGCGGTCGCCACGCCCAAGGACGAAACGGCCAGCCGCGCGGCACCGGGGGTGCGCAGCAGACGCAGGTAGGCACTCACGAGCGTTCAGCTCCCGGAGCCGGCGTGCTCCTCGCGGAGCAGGCCGAACTGGATCACATCGACACGCCTGCCGCGCTCGATGTCGCGCTCGCGCTGAATCGCCTCCTGCCGGAACCCGTGGCGGAGCGCCACCGCCTGCGAGCGGCCGTTCTCGACGGTCGTCGCTATCTCGACGCGCAGGAGTCCGAGCTCTGTGAAGACCCAATCGAGCACCGGTGTGATCGCGGCGTCGACCACGCCCCTGCCGCGCGCCCGCGGAACGAGCCAGTACCCCAGTTCGCAGCGCCCGCGTTCCCAGTCGACATGCAGCAGCGAGATGGCCCCGAGGAAGTCCCCCGTGTCGGGCGCGCAGATCGCCAGCTCGGTCCACTCGCCCTTCGCGGCTGCCTCGCGGCTGCTCACCGCGTGCGCACGCGCCCAGTCCTCGTCGGGATCCGACTCGAAGCCCTGCAGCCGTCCGAGGTCGGGGTCCTCGCGGTAGGCGGCGGCGTAGGCGGCCGCATCATGCTCCTGCAGAGGACGAAGCCGAACCAGCGCGCCGGCCAGATCGCCGGGGGCCACGATCGCGGTCATCCCTACGCCCCCCGTGCCTGCGCCCACTCGCTGGCGAGCAGGCCGAACACGACCATGTCGACCCGCACGCCGCGCTCGAGGTTGCGCTTGCGCTGCACACCCTCCTCGGTGAAACCGATCCGCGGCGCGAGCCCTCGCGTGGGCTCATTGTCGGTCGTGGTCGCCATCTCCATCCGCTCGATCGCCAGATCGGCGAACGCCCACTCCAGGGTTCGCCGGATCGCGTCGCGTGCGAGCCCACGCCCGCGCATCGCCGGCGCCACCCAGAACCCGATCTCGCACCGCAGGTGTTTCCACGCGAACGTGTGCAGCACCACCTCACCCACGAACGCGTCATCGTCGGCGGTGCACACCGCGAACTGAACGCCGCGGCCCAGCCGCGCCCGCTCGGCGGCGCCCTCCACGCGCCGCGCCACCTCAGCCTCCGTCGGTTCCTCCTCCACACCGAGCAGACGTCCCATCTGATCGTCCTCGCGGAACGCGCGCGCGTATGCCTGTGCGTCCGCGGCCGCCAGCGGCCGCAGAACCACTCGCTCCCCAACGAGACGGTCAGGCACAACTATCTCCACGCCCACATGGTCTCAGAGATCCCCGGCCGGCCCCCCGGTCTGGCACGATTGCGGCGATGGCGCTCAGGCTCCGCCCACTGCGCGATGAGGACGAGGCGGTCGCTCGGCGAGCGCACGCAGAACTCGCCGTGGATGACTTCGAGTTCCTGCTGGACTGGCAGAGCGGTGAGCGGTGGGGCTCCTACGTGGTCAGGCTGGAGAACCGCAGGCACGGGATCGACCTGCCGCCAGACCGCGTCCGCGGCGCCTTCCTCGTGGCCGTCGCGGGAAGCGAGTTCGTCGGGCGGGTCTCGATCCGGTTCGAGCTGAACGACTTCCTGGAGAACTTCGGCGGCCACGTCGGGTACTGCGTCCGTCCCGGCCACCGCAGACAGGGATTCGCGCGGGAGATCCTGCGCCAGGCGCTGGTCATAGCGCGAGCCGAGGGCGTCGACCGG
>Ga0182013_10002953_pt1 | contig 21676 bp, 16 predicted proteins | sample 612S2MmetaG_FD_120487 | JGI IMG/M metagenome (GOLD analysis project Ga0182013, IMG submission 120487) | Permafrost microbial communities from Stordalen Mire, Sweden - 612S2M metaG | ecosystem: Environmental > Terrestrial > Soil > Wetlands > Permafrost | place: Sweden: Stordalen | collected... | reverse complement strand
TCAGCGATACTTTGCAATTGTCCTTCAAGATGAATCATTGCACTTCCAATGTCATTCTTGATGCGCAAATAGTCATTACATCTGTCCGTTAAATCGGCGATTTCTTTTCCAATTTTAGGCTTTTTATAAAAACTTACATAGGCCTTGCGTAACAAGCCAATGCCCGCCAATACGCCAAAACCTAAGCCGATTTCTTTCTCATGCTTCTGCAGCACATCCTCAAGCTTAACTTCTGGCACGGATACCTTTGGCAAACTCCAAGTTGGTACCATGTCTTTAAGAGTCCAATTTTTATTAAAATCAAGAGACCTGAAGCTATTTACAAATGATGTGAATGCAGATGTATGGCCAGTGCCATTTTGCGCACTCAAACCGCATATCGATAAAATTACCATTAAATTTACTATTTTTTTCATATAAACCTACTTTTTAAGATGATACTTATTACATAAAATAGAGCTTTTTAAGCATTATATCTAATAATAACACAATAATGCAGATTGTCAATCGATGGGCGATTTGTGCCTGGCAGAGGAATTATAAAGAGTGTCTTTAAAGTTTTTTGTCTTGAACGTCATAGCCCAATTGCTTAAGTCTATCGCGTAATTCGTCAGATTTCGCCCAATTTTTATCGTGGCGCGCTTGTTGACGTTCGACTAGAAGTTTCTCGATTTCAGGGGTGATTTCAACCTCTTTTTCTGGCAAAGGTTCAAGCGTGAGCCCTAAAATATCCTGTAAGATATATTTTACTTGGCCTGCTAGCTGGGCATCTGCCAAAATAGCGTCTAGATTTTTGTACAATACTCCGAACATGCCGGGGGTATTCAGGTCATCTTTAAGGAAATCGAGCATGGCCCAGGCTTCGCGCGAGGCTACGCCGGGCACGGCAGTGGAGATAGGCGTGACGCTAGCAAACTGCTTGGCAAGTTTTTTATACCCCTGCTGCGCTTGAGAAAGGTCGTGCGCGGAGAAATCTAATGGGTTGCGATACTGATGCTGCAAGAAGTAAAAACGGACAGCCTGGGGTGCAAATTGTTTAAAAATATCGTCTAAGGTAAAAAAGTTCCCGAGCGATTTAGACATCTTCTCTTTATTAATCTGCACAAAGGCGTTGTGTGCCCATGTACGCACAAAAGGCTCTATCTGTAACGCCTGCGATTGGGCTAGTTCATTTTCATGATGCGGGAAGATCAAGTCCATGCCGCCGCCATGAATATCAACAGTTTTGCCTAAGAATTTTTTTGCCATAGCAGAACATTCAATATGCCAGCCTGGCCGACCATGGCCCCAGGGGCTTTTATAAAAGTGCCCATCCGGCTCAGATTTCCAAAGTGCAAAATCGAGCGGGTTTCGTTTGCGGGTATCTATTTCGACACGAGCGCCAGCCTGCAGATCATCAAGCTTTCTATGAGATAATGCACCGTAATCGGGGTACGAATCGATGCTGAAATAGACATCGCCATCAACAACATAGGCGTTTTTGTTTTCAATAAGTTGCTGAATAAATGCAATAATTTCAGGAATTGTTTGAGTAACGCGCGGCTCAAAGGTGGGCTTTTTGCAATTAAGTAACTGCATATCACGCTCAAAAATAGTTATATAGCGTTGCGCAATCTCAGAAAATTTATGGGGCGTACCGAACTCTTTTTCTGACTTGTTTAATAATTTATCGTCAATATCGGTAAAATTTCTGCAGTAGGTAACATCAAACCCGAGAAATGCCAATAGCCGATAGAGAAGATCAAAGGTCACGTAACAGCGGCCATGGCCAATATGGGGGGCATCGTAGGGCGTAATACCGCAGACATATAACGAAAGCTCATTACCGCGTAGGGGGACAATAGGTTGCTTCTCTTTAGTCATAGAATTGGTAAGACGTACATGCATCATATTTTTTACCTGCTTAATTTATTTTAACGGAGCTTCTAGTCAATTTTACCAGAAATAGTATCATAATGTGATCACCTACTCATCTTAGGATATAGCACTTAAAAAAAAATTAAATGCGTTAACGCGCAAAAATTCAGGAGCAACGCATGCTATCAGGCACAATGGGCTCACGCTCATCAACGTTCTTTCAGTACCTATTCATAGTATCTATGATGATAGTATCGAAATTAATGGCACAGGATCTTACCTTGGTACCAGACCTTGGCACGCTTGCCGATACCACACTTGAACTTCCCTATTTTAAAGAGCGCACTATATCGTCTATCACTATTGAAGGAAATAATTTAGTATCATCAGAAACTATCTTATCTAAAGTGCCCTATGCTGTCGGCGATACTTTTAGAGCGTTTAAAAGCGCTGAAATGATTCAGTTGCTTTTTGCATTGGGATACTTTAAAAATATTCAGCTTTTTGCAGAAGATTCTTCAGAATCTCAGGTCGATCTTTTCATTGTCGTTGATGAAAAAAAGCGTTTAGAAAAAATAGTTATAGAGAATAATAAGCATTTGTCTTACGAAGAGATCGAAAAGAAATTTAAACTTTCAGAAATTATCACTCTAGACGAGCAAGGCCTTGAAAGTCTCTCATTACAGATAAAGAAACTATACAGTGAAAAAGATTATCATAACGTAATTCTTGAAACACGCCTTGAAGAGGTCGATCCACAGACAGTGCGCGCACATATCACTGTTCAAGAGGGCAAAAAAACGCATGTAAAACGGGTGTTTTTTAAGGGTAACTGTGCAATAAGTGAAAGTCTCTTGCGCTCACTAACCTTCACTCGTGAAGACTGGCTTTTAGGCTTTTTGGATAAAGCGGGTAGCTATCAAAAAGAGGCTCTCGATTTTGATAAATACACCATCGAAAACTATTACCAAAATAATGGTTTTCTCGCTGCCCAGGTGACTGAAATTGTGACGGAAAAAGAGCCACGCGAGAAATCTAATGATGTCTATGTCACCTTTAATATCGACGAAGGCGAGCTTTACCGCGTCTCTGCAGTGCGAGCACCGGGAAATGATATTTTCACAGAAGAAGAGCTGCTGCAGGTCATTCCTATACGACCTGGCGAACTTTATTCTAAAGAAAAGATTCGTAATACCATGGAAACTCTCCGCATTCTTTGGGGCGAAAAGGGTTACATCTATGCAGAAATTGAACCGAGCGTAGTCCCTGATATGGAAAACAAAACGGTCGAGATCGAATTTGTAAGCTCTCTGGGAGACCAGGTCTTTGTTAACCGTATTAATATTCAAGGAAACAGAAAGACGCGCGACCATATAATCAGACGATTGATTAAATTTAATGAAGGCGATCTTTTAACTGCTTCAAAGTTAGAATTTGCAAAAAATTCTACTGAAGCGACCGGTTTTTTTGACCCGAAAAATGGGGTAAACTGGAAGATTGTGCGTTTGGATGAAGATAAGGCTGACGTAAATCTAATCTTAAAAGAACGCCCAACCGGCAGATTTAATGCTCAAATAGGTTTTGGGGGCTCTGACACCAACATCCAATCGCCGACAACAACCTTCAACGTGGGTATGAACTTAGCTGATATCAATGCGTGGGGAACGGGCGTTTCGTACAATTTCTCGCTCAACTATTCTGCTCAGGACCGTTCATTTAACTTCGATGTCTTTAGCCCCTGGATTTTTAACCGGCCTATTGGTATCGGGTCAAACATCGTATTACGCAAGATGACCTACGAAGAATTCAGACAGGTGAGCCAAAAACCGACCGAATCTATTTTTGGTGGCTCTGGTATTTTGCGATTTTTAATTCCGCAGTTTAATTTTATTAACACCCAAATTGAGGTCGGCGCTCAACGCATTAACTATAATACTATCACAGCTCAAGTTATGAACCGTGATCCACTTGCTAATACAGTGTTTCAAAATGTGCTTAATAACCTATTTGTTTCGGGTAATCTGATCTGGCTTAACATGTCGTTTGCCCAAGATTTTAGAAACAACCCGGTCTTTCCTTCACGTGGCTACCAATGGGTCACGTCTTTGCGCTTTGGCTTGCCGCATCAGAAGAACGATTTTGGGTTTGTTAAACTCGAAGCTGATGCTCAATGGCTTACCCCTTTGATCAATGAATATGATCTGATACTAAAATTACATGGCTTTTTGGGATTAACTCATATCTTCAATGGCTACACCGTGCCGTATAAAGAGCTCTTTCATATCGGTGGCCCGGCAACAGTGCGCGGATTTGAATTTGGCCAGATCGGGCCCCAAATTTTCGACAATTCTTTAGGTGGCAAGAAAGCTTTCGTTTTTAACGCAGAGCTTCTGTTCCCGGTGACCGCTGACCAATCTATAAAGGGAGTACTCTTTTATGATGGCGGCGCCGGTTGGGATACGCCAAACCCTGCAATTGCGCAGCCTTACCTGCGTAATAACTCGTTTGATTTTAGACATGCTATTGGGTTTGGGATACGGGTGACCAAGCCTACACCGGTACGGGTCGATGTCGGGTTCAAGCTCGATCGCCGTAAACGCGATGGCGAGCCCGCTTCTCGTATACACTTTGGTATGAACCAAGAATTTTAACTACCTGATTTAATGCAAAATTTATTATTATATTAATCTTTTATTGCCTTTGCCACTTGAATTCACCAAAGGATCTTTTATGAATCTAAAATATATATTGTTCTGCCTGACAGTGGTCAGCGTAAACTTATTCGCGCAAGAACAAAAAGCTGCAATCGATAAATCTGGGGTATCTGGACGCGATTTTGACATCAAGCTAGATGGAGATGATTTTGATGTCTGCTTTGTTGATTCACGATTCCTTTATGCAGAACAAGGCGAAGCCGGCCGGGAGGCTTTAAAGGAAAAACTTGTAAATAAAACATTCAGCAGCTATGAAGACTTAGAGACTTTTATCGATCAAACTCTCTATGATATGGGCTCGAAGTACTCTGGTCGTGATGTTGTTGAATGCTTAATGAACCCAGAGCTATTGAGAGTTACTCGAGCAGATCAAGCTAGAAAAAGAGAAGATTTCGAAAGAATTCATCCTACAGGGTATATAGGTTTTAAGGAGGCAATAAGAGAGTTGCACTAAAGATATCATTGAATTATTAATTGTTTTATTGCTTTTTGATAAACAATTAGTTTAACATTAAAGTAGATAGTTAATTAAACCAAAAACCAAATATATAAAAAGAAGGAACTATTTATGAAATTAAAATATCTTATGTTAAGCGTAATGGCCGTCAGCATAAACTTGCTCGCGCAAGAGAATAGCACCACTGTAATTCGAGACAATTTTGATGCCTGCCTTAACTATTCAGGATTAGAGAAAAACTTAACGGTCGGCCAAAAGGATACCTTAAGGGGCGCGTTAGTAAATAAAACATTCCGCAGCTATGACGAATTAGGGGATACTATTGAAAACACTCTCGATTCGGTAGACTCGAACTACCATGGTTCAAATCTCTTTAACTGCCTGACTCAACCAAATGTATTGGAAAGATTCATAGAAAGCCAGCGCAAGCCGGTATATTCTCAATGGTATTCTCCAGGCATGTAACAGGGTTGATTATGAATCTAACAAAAGGCAGTCTGATTGTTGTTTTATTGGTTACAGTGCTGATTATTTCAGCAGTCACCGATGAATATGCTGCTGACCCTTCCGCAAAAAACTCAACGTTTATAACGAAAAAGATGGTTAAATCATGCCATAGAGCAACCGGTGTCATAGGTGATGAAAAAATGTATCGGGATTCGCTAGCTGGTAAAACAGGCAAAGAGATACCTGATAAACAACTTACGGCTGTAATAGATGAAATTACCCAAGGCTATGACCAAGATAATGCAGAGGACTTTTGGAACTGCATTGTTAACGGGAATCGATAAGTTCTTCTCATAAATATTGAATTACTCAATAAGCTCCTGGTATCGTAAAGGGTAACCAGGAGCTTTGTCATGATTTTAACAAAAAAAATTTTTATTGTAGCCGGGCCCGTGCAGCTCCTGCTTATATTTTTTTATATATATACCCAAAGCATATGCATACGCTTAACCTATTCTCTTCAAGATGCCGAATACACTCTTCAAGAACTGCAAAAAAGAAAAAAAGAGCTTACTCATGAACTCTTGCAAAATCAAGAGGCTCAGCACCTTAAAAAGTATGCAACCAAAGAATTAAGCATGAAAAAAATACGCATCACCGACATACAAGAAATGGCGCATGATAAATAAAACGGCTAAAATAAGGCTTACTATAGTAGCATTAGCTTTTTTAGGTCTCTTTGTAATCATTGCAATTCACTTGTATCTTTTACAAATAACAAAGCATCCCTTTTTTAGTACCCTGGGCAACCAACAATATGGGGTAACCATAAAAACACTTCCCCCGCGTGCGCCTATATTCGATCTTCATAACAAGCTCATAGCAACGGAAAAGCCGGTTATGAGTATATTTATAACGCCCAACTCCCTCAAAGATCGAGAGACGCTCGTTAATTTTTTATCTCATTACTATCCACACGCACTCACTAAACTTGCAGCGCACCCACAGGCGCATTTTATGTACGTTGCTCGCAATATTACCGATGCAGAACTAGCCTCAATTGCCGATCTTAATGTACCCGATGTCTTTGTCCTCGAGGAGCCCGGCCGCTATTACCCGATCACCTGCTTAGGGACAGTAGTTGGAAAAACCGATATCGATAATAAGGGCATCAGCGGTATCGAGCTTCTGTATAATGCGCAATTGGCAGGCACACCGACAACGACTCATATCGAAAAAGATGCGCGCTCCGGCCGCTATTATTTTAATAAAAAAACGATAACCACGGGGAGCATGGGCAAGCCGCTCCATCTTACCATCGATAGCACCTTACAATTTCTTGCATACGAAGAGCTGAAAGAGACTATCGAAAAATTTAATGCCAAAGAGGGCTCAGTTATTATTATGGACCCCGTCTCCGGCGCAATTTACGCCATGGCAACTATCCCGGACGTCGACCCGAACACGAGCAAAATTGAAGATATGAGCTTGCTCAAAAATCGGGTGGTTACAGAAACGTATGAGCTCGGTTCAGTTATGAAAACTTTTTTAGCACTGGCCGCATTAGAAGAAAAAATATACACACCGGAAGATATCATCGATTGCGAAAATAAAAAAATAGGGTACGTAAACGGCATGAAATTCAGCACCTGGAAAGAGCATGGCGATCTGACCCTTTCTCAAATAATAGAATATTCAAATAATATCGGAACTGCTAAAATTGCACAAAAATTGGGTACTAAGTTGTATGACCATTACGTACGCTGCGGCTTTGGGCAACCGACAGGGTTCACCTTTCCCGGCCAACAGCGGGGTTATGTCACCCACCCAAAAACGTGGTCAAAGGCATCATTAAATTCATTATCATTTGGGTATGAAAACCGAGCAACTCTTTTGCAGTTGGCACGCGCCTTTAGCCTTTTTGCCAATGGTGGCTATCTCCCAACGCCCTATCTCGTTAATTCACCGTCAACACCCATTGCACCAAAATTTTTGTACTCACCGGAAACTATTACACAGATGCGCACTATTTTGGAAAAGACCTGCACCCAGGGCACGGCACATGCCGCGACCATACCGGGTGTTACCGTATTAGGAAAAACGGGGACCGCTCGCCTGCTTGATGAAACAGGCACGTACTCCCCGCTTAAAAATATTTATACCTTCGCAGGCATTATAGAAAAAGGCCCTTATAAGCGCGTGATTGTAACCTTTATCAAAGAGGCCTCACGCCATGACCTCTATGCATCAACCGTGGCTGCCCCATTATTTGAACGCATCGCCCAAAAAATGCTTATCCACGATAACGTTATTTAGCATCCTGCTGGCATTCATCGCAGCGTTGTGCCACCGGACAATATTTTTTATAGATACAATACACGGCGCCGACCGTAATTGCCGTTACTGCAGCAACCTGCACAGCAGTTGTGTGATCATTATAAAAAGTCTCAGAGGCCGCGTATCCCTTTTCAAACGCTTGACGCACCGGTGTAACAGGTGCTGATTGCACTAATGCTGTCACAGTATCTTTAGCACTCGTGACCGCTGCGCTCAAAGCACAATATATGCTCGATATAATACTATCTGCGCCCTCTGTTAAGCCACGCTTTACTTCTGGTGTTTTCATGGGGATACCGTGACCTGCACATCCGGCATGCGCATTAAGAGATACGCTCACAAATGATGCCATAAAAAATAAAGAATAGAGTATACCCTTTGATACGAGTGGTATGCTTTTGCATACTATTTTCATAAATTTCCCTTACTGAAATAAAAATTTTAGATTAAAAGAACATCAGCGAGTATAGTAAAAAGGGCTTTAATGGTCAATAGAAACAGAGCCTTACCTCCGATTGACAAAAGCGCCCAATATTATATAATAGAAAATAATATACAGGCGGGGACCCTATGATTAAACTATCTCTTAACTCTATCTTTGTATCACTTTTACTTATCAGTTCAGCATATTGCAAACTGGAACAAGAAATTATCACGCCAAAAAACTGTGCCGAGCTAGTTCATATCGTAAAAAATGCATCGCAAAACAATACGCATATCACTATTCAAGGCGCTGGCAAAGGCGTTAGTGGCAAAAACAGTCTTTCAGATACCACCTATGTAGATCTTTCGAAGCTCAATAAAGTCATTAATCTTGACGTTACTGCCAAAACTATCACCGTGCAGGCAGGAATAACCTGGAAAGAGATACAAGAGGTCATCAATCGGCATGGACTATCAGTTGCTGCGATGCAATCATATAACGATTTTTCTGTCGGCGGTTCTATTGGGGTCAATGCCCATGGTCAAGATTTTAGATTTGCTCCCGTAGGCTCGACGATTATTTCGCTCCAGATGATCAACCCCCAGGGAGAGACCGTGACGGTAAGCCCGCATGTGAATGCACAATTATTTCACGCAGTTATTGGCGGATACGGCTTATTTGGGATTATCACAGAGGTTACTTTACAGCTCACCGATAATAAGCTTCTAAAAAAGCGGGTAAAACAAGTGAGCACTCAAAAGCTCGCCTCGCTTACCCACGCGACATTAGCAAACCAGAATATTGCTCTTTTTTCCGGGCGGCTCACCCTCGGCTCACAAAACTTTTTCGATTCTCTGCTGACCATCACTTACTATAATACCCCCAAGACTACAACGGAAAAATTACAACCACTTTCTGGGGTAAAAAATTTTATATCGCAGCAGATATTTGCGGCGATGCGCAAAAATAGCGGCGTAAAAGACATGCGACTTTTTGTTGAGAAAAATTTCATAGAAAAAAAAGAGACACTTTCTCGCAATAACGCAATGAACCATTCAATTGACCATGTTAAAGAGCATCGCTCAACGCATATCGATATTTTACAAGAATATTTTATCCCGCTAAAAAATATCCAAAAATTTACTCAAAAAGCGAAAGCGATCTTGCAAAAACATAACGTGAATATATTGAACGCTACGCTGCGTATAGTAAAAAAGGATATCACAAGCATATTACCCTATGCCCCTGAACATTGCGGCACTCTTGTTTTTTTTGTATCTATCAAAAACAATGCGAAAGCCTACCATCAAGCACAGGCGTGGGCGCATGAACTGATCAATGCAGCACTTGAATGCCACGGCACCTTTTACTTACCGTACCAATGCTTTGCTACAAAAGAACAAGTACGTATGGCATATCCACAATTTGATGAGTTCATTAAACTTAAAAAACTTTACGACCCACAAGAGATATTTGTTAACGATCTTTATCTGAACTATAAGTAACATAACCGTCTTTTTCTTGCTGAATAATAAATGCACCTGGTAAACTCAAATAAAAAAAGAGTATATCACTATGCATTTTAAAAAGATTGTTTCTGTTGTAACGCCGATATTTATTACACTGCTCGTTTCTGGATGGATTGCTTATAACTATATATTAAGCCCCACAACAACTACCTGCGCATTACAATATTCAAGCAAAAAGCCATTTACCCACACAAACTTCCCCAAGCATATTCCCTTCAAACAAAAAAATGGTTTCATTAACGATGCAAGCTGCGTCAACCAAACGCCCATATATGGCATTATAGACATCAGAACAGTAGAAAATATTCATGACGCTTTAGAGTTTGCCAGAGAAAATAATCTTAAAATTACCGTTGCTGGTGTGAAACACAGTATGGGGGGGCAGGCTTTTTACGAAAATGCTCTTATTAAAGAGCAATCTTAAAAGCCAAACAGATATCTTACAAGAATATTTCGTCCCACTGAAACATCTGCTGCCCTTCATCAACCAGATCAAAAGAATTTTGCGCCACCAGCAAGCTACTCTCTTAAACTGTTCCATCCGTCTCGTTCACAAAGAAAAAAATCTTCTTACCTACGCAACAGAACCCATGGTTGCAGTGGTTCTCTACTTAAATCAAAAAATATCGGCTCAGGGGGCATTGCGCATGCAAAGACTAACAGAGCTGCTGGTGGATGCGGCGCTTGAAAATAATGGTACTTTCTTTTTGCCCTACCAACTCTATTTCACGCGCGACCAACTCGTTATGGCCTATCCGCAGTGGGATACATTTGTCGCCAAAAAACAAAAATATGATCCGCAGGAACTTTTTGTTAATAATCTGTATGAGAAGTATAAGTAACTTTTTATGGAGCGCGTTTTCGATGCTGAAGTTGGTCTAACTAACTGAAAGCGATTACACTATTTAGAGTCCCTGATATCGAAAGAAAATTATGAATTGTTTAAAACTCATTGTGGCTCTCAATATGATCATCTGTTCGGCTTATGGAATGGGTAACGAGGCTTGGTATGATAGCGAATTGAGCACGATAAAATGCGCTCGAGATAGCTCAAGAAAAGGAATACGTGGCTTTCAAGGATGCGCGAATCAAAAAAAATGTGGATTCGATGGCTTTTATTTAGCACAATATTCTCCTGAGGGCTTATGTGATGATTGTGAATTCGAACAATATCCTGAAAGATTTGTAGCTTGTGCTTTCTGCCGCGCCCCTCAAAAAAAATTAACCGCAGGCAAGCTTTCGATTTTTTATGATGGGTGCGATAGTTTTATTCAAGACATTCTTGTTAGAAGTACCAAATTAAATAATGATGGTGTGGTTAATGAAAGACTGCGCATGGGCGCATTTATTTCATTAGGTGAATCAAATTATAAGATCGGAAGAAAATATATTAATGATTTTGGTAAAGGTAAGGTTAGATTTGCTGCCCGATCAGCAGCCAGGGAACAACGCAGGGCTTCCAATAAAAATCTAGAAGATCGGCTCGGCATTTACCTAGGCGCTCTCATACTTGCAAATGGCAACAAATTGCATGCATGGACAGATAGATTATCAATCGACCCATTGGATAAAAAACTGGTTGCTACACAGGATGATGCAAAAAAACATTTAGAATATATTTGCGAAAAATATAAAGTTTTCGGGCCTGAAACCGGTGAGATCACTTTACAATCCATCCCTGATGGTGCAGTCACCTTCGAAGAAGTAATATCACGTTCTTGATATAAGAAAACAGGACCGGATGAAAACCCGGTCCTGACTAAGTCTTTGATGAGAAAAAAAAATAAAAAAACTATTTCTCGGTTTTATCTTTATTAACAAATTCTATAAAAGCTTCGGTTTCAAAAACCGGCCAAAAATTAGAATCAGTTGATCGGATATCGGCTACATCACGACCTAATAATGAACAAGCTCTGTTTATTACTATCATGAATTCTTCATCATTAAGTGCGTTAGAATATTGAAGATAAGTCGCTGCATTTCGCAATTCTGCCAATTGATCATTCATGATCATAAAAATCCCCCATTAATATTAGAGGCTGGATAAATCCAGCCCCATTTTTTATATTATTAGATGGATCCTGAATCAAGTTCAGGATGACACTTTTTTGAAATACAACACTATTTGATTAAATAGTATTGATAGGTTTTAACTACTAGTACATGCCGGGCATGCCGCCGCCATGACTATGGCCAGCGTGTGCACCGCCTGTCTCTTTTTTCTCTTCAGGAATCTCAACAATCACCGATTCAGTGGTTAAAATTAATCCAGAGATAGAAGCAGCGTTCTGCAACGCAGTACGGACCACTTTAGCAGGGTCAATAATACCCGCTTGGATCATATCAACAAATTCGCCAGTTTTTGCATCAAAACCGTTATTGCCCGATTCTTCACGAACACGATTAACAATAACAGAAGCTTCAAAGCCAGCATTTGAACTGATAATGCGTAACGGCTCTTCCAACGCACGAATAACAATCTGTGCACCGAGTAACTCATCACCTTCAAGCTTCAATTTCTTAACTGCATCTTGCGCACGTAAAAGTGAAACGCCACCACCTGCAACAACACCCTCTTCAACAGCAGCGCGTGTAGCATGAAGCGCATCTTCGATGCGGTCTTTTTTCTCTTTCATTTCAGTTTCAGTAGCTGCACCAACTTTAATGATAGCCACGCCGCCAGAAAGTTTAGCAAGACGTTCTTGAAGTTTTTCTCTGTCGTATTCTGAACTGGTGTTTTCAATTTGAGACTTGATTTGCATAACACGGCCCTTAAGCTCTTGCTCAGAACCGGCGCCTTCAATAATAGTGGTATCATCTTTAGTAATTACCACTTTTTTAGCACGGCCAAGATCTGCAAGTGTAGTCGTTTCTAGTTTTAAACCAAGTTCTTCTGATATCAATTTACCACCAGCAAGAATGGCGATATCTTCAAGCAGCGCTTTACGACGGTCACCAAAACCAGGTGCCTTAATCGCTGATACATTCAAGATGCCGCGCAATTTATTGACCACCAAGGTAGCGAGCGCTTCACCTTCAATATCTTCTGCGATAATTAAAAGTGGACGGCCAGATTTAGCAACCATTTCAAGCACTGGCAAGAGAGACTTCATGCTTGAAATCTTTTTTTCAACAATTAAGATTAATGCATCGTTTAGAACCGCCTGCATTTTTTCTGCATCAGTCACAAAGTAAGGGGATAAATAACCGCGGTCGAATTGCATACCTTCAACAACAGACAATTCACTGTCCATACCTTTTGCTTCTTCTACGGTGATCACCCCGTCACGGCCAACACGTTCCATTGCCTGAGCAATCTGTTCGCCGATATAGGTATCTGAATTAGCAGAGATAGTTGCTACCTGTTCAATCTCTTTTTTGCTGCTTACTTTTTTAGCGCGCGCTTTAATATCTTCAACGACTGCAATAACCGCTTTGTCTATACCGCGCTTAAGTTCCATCGGGTTGGCGCCTGCAGTGACGTATTTATTCCCTTCACGGAAAATAGCTTGAGCAAGCACTGTTGCTGTGGTGGTACCGTCTCCGGCGATATCGGCAGTTTTACTTGCAACTTCACGCACCATTTGCGCACCCATATTTTCAATAGGGTCACACAATTCAACCTCTTTAGCTACGCTTACGCCATCTTTAGTGATTGTAGGCGAACCAAAGGATTTTTGGAAGGCTACATTGCGGCCACGGGGCCCGAGTGTTACTTTTACTACGTTAGCTAAGGTGTCTACGCCAATGCCAAGTTTCTGACGTGCATCAACGCCGAATAATATTTTTTTTCCAGCCATTTTGAATCCTAAGTTTTATTATTTATTATTTAATTACAATATCCCTAAGATATCATCTTCGCGAACAATCAAAAGATCATTATCAACTTCTGTGCCACCATATTTACCAAAAAGAACCTTATCGCCCTTTTTTACCGACATGGTAATAGCAGAGCCATCATGCGCGATGCGGCCAGGCCCAACAGCAATAACTTCACCAATTTGGCTTTTTTCTTTAGCAGCATCAGGGATAATAATACCACCTGCTGTTTTTTCTTCGTGTGATTCCAGACGACGAAGCAATACCCTGTCTGAAAGGGGGCGTATAGCAGAATACATAGAGACTCCTTGAGTTATTTTACAATACTTATGTGATTGTAAAATAGTATACGCCTGCTATTATTTTTTACAATACCTTATAGAAACAGACTAAGATTTTTTAAAATAATTTACTCATATCGAAACTAGATAACTTTAGAAAATTGCTCCAATTTCTCTTCAGGCTTATTACCAAAAAATACTGATGAACCTAAAGCAATATCGGTAACAGCATGAGAAACCTCTTGAATAGTTGCCAAATTGATCCCCCCATCCACCCCAACACCAAGGTCAGTTTTATACTGCTCCTGAAACGCTGCAAGCTCGGAGAGTTTAGTCACCGTGTGTGGCAAAAATTGCTGCCCAGAGAACCCTGCCGAAACGGACATGATCAACACATGGTCTATGCAACCTACCAGGTCATGTAAAACTGAAATAGGGGTCAGGGGCTGTAGTGCGCAACTTGCAACTACATTACGGTCTTGTAAACTTCTGAACAGCTCCTTCAGCTCTTCAACGGGTGCCGACTCATAATGAACAGAAACTATATCATGTTCTTGCAGCGCCAATTTCTGCACATATTTTGCCGGCTGAAAGACCATTAAGTGTGTCCAGAGTGTTAAGGGCGTTGCCGCGCGCATGGCATTAACCATATCTATCGAGAAGGCTAAATGAGGCACAAACTGGTTGTCCATAACGTCAACATGAAACCCGCTACAGACATCACGCAGATGATGCAGAGTCTTTTCTATGGTTAATAGATTGCTTGCGATAAGTGATGGAAACAGTCTTACCATGGCGCCCCCTTTATTGTAAAGGCCGCATGGATTCGACTGCGCTCACCACGAGCGGCCCGGTAATTTGTGTCATGAACCGCTCATACTGAGCATCGTCGAAGTATTAAGCGGTTATTAATCTATATAATAAAAATTTATCTTCTTAAAAGACAAGGGGCGGAAATTTCCGCCCCCCTTATTAGCGTGAGTAACTTATGATTACTGAATCAATTTCTGAATCTGTAATTGTAAATTTTCAATAACCATATTTTGACGCTCTACCATTTCAGTTAATGCATCACAGCGCTTATTGAGATTAATGAGAGCATCAAGTGCTAAGATCTGAGTTGAAAGATAGTTAACAGAATCTGGCTCGCCTTGAGCATTATAGATAACGATCTCTGGACAACTTTCATGAGCTTCTTCAGCAATAAGCCCATATGCTTGTGTGTGAGGCGAGTTTTTAAAGTTAAATTTCACTGGGCGCAATTGATATACTCTATCGCTCAACTCTTGATTTAAAGAATCGATATTGTCTTTATATTTTCTTGATGAACTTGCCTTCACCAGCTGCCCCGTTGTATCAAACGATGCGATATAACCGGTACCGCAATTAACCTCAGGTAGGTTAATACACCCATAAATAGTAGTTGTTGTTGCCGAATTCGGCGTACAATTGGTTACCGTTGAGTTGCTCGGGTTACCGATAAAAATCACATTATCGCCCGTATATGTTTGAGTATTTCCTAAAAATATAGAATTATTACCCTGATGCCCGGCACCCGCGTGTGCTCCAAGATATATATTATTAGAACCGGTAGTTAATGTTGAACCAGCACCATTACCATACACCGTATTATTGCTGCCTGTGCTGAGTGAAGAAGCGGCATTTATACCAATAATAGTGTTGCCACTTGTCGGAGCTTCTATAAACGGCGTGCCCAAGCTACAGCTGCTGGTGCTATAGTTAATTAAACTCGCACCACTCAAGCCAATTGTCGTCGCTTCAAAGCTACCGTTTACATCACGTTGCACTAATCTATTTGGAGTGGCACAACTTGTCCCAGCACCTATAGTAGTAAATGTGTTGTTAAAGTTTTGGAAATCAATACCACTTATTAACCCAACACTTGTTGTGCCAATCAAGTTACCTGCATACGGAATAGTAAGCAGATTGGTATTATTTCCAGATTGTGTAAACCCAACAACTGTTCCTGCAGTTGTTGTTGTCAGGAATTGTACCGGCGCTGTGTTGCCATTAAGACTTTCAATGCCACCGGTTAATGTCGTTACCCATGACAATTGGTTATTGCCATTATAGAACAATGCTTGGTTCACTGATGGTGCTGATACCGGCCAATTTAACGTATAGGTTGCACTCAGTGTCTGTGCGCCAAGAGATACCGTTGTGTTACTTGGCCCTGCAAAAATTTCATACCCTGTCGTTGTCAGATTAACAAAGGTTGGTGACGATGTTTGTGCAATTGGCTGCGGCGTAGCAAGTGTGATAGTGCCAGCGCCATTAGTAACTATAATTTCATTTGTAGTTCCTGCGATAGTATTAACAACTGGCGCAGCACCTGCTGAGCCGATAAGAATCTGCCCGTTGTTTAAGACAGCCGATTCAACAATTGCGCCACCTGAAGACACCATGATTCTATTATTATTAAGTGCGGCATTTGAATTGGTACCACCATTTGCAATGGGCAATACCCCTGTAACCCCAGTGCCGAGATTTATTTGTCCTGAAATAATATTACTACTTGCATTTAATTGCAACGGTAACGAGGAAGTTAAAAGAGGAAGTTGTATCAGCGTCCCGGAAGCATTAAGAATTATTTGTGATTTGTTTCCCGAGATAAGATTAAGTTGATTAGCTACTGGCGATGAAAGCCCAGCACCGGAAGCAGGATTAGGATATGTAGCAAATGAAATTGATGGCACAGTCAGAGATCCACTTGCAGAAAGAAGACTCGTATCAGCATAAATCTCATGGGCTACAAAATCTCCATTGGAATCACGTAAAACAATAGTACTTGGAACATCAAGCGATGAAATGCTTGCGAGTTTATCATTTGTAATAGTGCCTGAAGTGATATCCGCATCAACAATTAACGACGATGATAAATTCCCTGAACTATCGTTATGAACAACGCCGGCCGTTCCAGGAAACCCTGGTGAGTTTTGTACTTGAATAGTACCAGAACCATCAATTTGTAGGCGTTCAGCACCAGATGTGCTGATTGCTACGGTATTGACGGCGGGGGAATAAAAACCTGTTGTTGAAGATGCAATAAAGCTGATACTTGGGTGTAATGCTGATCCGTTATTGGCGATAAAATTACTCGCAGTAACGTTGTTTGTTGCATTAACGTTTATTGCCGTAACCGTGCCTCCAGTAATAGTTGTTCCAGCACCATCAGTAAGCGTTACACCTTGAACGGTACCGCCCGTACTGATGATGTTCCCACTTGCTGTAAGTGACGTAACACTCAGGTTACTTGATAAAACAATAGAGATATCATTCGTGTTCTGTGTAACTGCAATATTATTATTGCCACCATTATTAAGACTTCTAAAGTCTAAGGTATTACCCACTTTACCTTGAAACACACCAGCACCGGTACCCACGTTTGCGCCTGTGATATTTACCGGGCTACTAAACTCTGTCCAATTGAGCGTGTTCGTGTCGATAGTTGCATTTCCGACGGTGTTGGTACAGATCCAACTTGAGTTTGCATATACCGAACCTGAAAGAATAAGTGTATAGGCAGAAAGTGCACTGCCGCCAGAGGGGAAATCACTCGGGCGCACCCACATGCCACCTGAATTAATCTGCCAAATACCATTTTGTACACCATTTGTTTCATCGGTAAGAAGCACACGGTACCCGGTAGAGGTAGCAACACTGTCAATAGTTGGAAACCCTGCAAGCGTAATATTTCCATCAGGCGCTGTTGCAACAACATTACATGGGGCTTTAACTTGAAGACCAGTAGCAACGCTATCAACATATGCTTTATTGGTGCCATCTGTTCCGGCAACAGGAGCATTATTGATAGTAATAGCATCGGTAATTATTCTGCCAGAGCCTGAAGGGATAGTGAGGTTGCCAGAAATCGAAGCGCCACCACCGGCTACCGTAAGTGTGGTGCCACTGGCTGCTTGGTTAATGGTAACATTACCATTTTGATTTATGGTTAATGCAGGATTGCCGTTGGTATCTAATGAGAAAAGACCTCCTGCAGCAGAAAGGCCAGTAGTAGTAAACCCAGCAAAATTTAATGACGGCGCTGAAGATGTGCCATCAGGCAACGTGAGTGGCCCAGTCATGGTATCCCCACTTTTTGATACCTTGCCATTAAGTTGTGCTTGAATATCACCAGTTGCAGTAGAGAGATACCCTAATTGTATTGCAGTTGTGGCACTATGTTGAACGATATTACTTGGGCTTGCTGCGGTTAAAGCAAAACCAGTATTATCAGTTAAAGGAATGGTCCCAATAGCATATTCATCATCAGTTTTTAAAAGATTTGCCGAAGCACGGTACAAGTTTGTGTCGCCGGCCCATTGTAACACGGTTGTAGCATTAGTTGGTGGGAACGCGCCCGTTGCGGTGGGGAAATTAAAGGTATTAGCAAAACCATCAACATAAAATGCAGTATATTGAGTTACGGTGGTACTGCCTACCGTGTCATTATTAACAAAGTTTGCAGCGAGTGCGGCAGTTGGTATTGTGAGCGATGTTCCTGTTTTTATCAATTCCCATCCGCGAAGATTACTATTATTAGGAGTGGTAATAGGTGGTACGCTCCCTGCATGTCCCGAATAGAGTTGTAATCGAGCCACTTGATTATTTTGATTGGTGATAGCAGCAAGTCGTGCCTCTTGATTGGTGCTTTCTACACCTAAAACTGTTGGTGTGTCACCGGTTGAATCTATGAAGACCAACCCGGATGCACTATCAAAATTATTTTGATAGGTAAATGCAGGCGGCACGGTTTCATCGGTAGCAACAATAAGAATATCTTGAGGAATATTGGCAAATTTTCCAATAATAGATGATTGATCATTAGAACTATCTGATGAGTTAAATACAACATTGCCTGGATTATTGATAGTAATTAAATCACTTCTAAATGATCCGCCCACAAACGTAAATTGTGATGTTGCCGTTTGAATAATATCCTTGCCAGTACTACCTTGAATCGTAACACCCGTTGCAAGTACTGTTGCTGGTGTTGTGTCTGTTGACGACCCTGAGATAATAGCATCGGTAAGATGGGTTAAAACTGACGCTGCAAAATCAACATTTGCCCCATTTGTTACCAATAACCCTATACCTTCAGCATTTCCTATTCCTATAAGACTTGTTCCATTAATATTACAGCCAGTTGCCTGAAATGTTGTTCCCGAGTCCTGAACGACAATATTTTTGTCGGTAGTAAAGACAAATGCAGAGGAACTTAATGTCGTTTTGGATTGAGTATCACATTGCAAACCGATAGTATTGGCAGTAAATACGGCCCCTGTCATTGCAACATTTGCACCATTGGAAACTTCCATCCCTATTGTACAATAAAGAAACGCCGGCGCTTCTATGGTGACAACAGACTCGGTACCTGTTACCAAAAGCCCCGCAAATTGCGCTGTTGGAATGCTTGAACTACCAATAAATGTAGAGTTATAGAGCACAGCATGCGCATTATTAATTACTTTCCCTGTACCGCATGCTACTTCTGTAACTCCATAAAAATAATATTCCGTTGCTGTTCCACCAGAAATATTAAACCCTTGGTTGCAATTTTGCACAGATACATCAAGAAATACGCTGGAGTTGTTAGCACCAGTACCAACGACTCCGGTAGCGCCTGTGGCACCCTCTATGGTTAGGTCGCGTAGAAGTGCGGTCACGGGTAGGGCTAAGAAATTCTGGTTCGTGACACTTGCTGTTAAAATGGTTGTTGCTGTAGATGCACCATTAATATTAATAGGTGTTGCAGTGACGGTTAATGGACCTGCTGAGTTGTCTTCCTTAAAAACACCGGCACCCATAATAATCTGCACCGGAGTTGCTGGCGTTGCCGTTGCATTTGCTAAAACAAGCGCTCTTTTTAACGATGCAAATGGCGCGGAGAAAGAACCGTTTCCTGTTGTGTCACTCCCGCTTGTTGATACGTAAATGTTTTGAGATCCACTACCAAGAAAAGCCCAATTGAGCGACGTATAGGGCGCAACAGTTGATGTCATTAATACCTGGCCACCACCGATTGGTGCCGTTGCGGGCAACTGTAACGTGTAACTTGCTACAACAGATAAAGGCGCCTGTATGCCAACAAAATTTGTAGTTGTTGCATCATAAAAATCTATCTGATTCTGCGCTGCCATCTTGACGGTGTTATTAAATGTTTTTAATCCATTAATAGTTTGCGCACCATCGGTCATAACAAAGTTAGAGTCAGTTCCCACATCAGGGATAGTATAAATTCTGTTTGAAGCAGGAGTTACTGCATTAAGCGTTATTGTTGGCCCGGAGCCGAGTGTTAATTGGTTTGTCGCATTGGTTGCCAAAATATTGTGTGCGGTAATTTGGCTCGCTGCAAAGTTACCACTTCCATCACGCAACACTAACGTATTTGGGAGATCTGCTGAAGATGCGTTTAACACCGTGGTAAAGGTATTTTGGAAATTTTGATAATCAAAACCACTTATTAAGCCAACACCTCCTGTACCAATTAAGTTCCCCGCATACGGAATAGTAAGCAGGTTAGTATTGTTCCCTGATTGCGTAAACCCGACAACCGTTCCTGCTGTTGTTGTAGTCAAGAACTGCGCCGGCGCTGTGTTGCCATTTAAGCTTTCAATGCCACCGGTTAATGTGGTCACCCATGACAATTGATTATTGCCGCTATAGAAAAGCGCCTGATTTGCTTGCGGAGTTGTGGTTGGCCAAACGAGTGTCTGGTTTCCCGGCAATGTTGTTGCAGTTAGTTTTAACTGACCACCCTGACCTTGGTATATTACTGCTGTTAAGGTGATATTTGTTGCTGCAAAGCTGCCTGTGCCATCACGTTTAACAATCGTGTTTGGAGTATCAAGTGGCGTTGCTGCTAATACCGTGGTGTTGGTATTGCTAAAGTTTTGATAATCAATACCAGAAATTAAACCAACACTTGTTGTGCCGATCAAGTTACCTGCATACGGGATTTGAAGTTGATTTGTGTTTCCGCCAAGTTGATTCCACTGCACCAGTGTTCCTGCTGTAGTAGTCGTTAAGAATTGGTTTGATGCTGTTAAGCCATTCAAACTCTGTATACCAGAAGCGGCACTAAGCGCAAATTGTGCCGTTACTGAAAACAATGAATTGGTTGCAAATGTTGAACTTACGCTGGTGATCGCTGATGTTGCCGTTGATGCATTACCGGTCAAGTTACCGTAGAAACCACAGGTCGCTGTAATAGTACATGAAGTAAATGACCCTGTTGCATCACGTAATACTAATGTATTTGCTAATGCGTTTGGCGTTGCATTATAAAGCAGCTGTAATTGATTAGAATTAGTGAGCGTTGTAATCCAGCCAAGTTGCCCCTGCGGGTTACCGATATCTCCCAGCACCTGAAACTGAGCGCTACTTGGAGTGGCAGGTAAAATGATGGTATTTGGTTGACTAATGGTGGTACATGGCGCACGAAGACCTACAAATTCCGTATCACTTTGGTTATAAAATTGAATTTCATTGCAATTTTCTAATATCAAGTTGCCTGTGAGAGTTATAGTGGTAGCTGAAAAACTGCCCGAACCATCACGTAAAACCAATGTATTAGGGCTATCTGCTGAAGTCCCGCTCAAAATAGTAGAATATGATTGTACTAAATTGCATGCTGGCACACCACACACTGTTTTAACCACTGTCGCCGATGCTGAACCAATTACATCACCAAAAAGGTTAATAGACGATGTTACAACTGCTGAAATACTTGTCCAAAAAAGTTGATCGGGGCTGCCACCAGAAGTTGCAAGTACCTGGCCAGAGATCCC
>Ga0182013_10002952_pt1 | contig 21684 bp, 14 predicted proteins | sample 612S2MmetaG_FD_120487 | JGI IMG/M metagenome (GOLD analysis project Ga0182013, IMG submission 120487) | Permafrost microbial communities from Stordalen Mire, Sweden - 612S2M metaG | ecosystem: Environmental > Terrestrial > Soil > Wetlands > Permafrost | place: Sweden: Stordalen | collected... | reverse complement strand
TGTGCCACCGGGAATAAAGTCCTTCGAATTTTTTTGGTGGCGCATCTCCAGTTGTATCCATTCATTGCCGCTCAGGTGATAGGTAGTCCATGCCTGGCCGCCCTTGCCTTCGCGACCAATCCAGTCCCCGAAAAGCTGGCCCTCGTTTGTATAACCTTGTCTTTGGATTTCTTCCCAGTATTGATATAGTCCGCCAACACTTGCTGTGTAGGTGGGAGTCGCATTGACGGAGGAATCGCCGTCGACGCCTTCGACGCGAAGGTCGAGTTTGTCGATGCCGGGAAAATGGGAGAGATAGATGCCCGGCCGGAAGGTACCGTGCAGTGGTTTGGCGATTGGGCTGGGTGCGTCGTGCGCCTCCATGTCCGAATAGAGAGTCAGCCAATTGCGTGGAAAAGGCAGACGATAGGTGAAATCGAAGGCACCGAAGCGGGCGCCTGGGTCCTGCGCGGAGTTCTTTGCTGCGGGATAAGAGGAGCTTGTACTAAGGAAACTCCTTAGGAAGGTGTGCAGAGTGATGGGCTCGTGCCCCTCTCCGCCCCATATGACAGTGCGCTCGAAGCCGAACTCGAGATCGCGGGTAGGCTTGAAGCTGAATTTCTCCACGTGCACCCAAGGATCGCCAGGATTGATTACGTTCGGCACATTCGGCGAAGGGTTGGCGATATAGTCTGGATTGGGCATAAAAGTGTGCCCCCGCAGCTTTCCAACCAGGAAATCGTAGCGAAAGGGACCGGTGAGCCGTGAGAGAAGCGGAATGGTAAGCGGCTCGATGCGATTGATGCGAAAGGAGTAGATATTCTCGGCGTTGTTGGAGTAGGCCATGCCGCTGCCCAAGCCGGGCCCCAGCCAATCGTCCTGCTTGCCGAACGAGATCACGTGCTTGAACACTTGGGCAGAAGCGTAAGCCTCAAGAAGACGCCCCTGGGTGGTTGTGGCAATTGGCCCCATCGGAATAGTAGCCTGGCTATAGGGCCGCCCGGTGGCGGGGTTGAGGAAAGTCGTAAGGTCTATATTGCTGAGCGTCTGAGCCAGTGCTTGAGAGTAGCCTGCGCCCGATGGAGCACCCTGAAACTCCCCGCGAACATAGAGGAGAAACCGGCCCGCCGAAGCGTATCCGCTAAGTCCGGAGTAGTTATTCAAACCATGCTCAAAGGGCCGGCCGTAGTCGTTGATGATCGTTGAGCCAAGATGAAAGCTGTCTTCGAGCGGAGTTCCGCTGATGGCTCGCAGCACCGAATAAGCCGATTCAATTGCTGCCTGGCCCTTGTTGCTTGGGCAAGTACCTTCCGCGTCGGGATGCAACTCGCGCATGAGAGCTCTGTAGAGATCCTCCGCCTCGTTTGTCGTTGAATCTCCATACTGGTCAGCGTCCTGGATCTCGACGTCCGTCTCATCGAGCATTTGAATTACGCTGCCCCGAGTCCACGGACGCATTCCCAGATAGACGTTGCTTGCATATCCCATGGCAAAAAGCCGCCAAACCGCCGGATAGACCCAACTGTCAACCGGAATGTAAGAGGATCCAAGGGCTGAGGGCTCGCACCCTGGAGCGAGAATGTTGGAATCGTGTACCGGTCGTTGAGTTGTCTGTGGCAATGCAGGCTGTTGAGCCGCCAAGTTGGGCACGGTCACCTGAAGCACTCCAGCCACGACAAATGCCATCGCCTGATAGACAACAGGAGTCGATGTTCTAGATTTGTGCGGTTTCATCCGCCCCTTTCGTTCTTGCCCAAATCGATATGTAACTCGGCGGAAGCAAGTACCTTCCAGCGATGAATGAGTTTATAGAGAGTATTTGTCCGCTCTCAACAGCCGGACCGCAAGCATTATTAAGCTCGACGTTTGCGTTTGATCACTTCCTCAGTCAACACTCGCACCGTCCAGCGGGCACGCCCCTCTGTCGGCGCCGAACTGGCCGAGGTGATAATGCGCTGCCGCTCCTCTTGATCCAGACCGGGAGCCTTGCCAGGACGGGATGCATCAAACAATGCGCGCCCCAGGCCCCTATCGATGTATCGTCTTCCGATCCGCCACACGGCCTGGGCAGAAAGCCCGAGGTTGACACCCACTGCGGGCGTGGACGGCCCCTGATCGCTTGCCTCTGCTCGTACTGCGGTCACAGTGGTAGTCCATTCCGCGTGAGTAATCGGCTATGAAGTCAGCGAAAGCGAGGCCGATTAAGAACAGAACTAGTTGCAGTGATGACGCGCTTCTGTTCCGCATCACTCATTCGCGTGTATAAGGGTAGGCTCACAACCTGCTTGAATGCCCTCGTCGCATTTGGAAACTGTTCCGGCCTCAGGTGGTAAGTGTCGCGCCAATAGGGGTGCAGGTGAAGCGGGATGAAGTGTACGCTCGTTCCTATTCCCAACGCAGCCAGTTCATCAATGAATTCGTCGCGCGAGACAGGGGCATCCTCGTTCAATCGAATGACATAGAGGTGCCATGCGTGCGTTTCATCTGCCGGAGCGTGTTCGGGACCGCGTAAACAAATATTTCGAAATGCCTCGTCATATCGACATGCCAATTCTTCGCGTCTGCGATGGAATTGATTCGCCTTGCGTAACTGATGAATGCCAATCGCAGCCGCAACGTCGGTCATGTTGTACTTGAAACCTGGCGCGACAACACTGTAGAACCAAGCCGGAGTCGTCGAAGTGTACCTCTCAAACGCGTCGCGGTCGATGCCGTGCAACCGCATGACGCGAGATCGTTTTGCCAGCTTCGGGTCCTTGGTGACGACCATTCCGCCTTCTCCAGTGGCAAGTGTTTTTGTGGCATAAAAGCTGAAGACCGTCGCATCGCTTCCCAGCGTCCCAATAAGGTGCCCATTCGACGTGGACGGCAGTGCGTGAGCTGCATCTTCGATAACTCTGAGATGATGCCGCCTCGCGATCTGGAGAATCGATTGCATATCGCAGGCCAGTCCCGCAAAGTGCACGGGAATGATAGCCTTTGTTCTGGCGGTAATGGCCGCCTCAATCAGACTCGGATCGATATTCAACGTATCCTTATTCACATCCACGAAGACTGGATCGGCACCGAGATATCGAACGACCTCAGCGGTTGCAGTAAATGTGAATGGAGTTGTGATGACTTCGTCGCCGGGGCCTACACCCGCCGCTTCTAGGGCAAGGTGTAACCCCGAAGTCGCGGAGTTCACGGCTATCGCTTCAACATCCGAGCCAATGTATTGTGCGAACGCCTCTTCGAACCGTCTTGTCTTTGGCCCGGTTGTCAGCCATCCAGTGCGGAGGGCATCAACGACTTCTGCAATCTCATCTTCACCAATATCAGGAATGTGGAAAGGAAGAAAAGGAACGGGCGGAGCGGCTGTCATATTACTCTCTTTTCGACTAACGTGAAATCTCGCAAAATCTTGCCTTTCACAGGCCGAAGTCGCAAAACCGCACCATCCGAGAAGCATTCTCGGCCCCAGCAGATGCCTGAACCGGCCCGTCTGCTGAAAAGATCACGTGACCGTGCCGGTCCAGTCTCGAACGGATTTCATCGAGGACAAAGCCGGAGCTCAGCGGCCATCCAGTTCGGAAGCAGGATATCGAACTGCCTTGCTCTGCACAGTTGTTATCATGTTGATGCGCCATTGTCGCGCGGGACAGATGGCGCCAACTTCGATCCGCGCGAAGATCGTGGCGCGCAGTATCTGTTAGGCCCCTGACTCGCACAGAAGGCAGCGCCACCGCGTCCTGGTGGAAGCGCCGACCGCGCGCAACGCCGGAATTATCGGTCGCAACTGAAATACTGCCGGTAGGGATTCTCCGCTGACTGCGACACTACCTTCTCGTCACTCAGATCTTGCTGGTACTTCAAATAGTGAAGCGCCACAATCAGCCGCGTGGGAGATGCTCGGCGCCTCGTGCGCACGATCATGCGTCTCTCCCAGCACCTCTTCAAACGAAACCCAATCGATGCACATGCCCAGACAAACCAGGGGGGAATCATATCGATCTTTTCCAATTCCACTTTGAACAACCACGCTGTGGCGGTTCGGGCGGCTCGACAAGACCCGAAAAATCGAATTCAAAGCCGCCGAGCATCGTCGTTTCGAACACGGCAACGCCGTCATCTTCCACAGCGCCCAGAAACTTAGAGCCGAGCGGGTTCTGATTGACGTCGATACCGGCGTCAATTCGGGTCTTCTTAGCTACCGCGTTCGGCAACGTCGCCGTCTCTCACGCGAGCCACGAAGCGGCATCTTTACTGACGACGATACGTACTGACCCAACATCTCGGTACAGAAGTCACCAAGACGTCGGCCCTTGAAGCCATATTCCTGCTATTCAGCCGAACGTTAGAATGGGCCTATGATAACGTGAACAAATGTAAGTCTCATTACTCGACGTGTAGCACGGAGTGCCCTTCAGGATTGTCACTTATCAGTCGCCCCCCTGCTGCAGCGCGGTGATGTCGCGTATCCACGCCTTTACCAAGTTCATCTCTTCGGCGCTCACCACCGCCATTCGAATCAACTCCTCATAACAGCTGATCAGATTCTCTCCGATATTTTCTGTGCCGGCCTCCAGATCCAGTTGCATCAGCCGCTCTCCGATCGTACGGTTGTATAGATAACCAGGCACCTCGTCTGCAAAGTCCTTCATCAAGTCGTGCTCATTCCGCTCCTGAGTTACATCCGCACTGCGGTACAACACGCTCCATCTGTTTTCCCACGCGATGCGTTGCGCAACCAGACTCCGCCAGATATCCGTCATGCGGAAACTGCAGTAGGAGGGTAAATAGAGAAGCGGATAAGCTTTCGGCAACCAAGTTGTATTTTGACTGTTGAAGGGGCTCCATACCCCTTGAGTCAGGGCCACTTGCCGCTGTGTCCTAAAACTGATGGGAAGGGGAAGAATCATTCGGTAAATGGCGTCTACATCGGGATTTCCGTCTGCCAGACCTTGCTGAATCGGACAGTCCACGTCCTCCTCCGGCAAAAGATCAAACTCCGGCAAATGATTTTGGATCGCATCAAGGGGCAATCCGCGCGGCCAGATATTAGCCTCTGTAAAATACTGATACACATTTGCCCACCCGCGTTTTGAGAGCGCGCGCCCTCTCTGCTTGGCCTCTCTGGGAGTCCAGAAGCCTGATGCTGGCATATTATCGTCATCGGTTTCAATTAAGCAACGGGACCGCGAGCGCATGGCCAGTAAATAACCAATGTTCTTCCGCGCATAGTGGCGGGTTGGTAGCAGTTTTGCCACCTCAAAATCCGTTGCTGCCTGCCGTTGCAAGCTATAGAATTCACATCCGTCGAGCGAGAAATTCGATGGGCTGGGTACGTCGCCTATTAGGTAAAAGAGCAAACCGCGCGTCTTGCACTGTGTGGCCAATTCACGCAACACTGCGTTTGGCCCAGAAATGGAAGTAACTACGAGACTAGTTGGTCCATCAAACAAGAAATCTTTCACAATTGCCTCTTTCGACACATTCGAAATAGTTGCCCAGGTATTTTAGAACATCGACTGAACGCACTTATCGCTCGGCGGTCTCTGCACAGCAGACCATTTTGCCGTGCAACTACACTTTGACCTGATGCCCGCCGAGATCGCAGTCGAAGTCGCAAGCAGACGCGAGTTCTATGGGGTTGTTTTGCATCTCCGAAGGCCGATTTCCGGCCTCCAGAGACGGGCGAATGATTCGTTCTCTCTCTGCGCGTGAAAATCGCCTGAATTTCCCGTAGCCTATCCAATTGAAGTCAGCGACTTTTCTTTGATGCATTTACGCAAAGCGTCACAACAGCAGTCCGCACGATGATCCCAAGATCACAGAGTAAAGATTGTTCTCGAAGGTACTTCTCTGCTAGATCTAACTTGATTGATAGAACACGGCTTCTGTAATCATTCAATGGATCGGGACTCCGAGCAAGGATCTCCTCTTCATTCCGGAAATATATTGACGCAAAATCTGTGACCCCAGGACGAATGTTGAGAATGTTCCGGTACCGTTCCTTGAATAACTCCACATATTCTGGAACCTCCGGGCGAGGCCCAACCATGCTCATCTCCCCCAGTAATACATTCCAGAGCTGTGGAAGTTCGTCGATCTTTGTCAGCCGGAGAACTTTACCCACTCTGGTGATCCGGGTATCCCCGCCAACAGTAACCAGAGGCCCTGCACTTTGGACCCGCATGGATCTGAATTTCAGGATACGAAAGCGGGTAAATTTAAGACCCACTCGCTCTTGTCGAAACAAGATCGGAAGTCCGGAATCTAGCCAAATGGCCAGAGTTGCTCCGGCTAGAATTGGACTCGTCAGCACCAGCAAGAAGCAGCTCAGGGCGATATCGATGAAACGTTTCAATGCGGTAAATGTCAACCCGTCAAGGTGGAGGCTTCAGGGCTTGCGACGATACTTCGGTGTCGCCAGTAAAAGATGGACCGGGTAGCGGAAATCACTCGCCCCTGATCAGCGTTCGTCACACTTATCTAAAGTGGACGGGTGCGGCGTCTTCTAATAACCCTGAGGTTATGTTACATCACAAGCTGCAAAATCGGATCCACATCGCATGCCAGACCAGCAACGTGAACAGGCATAACCGCCTTCGTACGCGGCGTTGCCGTGGCATCGAACGGTGCAGGGCCGATATTCACAGTGTCATCACATACGTCCAAAAACAGGATCGGCACCCAGATATCGAACGACTTCTGCTGTGGCCGTGAAAGTTAATGACGTTGTAATGAATTCGTGTCATGGCCGGACACCAAGTGCTTCCAGCGTCAAGTGCAGTCCCGCGGTGGCCGAATTAACTCCCAGCCCTTCGACGTTCGAACCGATGCAGTGTGCGAATTCCGGCTCAAACTGCCTGTCATAGGACCAGTGGTCAACCAGACGGAGCGATGGATGTCTAGAGCTTTGCAGATTTCTTCTTCGCTAATTTCCGGCAGCCGAAAGGGAAGAAATTCATTCTCATGAGTTGAAATCATCATTTCCCACTTTTTGAATCCAGCACAGCATGTGGGTGCGAAGCGCGGGAATAGAGTTGAACAGCGGATACAGACAAGGATGTATTCGCGTGACCAAACGACTGACGGGCGGTGCCAGCGTGACTCGCCAATGCCGCACCCGTCCATCTGGAAACAGTTGGCGAACGCGATGAAGTGGAACGCGCTTCACGTCTGGATTGCGCGGATTATCATAGGTGAAGTCGTACCACAGTATGCCACCATCTGGCTTGACCCAGCGCCACATAGAGGCGGCGAGGTCCTTTTGGAAGCCAGGGTCCAGAATCGATGTGAAGACCGTTGATTGAAAGACGATATCGAAACTGTTGTCAGGTATATTCAGTTTGAGCGCACCTGAAACTAGTAACTTACACCCTGTTGGTAGAAGCCGCCTGGCAACGTCGGCACGATCTGGAAGAAGTTCGTATCCAACCAAGTTTTCAGGCAAGAATCCAGCCCGAATGAACCACAGAAGAGTTGCGCCGCTTCCACATCCGACCTCTAAGAGCGTTTAGTCCTCCAGTGGGCGAATTCCGCAGGAACGAATCCAGCGCACCATGGCGCGTTCCTTCTCCTGGACGGTCATATACGTGGCATGTTCTGTGTACGAATACTGAGTATTTGCCGCAGATTGCGCACGCTCACGGTATCTATTCACTATGCGCTCTGTCTCTGTCTCAATCGGCCTCATAGCGACGTCCTTTCATCGTGTCCGTGAAGGACCGGCTTGAAACACCAACCGCGTGTTTTTCAAGAGTAATGCTTGCTAACTTTTTTTAGCTGAGCCAACAAATCATTCTGGCAGTGTGCATCCGGGCCCCATACAACGTTTCCGGCGAAACGTGAAACGTATTCCTCCTGAACGAGACCGTATCGGTGGTTGCACTCAATCAAGATGCCCAAGGCCGAAGCCTCTTCAAGCAGGCCAGTGTAGGTGAACGGCTGCTTTTCAAACTCAGCCTTGCGTCGAAGACCAAGTCCTGCACGTATCCAAACCTCGGAAAGCTTGGGTTATTATGGAAATGCCAACGACCGTTCCGCCCGTTACAGATAGATTCCCCTAGTTCCGTCAACCGGCACTTCCGAGCCAGAAGTAGAATCATCCTCCGGTCAACAATTAACTCTCATAGTGCCGCGACGGAATGCACTTTTAAAGGTTCCACACCACATTCCCAATCCGTAGGCTAAATGAACCGACGCAGCAACGGGAACAAACAGGAATCTCTCGCTTGGGGTTAGGTCGGCCGAGGCAATCGCAGCCATCGCAGCAAGCGAGAGGTAGGTAGCAACAACAAAAAAAGTACCGTATCGAATGACTGAAAACATAGGTCCAAGACAGAGTGCGAAACCAAGAAATGCCACCCACAATGATGGAATAATTTGACGTGCGCTCCCGATCGCACCCGCCTTTCGAAAGACCTCCGGCTTAAACCTACCGTACCGCCAATATTGCCAAATCAGCCTGGACCAAGATGATCGGCTGTAATACCGGGAGTGAATCGAAGGATCAAAGTATAGCCTTTCTCCCTCGGCGCGCAGTCGAGTGTTGAATTCGTCATCTTGGTTGGTCACAAGCTCCGGATCGAACAGGCCGTACTGAAATGCCCGCCGTCGATAACATCCAAACACGATCGTGTCAACCAGTCCAGGCGGTCCACCAATGCGAAACCGCACATTTCCAACTCCAAAACGGGACTGCAGCACGGCTGCGCCAACCCGCCCCATCCTCGTGTTCCCGATGGTCTCTAAAACGCCTCCCACACCCACGACATTCGGATTCCTCTTCAGTGCAGACAGATTGGATTCCAACCAGTCCACACTCGGTACCGAATGCGCGCCAAGGATGGCGACAAATTCTCCGATTGCATTTGCAATGCCAATATTCAAAGCTGCCGGCGTCGTGCGGTCAGGGTTATCCAATACCCTAACCCTTGGATCGCCTTCAGCGAGAGCCGCGATGATGCGGCGGGTTCCGTCTGTAGACTGCCCATCGACAATAATCACTTCAATGTCTGGTAACGTTCCGTGTAGCAATGCTTCTGCGCAATGCGAAATATGCGCATACTCATTCCAGCAGGGAATTACGACCGAAATACTCGGCCGCTCAATTTCTTTGCGGTTCTTGTCGATTTGCATAGAGTTCCATGTTCCATGTTAAAGAGTCTTGAACCCGAGGCCTAACGCGGTCGAGGCGGAACGGCATGCAGAATTGGTTTATCGCCGATGAGCGAGGACTCCTTCGTACACTCCGATCAGCTTCTGGGCGATAGTCCGATCGTCCAGACCTGATAAACTCAAAGCGCCGTCTACCCGCTTACCTTCTCGCAAGACACTTATGAGAGCCGATGCGATTGATTCTGCACTGTCGGAGGCGGTGACAATACATCCTGTAATGCCGGCCAAGCGCGTGCGGGCATCGCCGACGTCGACCGAAACCACTGGGAGGCCGCAGGCCAAGGCCTCGCGTAGCCTCACCGGGCTACCTTCGTGCACAGATGTGATCACGAGAACATCGGCAGCATTCAGAAACAACGGCATGGTATCGGGCGGAACCCGATCGCAGACTCGCAATGCCACAGGAAATGAGGCCGTGCTCGCAAGATGTGAAACCGCCTCCTGTGCGAGCCAGAACCGCTTGACCCGATCATTGGCACCGCCGACGAACAACACAGTGCGCTCATCCAGAGGCCATCCCAATTGCCGTCGCGCGTCAGACCGCGCAAGGGGCCGGAACAAGTCCCTGTTGATCCCCATTGGAATCACATGCGCATCCTTCTCGCCGAGTCCTTCTTTAACCAGGGGCGACACCGCGATTACACTGCTGGCCAAATAGCGAGCAATTTGAGAAACACTGCGAAGCAGGGCACTCGCCAGCGACTTACCCCGCCCTCTTCCCACACCAAAGACATCGGATCCGTGAAAGGTGACTACTACAGGTATCCTCGTCGCCAGACAGGCAAGAAATCCCGCCTGTCCAAAATGGGCATGGATGAGATCAAAACTCTCAGACGCCAAGCAATTCCGGAGTCTTCTGAATGCGCTCCAATATCGCCTTACGGAAGCTCGCCCACGAAATGCGAATACGCGAGTCTCTATCCCAAGGGAATTCAGTGCAAACACCTGCCGCTGAACAAATACTCCTGAATAGGGCCACTCTTCACTTGGCCATTCGCTTGTCACAACGAGTACTTTCATCTTCACATTCTTCGTTCAGAAGGTCCTTACCCTCAGGTCATCTCTGTTAATGAATATTTCTTTCGAGAGTCCAGACGGTAACATCGATGACAACGTCAAACAACTAAATCCGTGGAACAGATCACCTTTGTGATCCGCTCCGCGACTATCGACCATGCAAAATTCTTAAGGCAAAACTTCTGTCCCTGATCCGCCTTCTTCATCCGCTCAGCAGGGCTGGACAACGCTCTGATCATTTCCGCCGCAACAGATTCTGGCGTTGGTTTATCGACCAGAAAAGCATACTCCCCCTGGTTTGTCATCTCAGGAACTGCATTTCTGCGTAACGCCAGAATCGGCGCTCTTGTTGCGAGTGCTTGGAGGTATACAAGTCCCCATGGCTCGTAAAGAGCGGGCATGGCAAACAATGACGCAGCCATAAACAGGTGTCGGAGATCGGCAGAACTTAGATTCGAGAGAATCTGAACATTGGGAATCCCTGCACTTGCCTCTCTCAACTCGTCCGGACCCACCATCGTCAGGTGAATGCTCGGCATGCGACGCACAGCGATTTCAAATGCCTTCAGCAAAAGGAAGCCGCCCTTGTCGGCTGTCTTATGTTTGGCCACATACAACACCGACATTGGTTCACTTTTTTCTCCGTAGTAAGCTTCAGTATCCGAAGGCAATCCTGCTCCTGTGCAGGTAATAGATTCGGGTGCTACGCCGTAGAATTCGATGAGTTCATTCCTTACGTACTCTGCGGTAGTGAAAATATGCGTCATCTGTCTGAATGCTGACTTCTCCAGCGAATTCAGGACCTTCCTGTACCTCCTGTTGTAGCGTCTAGAATTCGTTCGGTCGCGAAATGCGCACGACCAGGCAGTATCGATATAGAGGTAATGATGTCCTTTGGGCGGCCGCAGAAGTGGTAGGTTGTAAGTCGTAAAATGCAGGATGGGCGCGCCATCAGCCTTCGTCAATTGACGGTCGAGGCTGAACGCACGCAATCGCCTCACAACCGGCCCGGGGTCGATATCATACGATCCGTATCCAGCCAACAAATGCATTGCGCCGTACAGATATTTTTGACGCCGCGGTACCAACTCTGTGAATATGGAATCCACATCCCATCCACAGTTCGTCATCGCTTTACATATATTCGCGGGCGTACCCGACCAGGTGCGCGAATCCAGTGGACTCCCGACTCCTGCGACCAGAATCCTCCTCTGGCTCATCAATCCCCCTCTTGACAATTGCCTAAGCGCGCAAGGTCACTATTCGTTACTCTATCAGCGTCATTTCCATTCAAAGTGTGAGTTCCGGGCACGTCGCGCGATCCTTTCCTCGTTACTGAATCGAGGTTAGCGATCAGACTCGCCGGGACCAGGTAGCCAAATACAATAGTCTTTAGGATCGGTGCGATATCAATACGAATTGCTGACATAATTACAAATCCCTGAATCGCATTCCAGATTAAGAAACTGTTGCCGGTTCCGTATTGCGTTGCTGCACGCAGTCGCCTGCTAATCCACGAGATCCCGAGTGTGAGCATCAACCCCTGAAGGAATACTCCTGGATATGAAAAGTTGAGGTAGCCCTCCGCAAATGTAACGAATCCTAGACCACCTCCTGCCTCACTAAAGGCCGGTTCAGCGACAGAAACAAACCACTGACCCGGCGTCAAGGGGCGATTTGGGAAGAGCCCATAGGGAAGAAAGACCAGCGGAACGTTGAAATAACTCCTGCCGAACCAGTATGGCGCATGAAAAGTGTCGTTTGCTAGATCGTATAGCGCACGCGCTGGATTCGTGAGTTCACCAAACGCAGTTGGTAACACAAGTCCAGGATTTCTTTGAAACATATTCACAGATTCCCTTATGCCGGTCGCGATGCCTTCCGAGGCAAAGAGCGGTCGCGTATGCCCGTACATGACCAGCACAAGATACACGGCGAGTATCGGCACAACGACCAAAACTGTGCGGACCTTGCGGGCGCGCCACATCATTCCTTGGTTCAGTACGATAAGGAAAACTCTGGCCAGCAGTCCTCTCGCGCCGAGTATCAAAACAACGTACAACCAAGCTAGAATTGCGACAGAGCACAATAGCATCCCGGCTCTGGCATAGAAGGACAGCCCCCGATAATTCCGTGTAACAACAATATATGCCACCCCCGAGACCACCACTGTCATCCATTCATGACCGAACCCAAGAAAGGCCATATCCTGGGCGGCTAAATATCGGTCGCCACCGTATCCTAAAACGAGGAATGAACTGATTCCCCCCATTCGTTCAGCCAGTAACCACAACATGATGAGAGAACAAATCGCCACCCCAACTAGTGGGAGAACCGAGACTGGGGGCCATTTAACACAGGTTGCCTCAACTCCCGGTGGGGTATTCTCGGCTCTCGCCGGCGTAGTGGACAGCGCTGTTAGGACACCTAGCATTCCGGCAGCCTGAGCAAGATAGTAGCGGCCCAAGCCCTGTGCTGTGTAGTCATCGCCCAACAGGCCGAGCATCACCGAAACGGGAAACACCAACGTGTAGAGGCCACACAGACTGGAAAATAGAGCTTCCGCCGTCAGGAAATGCCCTGTACGTCTAACCGCAAATCCCACCACAAACAAGGTGAATGATGTACAGAGCAGGTATTCGAGCACTTTACGAAGGTCTCCTAAAGTCCATCAGCGGCGAGCCTGTTTCGACCGATCTCATCGTGGCAAAGTGTGCTTGCGTAACTCCAGTTATGTCGCTGCAAAACCCTAGATCACCGACCCAATGCGCTCGCTCAATTGGCATGGACTGTGGGAGGTCCGGCCCGTGCCACGCGAAAAAGGAGGCTGAATCTCTACACTTACATCCCGTTGACTCACACCATTGATGTCTGCGCCTCTGTTCCACCGACTGAGTAATCATTCGAGTCTTACCCTGAGTGCTCGTCACGTGATACGAACACGTCGTCGGCCACCTTGTATCCGTCGAATGCACTACACATTGAACTCTGTTGCGCCTTCTGCATAGATGCCTGAGGGAAATATGACTACAGGAGCCACCCGACCGGCAGCCGATCATTCGCGGCGCGGCCCTAGGCGAAACTAGCTCTAATCACACGCAGTGTTTCGGTTCTGAGAGAATAACTTGCACTGATGCACAACATAGTCGCTATGCACCATGCACCGCATATTTCGATCGTTGCCAAGACGTCGGTCGTTTGGTGCTCAACCAAATGCCGCAACGATAAAATGGAGGCCATGCTTATGGCGATGCAAATGGCAAGGTGTCGATACCATTGCCATCGAGCAGCCCTTAGGAGCTGTCGATGAGAGATCGCCATTTGAACGATCGCCTGCAATGCCCGTGTAATTCCCCATGCAACAATTGCACCGATCAATCCGTATCTCTTTGTACCGAACACGACCGCCGGGACGAGAACCAAAACAGATATCCAGTTTGTGTATGCTATCATTTTCGTCTTTCCGTAGGCCCAAGAGAACATGGTTGCAAGATGAATCAGCGCACCGATCGCCGCGAATGGAGACAACATAGACAAAACACCGTGCACATGCTCGACGACCTCCGTCTGATGACTCCAAACGTGAAGGATCGTCCTAGAGAACACACATAACACCACTGTCGTTGGAATAACTCCGGCTATCACAATTTCTGATCCTTTAAGGTAATAGCTTATGGCTGCGCCGTCATCCCCTATTGCATGAAGTTGTGCGAATACAGGAAATAAAGTTGTGCTTATAGGGTAATAAAAGAAAGCCAAAATGCCAACGATAGACCACGCGAGACTATAGTAGCCAAACTCCGAGATTGGCATAAAATGGCTCACAATCACCTTGTCTGCCAAGGTGGCAACGAGTACTGACGAATATCCTGCGCAAAATCCAACAATTAGCGGCAACCGTGACCGAAGCAACCCGACATGGAAAGCCGGGAGAGCACAGAACTTAATTCTAAGGGCTCTCCACAATATTCGTCTAAGAACAAACACGTGAACCACTGAAATTCCCGTCTGCCACAAAAAAAACGCTGATACTGTTGGACTGAAAACCACAATGATAAATGCGGCTCCACCAAATTTGGCGGTATAGATGAGGCAATTTACCAGGTTCACAGTAAATTGTCGTTCCAGTCCCAATAGCCCCCCGGAGTACAAGGCAGTGGGCCAGGATGCGCCGAGGCATAGGCCAATGACGATCAGGGCTCGCGTGACAACAACATGCGGGAGATTGCCAGTGTGCAACCATGATAAGGAGAACCACTGTACGGATGCTATAAACCCAATGGAAAACAGACTGCCGACCGTCCAGTAGACAATTTCAAGAGTCTGAGCTAACTCGCAGGATCGTTTTGCGGCGGCTGGATTTCCGCGCATTGTGGCCATTTCACGATTGAGTACAGCGCTTAGTCCGAGGTCGAGAATTTGCATGAGCCCCTGCATCGTAGAAAACACTGCAATAAGCCCAAACGCTTCCGCGCCCAGGTGCCGGATATATACAGGGATAAATACAATTGATATCAGCGCGGGCCATGCTCTACCGAAATAATTGGCGATTGTGTTCCAAGTTCGTGACGGTGGAGAGCAACTGAAGAGTTCTCGACGCGAAGGACTGTCTGCGGAGGCTTGACTCGGTCCTCTAAGAACGCTAGTCATGGACTAACCTTGATTGAGTTGCTTCGAGGACTACGTTCGCCACATGATCCATCATTTCCCGAGACAGCTCTGGATAGATAGGAAGAGCGAGCACTTGGGCCGCGGCGGCACTGGATTCGGGAAAATCGGACGGTGCGTAGCCGAGACCGGCAAAGCATTCCTGCTCGTGCAAGGCTCGCGGATAGTAGATCTCCGTGCCAATGCCTTTGTCCTTGAGGAATCCCTTAAGCGCGTCGCGGTCGCCGACGCGGACGACGTACTGGTTGTAAATGCTGACGCAACCTGGCCGGATCATGGGGGTTTGGATGGATGTTGCCTTGAACCGGCTATTGTAGTATGCCGCATTGCGCTGGCGAGCGGCGGTCCATTCGGCAAGGTGCGGGAACTTGACCATTAGAATGGCCGCTTGTAACGGATCGAGCCGAAAGTTACCGCCAACGAATTTGTGATAGTACTTCGGCTTGGCGCCGTGATTGCGCATGGTCACAAGCCGATTGTAGAGATCTTCGTTATTGGTAACGATCATGCCGCCATCGCCTGCGGCTCCCAGATTTTTGCTCGGAAAGAAACTGAAGCATCCTGCCGTACCGATACTTCCGGCTTTACGGCCGTTGTACGTTGCCGCGATGGATTGTGCAGCATCTTCGATAACATGGAGACCGTGCTTTCGTGCAATTTCCATGATCGGATCCATATCACACATCTGACCGAACAGATGTACGGGCAAAATCGCTTTCGTGCGAGAAGTGACAAGCCCCTCAATCAGCGCCGGGTTGATGTTGTAGGTCTCCGGGTCGATCTCCGCAAACACCGGTGTTGCTCCCGTCCGAACGATCGAGCCGGCCGTAGCAAAGAAGGTGAACGGTGTTGTAATGACCTCATCTCCCGGTCCGAGGTCGAGAGCCATCATAGTACAAAGCAGAGCGTCGGTTCCACTTGATACGCCGACTGCAAATTTGCAATCGCTGAGCGCCGCTACTTGTTGCTCGAACTCGACCACCACCGGTCCGCCAATGCAAATCTGCGAGTCGAGTACCTCGGTTACGGCGGCAAGCACCTGATCACGGATCGGAACAAACTGCGCTTTCAAGTCGAGAAAGGGAACTTTCATTTTAAGGGCTCCTGTGTAGCCAAAGCATCTTTGAATTCATCGTAAGTTTTGAAACCTGTACTCAGTTCACGCGATAGGGGTGCTTCCTCATCCAGATCTAGGCAACGAAGGACGCCGGGCCGGACTTCCTTGTAACGAAGGCCGCTTTCCGGACAGTTCGAGATACCGTTCTCATCTGGGGCCGCAAGCCGCTGCCCATGCCGGCTCATCCAGCCGATCTGTCTCGCCGGATTGCCCGCCATCAGGGCGTAATCCGGCACGTTTCTTGTCACTACAGCCCCCGCCCCGATGAAGCAATAGCGGCCAAGTTCAATGCCGCACACAATCGTCGCATTTGCCCCCACAGTTGCTCCGCGGCGAAAGACGGTCTTTTCGTATAACGAGTGGCGATTTACCTGAGAGCGGGGGTTGGTGACGTTTGTAAGCACACAGGATGGCCCAAGAAAAACATCGTCCTCGATGACAGTCCCGGTGTAGATTGAGACGTTGTTCTGAACTTTGACATTGTCTCCTATGACGACATTCTCAGCGATTTGGCAATTCTGACCGAAGATGCACCGCTCACCAATCCTTGCCCCTTTCAAGATATGGGAGAAATGCCAAATCTTGGTCCCGGCTCCAATTCTGCATGGCTGGTCGATCACTGCCGTTGGGTGTGCGAAATAGAGCTTTTTGGGAGGCTCTGATTCGCCAGCCAGGGAGACGGACCTATGTAATTCCATCGACTTCTGGCAGGCATTCAAAACTCGCAAGACGCGCAGGCCCTCATGACCATTGCTGATGGGCTCGCGTCTCGACTCCAGGCACTCGAGAAACTGGCAGCACTCGTTCCGCAAGGGTTCCGACGCATCAATACCAACAGACTGCGCCTCAGCCTTGATCGCGCTTGGGACGCGGTCTTTCCATTCAACGCGATGTGGATAAATCACTAGCTTGTCGGCTGCGGTATCGTCGAATACGGCCATCTTCTCCGATCCGATAACTACCAATCTCTGTTCTTTGAACGGGTGAAGCCAACTTACAAAAATATGGGCTCGGACACCACTTGCAAAAGTAAGCTGACTTACAGTTACATCAGCAACATCTCGGGAAAGATAGAAACCACCTTCACACGTTACCGATTGGGGCTCTTCTCCCAGGAGGCCGAGCAGGACGCTGATATCGTGGGGAGCAAAACTCCACAGTATGTTCTCCTCGGCCCGGATCTTGCCAATGTTTAGGCGGTTCGAATAGATATATTCGATGCGGCCTAGGTATCCGCTGTTCACCAATTCCTTCAGCTTTCTGACCGCCGGATGGTACTGGAGAATATGGCCGACCATCAGTACGCAACTTTTCTTTTCGGCGAGTTCGACCAACTCCTCCCCTTCGGAGACGTTCAGCGAAAGCGGCTTCTCCACGAATACGTCCTTACCAGCCAGGATGGCGCGCTTTGTCATTTCGAAATGGAGCATTGCCGGAGTCGCAAGGACAACTCCGCGGATGTTCTCGTCGGAAAGAACGTCTGCGTAATCCCGGCAATAATTGAGACCCGGATACTTAGCCAGAGTATTCGCTTCGACCAGCGGGCTATCGTCACACACCGTCCGCAGTGCTCCAAGCTCCGCGAAATTCCGTATGAGGTTCTTGCCCCAGTATCCGCCGCCCACAACAGCTATATTCGAACGCATCGTGTCTCCAATCTCAGGCTAGAATGATTTTTTCTCGATTTTCGGTTACATTCCGTGTGGCATTCCGTGTGTCAATCACGGTGCTAGACAGCTTGACGATACGTTCAAAATCGAACGCATCGTGATCAGTTAGGATCAGAGTCGCATCCGCACTCAATAACGCTTCGTCCGACAATTCCGTCAGCTCAACTCCCGGCAGTGATCCGTATCGGTGCGACACATAGCCGCTCACATGGGGATCAAAGTACGAGAGGGCCGAGCCATGGCCAGCGAGAAGTCCGAGAATCTTGATCGAAGGCGACTCGCGGCAATCGTCCACGTTCTTTTTGTAAGCCAGACCGAGCACAAGCAAACGTGCAGAGTTCAAAGGGATGCCGCGCGCATTCAGGTGCTGAGCGACGCGCGATACGACTTCGTAAGGCATGTTCGTGTTTACCTCGCCCGCCAGCTCGATAAAGTGCGCGGTGAAGTCAAACTCGCGCGCCTTCCACGAGAGGTAATAGGGATCGATCGGGATGCAATGGCCGCCCAGACCGGGTCCTGGATAAAAGGCCTGGAACCCGAACGGCTTTGTCTTCGCTGCGTCTACAATCTCCCAAATATTGAGGCCCATCCGCTGGCAGAGGAGTTTCAGTTCATTCACAAGCGCGATATTTACGCAGCGATAAATATTCTCGAGGATCTTCGACATTTCAGCCGCTTCGCAGGAGGATACGGGGACAATCTGGTCGAATGTTGCACTATAAAACGCCTCTATCGCGCGGCGCGACATCGGATCGTTCGCTCCCACGACCTTCGGAATGGATTTGGCGGTGAAATGCGGGTTGGCGGGATCTTCTCGCTCAGGGGAATATCCCACGAACAACTCATCTCCGATCTTAAGTCCCGACTTTTGCAGGATAGGAAGCAGAACTTCCGTGGTCGTGCCTGGATACGTCGTGCTCTCAAGGATGATCAACTGACCGGAGCGAAGATACGGCACCAGGTGCTCAGCCGTATTTCGCACCGCAGTGAGATCGGGCTGTTTGAACCTGTCCAGCGGTGTCGGGACGCAGATGCTGACTGTATCGGCTGTGGCGACCGTGGAAAAATCGGCGGTGGCAACAAATCTATTCCCTTTGCGCATTTCACGGATTGTCGATGCCGGAATGTGGCCGATGTAGCTTTCGCCATTCATGAGCTTTTCGGTCTTCGACAGGTCGATGTCGAGGCCAAGGACATTGAAGCCCTGGCTTCTGAAGAGATTGGCAAGAGGTAGGCCCACGTAGCCCAGCCCAACGATGCCGGCGGTAAGGTTTCGGGTTTCGATCTTTTCGATCAACTTGTCCAGGTGCGAAGATGAAACTTCAGCAATCACGTACGTGCTCCTTAAGCTTCCTGACGGCGAATGCTAACCCATCGATTGGTTCGTTCCCTTATAGTAGTAAAATGCTCACGCATCAGTGCGTTTTAAATGGTTGGCGATTTTTTCCCGTGCGGAGTCGATTTCTTTCATCTCCTGAAGAGAGCGCGCCAGAATCGTGTGATCAATCGGAAGAATTCGGGATTAGATCGCGCAAGATCACATATATATAGATAAGAGCAGGTGCTCAAGAACCCCAGTATCGCGAAGGTTAAGATAATCGACGTTCGATGCGGTGAAGATCTCTCATCGGGGGGAGTTGCCTGTTCTACAACTTGAATAACGGCCGCCTCTTTTGATTCGTCCAACTTGGCGGCGTCGTATTGCTTCATCATCATGTCGTAAAGACCCTGTTGATATTGCAACTCATGTTCAGCGCGAAGGTATTCGAGGCCCGCACTGGGCACGCTTGCGAGGCCCAGACCGGCAATTCCAGGTGAGTGACTGCGCAACTCCAAGCGAGTTTCCTCAGTTTGCAGAGCGGTCAGTTGCCTCTCCGCCAACTGCACGCTGGGGTTCCGTTCCGTTGAATACGAGCGAAGTGCCTGCATTTCCACCTGTTTGGCGGCGACCTGCGCGCGAAGAGCTGCAAGACCCTCGATCAGAGCCTTGGCCTGTGCGTCCAACTGAACCAGTCCGCTCTGTTGTTGAACTTGCTGGAAGGCAAGCGCAGCCGTAACCAACGCATCTCTGGACTGCTTTAACTGCTCATCATAAAAGAGACGTCGCTGGGAGGCCTCTGTAACAGCAAGAGTCTTGGTAAGATCACGAAGATTGTCTGTATAGGCGTTGGCCATCGCAGCGGCGCGTGTCTTATCGCCGTCCGAGACAGAAATGGAGATAAAGCCGCTCCGTTCCGATGAGATGGTCGTGTTAGCCGCCAACTCCTTGCGTGCTTCAGTCATGTTTCGGGTTCGGTACACCTTGGTCAAATCAAACTTCCGAATAATCGCGTCAGCAACGGGCTGCGAGCCCAGCAAACCTATGTAAATGTCGTTGGAATTCTTCAAGCCCAATCCGCCTCCCGCCATTGCAGCCAAAGAACCTGTTCCGGAAGCTGCCAGTTGGTTCATTAACATGGAGGTAGCCGATTGTGTTTGTTGGGGGGGCATAACTTTGGTGGTTGCGGCATACCGCACTGGCAACACAAAGGCTAATCCCAAACCAGCAAGCATAGCGATGCCCGTTACCCCTGCAGTCAAGCCCTTCCGATAGGCGAGCTGCATGAGAACGTTGGTCAGGCCCGCTTCATGGCTATAATTCGGCACTTCCGGCAAGAAGGATTCAGACATTTTAGGGCGAACTTCTGAGGATCGCTCCTCAACCGACGCTACTGTGGGCTGACTGCCGTCAGATTCCTCTACAATCATCGAGGGTTCCTTGGTTGATAGGCTATAACAATCACGGCGCCGGCTTTGACGCTTTTGGAGAGGATTTGGGTAACGAACGGCAATCGACGCATTGTCCACCCAGGTAGCTTCTGAGCGGCTGGGAGCGCGATTGCGTCCCCAGCCTTCAGAACTTGGTTTCCGAATCTAGATCGAAGAATAGAGGGCGGGTTTGCTTGATGAGCTCAGGATCATCGGCGCAGATTGGAAAAACTCGGTGCCATGGCCATGCCTGGTCATCGGTAGAGCCTTTACTTGACCTCGCTGAGCGCAGCAGCGGTCAGGGCTAGTTGAGACAGAAGTTGAGCTGCTTGAAGGAACTCGTTCATCGAGGACGAAGCTCTGAGCTTTTCCGGCACGACGATTGCGTCATCTGAAATCAGGTCTAAGTAGAATGCTGGATCAATCAAGTACGTCAATTGCGGCGCGATCCGGCTGACCTTCAAATCTTATAACTCGCTTCAGGAGGTGAGTGCTGGGGTTATAGTCCTGCACGATTTCCTTGAGGGCGACAACGAGTCGGCCAGTATCGCGGGCCGTACAGATGTCGCGAAGTGAATCGAGCCAGGTCAGCATGTCGTCCTCGGGCATGCCGTTGCCCACAAAGATCCTTATCTTTTCGTGAACCGTCGGAATCGTATCCTCGAGCAGCGAACTGAGTTCCTCATACAACTTTTCTCCTGGCCGCGTTCCCGTGAATTCGATCTTGATGTCTTCATCCGGTCTCAACCCCGAAAGCAGAATCAGGTTCCTCGCCAGGTCGACGATCTTCACCGGATGTCCCATATCGAGAACGCAGATCTGGCCGCCCTTGCCAATCGCCGCCGCCTGCAGCACCAGCTGGCATGCTTCGGGAATCGTCATGAAGAACCGGCGCATCTCCGGGTGCGTCACTGTCACCGGGCCTCCGGCCGCAATCTGCTTCTTGAAGATCGGAATGACACTGCCGTTCGATCCCAGCACATTGCCGAAGCGCACCGCCACGTATTTGGTGCGGCCATTCTGAAGTGTAAGTAGAAGCAGTTCCGCGATGCGCTTCGTCGCGCCCATGACGTTTGTGGGACGCACGGCTTTGTCAGAGGAGATCATGACCATGTCCTGAACCCCATATTCTGCCGCGGCCTCGGCCACATTGTAGGTTCCGAACACGTTGTTTTCGATCGCTTCAAACACGTGCGCTTCCATCAAGGGCACATGCTTGAAAGCCGCGGCGTGATACAGCACCCGCGGACGGTAGCGGCAAAGTACTTCGTCCAGCCGGTTCCGGTTCTGGATGCTGCCAATCTCCGGATGAAACGGAAT